>Ga0082212_10002211_pt1 | contig 28587 bp, 22 predicted proteins | sample TergutNt197P3_FD_71548 | JGI IMG/M metagenome (GOLD analysis project Ga0082212, IMG submission 71548) | Neocapritermes taracua P3 segment gut microbial communities from Petit-Saut dam, French Guiana - Nt197 P3 | ecosystem: Host-associated > Arthropoda: Insects > Digestive system > Gut ...
GAAAGCGAAAAAACGAATTGGTTGAGGAAGTAAACCCAAAGTGGAATGATCTATCGGATGGCTGGGAGCAAGATTCTTCGCTTCGCTCAGAATGACACTGTAATCAGAATGACACTATAAGATAAATAGAGTACCCAAATTTTTTATCTGCACCCAATTTAAATATTACAATAGACTTTTTCACACTTTTGTGCTAAAATAAAACCAAGGCGTATAAAGCACACTAATTATCAAAGGAGGAGATAAATCTGATAGATTTGATATGTAAGACTATATTCCTTTAGTAAAATAAAGTATTAAGGGGGAAGTAATATGTGTGACAAACAAAAGTTTTTTTTCTGTAAACATTGCGGCAATATGATAGGGCTTATCAATGATAAAGGCGTACCATTAGTATGCTGTGGCGAGCAAATGTCAGAGCTTGTACCAAATACCATGGAAGCCAGCATAGAAAAACATTTACCAGTCGTAACTGTTTCAGGCAATGGCTTAAGCATACAAATCGGCAGTGTAGCCCACCCGATGGAGAATGAGCATCACATCGCTTTTGTTTATGTGGAAACTGAACGCGGCGGCCAGCGCAAATGCTTAAAAGTTGGTGAAGAACCCCGACTTTCGTTTAGTTTTGCGGATGATAAACCTATAGCTGCTTATGCATACTGCAATCTGCACGGATTGTGGAAGACGGATATCAAATAGTCCGTTCCAGTTTTACCGGCAAAGTCACAAAGAAAAAGCCCCAAAAAGGGGCTTTTTCTTTATGCCTTAACTTCGCTTTACTCAATGATCACAATTGTTTCCGCAACCGCTTCTGCCACTGCTTCTTCAAGCATTTCCAGCATCTCCAACTCCGCGGCTTCTTCTACTACTTCCAGTACTTCTTGTACCAGCTCTGTAGCGTTTACTAAGGCTTTTACCGTAATAAGCGCGTCAGCCGCCATTGGCCAATCCACACGCAGTGTAACTGTGGCAGCCCCTTCTTTTTCCTCAAAGCTCCAGAAATAGAAAGCTGTCAATTGACCATTAACATATAGCTCAAAGCTGGTTTGGGCATTGTTGTTGGTTATCTTGCCGCTGTAATCCTTCACCTCAAATTGCACCAGCACAGGGCGGGGCATGGTGACGGGGCTTTCCACTACAGTGGCGCTGACCGGGGTCGCCAAAGCCGCGATTTCGGCTGGGCGGACCGGTTTCTTCACTCCTTCGCCAACCAAGAAAGGATGTGTTTCAACTATTGTGGGCGATTTGCCTTCAGGATAGGGGTGATAAGCGGTGCGGCCCACCGGGTCGTAAATATTGAGTGGGAAATTGGGGTTAGTTGGCTCCCTATAAGGTTCTACATTCCACACACTGGGAGCATTCCAAGATACCCAGCGTACCAAGGGATTGCTCTGCCCCGTATAAGGGTTCTTTTGTGAGGTGGGCGGTATGGAGAAGCCCCAGGCCACCAAGTTATTTTCACTGGTCCAGTGGCTAAACTCGGGGTTCTGATCCCGTAACAGCTCCCAATCTTCCAGCATTACCCGGTAATCCGGGTCGCCTATCTTACCTTCATACCACAAACCAAGCTCGCCGCCAAAGAAGATCCTTTTGAATACTTCGCCGCCATAGGGGTCATAACGGAAGGCTTCTTCCCTGGTGGCTATGGGTGTCCAGGTGCCGTCATTAATGCCTTGGAAAGATTCGCGGCCACCGCCGGCATACCAAGGCCCCCAGGTGGACACATACTCGCCCCTCACGGACATATAAGCGCCAATGCCGTCAACATCATGATATTTGGCGCCGTTAGCATAGGAGACAGCGGTAGCCCAGGCAGCGGTAATATCATTGTAGATGTTCTGCGCATAAGCAGGCGCGAAGCTATCTATGCCATGGCCGCCTTCATGGAAGACCAGGCTTTCATTTTTGTAGCGGCAGAGATTGTAATCCCGGATGATCAGCACGTCTTCTGTCTGGAAGGTACTACCACCCCAGCCCTCGACACGCAGGCTATCGCTGATATTGCCTCCCATATTGCTGCGTGTGGGCTGCATTCCCGGATGATTACCCAGCACCGAGCCGGCTGCTATCAGCATTTTGCCGCCGCCCCTGACCGCGCCGTCCACAATCCTTTGACCGACTCTGTCATATGTTACAGGAATGTTTCTGATGTTTTGGTTGCTTAGCGTTAGAGTTCCATTATTCCAGGTATAAGTGTTAGTCATGCCCGCGCCGGCGTGGGTGGTGGTACGTGTGCCGCTGCCCACCGCAAAAGCATTGTCGAAAGCAGCCCCGCCGGCACTGGTGGGATAGGTTTTATCATAGTTATTGGTAAACTGGGTTTCGTATTTATGTCCGGCTGCCACCACAATATCCTTGGCGGTAACGTTTGAACCCAAGCCTTTGCGGGTGTACATGTAGAAATCTTTAGTCGCCGAATTGGTATCAAGGTAAATATACATGCCGTTTAGGGGTGAGCGGTAAGCGATACCTGTCCAAGGCCTAAATTCCGCCTCATAGCGCACATTTTTAGCCAGCACATTACCGGCCCAGTCCAGCACGTCGGTATTGCCGATATACTCAACCTCGACCTTGCCCGCCGCACCGGCGCCCAGGGCAATGGCATCCTCTAAACCAACATATTGGCCATAATCAAGGGGGAAGCGGCCGGGCGCTTGGGTATTGGATATCCAACCGCCGGCGCTCACTTTACGTTCGTCAATATCCTTTTGTGTGAAGCCGGCAAACTTCTCACCATAGGGGAAGCCATTATCCAAACGGTTATGAATATTGGATTCGCTGCCGCTGGACCAGGTATAGCTGTAATTCGTTGATAAACGTATCCTTTGCCAGTTATAACCGTTAGCCGAGCCGGGATCGGCCGGCGCGGTATTAGCCGCATTGGTGATCTGCTTGCCGTCGATATAGATCCTCCAGTTAGAGCCAACCGTCAGCGGGGCTACCGTTTTAACCTCGCGGTTGAACTTTACATCCAGGTGATTGCCGGAAATGATGGTGACTTTTTCGATTTTTAGCGGTTCATAGGCTACGCCTACTGTACCATTAGTTGTGGCAGGCAAGCCGAAATTGTCCGGCTGATTATGCCAGAACCAGGGGATATTATATTTGCCGCTGTCATTGCTGGCATTGATGGTTTGCGCATTGCCGACACCTGTCCAATACTCATATTTGCCATGCGCGCCGCAGAGCGCCCAATATAAGGGGTAGTCATATTCATACATTTCGGCGCGGGTGTTTACGGGGAAGGTCACTTCGGTAAAGGCTGCCGATTCCGGTATCATTTCCCAGAAAACCAACATGCCATACACATAATAATCCTTTACGCTTTCCATCATTTTTGTACCCGGCCACAACCCGGCGGCCTTAGCTTTGCTATATGCTTCCTCTAGGTGTAAGTCATAGCGGTAGTCGTCTGCGTCGTTGAAATAGCTTAAGGGGAAACGCTGGCTGCCTTCAACTAAGCCAAGATGATAGTACATATCAAAGAAAGCTTCCGCGAAATGGAAGTGATCTTCCCTGGGACGCGCGGAATCGGCGTCGCCTGTCGCCCGGCTACCGTCAGCCTTCAGCGGGCTGTAATGGCGCATCACATCGTCGGAAGTGCCTACTATATAGGGTTTGGCAAAACCGATTTCGCCGTCGAAGTTACCAGGCACTTCGGTGGCTTTAATGCTTTTACGGGTGAAGGTGTCGGTGGTTAGGCTATATTCATAGAGTTCGCGGTAGGCGGGCGCTTCGTATACGGATTGTTGCGGACCCACGAAAAACGCTTTAAAGCCGGCGTCCACAATGGGCAGGTTCATGTACTCGCTGCGGCCTACGAATCTGTTCAAGCCTTCCCCAACCTGCCTTACAATATATTCTTCCGTATAAAGCGGCTGGGCAGTCGCTGAGAACACATTGCCATTATTGCTGTCCGCCCAGTCTTTTATTCTCTGCCCATTATTGCCGGCGCTTTTGGAACCATAAGTCCACAGGCGGGACATATTGCCCAAAGATCTTTCGGTAAAGAAGGGGTCAAATATTGCTGTGTTGGCAGCCTGCCTAAAGGTAGCTACTTTTATCCTGGCGGCGGCAGGCGGGCCTAAGACGCTTTGTGTCTCGGCCATAAAGCTTTCCGCTGCCGATTCACGTCTTCTACCCCTAGGCTCACCGGTCTCCAATTCTTCTTTTAGGCGCACATTAACCACGCCGCCGCGTTCGGCATAAGTGCCGAAATCAAAATAGGAAAGGAATTCCCATTCTACCGCTTCGCCGTCTAATGTGATATCAAAGAGGCATTGAGCTATGTAGTCATTGGGTACGACTTTGGGATAGGCTATTTCCAGCTCCGCGCCGGTAATCAGTTTGATATCCGTAAGCGGGGTGGTGGCAGGGCTGATCAAAGTCAGCGGAACAGCTAATGTGGGAGTAGTGCCAAAGTCTTTCATGGTACCGGCCGGGGTGACCATGACATTTTGCAGGGTCAGGACGGTTTCGGCGCTGATCTCTTCTATGACATCCTTAACCGAAAACTTCAGGGTGGCTACCTTCACCTCATCCGCACAAGGCGCGCCTAAGACCATATTGGAGGTAGGCATACTGCGTACGCTAACTTTGCCCACCCCCGGGGTTACAGCGGCTACCCAACCTGTTAAATAGGTATAGGCTTCGTATTTTAGCAGTTCAGCGTCAAAGACTATATCCGCCACGATTTGGGTATAGTTGATATCACCTTTAAGATACAAATCAAGCAACAAATCTTCGCCAACGCTATAGTAGCCTTTGGTAGGTACCAGGGATACTTCATAATTGGTGGCTACTAATTTTTCTATAAGCACGGAGGCGCCGCCAACTTTAGCGCTATTCGATTCGGAGCTGGCAGTTAAAGTGATCTTCTGTGAGTTGTTGACTTTAGTGCGGATATCATAGGGTAATTGAACATAAACCGGCACAGTGATGGTTTGACCCGCTTCTATGGCATAGAGGTCGTTTAACAGAGCTGGAGAGTAGTCGCCTGCTACGCCTACGCGCACGATATCTGTGGCGTCGCCGGTATTGGTGATGCAAAAATTAGCCACAGCTACTTTACCGGGTGTTTCGGCTTCGAGTTCGGCTAATTCCACATTCAAACCGCCGCCCACGGCTACGCCATCATCATGCAGCATTCCTATGCTATAGCTTAAGAACTCGCCATACTTGCCTTCATTATAGTTTTTGGCTAAAATGTAGAAATGCAGTTTGTTGTAGGTATCATGCCATTCATTTACTGTATCGCCGGACATTATTTCCCGGCCATTGCGGGGTTCCCACTGGCGCGCGCTGCCATGCTTGGAACCGCTGCCGGCTACAAAGGTACCATTATTGTTGACAGTATAATCGCCTTTGTAATAGCCTGTATCAACAGAGGATTTGCCGGCATGGAAAAGGGCGTCGTTGAGCTGGTCGGAATGGCCGATACAATAGTAAGTGGGAAGGCCGTTGAGGTAATAGTCTATCAAGTTGATATTGTAGAGATGGGAATCGACCACCCAGCGATGGGTATCGGTGGAACCGGATTGGATGCGGGAAATCAAAACCCCATGGTCGGCAGCGAAGGAATCGTAGCCCGACCTATCCACAACTTCAATAGCTGTGCGGCCGGCCCGCCAGCGGCTTAATGAATAACCGGTCGTAACAAGCGGCGTGGTATCCGGGTTGGCATTGTCAAAGGTTAAATTGATAGCTTTATAGAAATTGGGGCTGATCAGCCCATATTCTTCCAGCTGTGGATATAATCCGCCATTATTCATGGGGATATTGCGCGCCACTATTTCGGCCACCACCGGTGTACGGGCCTTAACCTGCGCAACACTTAATTCAAGCAAATCGCCGGAATCATAATAGCTGGCCCGTTGTTTGGAGTACATCATATAATGGGCGGGGGAACTGCCAGCTTCACGGCCGGAAGGCACCATCCAGCGAGAGTGATAGCCGCCGGGGCCAACTTTATCGCCACGGCTCATCAGATCCCAGTACTCGGTTTTGGGGCTGACATTTTGTGTCCACATGGTGGCTTCATAATTATCGGATAAACCGGTAATATGGCCAAATTCATGAGCAAAAACACCCATGCCATCGCTTTCGCCCTGGCCGGATTGGCGTATGGAGCGGCTGCCGCCGCCATTTTCAGGGGATCTGGGCACAGTGGATGAACCGGAACTTGACCACCGTGATATAGTAGCTATCCATGAAGACCAAGGCACATAACGGGTAGGCCCGGCATTGCCATAGCTGTAACCAGCTTGCCAAGCCCAATCCGCCGCGGGGAACCTGAATTCAAATTCAGCTAAGGTGCCAGCACTTTGCCTGGCTTTTACTTCCGCTATTTTTTCTCTGAGGAAACCTTGTATATAGCCATTTATCACGGGAGTATTGCCGCTGAAATTAGTCATGGTGGTTTCCAATGCCAACAGATAAGCGGGGTTAGCTGTTAATATCTCCTCTACTTCTTCCATCTTGGCGCCCGGGCCGTACTCATAAGGAACATCCTCCGGCCTGGCCCATTGCATTTGGCCGAACTCCAGCCATACCGAAGATTCATCATAGCCGGAATGAAGAATAAAGAAGAAATCATAATCACCCAGATAATGACCGTCCGCCAAAGCCGCGGCTATGCCTTCATTCATCATATTACGGTAATTGCTGGCGCCGGAAGTAGCACGGCGGAAAGTTGGCGGCAAATCCGACCAATTTGTATAGCTTAAATCGAACTCAAATTCGAAGCCTTGCATATGATAAGGCCCAAAGGAATCTAGGTCTACCGCCCATTTACCATAGGAATTCTCACGCCAGAATTCATCTATGCTGCGATAGCGGTTGATTTCCTGATTCTTGTTGAGATAATCCCTGATCCACTCGCGATAATTATTAGCGTCTACATGGATAACAGGGTTTTTAGTCATGGAAGGTTCAAATTTACCAAATTCATCATACAGGTAATAACCCAGCAAATCGGTATTCAGTTCTTGGGTAGCAATAAAGGGCCTGTCCCAGAAATCTACCAGAACTAAAGCCCCTTTAATCGGTTCCGCCCCCCTGCCCATCGGGTTAACCAAGCTTTCCTTATTCAGCTCCGTCATCCAGTCGATAACCGGATTGGGCTTTAATTCATTCCAGAGCATATCCTCTTGCAGCTTCCAGCTCTGTGGGTCGATGGGGTCCGGCATGGTGTCGCGGGCCAGCGCAGTGGTAAATGAGCCTGCTACTAAGGCCAGGGCAACTGCCAAACTGATAAATAGTATATGAGATTTTTTCATTGTGAATGACCATCCTTTCTGTAGTATATTGTTTAACACGTATTTAGCAAGAGATGTTTATCATCCAGACAGTAAAAACAACCCTCCTTTCAAATTATTACCAAACAACAGCAAAAAAACAGCAAAGCGCGTTTGCCAGTATTGGCAAAGCAACTTTACCGATATTATACCTAAATACTACAAAACCGTCAACAATCAATTGCTCTCATCCACTTTTATTCGATTATTGTAAAACAAATAAACCTACTTCATTGACAAAATGCTTATGCTTCTCTTATAATACAACTGTATATTATACTCGAAAGAAGGCAGGTTTAATGGCTATTTTAAAGATAGCGCTGGTATTCATTTTGATCATGGTTTTTCTCGGCAAAAAAGCCCCCATCATCATCGTTATGCCGGCAGCTTCGCTGCTCTTGGCATTGTTGTTTACCCTACCGGCGCTGGAATTTGCCAGCGCTTATGGCTTAGCCCTCATTAATCCTGATACAGTACTGATGGTATTGACCATGTATCTTATTATGCTGCTGGAAGGCATAATGATGGAGCGCGGCTATATGGATCGCTTGCTTTCCTCCATGGATGAATTATTTCATAGCAAAAGGCTTAATATTACCCTGCTGCCCATGCTGATAGGATTTTTACCTTCCGCCGGAGGTGCGCTGTTTTCCGCCCCCATGGTGGACGCGGCGGCACAGGGAACCTCTTTGAGTCCAGAGGATAAAACTTTCCTTAATACCTTCTATCGTCATGTAATGGAAATATTCTTCCCTACTTACCCCTGCCTTATTATAACTATTCAACTGACCGGATTACCATTTGGCCGTTTGCTGCTGGTATTATTCCCTTTGGCTATAATGGTCTTTCTGTTAGGGCAATGGTATCTGCACAAACTACCGCGCCATCAGCCCTTCCCCAACAGTGGGCGAGGGAAAATGACCCTGGCTTTACTGGCTGCCCTATGGCCGTTGCTGGCTTTGATAGTGCTCATGCTGGCATTTCAGGTACCCGTATACATTGCTACCGCCATTATACTACTAGCCTTTATAGTAGCTGAACGTATAAATATGCGGGATTTACCGCGACTGCTGCTTAAAAGCACCAAAATGCGTATGCTTTTGATGGTGCTGGTTGTGATGGCGTTTAAAGACATCTTGATACATTGCGGTGTAACGGAAATCCTGCCGGATGCCATCGCCGCGCTGCCGGTTCCTGCTTTCTTAACATTTTCCCTAATGGCCTTATTGATCTCTGTTATAACCGGCATGACATTTACCGCTGTGGGCATAACTCTGCCCTTAGCTCTGGTAGGCGCAACCAACCCTTTGCCCATAGCAGTGCTGATACTGCTATCCGGCTATTGCGGCGTGATGATCACACCCATGCATCTGTGCATTACCATGGTGGCTGAACATTTCAATGCCGATCTGCGCCGGGTGCTGAGCAAAAGTCTGCCGCCTTATCTGGGGATATACCTTGCTTCCCTTGGCTTATATCTTTTACTTAGCAAAGCTGGTTATTGACTTTTGCATTTATCTAAGTTATAATTTAGTAAATCATGTTTTAGTAAATCATGTTTTAGTAAATCATGTTTTAGTAAATCATGTTTTAGTAAATCATATTTTAGTTAATTTGTGAGGATCAAATAATGTTCATCGGACGCGAAACAGAGCTGGCTAGGCTAAATGAGCTTTATCTGCAAAATTGTTTTCAATTCCCGGTTATCTATGGTAGGCGGCGTGTTGGTAAAACCGCGCTCATCAATGAATTTATCAAAGATAAAGAAGCTATTTTTTTTACCGGTATCGAAAGCAATGCTTCACAGAACCTGGAAAACCTCAGCAGGAGCATCCTTTGGTATGCTGACGCGGCACTGGAAAACACCGTGTTTTCATCTTTTCAAGCAGCGCTTGAATATGTATTCAATTTAGCTAAAATAAAGAGAGTCATCTTGGTGATTGACGAATACCCATATCTTGCCAAAGCCGCGAAAAGCTTTGCTTCAACAATTCAAGCATTGATCGACAAAAACCGCGAGACATCTCAATTGTATTTGATACTGTGCGGTTCTTCTATGTCTTTCATGGAAAACCATGTTCTGGCATATACAGCCCCACTGTATGGCAGGAGGACGGCTCAATTTAAAATACAGCCATTTGATTTTTTTGAAAGTAGTAGATACTTTAACAATTTTACAGATATAAACATGGCCATGATCTATGGCATGGTTGGCGGAACACCTCAGTACTTGCTGCAAATTAACGATAAACTGTCTCTGGAAGAAAATATTAAGCGCTGCTTCCTAAACCCCGCAAACCCTCTTTTTGAGGAACCGAACAATCTTTTAAAACAAGAGGTAAGAGAACCTGCCATCTACAATGCCATCATTGCCGCCATCGCCTCAGGCTGTACCAGATTATCTGAAATATCCTCAAAAACCGGGGTAGGAACCAGTGGTTTGGCATCCTATATAAAAAACCTTATTTCCTTAGGTATTGTGCGAAAAGAAACGCCGTTTGCCAAGGGTTCAGAAAAAAAGACTATATATAAAATCGCTGACAACCTGTTCCGTTTTTGGTATCGTTTTATCCCCGACAATATTACCGCTATCAACCGAGGGCTGGCCGACAGCGTATACAAAAAAATATCTCCAATGCTCAGCGAATATATGGGCGCTGTCTTTGAAGATATTTGTATGCAATACTTATGGAAACTGCGTATATTTGGAAAATCTCCCATTGAATTTACCGACCTGGGACGATGGTGGGGTAATGACCCCCTAAACAAACAAGAAGCCGAGATTGACATAATGGGGACTGACGGCGCTACTTCAGCTTTGTTCGCTGAGTGTAAATGGACAAATGAGCCGGTTAATGTGGGCGTATTGAATACCCTATATCAACGGAGCCAACTATTTCATTATAAATCAGTTCAGCTTTATCTTTTTGCTAAAACTGGCTTCACCAAAGGGTGTATAGAAAAAGCTCAGGAACTGGGAAATGTACATATGGTTGACCTTGCCCAGATCATTGCCGACTGTCTTTGCTAGTGGCTTATTTATTTTTCGCCTTCAAAAGCGAATAGACTATAACCGCCAATACCGCGCCTGCCAAGGGCCCTACAATAAATACCCATAGATCAGTTAGGGCGCTCCCCCCGGCAAAAATAGCCGGGCCAATACTGCGGGCAGGGTTTACCGATGTCCCGGTTAGAGGTATGCCCACAATATGTACAAAAGTTAAAGTCAAACCAATTACTATTCCGGCTACGCTGCCCTTGCTTTCATCTGAGGTAACACCGATAATGACAAAAATGAAAATGAAAGTCAAAATTATTTCTACCAGTAAAGCGCCCCCCACGCCCCCGGCGCCGGCTACGCCATTTGTACCTAAGCCCCCTGTTAAATCTGCCAAGCCAAAGGACAGGAGTAGCTTTAGCAAGCCGGCGGCAGCTATAGCTCCGCTGATTTGGGCGATCACATACCCGCAAAAATCCCTGGCGCTCAGTTTTTTACGCAGGAGCATTGCCAGGGATACAGCCGGGTTTATATGACAGCCGGAAATGCCGCCGATAACATAAGCCATTGCCACAATGGACAAGCCAAAGGCCAAAGCAACAGCCAAATGCCCGCCATCCGGGCTGCAACCCAAAAACACCGCGCTACCGCAGCCCATAAAAACCAATACCAGTGTACCAATTAATTCCGCGCAATACTTTTTCAACCCATCCATTTTATTACCTCGCTTTCATCATAATGTAAGTTTATTATGCATTTTAACCTCTAACACAATCTCAATTTTACCATGAAAAACAGGGAAATTCAATATTTTTTGTGGTTTAAACTAAATAATAATCTTAATTAAGAACAAAGATGAAGGAAAAAAGCATTAAACAGTGAATATTAATTCATGTAAGTATGGCCGCCACATATAAGAATATATCATTTTAGCAGCACAGATGAGGAACAGTAAATTGAATATAGAACTACAAAAAAGAGCGCCTATCAAAGAGGCGTTGGAAAACCTCAAAAATTTGCGTGTGGTGCCATTCGACGTACCGGGTCATAAACGCGGTAAAGGTAATGCGGAATTAACGCAATTTCTGGGTACGCGCTGCATGGAGATGGATGTTAATTCCATGAAGCCCTTGGACAACCTGGCTCACCCTGTTTCAGTGATCCGCGAAGCTGAGGAACTGGCTGCGCTGGCTTTCGGCGCCGCCCATGCTTTTTTTATGGTTAACGGTACCACTGCCGCCGTACAAAGTATGATACTATATGCTTGCAAACCGGGGGATAAAATAATCTTATCCCGTAATGTGCATAAAAGCGTGATCAACGCCCTGGTGCTTTCCGGCGCCATACCTGTTTACCTGCAACAACCGGTTCATGAACAATTGCATATCTCACTTTCCCTGCCTCTTGATGTACTGGAGGACGCTGTAAAAACTCACCCGGACGCTAAAGCCATCTTTGTTACCTCGCCCAGCTATTACGGCATATGTTCCGATTTGCGAAGCATCAGCGATTTGGCGCATCGCCACGGTATGCTGCTTTTGGCGGACGAGGCTCATGGCACCCATCTTTATTTTGGCGCAGGCCTGCCTCAACCGGCTATGGCTATGGAGGCGGATCTGGCAGCCGTCAGTATGCATAAAAGCGGCGGTTCGCTGACCCAAAGCTCTTTGCTGCTGGCAGGCTCACGGGTCGATGCGGGGGCATTGCGCCAAACCATTAACCTTACCCAAAGCACCAGCGCTTCCTATCTGCTCTTAGCCAGCCTCGATATATCCCGCAAAAACCTCGCCTTAAACGGTATGGAGATCTTCGCCCATGTGCAGCAATTGGCTAATTACGCGCGGGAAGAAATAAACAAGCTGGGCGGATATTATGCCTATGGGCGCGAATTGGTAAACGGCACGACTATTTATGATTTTGATGTTACCAAACTGGCTATAGCTACTATGGGCGCCGGGCTTTCCGGCATGGAGGTTTATGACCTGTTACGCGATGAATACGATATCCAAGTAGAATTTGGCGATATTTCCAATGTTTTGGCTTATATTTCAGTAGGCGACCGCCAACGGGAACTGGAGCGTTTAGTGGGCGCTTTATCGGAAATAAACCGGCGTTATTACCGCCCGCAAAACTTGCTCTTTGTTAGCCCTCTCCCCCCATTGCCACTTTGTGTAAGTCCTAAGGAAGCTTATTATGCCCCCAAAACCCCCCTGCCGCTGAAGCAAAGCGTGGGGCGCATCTCAGGGGAACTGGTAATGTGCTACCCCCCCGGCATACCGATCATTGCCCCAGGTGAAGAAATCACCGGGCAAGCCTTGGAATATATAGAAAATGCCATTAGTATAGGCTGCACTGTCATAGGTACCCATGATGTTAATATAGAAAACCTGCAAGTGCTAAGGAACTGTAAGTAAATAAAATGTAATCTTAGCGGTCTTTTTTCCGCTATACCGCGTCAGGCAAAACCTTACATACCCCAGGTATGCGCGGTTTTTCCTTCCTTGTCTAGCGAAAAAAATCCTCGCTAACAATAACATTTTATTTCCTTACACTTCCTTAGGAACTGAGGAAAAGCCTTTGGGAGGACTGATATATGGATTTGTGGTTTTCCGAATATCATAGCGATAATGTGCGTTTTTCCATACGTGTGGATAAGCAGCTTTATAGCGGGCAAAGCGAATTCCAGCGTATCGATGTTTTTTCTTCCCCGGAATTTGGCCGTTTCCTGATCCTGGATGGATATATGATGTTTACAGAAAAAGATGAATTCATATATCATGAAATGATCGTACATGTACCAATGGCTGTGCATACTCAAGCAGAACGGGTGCTGGTTATCGGCGCGGGCGACGGCGGGGCGGCGCGTGAGCTGACCCGCTACAATACAGTAAAACATATCGATTTAGTTGAAATTGATCCGCAAGTAGTTGCGGTATGCAGGGAATTCTTCCCACTGATGACAAAAAGCTTTGATGATGCGCGCGTACATATCCGCTATGAGGACGGCATGCGTTTTATCAGGCAGGCAATAAATGAATATGATTTGATCATTGTGGATTCCACCGACCCCTTTGGGCCTGGAGAAGGACTCTTCACCAAAGAGTTCTACGGTAACTGCTTTAAGGCGCTTAAAGACGACGGCATCATGGTTAATCAGCATGAGAGCGCTTTTTATGCCGGCGATGCCATGGCAGTAAAACGCGCTCATAAACGAATTGCGCAATCTTTCTCACTATGTATGGCTTATCAGGCTCATATACCCACCTACCCTTCGGGACACTGGCTGTTTGGTTTTTCCTCAAAAAAATATCACCCGTTGAAGGATTATCATGCCGCCACTTGGAAGGCTTTAGGTTTAAAAACCCGTTATTATAATACCCAGCTGCATGTAGGGGCTTTTGCCCTACCCAACTATGTGGAGGATATATTAAAAGATGCTGAAAGAATATAGCGAGACCTTCTTTGCCTGTTCCTGCACCTATGAAGCAGCCAACTTGGTGCTCTTCGGCGCACCTTATGACGGTACGGCTAGCTTTCGCCCTGGCGCGCGTTTTGCGCCTAAAGCAATGCGGGGCGATTCCTATGCCCTGGAAACCTACAGCCCTTATCAGGATAAAGATTTGACAGACTGCTTTTTCTTCGATAGCGGAGATATTGAACTGCCCTTGGGCAGGCCTGAACCGGCTCTACAGCTTGTAGAAGAACGCACGTCAATCATCCTGGCTGATGAAAAGCTACCGCTGATGATCGGCGGTGAGCACTTACTAAGCTTAGGTGCGCTACGAGCTGTTCATCAGCGCTATCCGGATCTTAGCCTGCTACATATCGATGCCCATACTGATTTACGCGACAGCTATCTGGGGGAAAAATTATCCCATGCCACGGTTATCCGCCGGGCTTGGGATATACTGGGCGACGGCAGGATATGGCAATTTGGCATCCGTTCCGGCGAACGGGATGAATTCAGGTGGGCTACGGCGCATACCTTCCTGCATAAATTCAATTTTTCCGGCCTTAATGAAGCTATCGGGCAGTTGCGGGGCAAACCTGTTTATGTAACAATAGACCTAGATGTGCTGGATCCGGGTTTCTTACCCGGCACCGGCGCCCCGGAAGCCGGAGGAGTGGATTTTTACACCCTGCTTGACGTAATAATGGGCATCAGCGCTCTAAACGTTGTGGCCTGCGACATAGTTGAACTTTGCCCGCCACAAGATGTCAGCGGTGCATCTACGGTACTGGCACTTAAGATATTGCGGGAAATAATTATTGCTATAAACAATTTATAAGGAGGAAGAGCGCATGGCAGAACTAAAAAAATACTTTACTGTGGCAATACAGCAGGAAGAAGACTGGTTTGTCGCAAAATGTTTAGAAAATAGCGTGGCATCCCAAGGCAAAAAGATGGATGAAGCAATTGAGAATTTACATGAAGCCCTTGCGCTATTAAAAGATAATTTTATTGAATTTATAAGCAGAAAAACATAAAATAGTAAACGAATTTATAATTATTGATTGTTTTTAAATTTAAAGGTTCATTAATTGTGGAAAACTATTGGTAAAACAACATTTTTCTGTTGTAGAAGATCTTAAAAAAAAGTCGTTATTATTACTATTTGAAACACCGTAATTTGATCTACCACTAAAAGCAACAGTGTACTAACTAGGAGGTGATGCTTAATATTCTGATAATCTATAACTAATGTTGACTGTAATATCCCATACTCAATAGAGAATTGTTCTGATTAAAAATATGAACTAATTAATCTCAATTAAATATGTGTGATGCATAAATATTGTGAAAGGAATGGTATTAAATGTATAATTCAAAGAATAAATTACAAATAACTATTACAATAATTTTAGTGATAACTCTCGTTATTTCCATTTCAAGCAGCGCATTTTCGTATGTTTTACTTAAAGGCCCTCCTGTCATTGACCGCCACTATTATACGTATGTTTTTAACTATAAATTAACTAGTAGTATAACTACTGTAACTAATGCCTTTAATTATGCTATAACAGAATGGGACAATGCTATTAACAAAGTCACTATCACTTCCTCATCTACATCACTAAATAAACTTTATGATTTATATAATGCTAGTAGTGCAGATAGAGGAGGGACGATTGGCTATGATCAAAGTGGTACTATTTGGTATCAGCGATTTGAAATATGGATAAACACCTCCTGCCCTTCTGGTCCTGGAACAGATCCTTTATATTATAAAAGTACCGCATGTCATGAGTTTGGTCATGTTTTAGGTTTGGCACATACAACAGGCAACGTGATTATGGATACAAATAGAGTTCTAAAAGATGTTTATTACCCAAAATCTGATGATATTTCTGGAGTTAAGGCAAATTATGGGATATAACAAGGAGGTAGGCAAGATGTTGCATTTTATTAAAAGCTATAAAGCTAACAAGTTTACGGTTGTTAATATATCTCTATTTTTGTTAATAATTGCTTCATTAGTTGTTAGTCTTAGCATAAAAAATAATCTAACCGCCTGTAGTGAAAACTTAACAGTTACGACACAGAGTGATTATCCAATAGCTAACAGTTTAGATAGCATGTATCACCAAGCTAGTTATGTGGTAATTGGCAATTATGGTGATTTTGAGTCATCATGGAATTCGCTAAGAAATCCAGTTAATCCTATTGATGAAGTGAAAGATGACTATTTTGAGTGTCATATTTACGATTTTTATTTATTAGATGTTGTAAAGGGTGTAATTAATGCTAATAAAATAAGAATTAGTTTGCCTTATTGCTTGCATAATAAAGCAAATTTTAATTTTTCTAAAACGAAAACTAATGAAACGTTTTATTCGGAAGCAGACGTAGAAATGTTTAAATATGATATTCCTTGGCGATTTTATATGGAGCCTTCCCCAAAAGAAACAGTAATTCTATTTCTGCACTACAATGAACTATTTGATATTTATTATGCAGCAGTAGAGCCTTATACTGTTGTTATTGATGATTCAGGAATCGTACAACTGAAATCCAATTTATTATTACCACTTCAAACACGAGAGAAAATGGCATCTGTTGTGTTCAGTAATGGTAATGGTAATACTCTTACATATGTACAACCCGAATTAATGGATTATTTTTCTGATAATATAAGTGGCAAATCCATTGACGAAGTGTTTTTAGCATTTAAACTTACTAAAGGGATGAATTGAATTTGAGTAAACAATTAGGTTTAATCTTTATTATTTTTTTAATGTTGTTTTTTGCAACGTCTTGTGTTCAGCCTTATGATACGTTGATGCCCACGCTATTTGAAGAGGGTACATCAACGTATGAGCAAACCGAAATGAATGAAGGGGATTTTATTTATGCGTATTTCTATCCAATGCGCAATTTGGATCCAGAAAAATATGAACCCAAAAAAGGGGTTAGTTATGATGATTATATTGAGTACATCTCACATGCGTATTTGATATTTAAGGGTGATACAGAGAGCTTTCGAACACCAGAAGGGAACTACTTAGATGTAAGTGAGTTTAAGCTGTTTATTGACGGTATTTTGCAAGATACATCTAATTTTGCAGTTTATCATGGAGGAGCAGTTTTAGTAGATAATAACAATGTTTACTATCCATCTGCTATAACAAAATTTGTTAAAGGTGGAGAATTTTTTACAAAATACGAATTGTATCTTGGACAAGCTTTTAAAAAAAAACCTGCAAAATACTGGTTTGAGGTAACAATTAATGGTATTAGTATTCGAAGCAACACTCTGGTATGGCATGAAGATGGTTCTGGTGAATGGCTAAACGATGATATGCCCACACCATCACTTCAGATATCATTGACTGTTGAGCCGCAATCGTCATCAATGATTGATGATAATCAAAATCAAAGTTATAGAGCTTTAGCTAACATGTATTCACAAACCGACTTTATAGTGCTTGGGTATTTTGGAGATTATGAATCTTCTTGGAATGCAATTAGGAATCCCGAAAACCTTCTTATGGAAGCAGAAGATATATATCAAGAGGCTTATATTTATACTTTTCATGTTGAAAAAGTTTTAAAGGGTGAATTGAATAAAACTGATATAAGGTTTTGCTTGCCATTCACAATGGAACCTGAAAAAAACCAAACTGTTATGCTGTTTATGCACTACCTCGAATTGCTAGAATTATATAAAGCTGCCTGTACTACTTTTATGGTTACGATTAATGACTCAAATGAAGTACAGGTAAAACCATACCTAATTCCTGAAGGCGGTACTGATTTTAGCGGCATAAAACTTGAAGAAATTCTTTCGATATTTGAAATTTTCAGTAAATAGAATATGTCCGCTTGCTGAGATGCAATGAATCTTGTATATTTATGAACTAATGAAGCATATTTAATAGGATTGCCATATGAGTATAGGCGGTAGCGCGTTTAATAATGGGGTTAAGTTTATATCAGATAATTATACCGCCCATTTTGCTATGGATAAAAATAATGAGTACAAGATAACATATAATAAACGAAAAACCATTGGCAAAGCCCGTGCCTTTATAAAGAAAATACCCTTGCTAAAGGGTATTTACGCCATGTGGGAAGGTAACCCCCTGGTGCTTTTTATAACATTATTTGCGCTATTTGAAGACTTTTCATCCACTGATTTAGAAAACAATATTTACGTAATGATAGCTATGGCTGCTATTACTGTGGGGCTTTTTGCTTATGTTGTTAAAAAAATCCTGCGGAATATCAAAATAACCTGGATGTATCACGGCGCTGAACATAAAACCATCTACGCCTATGAGCATAAAATGGAACTGACACTGGAAAATGTTAGAAAATGTCCGCGTATTGCTAAAAGATGCGGGACAAACTGGGTAGTATTTGTGGTGATGTTCTATATTATCATCAGCGCGATATCCAGCTTTTTTACCTATCATGCCGGCCTTGTACTGCTTGCTTCATTTGTGTTGGGGTATGAAATATTCGACCTTGACAAAGGCGAAACATACCCCGTTATCCGGTTGTTTTTTAAATTCGGCTATTTTTGCCAGCAGAAGTTCTTTACTAAAGAACCGTCAGATTTGCAGATAATAGCCGCCATAGATACTATTAAGAAAATCATGGATTTGGAAAAAGGCGGGCTGAAAGTTTGTTGAAAAAGGAGGATGTTTATGAGTAAAATAATGATAATCGGCGCGGGCGGCGTGGCCAATGTGGCCGCTCATAAATGCGCGCAAAACAGCGATGTATTCAGGGAAATTGTGCTGGCCAGCCGTACATTAAGCAAGTGCGAAGCCATAAAATCAGCTATAGAAAACATACATGCCACAGCCCACATCCGTACCGCGCAGGTGGACGCGGATAATGTGGCGGAACTCACAGCCTTGATAGAGCGGGAAAAGCCGGCTGTGGTGCTTAATTTGGCTCTGCCCTATCAGGATTTATCGGTGATGGAGGCTTGTCTGGCTAGCAAGACACATTATGTGGATACCGCCAATTATGAACCGCCAGATATAGCCAAGTTCGAATATAAATGGCAGTGGGCTTATAAAGAGCGCTTTCGTGAGGCCGGCCTCACCGCCCTCTTAGGCAGCGGCTTCGACCCCGGCGTTACCGGCGTGTTTTGCGCTTATGCGCAAAAGCATTTTTTTGACGAAATACATTATATAGATATCCTTGACGCCAATGCCGGCGATCATGGCTACCCTTTTGCCACCAATTTCAACCCGGAAATCAATATCCGTGAGGTAAGTGCCAAAGGCAGCTATTGGCAGGAAGGCCGCTGGATAGAAACAGAACCCATGGAAATCAAGCGCGTTTATGATTTTCCGCAAATAGGCTCCAAAGATATGTATCTGTTGCATCATGAAGAGCTGGAGTCCTTAGCTCTCAATATCCGGGGTGTCAAGCGCATCCGCTTTTTCATGACCTTCGGGCAAAGCTATCTGACACATCTTAAATGCCTGGAAAATGTAGGCATGACCTCAATTGAACCAATTGATTACCAGGGGCGGCAAATAGTACCGCTGCAATTTCTTAAAGCCGTGCTGCCCGACCCATCTTCCCTAGGCTCGCGTACCCATGGCAAAACCAATATCGGCTGCATATTTAGGGGCATAAAAGACGGCCAGACAAAGACCTACTACCTATACAATGTGTGCGATCATCAAGAATGCTACCGCGAGGTAGGTTCCCAAGCTATCTCCTACACCACCGGCGTACCGGCCATGATAGGCGCTATGTTGGTGATGCAAGGCATATGGCAAAAGCCCGGCGTATTCAATATAGAAGAATTCGACCCCGACCCCTTTATGAAAGCACTAAACAACTGGGGCTTGCCCTGGGTGGAAGATTTTACGCCGGAATTGGTGGAATAATAATATAGGAGAACCTATGCAAATCAATTTCGACATGCACGTTATGCCAACCCCCGCCTATGTAGTAGACAGAGAACTGCTAACCTTAAACCTGCAAATACTACGCGATGTCGCCATTGCTGCCGGTTGCCGTATTTTGCTGGCGCAAAAAGCGTTTTCTATGTTTTACTTCTACCCGCTAATCAGCCAATACCTGGACGGCGCCGCAGCCAGCGGTTTATATGAAGCTAGGTTGGCTAATGAGTATATGGGCAAACAAAACCATGTGTTCTCCCCCGCCTACCGGCAGGAGGATTTCTCTGAGCTAACGCAAATATGTGATCACATAATCTTTAATTCCGTTAAACAATGGGAGCAATTTGGAAGCTTAGCACGGGCAGCCGGTGTTTCCTGCGGTTTACGTATCAACCCGCAATGCTCCACACAAGACAAAGCCATCTATGACCCATGCGCGCCAGGTTCCCGCTTAGGCATTATTGCGGCTAGCCTGCCTCCTAACATACCTCAGGGCATAGACGGTTTGCATTTTCATACCTTATGCGAACAAAACGCCGACGCTTTAGAAACAACCTTACATGCGGTTGAAGATAAATTTGCCGCCTACTTGCCCAAGATAAAATGGCTGAACATGGGTGGCGGGCATCATATTACACGGAGCGATTATGAACGGGAGAGGCTTATTGCCTGCGTGCGCCATATGCGGCAGAAATACGGGCTGGATGTATTTTTGGAACCGGGGGAAGCCATCGCTTTGAACACAGGCTTTTTGGTTACAACTGTTCTGGCGCTAACAGAGAATAGCAGCATCACCACGGCCATTCTAGACACATCCGCCGCCTGCCATATGCCGGACGTGTTGGAAATGCCCTATCGCCCCCCCCTGTTTAATAGCGGAAAAGCCGGAGAATACGCTTATACCTACCGCTTAGCAGGGCCAACCTGCTTGGCTGGGGATATCATCGGCGATTATTCCTTCCGTAAGGCTCTTGCTCCCGGCGACAGGCTGGTATTCGGCGACATGGCTATCTATAGCATGGTCAAAAACAACACTTTCAACGGCCTGCCCTTGCCTTCTATATATAGTGTGGAGGACAATCAGTTACACAAGATACGGGGTTTTGGCTACGAGGATTTTAAAGCTAGGCTGTCTTAAGGGTATCTATAATTACCCTAAGTTGCCAGATTCACTAGTAAATTTTCATCTAAAATTAAGCATTTCTATCATGCTTCAATGGTTCGATATGGATAGTAGCTTCTATACTATAGTTCTCTTTAATCATTTTTTCGATAACACTGGCCATTTCATGCCCTTTTTCAATGGTCGTATCTTTGTCCAGCATAAAATGAAAGGTCAGTTCTTGTTGTGATATATAGTTATGCAAATGGAAGTGATGTAGTTTCAAGTCATTGTCATAGATTTTCATTACTTCGGCGCGTAACTCTTCAATAAGTTCTTGTGTTGGTTCTTCCCCCATTATTTTTGAGATGGCTCCATTCATTATTTGATAAGCCGCATAGAATATAGCCAATGCGCAAAGTACTCCTAAGACACTGTCCATCCACCATAGACCGTCTACAAATCTTGTTATGATAATGCCGATTAATACAATTGCCGAGGATAAGGAATCTGTACGGTGATGCCAGCCATCTGCTGCTATAACTTGATTGTCGTGTTTACGCCCAAGATAAAACGCATATTGAGCCAATGCTTCTTTAGTAAGAATTGACGCTATCGTTACCATAAGAGCTAAGGTTCCATAAACAACAGATTCTCTGTTATAAAACCTGTTTATGGAACTAGTAAGAAACTCATAGCCTATCATCACTAGTAAAAAAGCAACAAAAAGTGAGGCAATAAGTTCCCAACGCCCATGACCAAAAGGATGCTGCTTATCGGGTTTTTTCGCCGCCAGCTTCGCGGCTATTACTATGAATACTGAGGACAGCGAATCAGACAGTGTATGCCATGCGTCCGCCATTAGCGCAACGGAGCCGGTTAGCAATCCCGCGCAGAACTTAGCTACAAATAAAACAGTATTAACGGCTATTGCCATAGCCCCCTCAAATACTTGCGCTTTATGTGCTTTTTCCCTATTCATACCTTAATCTCCTTGAATTATTACAAATATCTGTATATACTTCTTTTTTCCAGTGTATATTCTAAGGAAGTGTAAGGAAATAAAATGTTATTGTTAGCGAGGATTTTTTTCGCTAGACAAGGAAGGGAAAACCGCGCATACCTGGGGTATGTAAGGTTTTGCCTGACGCGGTATAGCGGAAAAAAGACCGCTAAGATTACATTTCATTTACTTACAGTTCCTAAGGAAGTAAAAAACGCATCTATGGAACATTTTCCTGTCCCACAGATGCGTATCATCTGCTGTCGCTATTATTTTGCGACCCAGCCCCCTAAACCTATAAGGTTTATCGCCTGCTCAGTTTATACTTAAATTTATATAGCGCATAAAGCACTTTTTATGTATGGTAGCATAGCAATTGTTCTTTGTCAATACTTTTTTAACAATTATAATTTTTAACGCCGATACTTTTATTTTTTTGCAGCATACAGGTAAAACGGCTGATAGCTATTCCCTACGATAGCCTCTTATTCAATATCTCCAGCATCTCCTTAGCCGAAGCAGGTATCACTGAACCGGGGCCGAAGATACAAGCAGCGCCATGTTCTTTTAAGTAGGCATAATCTTGGGCGGGAATAACACCGCCTGCTATTACCATAATATCCTCGCGGCCGCGCTTTTTCAGCTCTTCCACCAATTGCGGCAGCAGCGTCTTATGTCCGGCAGCCAGGGAGCTCATGCCGATGATATGTACATCGTTGTCCACAGCGTCTTGGGCGGTTTCTTCCGGGGTTTGGAAGAGTGGTCCCATATCTACGTCAAAGCCCATGTCAGCATAGGCGGTAGCTACTACTTTGGCGCCGCGGTCATGGCCGTCCTGACCCATTTTAGCCACCATGATACGGGGGCGGCGGCCATGTTCGGCTTCGAAAGCGTCGGTCATGGATTGTACTTCTTTGATGATCTCTTCATCAGCGAATTCGGCGGAATAAACACCGGAAATTGAACGTATCACAGCTTTATGCCTCCCGCAAACTTTTTCTACCGCGTCGGATATCTCGCCTAAAGAAGCCCTGGCCCGGGCCGCTTCGACGGCTAGCTCTAAAAGGTTGCCTGCGCCGGTTTCCACCGATTTGGTAATGGCATTCAAGCATTGCCCCACCTTGGCTGCGTCCCGGTTATCGCGCAGTTTCGCTAAGCGCTCCAGCTGGGCTTGGCGCACTGCGGCATTGTCCACCTCCAGAATATCGATGGGGTCGGCTTGCTCAAGTTTCATATAATTCAATCCGACTATCTTCTCATGGTTGGAATCAATCCTTGCCTGACGGCGGGCCGAAGCCTCTTCAATACGCATTTTGGGTAAACCGGTTTCGATAGCTTGGCTCATGCCGCCCAGCCCCTCGATTTCCTGAATATGCTCCCAGCCCCGGCGGATCATGGCATCAGTTAAGGCTTCCACATAATATGAACCGCCCCAGGGATCCGCCACTTTGCAGACGCCAATTTCGTCTTGTAAATACAGTTGGGTGTTGCGGGCTATGCGGGCGGAGAAATCTGTAGGCAGGGCGATAGCCTCGTCTAAGGCGTTGGTATGCAGTGATTGGGTATGGCCTAAAGCGGCTGCCAGCGCTTCTATACAGGTACGGGCAACATTATTGAAGGGATCTTGCTCAGTGAGGCTCCAGCCGGAGGTCTGACTATGGGTGCGCAAAGCCAGAGATTTGGGGTTTTGGGGGTTGAATTGGCTTACCAGCTTAGCCCATAGCATACGGGCGGCGCGCATTTTGGCTACTTCCATAAAATAGTTTTTGCCAATGCCCCAGAAGAAGGAGAGCCGCGGCGCGAATTGGTCGATAGTCAAACCGGCATTGATACCGGTACGCAGGTATTCCAATCCATCGGCCAAGGTATAGGCCATCTCGATATCCGCGGTTGCGCCGGCTTCCTGCATATGGTAGCCGGAAATGCTGATACAGTTGAACTTGGGCATGTTTTGCGAGGTATAGGCAAAGATATCGCCGATTATGCGCATAGAGGCAGCCGGCGGATAAATATAGGTATTGCGCACCATGAACTCTTTAAGGATATCATTTTGTATGGTACCGTTCAAAACCTTTTTATCCACACCCTGTTCCTCGGCAGCCAGAATATAGAAAGCCATAATAGGCAATACAGCGCCGTTCATGGTCATGGAGACAGACATTTGATCCAGCGGTATACCGGAAAAAAGTATCTCCATATCCAATATAGAATCCACCGCTACCCCGGCTTTGCCCACATCTCCCATTACCCGGGGATGGTCGGAATCATAACCCCGGTGGGTAGCCAAATCGAAAGCGATGGAAAGGCCTTTTTGTCCGGCAGCCAAGTTGCGGCGGTAAAAGGCATTACTCTCTTCGGCTGTGGAAAAGCCCGCGTATTGCCTTACTGTCCAGGGGCGGGTTACATACATGGTGGGGTAGGGGCCGCGTAAAAAGGGCGGCAAGCCTGACATATAGCCCAAATGGTTGAGATCTTGATAGTCGGCGGCTGTATAGAGCGGCGCTACATCTATCTGCTCCATGGTATGGGTCAGGAGTTCTTCTAAACTTTTGCCGGTTTGGCTTTGTATATCCTTTTGCCATTGCTCAAAACTTACCTGAGGATTAGCAGTGGCGGAAAAGGCAATATGGCTTAAATTTGGTTTACTCATTATTCTATCCCTCCCGCTTGCTGAATTTTGCCTAGCACAGCTAAACAATCGGCTTTGATATGTATACATTCATCCAAGCCGGCTTCCATATAGGATCCCTTATATTCCGCAGCCGGCATACCGGCTAAGATCACCATCATATGCGGGGCTTGGGCTTTTATGGCAAGGGTGAGAGCCGGTACTATTTGCGGATAGGTATCGTCGGTGGAACAGATCACCGTCGCCTGAGCTTTGGAGGCTATGGCAGCAGCGGCGGCACTGGCTATGTCGGCAAAGCCGTCGTTCTTTAATACGGTAAAACCGCCCACTTCCATGAAACCGGCAGAAAAATCGGCGCGTGCCTTATGTTGGGCGAGCGGCCCCATATTAGCCAGGAAGATTTCTATGTTCCTGCCTGTTTTATCTTTATGGGCAGCGGTTTTAGAACGCAAGGCTTCAAATTGCTCTGTCCAGCGATGGGGGATGATAGGGGTAACTTTTTCACTTTCACCTTTATTAAGGGCTGTTTTTATTTGCGCCATGGTGGCGCCGGCGGTAAATGCGCCGGCGATGGCGCATATGGAACCATCTATATTGGCAACAGCGGATGGTGCTACTATAGGCGGTTCATTGGCGGGCAATGTGGCAACGGGCGAACACAGTTCGCCCCTACGTAAGGGGGTTTCCTGCATATTGGGATACATATTGCTGCCAACGGCTTTATCGGCGCGAATGGCTAATTTTTGGAAACGTTCTTTGAGGGTTTCGGCAATGGTATTTTGCACAGTACCTACCTTAAGGGCTGCTAAAAGCCCCCCCTCTTTTTCTATAGCCTGCAATTTACCCCAGACAGTTTCAGCTAACTGGCCGGTGAGGGTTTCAATGTACCAGGAACCGCCAGCCGGATCAATGGGGGTGGTTAGGTTGAATTCATTTTGTAGCATTACCTGGATATTGCGGGCAACGCGGCGGCTATGCTCATCACTTTCACGTATAGCCGCGTCGAAAGGCGCCACCGTTAGCGCCTCAACCCCGCCTACCACGCCGCAAAAAGCTTGGGTAGTGGCGCGTAGTATATTTACATAAGGATCATATAAGGTGGCGGTGAAATGGGAGGTAGCAGCACGGGCATCCAGTTTGGCTGCAGTTGTACTGCCGCCATATGCCTCGATTAATTGTGCCCAGAGCAGACGGGCAGCGCGCAGTTTGGCAATTTCCATGAAGAAATTCGCGCCCAAGGAGAATGAAAACACCATCTTTTCAGCTATCTCGTCTACCGTAAAGCCCCTTTCGGTCAAAGCGTCCAGATATGCTATTGACGCGGCAAACATCGCGGCAAGCTCATCTACGGCGCTGGCGCCGCCTTCGTGATACATAGAACCCTGAATGAAAATAGTTTTCAGCTGAGGCATATTTTTAGCCGCCCACTTTAGGCAGGTGGCCATTTGATCATAATAGCCAGCTATGGATCCTTGGTTTTCTCCTTTAAGCGCCAGCTTCCCTAAAGGATCCGCGCCGACAACGCCGGTGAGGCAACTCGCATCCAAGCCTGCTTCATCCGTATAAGCTTTTAACAGTGCTAAAGCCGGCGCGGCAGAAGTGCCGCAAAACACCTGGAAGGGATACCCTGTGATATCAATACCCTTAAAGAATGCTTTAATATCATCTAAAGTTGTTATTTTAGGGCAGCAATTGGGGTTAAAACAAATGGCCGTAGCCCCTTTGTTCAGACCTTCGCTCAACAGGGCATTGGCTTCTTGGGGGCAGGAAATATCGCCATATTGCGCTATTAGCCAAGGCTTAGCGCTATAACCGGCAGCCGTAGCCCCACGCAAATAGCCTTCCTGGCCGGGCAGCCCGTCTTTAGCGGCAAAGCTGGCGGCATGTTCGGCTGTATAAAGCGGTTGCAAGGTAATGCCTTCATAGGTTTTGGTCAGCAGTTTTTTGTCAAAGGGCGCGCCTTTAAGGGAGACAATAGCCTCCTCCTTCCACTCCTCATATGTTGGAGGGGTGAATTCACAAAAATCAACAACGGGAAGAGGCGTTTTTTCTTTATCCATCTACAACATCCTTTCTTAATAAGTTGTTCTACGAGATTATTAAATATTAGTATTATCATATCGTGCAGTGCGATAATTGTCAATTAGTCATAAAATTTAAACAAGGTTACCTCCTATCATTAACAATTAAGTATTTCCAAAAGCTGATCAATAGATAACACTGGTATAGGTGAATCAACATCCAGAAACTTATTGTCACGGGTAACAATATAGTCAATTCCTGTTTTCTTGGCGCAAGCAATTATAAGCGCGTCCTCAAAGTCATTTAGCGGTAATTCTAAAGCATTTAAGCAATCCTCCCAGTCTACGGAGATTATTGTGAATAGCTCAATTAGTTTTTTTGTTGCCTGTTTTGCTTTTACGGCTCCAATATGTTTTGATAAGACATAAAAAATATCTGTCAAGCTGTTTGCGGTGAGGTAACCGCTATGTTCGCTTGCGCAAGCCATAAGCAACCGCTCTGACACAGCATAAAAAGGCTTGCGTTCAAGTAGTGCGTCAAGGACAATATTGTTATCGAAGACGACCATCATATTCCCATCCGCTCCTCTCGAAGCTTTTTATAATATGGGTCGTAATTAGGGTCGTCGTATTCTGGCGGCAATTTAGCAATACCGAACAACGATTTCATTTCCGCCACCCGATCCCGTTTGATACTGATTATCTTTGCGACCTTTTTACCGTTTTTTGTGATGAAAATATCCTGTGTTTCTGATAAGCCGATATATTTTCCTACATTAGTTTTGAGTTCCGATAAAGATACTTGCATACTATACACCTCTCATAAAATAGAATTTATAAATATCCTAGCAAATTGGCTCTGTTTTGTCAAGAAAACAGCAGCTAATTTAGTTGTTTTCAATTGACAAATTTCAATATAAAACGATATAATAGATTTATGGGAATGGTTGAAGCTGGCGACAAATATATCTCAACCACAAACAAATAATGAAAAATACAAAAGATGAAAACATAAGGAAGGTATTAAAAAGCCTTCTCGTTGAGGAACTTCGTCAGATACAAGGAGAGACGGGTTGCCCTGCTCGTGTTTTTTCCGAATTGGGCGTAGACCATGGTGTCTATAGGGTTGATGTCGTCACAGTCAATGATATTATTCACGGTTACGAAATAAAAAGTGATGCCGATGACCTAAAACGGCTACCTGAGCAAGCCGAGGCATATAGCAGAGTTTTTGGTAGAGTAACGCTAGTTGTTGGTGAAACATACATTATTCGGGCTTTATCCATAATTCCTGATTGGTGGGGCGTTAAGTTAGCTAAAGGTAATCCCAATGGTACAGCATCCTTAAGCGATATCCGTGAAGCATTAGACAATAAATCACAAGATATACTATCTGTTGCACGCTTGTTGTGGCGACAAGAAGCTCTGGATATATTGAAGACTAGAAATGTCGATTTTGGTGTAAGGACAAAACGACGTGAATTCATTTATGAACGATTAGCAGCAGTTATGAATATCGTTGATCTCCAAAATGTTGTTCGAGACAAACTTTTTACGCGTCAAGATTGGCGATCTGATCAACCACTACTGCAATATGATGGTTGATGCCTGCACGAATCCATGTTGTGGCATTACCAGTACCACCTGGATTTTTGCTAATCTCCCTCATATATTCAGGATAATAAGCGCCTTTATCATCAATATATTTGTCACCAGCACTATAATCACGGCCAAAAAATTCCTTGTCTTTTCGGAAAACTGATGCATTTGCCAGACACATCTCATACTTGCTAACTTCTCCCTTAAAAAAACGCCATTCCGATTTAAGTGTATACTTGATGGTTGCCGTAGCCCGATATTGCTCAGCCTGCTCATTATATATTGGATATCGAATGGTATAATCTGCAAAGGCTGGATATCTTAATAAGCCGTGATCATTGCTTTTGTTATACCAGTTAAGCCAATCAGTTCTAGGTCGGCAATCATCATCAGTATTAATTTTGCTCATGTCCTCAGGAAATGCACCAGATGCAATAATTACATTCATGTAATCTCTAAGTATTCTAATTTCTTTTAACGCTGATATGGCCTTCTCAAAACAGCTAATATCGACGTCTTCCTTCAAATCTATCAACACACTAATATTGCTTGGCATCAAATTGTAGTC
>Ga0082212_10002212_pt1 | contig 28584 bp, 23 predicted proteins | sample TergutNt197P3_FD_71548 | JGI IMG/M metagenome (GOLD analysis project Ga0082212, IMG submission 71548) | Neocapritermes taracua P3 segment gut microbial communities from Petit-Saut dam, French Guiana - Nt197 P3 | ecosystem: Host-associated > Arthropoda: Insects > Digestive system > Gut ...
AATGCCTGCCTTGTCCATTTCAAGGAGTTCTACCTTTTCGCGGCTGGCACTGGCACAAAGGATTATTCCAATGGGGGGTTCTTCGCTGACTTGTCGTTCGTGCTTATCAAGCCATTTCAAGTACAGCTCCATTTGCCCTTTGTACGCTGCCTTAAACACGCCCAGCTTTAGTTCGACAGCTACAAGCCTCCTCAAAACCCTGTGGTAAAACAGCAGGTCAAGGACGATGTCCTCCCCGTCTATGATCATGCGTTTCTGCCGTTCCACAAAAGTGAAGCCGTGACCAAATTCGAGGATGAATGATTCCAAGTCTGTCAGTATCGCCTTTTCTAAGTCCGCTTCTAAATAGTTCTCTTTGAGCCCCAGAGTATCCAGAAGATACGGGTCTTTGAATACATTGAACGGTATTGGGGACTGTTTTTTCAGTGCGGCGTTGGCAATCTCGCGGCGTTCAAAGGCCTTGCGGGATATTTGGCTCCGAAGCTCCTTTGCTCCGTAGTTTCGCATCGCAACATCGTTTGCGTAATACAAGCGCGCTTCGGAGGTTTTGATTGGCAATAATTCAATAATGTGAGACCAGCTCAATTTTGCCGCCAGCGGCGGCAAAATCTCTGCATCGGGGAAACGCTCCGCAAACAGGGTCATCCTGTATAAGTTGCGTTCAGTAAAACTCTTGCCGTACTTTTCTGTTAATTTTGTCGCCAGCTCCGACAAAATCTTCTTGCCATAGGTGGCACGGTCATTCCCAAGCACCACCAAGTTGATGTACTGCCCGATTTTCCAGTACATCATCGTGATTTCTTGGTTGGCAAAGGCCCCAGCTCGGCTCTTGCTGCTTTCGATAATCGTTGCCACCGATTCAAACAGCTTGTTTTCGTCAAGTAGCATGCCTGTTTTTGATGCGAGTTTATGTTTTGGCTTATTGGTCATAGCACCTTCCACCTTGACTAATCTACTATATCTGACCATCCGACATAGCTGAAGCCTGCTGAAAGCGCAAAACGAGGATCAGCCCCGTTTCTTTAGCTGGAGCAGAGAATCTTTTGCTACCTGGAAGATCTCTCCCCTAATACTTCATCCAGCAGAGTCCTCGCCATAGCCCTGAAACCATGTCCGGTGATTTCAGTCCGTGTGTCGTAACCCATCGTGCGGAGTGCCTTGTTGATAGTCCCATCGCTTATTGGCCGTCCTGTGCGTGGGCCAGGGAATACGTAGGTTCCATCGCCAGTCAGTGGGCGCAGGTCTTTGAGGATTGCCACGGCCTGGCGCGAAAGTGGCACCAATAGCTTGCGTTTGACTTTAATATGTGCCCGTTGTCCTTGCCCTCGAATCGGTACTTGTACCGCCAAACCTTGGTGCCGGTTGGCTCAACTTGGAGGTAAAGCCCATTGCCGTCAAACAGCTTGTATGACTTTTCGGTCGGCTTTGCCCTCTTGATGTTTATGTCCGACAGCTTCATAACGCACCCCGCCAATTTTTTCAAAATTGGGGGCAAGTTGCATTTTCAAGCCCTCCTTGCCCCCAGTCTTGCCCCCAATTTGACCTGTATTCCAGTAGACCACATTGGACAGTATTGATCCTATCCAAAAAAAACCGCGTCAATACTTGTTCTATCTGAACGTATTTGACGCGGTTGGTCAGTATTGGAACTATCAGTGGTGGAGGTGGTGGGAGTCGAACCCACGTCCAAGAAGCGTAGAGAAGAAGCTCGTCCACAGGCTTGATCCGCTTTGGGCGAACCTCTACAGGGGTTAGAGCGGATGACCCTGTTCAAGGCTTTGCCTCCTGATCTCGGATGTTGCTAGGAGGCGTGGCAACGTCCTATTCCATGCCTTCATCCGGCAGGCAAAGAGCCACCCATCAAAAGGTTTAACGAGACCGCTATTGGAAGGTCGCGGCTACTCGCTCACTGCTGTTTAGGCTGCGAGGGCCAGTTCGAATCTATCGTTGGCATTTTTGTTTTAGTCGGCTTGATAAGGGGGCCAGCCGGCCAACCCCCGCCTGCGCTTCGTACTCCTGCGTCAACCTGTCGAAACCGGTCACCCCCAGGATCCATCCCCATTTTTCCCTCGGGAAAATACAGAAATAGACTATCAGTGTAACAGCTTTCAGGTGTCAGTTTTCAGAAACCTCAAGGGGAGGTTTTCTTGAGCAAAGCCCATTTTCACGCTCTTTTCAAAAAACAGGGCCAGGCTTTTTCTTTCTGCATCCCCAAGGGTATGCCTCAGGTTTATTGTCAAATAATCTCGCAGTTCTTGTTTAGTCCAACCGATGGTGCGCCATGCCTCATCAACGATGTTTTCGATGTTCTTTTTTCCTAATTCAAAGCTCTGGCGGAAAAAGGGGGCGACTCCCCCAGGCATGTCTAGTTTGGGGGCGTCAGGCCGAACTGCCCAAAGGGCAAAGACAAAGGGCAACCCTGTCCACGTGTGCCATTCTTCTGCCAAGTCCAGCACCATTAATCCAAGGCGGTTAACCCGCATGGCGGCATCACCGATTATTAGCGCTGCATCATGCTCGGCTAGCATGGTTTTTATATCGGGCAACATCTCGGTTACTTTTGGAGCGGCTCCATACCGCTCCCGCAGAATCATCTGGGCCAAAACCGCAGATGTACGGCTGGAGGCATCCAGGGCCAGCTCCTGTATAGATTCTGGTTGCACTTTTGAAAGCAACAAAACGCTTCTGACCCTCTTGGGGCTGGCTATGCAGAGGCCCGGGACAATTTTTACGCCAGGAATTCGTAGATACTCTATTGAGCTAATGAGGCCTGCGTCCACTTCGCCTAATAGTAGGCTGTCCGAACAGGCTGATGGAACCTGAAACTTGAGATGAAAGTGTTTGAAGCCCAAATCATGCTTGAAGCCATAGTTAAGTGGGGCGGCGTTCAGGAAATCGATTATCGATATGCGGAATGGCGTGAGATCTGACATTATCACGGCTTTAGCATGGACAGCATGTTTTTTGCCCAGATAGGGACGGTTATTGTTGCGGGCCCATGGATACTCTCTTTAAATGCACTGTTTACAATGCTTGGCTCTAAATTAATTTCGGTTGTGTGGCAGGCCTGGTTGGCCCATTGGACAAATCCGGCTGCAGGATATACGTGACCGCTGGTGCCTATGGCGGCAAAATAGTTGCAATTTTGAAGCGCGTCGCTGATTTCGTCCAAGCCCAGGGGCACTTCGCCAAACCATACGATGTGGGGGCGGAGCTTGCCTTTTATGTTACACGCTGGACATGCAGAACTTGGCAATACATCTGTCTTCCAGGGAATGGCAACGTTGCAGGACATGCATCTGGCCTTCATCAACTCTCCGTGCATATGCAACAACGAGCGGTTGCCTGCCCTATCGTGTAAGTCGTCTACATTTTGAGTGACCAGCAGAAAGGGGCCTGGCCATTTATGCTCCAATTCTGCGAGGGCATGGTGGGCAGCATTTGGTGACACTTGAGACAGCTGTCTGCGCCTTTCGTTATAGAAGCGTTGAACTAATTCGGGGTTTTGCCTGAATCCCTCCGGACTGGCCACGTCTTCTACGCGATGGTTTTCCCATAGCCCATCGTGGGCCCTAAATGTTTTTATGCCAGATTCTGCGCTTATTCCGGCACCGGTTAGGATTACAAGGCTGGGTTTTGGGTTCATGCAGGGCCTCCTATCAATCTGCGCCGCACAGAATCGATCAATTCCTCTGGGGCATCTAGTTTTATCATGCTACGCTTTAGGCGCGCCCAATACTTGGAGATAAGGGAACCCTGTTTAGTCCACTTGGCCATGTCCCAGTCTAGAGCCAGCACTTGGCCGCTTGTCTCAACAATAAAATTTGTCGCATTCATGTCCGGTGCCCATAGCCTCCAATCAGAGAGAGATTTGATCAGTCTGGCAATCTCTGAAATTTGGCCTGATGGATCGTTGCTTCCCCATGTCCTTGGCCAGGGCCGAGAATCGACCCATCTTGTTATAAAAACACCCTCCACGCCACATGAGAGTCTCCTGAAGGCATAGCCAACTGGTTCTACCGTGGGATATCCAACTTTCCACAGGGAAGCGTGTACAAGATATTCATTTCTGAAACGATTGGATGTCAGATAAGTGTCTTTGTTGAAAAATCGCAGAATGCCGCCACGCCGGTATGGGCGCAGGATGTAGCCTCCAGCGCGAATTATGCATCCCCGACCGAATGTTCCGTCCAGGTTCATGCCAGCGGCTAAATCGGAAATATCAGAATTGACGTATATGTGCCAGCCTCCTGCTAATCCAGGCAGGAATGAGCTATCGATTTGCTTAAGCTCTCCGCATGCCTTTCTGGCCTCAAAAGGCCAGGCATCAGGTAGAGGTGGAAGGCTCAGCATGTAACAAATATAGCAGTTGCATCAGCCAGCTGCGCAGTATGTTTCGGTATGCAGTTGCAGTTTTAGAAAAGCCGTCGCGCCACCTGCGCACCAAGAAGAACAGAATACCCAGTTCTAATGCCGAGTCGCAGGGCTTGGGTTTGTCAACTTTGCTCGCATATCATGGCCGCTGTTGCTTGTTAGGCGGGCTTTGCGCACCGTTAAGCAAGCAACAAAAGCGAACAATGCTATAATTGATAGGCACACGCGATGCTTTGATTGAAACCTTGATTGGGGGGAGGCAATGCCGGAGGCTACATTTTCAAGGGCAGTATTCATGTGCCATGCGCCTATAGTGATTCCTTCTATGGGTGGCGGTCGCGCAGATATGTGCAAAGCTACGACAGAAGCCATGTTTAAAGCCGCAGAGGAGGTTGCCGCAACAAAGCCGGATCGGGTGATTGTTTTTGACCCTCACCTTTCCCGCTATCCAATCTCCTACGCATGCATCAATTCGCCTGAAAATATCCAAGGTGATTTTAAGGCTTTTGGCAGGCCAGACATTAAAATTGAATTTCCTTCGGATCAAGTTTTTTTCGAACACCTGGTAAATTGTGCTGGAAAAAATCAGTTTGCCCTGGAAGGCCTGTGGGATGATGAATTGAGCCATGGTGCGGCTGTGCCTCTTTGGTTTCTTCAGGCAGTGGGTTTTCATGGCGCTGTTTGTATTATTGGGTTCCCCTGGAGAAGCCCCCAGAAAGCGCACACGGATTTTGGACGCTTTTTAAAGAGAACTTGCGCTCAGTTTGATGGTGCAACGGCAATTATCGCTTCGGGTGATTTGAGCCATCGACTACAAATAGGGGCTCCATCTGGCTATAACCCTAGGGCCTACGAATTTGACAAGGAATTTAGGGAGCGCGTTGAGGCCGGAGAACTATTTGAAGCATCCCAAATACCAGTAGACCTGCGAGACCTTGCAGCTGAGGATTCTAGCGAATCTATGGCAATTACGGCGGGCGCGGTCGGCGAGACAGTGCCCAATGCCAGACTACTGTCTTATGAGGCACCTTTTGGCGTCGGATATTTAGTGGCAGTGCTTGCCTGATGGCCCAAGTTGCTAAATGGTGGCGTCCTGACGGCGATCGAATTACTTGCGGCCTTTGCCCACAAGCATGTTCTATTTTGGACAGAAATGCCGGTATTTGTGGAGCGCGATATGTAGCAGATGGCAAGCTGTGGACAAGGGCCTTTGGTGCGGGTACTTCCCCTGTTGCCGATCCTGTTGAAAAAAAGCCTCTTTACCATTTCTTGCCAGGCACAAAGGTACTTTCCTTTGGTACGCTCGGATGCAATCTCAAATGCTCCTTTTGTCAGAATTGGAGCCTCAGCGCGAGCCATAACTACGAGGCGCTCCAAAGCCTTTCTCCAGACAAATGTGTCCAATTGGCAATCGAACTGGGTTGTTCGGCGATAGCCTTTACATATAACGAACCAATAATTTCTTCTGAGTTCTGTATTGACGTTTCAAATGCGGCACATGACGCTGGGCTTAGGTCTATCGCGGTTTCAAATGGATATGTTCTTGCCGAGGCAAGGAGCGAGCTTTTTGACGCCGTTGACGCAACAAATGTGGATTTAAAGGGAATCTGCCCGAAGTTCTACGCAAAATATTGCGGGGGGAGGGTTGAACCTGTTTTAGAAACTCTGACATATCTTGTGCGCTCGGCGCGAACATGGGTCGAAATCACCAATTTGATAATTCCTGGGCTGAATGATTCATCAAAGGACATTGACGCCCTGATTGACTGGATATGTACTAATGTCGGCTTGGATGTACCATTGCACTTTTCTGCTTTTCATCCTGCATACCGCATACAGTCGCTTCCAAGAACTCCCACAAGCACGTTGTCCAAGGCAAAAGAAAAGGCTCTGGCATGCGGCCTCCAATATGTCTATATTGGCAATGTTTCTCAACCCCAAGACACGATATGCCCCAGATGTAAAAATGTTGCTATACAGAGGTTGAATCATGCCGTTACAAAATACCAAATTCAAAACGGCAAGTGTAGCCACTGTGGATGCGCTATAGCGGGCATTTATTGAAATCAGCTGGCTACTACATCCTCTACAATGCTAAAGGGCCAGCCAGCCTTCTTCGTCATCTTCACAAAGCTTGATGCCTGGGCCTGACTCCAGTAAGACCGCATCTTCGTAAATGTTGCGGAGCTTGATTGCATATTTGTCATGGCGGCTCAGTTTTGGGTCATGCTTTATGACGATTCGTTCACGCTGCAATCTCCCCATCTGCTCAAGTCCGATGCCCATAATGCTGGCGATGACCTTTTGGGGGTTGAGGGCCTGTCCTTGGATAATCTTAGTTGAAAACCTGAGGGTTTTATCTTCCCAGCAGAGTTCTTGGATTACATGTCTTACTTCTACAAGCGCCATGGTTTTCTTGCCATGGACTTTACTCGTCTTATTGATCTTAAAACTATCACTGTTGGAGAAAATTTCAATTTTCTGCACTGCGTCAAGAAATAGTTTGTCAGGACAAAACCAGCTCCAGTAGGCCGTTTCACAGAGTTCTGCTATGGATGAAGCATGAAGCGGAATTTGCTCGATATCAAGAATGTAGAGGCCTTTTGGGCTACAGCGTCTCAGTTGTTCCTTAACGATATCCAGAGATTCTGAGGATCCAGTTTCAAGGGTCGCATCCGCCCACTCCTCCAACCCTTCAACTCCGAGGGGCAATGGATATGCCAAATTTACAATTGGCCTTGGACGCTTTTCGTCTCCCATTGCCAGAGGTACCCCCGCATCTGCAAAAGTGGACGATAATTTGTATAGCAACATGGGAGGGGGACAGTTGGCAAGGGGAAGCCGCACGGAAAACTTGACCCTCAAGGCACGGTTTAGCATGTTATCAGGCATAGGCCAATAATACTATAAAAAAATTGTTGCCGATTGTAGTGGAAATCAGCAAAGACTGCTGAGAACTCCCGCTCAAACCAGTAGAACCCATTGAATAACAAACATACTCCAGAACGCTACACTTTGTGTGCAACACACTTTTACGCGACTCATGCTTGGGCTGGTTGCACCAGATAATTACAGTTCAGTAGATTTTTTTCGACTGATTTTGTGGTAGCAGGCCTAGCGAACCTCTGTGATGATGGATTGTGCTGATAACTCTTTGAAGATGTTCATCTGCAGTGCCACCAACGGCATTGGCGATCAAGCGGAAGCCTTCGGCAACTTCATGCCTGTCTACACCGGCGGCAAATGCGGGCGATTTTAATTTTTTGTGGACGCTCTTAGGCACAAGCCCTTCAGTACCTGCTGGTCTTACAAGGGAGCATGCGATTACAAATCCTGTTATTTCATCTGAGGCCACCAAGGCTTTTGCCAATAGTGTATCTCGCAGGTCGTCGAACCCTGGGTAGTGGGCTTGAATGGCCTTAGCGATTTCCATTTCTCCTCTCTCGGTGAGCCAATTTATCACGTGCGAGGGATGTTCGTTGGGCCAGCGATCATAGTCGGCATCGTGCAGAAGGCCGGTCAGACCAAACAAATCTACATTTTGGCCGTATTGGCTTGCGAAATCTCGCATAACGACCTCCACCGCAAGCGCATGTATCCTTAACCTGTCTGAATCAGTCCATTCTTGCACCAGCGCCCATGCTTCTTCGCGTGACAGCATCGCATCTCCTGTATTTTGACAGACTGCTACCCTCTGCCTGATGATTTGTTTTCAACAATTCTCTTGGCTTCTTTTCGTAGCACTTCGGCAACATTGCGATCCTTTGACATAAGCTTCAAATCAAAATCGTTTACCCGTTTAAGGAGATTCATCGCTATTGGCAAGGGTGTCCTTGGGTTGGATACCAGTGCCTTTAGGATTTGGTACTTTCTCATCCATTCACGATTGGTTGAAATGATGCGTATGACCTCTTCATGTATAGTGCGCATTTGGGCGATGTAGGCAATCTCGCCTTCAGTGATTCGTCCGTTTAAAACCACGTTTACTTGAATCAGGCGATTAGCTTCTCTCACCAATATTGTCCGCTCTTCTTTACCACCCTTGAGGGCCAGCATTATTTTCTGGTTGGTGGCCAGACGCATTACTCTCTGGGCAACAGAACGGGAAGGAGCTGGCTCTTGAGGCACCTTGGGATCTTCTATGACAGTTGTGCCAGGGTCTGCATCAGCCTCTGTTGTTTCGTCATCTTCTTTTGGCAATGGTAGTTCTGCCCAGGCCTTGTCCAAAGCCCCCGATTCCACGCTGTCTAATATGTCAATGCGCTCCTGCGCATGAGTGTCATCCAGCTGCCCAAGGATGTCTTTGCGGAACTCAGTAATTCTTCTTTTTAGGTTTGTCGTCCCCTCAGGGTGTATCTCCAGAGCATCCAAAATGGTTGGGCGCTGGATCCACAGCACTTGGTTGTTTAGGGCTATTTCGAGGAGTCTTTCTGGCAGGGCTGGAACTGCACGCTCCATCCACTCTGCGGTCAGGCAACTGTTCAACATCGCGGCTTCAAGCAAGTCGGGCTCTGTGCGATAAAGAAGCACTAGGCCCAGTGAGTCTGCAGAGTCGGACTCAGCAGTTAAAGCACCCAAAAGAATGGAACTAGGCATGCCCTTTAGAGTTTCCAGCGCCTTTTCTGCCAAGGGAGATTCGCTAAATACCGCATGGGAGAGTGCGCAAAGCAAATCGCCAGTTGGTAAGGGGAGTCCGCCGCCAATAAGCGTAGCGGCCATCGCCGCTGGCAATTCGTTGTTAATGTATTTTTGAACAATTTGGTGCATGCTTCCTCTTCTGTTTCAAAAAGGTTTCTGAGTTAATTGGATTGGCCTATCGTAGCATCGTCGATATCGTCATCAGGCAATTCAATTCTTGGGAGGGAGCGCCGCGTGGGACGCAACCAGTTTCCATGAGCATCGAATGACCCAGACCACTCTTGCCCTACTACAGCTCCGTGTTGAATTTTTTGGCCAGCGATTTCGACCACTGCAACGCCGGCATTGCCAAGAAACAATGTGAAGGAACCTTTTATTCTTAGTTTCCACGGTTCTGACATGCGCAAGACTTGAGTCTGGCGGCGGCCGTTTTCTGCGACAATCCTAGCATTGCAGGTATCAGTGGCCCTCATGCTGATTAAGACACCATCATTTGTGATAGGGCTTTCTGGAAAAACTTCGCCGAGTACCGGGTAAGGCTGGTCGCTGTCAGGCTTTTGCCAAAGAGATTGTTGCATTGGCGGTGGGAGCAAATCTCTGGATGGCGGCTGGCTTAAATCTTTTGCAGGAATTAGCAACCATGCCAACACGGCCACAGCGCCGACCAAAAAAGCAAACGTGACGATTCGCTCTCGCCTCAATTCTGCCGGCCGGTCTTCTTCTCTTTGAGGGCCGCTTTTGAAAGATGATCTCCCGACGGGATGGTTTCTCAAATCAACTTCCAGCCTCTTGGCCATGGCTTCTATCAGTGTATATTCCTGGCCCGATGGTATTTTTGCCCAGTCGCAGTCTTCAACAGCCTGGATAATTTCGGGGGGGAATCCCAATTCTTCGGCCAATTTTGTCGATTCGAGCCCCAGTGCCAGGCGTTTCTCGCGAAACGCGTTACAGAGCTTTCTGACAGCAGAAGGGATCATATCCATAGACCAAGAAAATATTGATGTATTCCTGCCAGGCGATTACGGCTTCCAGCCCACCGGGACTTCCATAATTATTTTTTTAAAAACATTGCGTATGTCTTCTCTATTCAGTTTTCTGTCATCCATTCTGCCGCGATGGGCCATGGCATCTAACAAGGTGTCTTGCAGATGGTCTGGCGTGACAAACCTCTGTCCCTGAATCCAGGCCTCAGCCTTGGCTAAAGACAGCCATTGGCAAATCGCCCTGGTAGAACAAAAGCCGCCGTCTTTGCGGATTTGTGCGACAATCTTCTCTATGTAGTCCAAAACAGCATCAGATACATTTATTTGGCTAACCGCTTTTTTTGCGGCCACCCAGTCCCCCAATGACATGGCCATCTCCAAGCCGTCCAAGACGGCAAGCCCTGCCTCGCCTATTAATATCCTCCGCTCAGCTTCTTGGGATGGATAACCTAAATGGAGCACGGCGGCAAAACGGTCAATTTGACTTTCGGGCAATGGGAAAGTGCCAGCATGATCCGTCGGATTCTGGGTTGCGATTACAAAAAATGGTTCTGGCAGTGGGTGTGTGGAATGATCCATAGTGACTTGTCCTTCGACCATTACTTCCAGCAGAGCGCTCTGAGTTTTTGGGCCGATGCGATTCAGTTCATCCAGCAGGATGACATTGGCGAAGATTGGACCCGGTTGGAACCTGAATGTTTGAGTAGCGGCTTCCCATAACTGTGCCCCCAGCAAATCTGAGGGCAACAAGTCATTGGTTCCCTGCACTCGCTGGAAGCGGCCTCCAAGCACTTTTGAGAGGGCACGCGCAAGAGTGGTCTTGCCGACTCCGGGCAAATCCTCTAAGAGCAGGTGCCCGCCGCTCAACAGAACTGCCAGAGCCCTCCTAACATGGGAATCCTTTCCCACCACAACCTTTGTTAGGGAATTGAGGGCAACGAGCACCCTATCGCGTAGTAGTGAAGTTTCATGAGTTGATTCATACATCCTTTAAGGATATGCCGTAATTCTTCATTTTTTGAATATAGTTTTTTGCAGATATCCCCAATCTCTCTGATGCCAGCGCCAGATCACCGTCTGCGTCCTTTAGCGCTTCTTCCAAAAAAAATCTTTCTGCGCTACTTGTAATGCCTTGAAGCATTCTTTCCAGTTTGTCCTTCGCCGGCCTGGTCAGTGCCAAAGACCTGGCCCCCTGCGAAAAGCCTTGGGGAAGCTCCTTGACAAATCCACCCTGGCACATTCTGAGTGCTTCGGATGTAGCCCACACTAGCTCGGCCACGTTGCCAGGCCATTCTCTCTCCTGTAACTCTTTTTCGGTGGCGTGATCGACAACCGGAACCATCCGTCCATCCCTACTGCAATTTTCTGTAAGATAGCGATGAAAAATCGGCAAAATATCGTCCCTGCGCCTGGACAGAGGCGTCAATGTCATGCTCAGCACGCCGATGTGGGATTTCAGTGGCTCTGGCAACTTATGTTGCTCCCGACAAGTCCCCATCCAACAAATATCCGTATGGCGCTCAATGCGTGAGATCAATGGCGACAGCATGGTTGCAGGAAGATGCTCCAGATCTTTCAGAAGCAAGCTACCGCCATCATGATCTCTCAGAAAGGATTCGGATAGCGACTCTGGAACGATATCCCTAGCGAACCAGGAATGAAACGGAGCGGAGGGATGCCTCAGCGCATGTAACCTCCTTGCCGAGCGGCTCCTACCAGTTCCTGCATGGCCTTCAAATAATACGGGCTTCGCTGTGTCCGACAGAGTTCTAAGGCCATTTTCGACAGTTTGCATCGAAGCAGAAGTAGCAATCCATGGCTCTCTTTCGTTAGGCGGGGGGGACAAGGCCAGCACGCGCAATTTGTTGAGGCGCTCAAGGAAAAAATCGAGGTCGAAAGGTTTTGAGAGAAAATCGTCTGCGCCGGAATGTATTGCGTCGACAATATCTTTTGGCTCTCCAAATGCGCTCATTAGAATGGCTCGCATTGAAGGGTTGCGCCGCTTTGCCAACCTCAGCAATTTTAGGCCAGAAAAATCAGGCAACCTCAGGTCGGTCACAAGCACTTCTACCGAGTTGGTTTCTAATATTTCCAATGCCTTTGCAGGGTCTGCGGCTTCAAATACTTCCCAGCCAGACCCATCTAGCGCTTTTATCAGCAAACGGCGGAAACTGTCCTTATCCTCGACTAGGAGCAAGCGCATGTCATTCCCTAAACTGTAATTGATGCAAGCGGGCATACTCGCCTTTCAGCGCCAACAGATCCTCGTGCCGGCCAACTTCTGTCACTTGCCCCTGCCTAAGGACATATATTCTAGTTGCCTTCTGAATGGTCGAAAGCCTGTGTGCAATTACCAGGGCAGTCCTGTTTTTCATCAGCGCTTCCAGAGCGTCCTGGACTGCCCTCTCGCTCTCTGTATCTAGAGCAGAAGTAGCTTCGTCTAGTACCAGGATTGGGGGATCGTGCAACAGCGCTCTGGCAATGGCAATTCTTTGCCTTTGCCCACCGCTCAGGCTAGAACCTGTCTCGGCCAAGTGAGTGTCATAGCCGTTGGGCAACTTCAGAATGAAATCGTGGGCATACGCTTTTTTAGCCGCTTCTGCCACATCTTCGCGGCTGAATGGTTTTCCATAGGCGATATTGTCATGGACAGAATCCATAAACAGAAGGGTTTCCTGCGTGACGATTCCTATCTGCTGTCTTAATTCTCCGGGATCAAATTCCCTTATATCCATGCCGTCAATTAAGACCCTCCCTTCATTCGGGTCGTAAAACCTGGGAACTAAATTTACCAATGTAGTCTTGCCGCCCCCCGAACCTCCAACCAGAGCAACGGTTTCGCCAGAATTGACTTCGATATTTATTCCGTCCAGAACCTCATGGCCCTTTTCGTATGCAAAATGAACGTTTTCAAACGATAATTTTTGGGGCTTGGCTGGCACCTTAACTGGCTTGGCTGGAGAAAGCATCTGTGGCTTGCGATCCAGCATAGCAAAGATTCTGTCAAGACTCGCCCTGGCAACCTGGACTTCATTGTTGATTCTGGTGAGCCGCCTGAGGGGGTCATACATCGCAAAGACAGCAACCAGATACGTCATAAAATCGCTCGTTGCCAGTTTACCGGCCTGAATGTCCGCGCTCACCCATAAGATGAGCCCAGCAAGCATGAAGCCGCCCGCCATCTCCATTATCGGGTGGCTCATAGCGATGGCTCTGGCACTCTTCATGCCGATTCTGAACAGCTCGATGTTTTGTCCCTCAAGCCGCTTGGCTTCATAATCCTCCCGCGCAAAAGCCTTGACCACGCGGACATTGCTGAAAACTTCCTTGAGCCTTTGAAGCAGGCGGGCTATGGCTTCCTGATTTCTGTGGTTTATTTTTCTGATCCTATGGCTGAGCCCCTTTAGAGGAAAAATGATCAGCGGAGCTGCGAGAAATAAAACCAAACTGCGCTGCCAGTCCAGGTAGAGGACAAACGCGATGCCAGCTATAGCCGTTGCGGCTTCTCTTATTGATTCTGCAAACTGGTTGGAGGCAATGCCTTGGACGGCCCCTACGTCGCTGATGCAACGCGTCAGCAACTCGCCAACGGGATACTTTTGAAAAAAGGCTGGCTCTTGTCTAAGCAAATGGCCAAAGAGCCTTTCCCGCAGCCTCTGGGTGGCCTTTATCCCGCTTCTGACCATGAGCATGGTGGCAGAAAAAGAACACAGACCTTTGAGCGCGAAAATTACTATCACCAAGGTCGGGACAAAGGCACTGGTTCTTAGTGCCGAACCTTCAGGCAGATGGGAAGTCAGCCACGCTTTGGCCGCTGTGAAGGCTGGCAGTGCATCGGGAATGGATATCCCTGCTGGAATGTTTGTGGGAGCAAAGCCTTCAAAAACCCATTTCAGGCTACCCACAAGTAGGGTCTGCAATAGACCGGCCAAAATCGCCAACCCAGAGCCTGCCAAAATTAGCCCAAGATTTGGGCGCAGATGCTCTCTAAAGAATCGGGACAAGGTTTGCATTGTAATCCGTTGACAGCGACAATGGCCTAAAGGCCGCTCTGGCGTTTCCGGCAGGGAATATTATTGTAAAATGGAATCATGGTGCCTTGAAAATGAAAAATAGATGCACAGTTTTCAGGTTTCCCCCCATTGACATGGGAACTCCCAGCTGGAACCAGGATGTCTAGAATAGCAACCATATTGGCCGATTGCCGGAGGCTGTTTCCAGCTTCCGAAAAGGTGTATGTTGCGGGATCGCGGCCCGATGTCAGGGTTCCCTTTCGCAAAGTCAGTCTCAGCCCCACCAGGGGGCTGGATGATCAGCTAGTGCCAAATAGTCCTGTCATCCTCTATGACACCACAGGCTCATATACAGACACAAAGGAATCTATCGACTTAGAAAAGGGCCTGCGCCCTTTAAGATTGCCGTGGATATTGGAAAGGGGCGACGTGATAGAGCTTGAAGACCCTTCCAGTCACTATCGCCGACTGCGCGAAGGAGACAGTGATTTGGATGCCGTTCGCTTCCCAGCGTTGCGCAAGCCGCTTAGGGCAAAACAGGGCCAAAAAGTTACTCAGATGCACTACGCCCGCAGAGGCATTACCACCCCTGAAATGGAATTTGTCGCCATACGCGAAAACCTTGGCCGTCTCGAGGGTAGCTATATTACTCCTGACTTCGTGAGGCAGGAAGTAGCATGTGGACGTGCGGTTATTGCCGCCAACATAAATCACCCCGAAGCCGAGCCAATGATTATTGGGCAGGCTTTTTTGGTAAAGATTAATGCCAATATCGGAAATTCGGCAATCGCTTCTTCCATTGAAGATGAAGTGGAAAAAATGGCCTGGTCTGTAAGGTGGGGAGCCGATACGGTGATGGACTTGAGCACTGGGGCCAACATACATGAAACCCGAGAATGGATATTGAGGAATACTCCGGTTCCGGTTGGTACGGTGCCAATTTATCAAGCACTAGAAAAAGTTGATGGCAGAGCAGAAGAACTTACTTGGGAAATCTTTTATGACACTCTTGTGGAGCAGTGCGAGCAAGGCGTGGATTATTTTACCATCCATGCTGGCCTGCGCCTGCCGCACATTCCCCTGACGGCAAAGAGAAATGCAGGGATAGTTAGCCGCGGGGGGTCAATACTTGCAAAATGGTGCCTGGCACACCATAGAGAGAATTTTCTGTATACCCACTTTGAGGAAATATGTGACCTCCTTGCCGCTTATGACGTGGCTATAAGCCTTGGAGATGGCCTGCGACCTGGTTCTATCGCAGATGCCAATGATGATGCCCAATTTGCAGAGCTCGACACTCTGGGCGAATTGACACTCCAAGCCTGGGAACGTGATTGTCAGGTTTTTATTGAAGGCCCTGGCCACGTTCCGATGCACCTGATTCAAGAGAACATGGATCGTCAGTTAAAAGCCTGTCACGGCGCACCCTTTTACACTTTAGGGCCATTGACCACGGACATTGCTCCGGGATATGACCACATTACGTCTGCCATCGGCGCGGCAATGATTGGCTGGATGGGCACGGCAATGCTGTGCTATGTCACGCCCAAAGAGCACCTTGGCCTGCCAAACAAAAAAGATGTTAAGGACGGAGTTATCGCTTACAAAATTGCTGCCCACGCGGCAGATCTAGCTAAGGGGCACCCAGGGGCAAGGGCCTGGGACGATGCCATGAGCAAGGCGCGTTTTGAATTCCGCTGGAGCGACCAATTCAACCTTGCCATAGACCCCGAAACTGCCATTGCCTTTCACGATGAAGCTAATCCGGCGGAAAATGATGATGTAGCCAATTCGCAGGAAGGTATCAAATCAGCCCACTTTTGCTCCATGTGCGGCCCCCGCTTTTGCGCCATGAAGATGACAGAAGAGGTAAGGGAATACGCATCAGCAAAGAATATAGCTACTGCCAGTGCCATTGAAGAAGGTTTGAAAGAAAAGGCAGATGAGTTTAGCAAGAAAGGCTCTGCAATTTATAGATAGCAGACTATATCAGAGGCCAAGTTTTTCCCTGATAAGACCTTCCAGTTCATCTGCCATTTCCGGATTGTCCGTCAGGAGCTTTTTGACATTTTCGACACCTTGCCCAAGACGGGTATCTTTGTAGGAATACCAGGAGCCACTCTTTTGAATCAGTTCTAGATTAGTGCCTAGCTCTATCAGTTCTCCCATTCTGCTGATGCCTTCACCATACACGATGTCGAAGTTGGCAACTTTTAGAGGGGGGGCTACTTTATTTTTGACTACTTTAACCTTTGTTTTTTTGCCTACAATTCCACCCTCATCGTCTTTGCCAGTGGGTGTCAGGGCATCCCCGGTATTTCCTTTAATGGACTGTCCGCTACGGACTTCCAAGCGAACAGTGGAGTAAAACTTGAGGGCGTTGCCCCCTGTAGTGGTCTCGGGGTTGCCAAACATTACACCAATCTTCATGCGGGTCTGGTTGATGAACACGACACAGGTATTATTGCGGCTAATGGTGGCTGTCATCTTTCGCAGGGCTTGGCTCATTAGTCTCGCCTGGAGGCCCATGTGGGAATCTCCCATTTCTCCGTCAATTTCTGCCTTTGGAACCAGAGCGGCAACGGAATCTATCACCACAATATCCAATGCCCCGCTCCTTACTAATTGGTCACAAATTTCTAACGCCTGTTCGCCGCTGTCTGGCTGGCTGATGAACAAGTTATCTATGTCTACGCCGAGTTTTTTGGCATAGTCGGGGTCGAGGGCGTGTTCGGCGTCTATATAGGCGGCCAGTCCATTCTCTTTTTGCGCCTCCGCAACCATGTGCAATGCCAGGGTGGTCTTGCCGCTGGCCTCCGCTCCATAGACTTCCACGATGCGCCCTTTGGGAACGCCGCCGACACCCAGGGCTAGGTCAAGGCCAATGGAACCGGTGGAAATGACTTCGATCCCTTCGGCGTTCATGCGGTCGCCGAGCTTCATGACTGAGCCTTTGCCGAAATTACGTTCTATATCGACAAGCGCCTTGTTAAGCGCTTTCATGCGATCATCTACCATTTCGTCTCCCCCGAATTATGCTTAGTTGGACAAAAAACCACTAGGGATCAACCGTTGACCTGTGGACTGAATACAGATTATCATAAAAAGCGAAAAAAAACAGAAAAAACTCTCGACTTGTTTCGAGAGTTTTTTCTGTTGCAAATTATTATTATTTAATATTGGGAAGTTCGAGGCCATAGCCTTTCTTGCCATCCGTAGCCTTGAGCATCATGGCCACAATGAGGGCTAAAATGCCGAAAACGGTGAATATAACCATAGGAATTGTGTAGTCGTATTTTGGGCCGTCGATTCCCAATCTGAACGCTTCGGTGATGCAATATTTATCTAGCACCCAGCCAATCAGCAGGGGCACAAGGCCCAGGCCTATGTTTTGGATAAAGAAGATCATGGAATAGGCCGTACCAAGTTGCTTTTCTGGGATCAATTTTGGAACGCTGGGCCACATTGCAGAGGGCACCAGGGAAAAACTAACGCCAAGAAGCAGGACGGCAAAGAGGGCCCATCCCCAGTGCACCAAGGCAGGAATTGAGAAGATTATATGGACAATTATCAAGAGCACCGCGCCAATGGCCATGATTGTGGCGCCTTTGCCTTTGCGGTCATAAATAGTCCCAAAAACGGGGGTCAGCAAAATTGTGCCAAAGGGCAATAGGGACGGAATGACGCCAGCCCACTTTTCGCTAAAGCCATATTTGTTGAGCATCAGCTCAGTGGCAAAATCTAGGTAAGGGAAAACTGCTGAGTAAAATAAAACACAAAGAACTGCTATTAACCAAAATCCTTGGTTTTTCAAAATCACAAAAATATCTGAGATCTTAAACGCATCCTCATCTTTCTTGGGGGAATCTTCAGTTGCAACTGCCGCTGTCGGCTCGCTCGCATCGAGCTTTTTATCTACTCCTGTGTATACAATAAAGGCCATCATGCCGACGGCTAGGAGAATCATTCCAGCAAAGATTGGGCGGCCCACGCTTGGGTGAGTCACTCCAAAAGTGACGAGCGGTAGCCCAACGAGCAAGGCTAGGCCCGTTCCCATTCTGGCTATAGCCACCTGCAGGCCCATTGCCAATGCCAACGACTTGCCTTTGAACCACTTGATGATGACCTTGGAAACAGTGATGCCGGCAACTTCGTCTCCGCAACAGAACATGGCGAATCCTGCCGAAGCAACCCAGACTTGAGTTGAGACTTCGAAGCCTGCGCTAACCGCCAAGTAGCATAGGAATGCCCCAGCGAGCATTACTATGGTGGCCATGACACCGGTAAACCTGATGCCCTTTTTGTCCAGTATTATTCCTCCGACTACCAACATTCCTGCAAAAACTGTAAGCCACATGTAGGAAAACCTAAAGATTCCAAATTGGGTGCTAGTCCACCCCTGATGGCTTTCCAACGCTGGCTTAATGGCTGAAACTACTTTTTCAAAGAAGTAGGCCCACAACATTGTAATGGAAACCAAACATAGCGTTATCCAGCGCCAGGATTTTGATTCCCTTAAGGACTGCTTGATTGTTTCTACCATGATGAATCTCTTTTGAAAGAATTGTTGGAAACGTGCTACGCCAATGCGGAGCGACAACACCACAATTAATTAGCGTACCTCAAATGGCCTTTTGTAGGGAAAAAAAACCATTATTGTACTAATACCGAGTCGTAATCAAAAGATTGCACCTCGGTTATCCGAGATGATTTATGACCCATCTGGCAACTACCAGGTTCAGGCCGTTTCCTAAGAGCCTGTACTGATTGTTTGTAGATATTTGGGGCGGAAAGCAAAATACTGGCGAATATCCCAGCAGGCGGCTGATTTCTTTTGGACTAAAGCGGCGTATTCCTTTGAAAGTTTTCAAAAAAGAGCCGCTTCCAACAAGGCGTTTCCCATAGCCGCCTATAAAGCATGCACTGCGGCATGACTCTGAGGTTACAACATCCATTCCCTGCCCATGCCGTTCAATCGTTTTTTCGCAAAGATACAGACTTTCATCCTCCACCCTATCCAAGTAGTTGCTTATCGTTTTCGGCTCAATGGAAGGTATGGGGCTGTTTCTGACTCCATTGAGGTTTGCAACCACATATACGCGTGGCCTGCGGTTTGGTATACCAAATTGGGTTGGGCAAAGCATAAAAACATGCCATTTTAGGCCAGCGCGGTCTAGGCTCTGGGCCAGCACGTCGAATGCACACGATTCCAAAAAGCCTTCTACGTTTTCTAGAACAAATTGTTTGGGTGCTATTTCTGGCAACACTGATACCAGATTTTTGAATGCAGCAGACCTCGAATCCTGAAGATCCAGGCCATTTCCCATGCGGCAAAAAGGCTGGCAAGGAGGGCTCATCAGCCAAGTATCTGCCGTTATTGCACCGATTTCTGACACGGAAATTGTTGCCAATTCGCGTGTTTGGGGAGAAATGCCAAAATTGTGCTTGTACGCGCTATTGGCTATTTCGCTGATATCAAACGCCGATGCCACCTGGCCCATGCCTTCCAGGGCGAAGCGCCATCCCCCGATTCCAGAAAAAAACTCAATAGCTCTAAAATTCAATTGGGAGGCCGATCAAGTTTCCAAAAAAAATCTAAGATTGCTACGTTAATTAACAATTTGGCCTGCAATGGGAGTTTTTTTATTGCTCTCTTCAACCTTTACTTTTGCAAGGGCCTTGAAAACCCCCTGTTTGCACAAATCCAAATATGCATCCTTTTCTTCATTTGAGATGGCGTAGAGGTCTTCCAGTATGGCGGTACCAAGAACCCTGTCCCGTTCCGAAACCATAGACCACAATTCGCCATCGATGCCGGGCGGGGGGGCTCCGGGGTTATCGACAAACTCTGTTATTGAGCATCCAAACAGCCGAGCGGCTGCCTTGAGGGTTTTGATCCCTGGTTTTTTGGATCCATATAGGTAATTCCTGTATGTAAAAAGGTTGATGCCCAATTTGCCAGAAATCACACCCTGGGATTCGCCGGTTTTAGTTTGATAGCCTTTTGCATATTGTCGAAATTTTTGGTATTGGGGCCACAACATAGTATTAGTTTGACGTGAAACAAGTTTTTTTGTTAGATGGAAAATATTAAGTTATTGATGTATTAATGACACCACTTTGCCCAAATGGCAATGACTGTCGTTTGAATATGGTTGGTTGCGATTAGCAATGCATTACACTTGAAAACTGGAGGTACCGCTTGAGTGACGAGATTCAAGTTCATCCAGTAGCAGACGAGTCACCCCGAATCCCAGAAATGTTGCCGGTTTTAGCTTTGAGGGATTTGGTGGTTTACCCCTTTGTCATACAGCCACTCTCAGCAAGCAGAGAAAAATCTATCCTGGCCATTGATGCTGCGCTGGTGGAGAGTCGCATGATCCTGCTACTGTCCCAAAAACAGACTGAAGTAGACGAACCTGACCCTTCGGATTTGTACAGCGTTGGTACTGCCGCTATCATAATGCGCGTCCTCAAGTTGCCCGATGGCCGTCTGCGAGCACTGGTTCAGGGGCTCCAGAGAGTCAGGGTGGAGTATTTTACCGAGACAGCTCCGTACCTGAGAGCAAAGATTGAGCAAATAAATGAGTTTGAGCCTGTCGAGCCGAGCATCGAACTGGATGCGACTATCAGGAACGTAAAGCAGTCTCTGGAAAAAGCGGTTGCCTTGGGAAAAACGATTCCCCAGGAGGTTTTGGTCATAGCAACCAATTTGGACAGCCCTGGGCGCCTTGCCGATTTGGTTGCGTCAAATTTAGACCTAAAGCCGGAACAGATGCAGGACATTTTGGAAATTTCAGATACCTTCCAGCGTCTAAAAAAAATACATGAATTTTTGTTGCGAGAAATTGAACTATTGGAGGTCCAGCAGAAAATAACTATGGAAGCCCGTGGGGAGATGGACAAGAGCCAAAGAGAGTACTACCTGCGTCAGCAACTTAAGGCCATTCAGACCGAGTTGGGCGAAGGTAGCGAGCTGGCCGAGGAAATTGAAGGGTTTAAGTCAAAATTAGAAAAGCTCAAGGTGCCCGAAGAGGCAAAAAACGAAATTGACAAAAACATCAAAAAACTGGAGCGGATGCACCCCGATAGTTCAGAAACGGCAGTTACTCGCAACTACCTTGAGTGGATGACAGAGATGCCGTGGGGAGTAACGAGCGAGGACAATCTGGATTTAGCCAAAGCTCAGCAAATTTTAGAAGATGACCACTTCGGCTTAGACAAAATCAAAGAGCGGCTAATGGAATATTTGGCCGTAAGGAAACTGAATCCCGACCAGAGAGGCACCATCATTTGCTTCGTTGGCCCGCCAGGGACTGGAAAGACAAGCCTCGGCCGTAGCGTTGCCAGGGCACTAGACCGTAAGTTTGCTCGTATTTCTTTGGGTGGAGTTCACGACGAAAGCGAAGTCAGGGGACACCGGAGGACATACGTTGGAGCCATGCCAGGCAGAATAGTCCAGGCTCTTCATCAGTCAAAAACCATGAACCCAGTCATGATGCTGGATGAAATTGATAAGATTGGTCGCGATTTGAGAGGTGATCCATCCGCTGCTCTGCTGGAAGTGCTCGACCCTGAGCAAAATCATACATTCAGGGATAACTACATGAACGTCCCAATTGATTTGAGCCAAGTATTGTTTTTGGCAAACGCCAATGAATTAGACCCCATACAGCCGGCGTTTAGGGATCGTATGGAGATTATTCACCTCCATAGCTATACACTGGAAGAAAAACTTGGCATAGCCCGCAGGCATCTATTGCCAAGGCAAGTAGAGCGCAACGGCATCACGCCAAAACATGCCTCATTCAGCAATAAGGCCATCGCTGCGTTAATCCAGGGATACACTAGGGAAGCAGGTGTAAGGCAGTTGGAGCGCGAGATAGGGTCTGCCCTGAGAAAGATAGCCCGCAAGGTTGCTGAAGGTTCTCTGGATAAGCGCTTCGGCATCACCGAAAAAAATCTACATGAGTTACTTGGCCCAATTAAATATTTACAGGACGAGCGCCTCAAATCTCCTAGAGTAGGTGTTGTCACTGGTTTGGCGTGGACTCGCATTGGCGGGGACGTGCTTTTTGTCGAGGCCCTCAAAATGCCTGGCAAAGGCGAGTTGCTTTTGACGGGCCAGCTTGGCGAAGTAATGAAAGAAAGTGCAAAGGCCGCCCTAAGCTACATCCGATCCAAGGGAGATGATTTTGGCATCGGATCAAATGTCTTTAAAGAATTTGATATCCACATCCACTTCCCAGAAGGTGCTATTCCCAAGGACGGCCCAAGCGCAGGACTTGCCATGGCAACGGCATTGCTGTCTGTGCTGAAGGGCATCCCTATAAAAAACACCATTGCGATGACTGGCGAGATAGACCTCAGGGGCGATGCCCTGCCTATTGGCGGGTTGAAAGAAAAAGCCCTCGCTGCAATGAGGGCCGGTGTTTTTGAAATAATAATTCCAGCCTCAAACTTAAAGGATTTAGAAGAAATTGGTAGCGAAGTTCGTGAGATGCTTGTGTTTCGCCCGGTCAAGCATGTAGAAGAGGTTTTTAAATTGGCATTGAAGAACTGGGCAAATTCCTGTAGCCAGAAAAGAAAAAAAGGCAGATAAGATGCTTGTTATTACGCGGAGAATCAACCAATCCATCATAATTGATGGTTGCATAGAAGTAGTGGTGGCTGGAATAACCAAGGAGGGTGTCCGCATCGGCGTCACAGCCCCACAAGAAATGGAAATACACCGAAGCGAAGTTTTTGAAACCATAGCCGAAGCCAACCGCCAGGCCACTGTCAAATCAACCAAGGACGCGGCCACGGCCCTCCTGCTTGCCAAATTGTCAAAATCCAAACAGTCTATGAACGACAAAGATTGACAGTGGAGACGGCAGGTTAGGCGCGGTTCGCCCAGGTATGCTGAGGATTGAAAGAAAGATTCATATGGATTACATAACAGTTAAGGGTGCCAGGGAACATAACCTAAAGAATTTTGACCTGTCAATCCCACGCAACAAATTGGTTGTTATAACCGGCCTATCGGGCTCTGGTAAGTCCAGCCTAGCCTTTGATACTCTATACGCCGAAGGGCAGAGGCGATATGTAGAAAGCCTCTCCGCCTATGCGAGACAATTTTTAGACCAAATGGAAAAGCCCGACGTTGACAGCATTGAAGGGCTTTCCCCAGCAATTTCCATAGAACAAAAGACCACCAGTCGCAATCCGCGCTCAACCGTCGCAACGGTTACTGAAATTTATGACTACCTTCGTTTGCTCTATGCAAGGACAGGGAAGCCTCATTGTATGGCTTGTGGCAAGCCTATTTCTAACCAAACCATACAGGAGATGGCAGATCAAATTTTGAGTAGCCCCTTGGGGACTAAGGTACAGGTAATGGCTCCTATCGTCCGCTCCCGGAAAGGCGAATATAAAAAGTTGCTTCAGGACATGTTGAAGCGGGGCTATATCCGTGCCAGGGTCAACAATGAACTGCTAGATTTGACAGACGGCGTCCCGGATCTGGACAAGAAAAAAAAACATACAATCGCCGTGGTGATTGACAGGATAAAGATGACAGCCGCGCAGGGAACTCGCCTGGCTGATAGCCTGGAAATAGCGTGTAATCTCGCAGAAGGATCTGTTCTTGTAGATTTGGATGGCACTGAGCGACTTTTGTCAACAAAGCTGACATGCAATCACGAGTCCTGTGTCCGCTTTGGGCTGGGGTTGCCAGATCTTGAGCCTCGTTCTTTCAGTTTCAACAGCCCCTTCGGGGCGTGCGCTGAATGCGACGGCCTTGGTTTCAGAAGGCAGTTTGCCGAAGAGCTGATCGTCCCAAACCCTGACCTGTCAATAGCCGAAGGAGCAATCCAGGCTTCAGGGTGGAAAAGCATCAGCGATGATGGATGGCGGGCGCAGATGATGGAGCAAATGGCAAAGACGCTTCGTTTCAATATAGACACGCCATGGAGAAAATTGAGTGAAAGCGTACGCCAGGTCTTACTTTACGGCACAACAAAAAAAATGCGCTTTACCTATGAAAGCAGGGTTAGCCGACACGAATTCACCCATAGCTACGAGGGCGTGATTGGCAACCTTGAGCGCCGCTACCGCGAAACAAACAGCGAAGAAATGCGCGCTGAATTAGAACAGTCCATGCAGGTAATTACATGCGAAGCCTGTGGGGGGCTACGGTTAAAACCAGAAGTCCTATCTGTAACTGTAGGCGGCAAAAATATTGCCGAGGTAGTCTCCAAGAGCGTACGTGAGGCAAGGACATGGTTTGCCGAATTGCGCCTTGAAGGGAAGGATGCGGTGATTGCCGAAAAAATACTCAAGGAGATAAGCGAGCGGCTCGGCTTCTTAGACAACGTAGGCCTTGGCTACCTGACTCTGAACCGATCAGCTGCCACTCTTTCTGGAGGCGAAGGCCAGCGAATAAGATTGGCAACACAAATAGGTTCAAAACTTCAGGGAGTCCTATATGTGCTGGATGAGCCTTCCATTGGTCTGCACCAGAGAGACAACCACCGTTTGCTAAATACTCTCAAAGAAATGCGCGACCTCGGCAACACCGTTTTGGTTGTCGAGCATGACTTGGAGACAATACGAGAGGCCGACCATCTCATCGACCTGGGCCCGGGGGCCGGCGAGCACGGCGGCAAGGTGGTTGCCCAAGGTACACCAAGTCAGGTGGCGGCTACCAAGGGATCTGTCACTGGGGAATTTTTGGCAGGCATGGATCAAATTGTTGTGCCAAAAAAACGCCTGAAGCCTGACCGCGGACATCTTTCAGTGATTGGCGCAGCGGAAAATAATTTAAAAAGCATCAATGTGGATTTGCCTATAGGCATTTTTACCTGCATCACAGGCGTTTCAGGTTCTGGCAAGTCTTCGCTCATTAATGGAATTCTATATAAAGCTTTGGCAAACCAGCTCCACCAGAGCAAGCATGTTGTCGGGAAGCACAAAAAAATTATCGGACTGGGTGAAATAGATAAAGTGATAGACATAGATCAGGCTCCCATAGGCAGGACTCCCAGATCAAACCCGGCGACATATACTGGTCTTTTTACGCATCTTCGTGAGCTTTTCAGCCAGTTACCCGAAAGCAAAGCTCGCGGCTACACTCCAGGCAGGTACAGTTTTAACGTCAGGGGAGGCCGTTGCGAAAAATGTGAGGGCGATGGAGTAATCAGGATTGAGATGCACTTTCTGCCAGATGTCTATGTCACATGCGAGCAATGCAAGGGCAAGCGATATAATCGTGAAACTCTTGAAATACACTACAAGGGAAAATCCATTTCAGATGTGCTGTCGATGACTGTGGAGGAGGCATCGGATCTATTTGGCCCCATTCCTAACATAGCCAACAAGCTACAGACCCTGACAGACGTTGGGCTTGGCTACATCAGGCTTGGCCAGGCAGCGACCACTCTTTCTGGTGGGGAAGCCCAAAGGGTAAAGCTGGCAAAAGAGCTTTCCAAGCGTGCCACCGGCAGGACGGTCTATATTCTTGATGAGCCGACAACTGGCCTGCATCTTAAGGATATCCAAAAACTGCTGGAAGTAATTAACCGCCTAGTCGCTCATGGGAACACAGTCCTGGTCATCGAACATAATCTGGATGTAATCAAAACCTGTGACTGGATAATTGACTTGGGCCCAGAGGGCGGAGATGCCGGAGGTTACATAATTGCCCAAGGAACCCCTGAGCAAATTTCAAAAAATGCCAAAAGTATCACTGGAAAGTATTTGGGGCCGTATTTAGGATAATGTAAGGTTTTATCCTGCTGTTTTACCCATGTGGTTGCTCTTAAAGATTGCAACTTGGCATCAGCCCTGAATTTGGGCAGTAGCATCTGTTTCGCAATAAGGTTCTGGCAATTTTGTAAGAGCAAGGGGAATAACTTCATCCATATGGCTTACCAAATGAATGGCCATGGCCTCTCTTACATCTTGGGGGATATCTTCCAGGTGCCGCGCATTTTCTTGTGGGATGAGGATGGTTTTTCTGCCCATTCGGTGGGCCGCCAGCAGTTTTTCCTTCAGGCCCCCAATCGGCAAAACCATCCCGCGTAAAGTAAGCTCGCCCGTCATCGCGACCTCTGATCTTGCCGGTATCCCTGAGAGTGCAGACATAAGTGCTGTGGCCATCGTGATGCCTGCACTCGGACCATCTTTGGGGATTGCGCCCTCAGGGACGTGCAGATGCAAATCGATTTTTTCCAAAAAGTCAGGTGCCAAGCCAAACATCTCGGCCCTGGCTCGGACAAAGCTCAAGGCTATTTGTGCGCTTTCCTGCATTACTTCGCCTAATTTGCCCGTGAGTTTGAGGTTGCCCTTTCCAGGCACCTTGGTAGCCTCGATAGTGAGCAGGTCGCCGCCAGAGGCTGTCCAGGCCAGCCCGTTTACTACTCCAGGGGTTTTGTCGTTTTCAGGCCGCGTTTCTAAAAATTTTTCTGCTCCCAATAATTTGACCACTCGGTCAGCGGTTACCATGGGAGCAAATGCTTCTCCCTTCTCAGGCTGAAGGCTGTGGCGAGCAAGCTTTCGAAGGATTGCGGCAATTTCCCGCTCCAGTTGCCGCACGCCAGCTTCTTTTGTGTAGGAATTGACAATCCGGTCGATGGCCCCATCTTCAAAACAAATATTCAGATCGTTCAGGCCGTGCCGCTCCAGCGATTTTGGCACAAGGTGGCCTTGGGCAATGGCTTTCTTTTCCAGTTGGGTATAGCCTGATAGTTCAATTATCTCCAGCCTATCCTCCAGCGCTTCGGGGATGTTGTGGCGCACATTTGCCGTGCATAAGAAAAGCACCTGGCCTAAGTCAAAACCCACATCTAAATAGTGATCCTGGAAAGAGGCGTTTTGCTCCGGGTCTAAGACTTCTAACAGGGCTGAGGCAGGGTCACCCCTCCAGTCTGAGGCCATCTTGTCCAATTCATCCAGTAGCATCAAAGGATTTTTGACGCCAGCCTTTTTTATTAGGCTGATTATGCGTCCTGGCAATGAGCCAATATAGGTCCGTCTGTGACCGCGTATTTCCGCTTCGTCCCTAAGGCCACCCAGGCTGAAGCTGACAAACGGCCTGTTCATTGCCCTTGCGATGCTTCGCGCCAGGCTCGTCTTGCCTACGCCCGGAGGGCCCACCAGGCAAAGTATTGGCCCTCGCAGGGCAGGTGGATCTTCTGGGACTTCCTCTTTGGGTGAATCCCCGGCTGTATCCTTTTCTTGCCTGGGTTCATTGTCCATGTCACGCATGGCAGTCTTGCGGAGTTCTTGAGTGTCGCGTAGCCGACGCATTACGGCCAGATATTCCAAAATGCGGGCCTTCACCTTTTCTAAGCCAGAGTGGTCTTCGTTGAGGACATTTTCGGCTTCGTCCAAATCCAGTCGATCGTTGGCGAATTTTGTCCAGGGCAAAGCAAGAAGCCAATCAATATATGTTCGGCTAACTGTTGCTTCCGCGCTCTGAGGAGGCATTAGTTCTAGTCGCTCAATTTCCTCCAACGCCTTGGCGTGGGCTTCTTCGCTCATTCCAGCATCGAGGATTCTCTGTCGCAATATCTTAAATTCACCCTTCTCGTCTTTTTTGCCGAGTTCCTGCTGGATGACGCGCATTTTTTCATTCAGGACGAAGTTTTTATGCCCCTCATCCAGGCGCTGCCGCGTTTTTTGCTCTAGCTCTCGATCAACATTGAACCTGTCTGAATCAATTTGTAGCAAGTTCATCAATGCTTTGAGGCGGGGGAGAATTTCCACATGCTCTAACACTTGTAGCTTTTCGTGAATCCCTGCGTTAACAAGACCTGCAACAGCATCTATCGCCTCATTGATTGGCATTGACCTAATCTGCTCAATGGAAAGCAACCGAGCGGCATCCGAATAGCGACCAAGAAATTCTGCCACGGCCTGATAAAAATCATTCAATACTTCGGGTAATAGATCTCGGTTCCATTCGCTGGAGTCCGGCTCATCCAATACCTCTACTTCGGCCCTGGCCATTTCATCTTCGTCCATGAGCCTCAGTAGCCTTAGCCTTGCAACGCCCCTTACGCCAATCTTAAAATAGCGGTTGGGCAATGGGATTAGGGATTCTACATAGACCAGGCTTCCTACAGAAAAAAAGTCGTCCTGCCTTGGCTCCTCGATGCTTGGGTCTTTCTGCGTTAATAGGACAATTTGATCCCCAGTCTTTACAGACCTCTCTAAAGTTAATGCCGATGCCCGCCTGCCGACAATGAAAGGCACCCTCCCGCCTGGAAAGATAACTACCTCTCGGATAGGAATGGCCGGCAAAGTGATGGTCTTGGCGTTAACCAATACAAACTCCCAAATGTTATTTTATACCAGGCACAATCAGCTTGCACCTTTTGCGCCTTGAAAGAATATTGATTGCCTGCTATCCATGAAACATGAGAGGAAGTTTCGACTGCAGGTACCTCCACATAATAGACCAGGGAGATCCAGAGAACCCAGTGGAGCTGGGCAAGTGGATAGCCCCCGGGCAGATACTCAGCCCAGACCCCTGCGTGGACAGTTACACCGGACTCGTGGCGGTAGCAGTCGCAAAGGAAGGCACAATAGAC
>Ga0082212_10002213_pt1 | contig 28568 bp, 24 predicted proteins | sample TergutNt197P3_FD_71548 | JGI IMG/M metagenome (GOLD analysis project Ga0082212, IMG submission 71548) | Neocapritermes taracua P3 segment gut microbial communities from Petit-Saut dam, French Guiana - Nt197 P3 | ecosystem: Host-associated > Arthropoda: Insects > Digestive system > Gut ...
ACATCACGTTTCGGAACGCCGCATGAGTTTATGGCGTTTGTTGACAAATGCCATCAAGCGGGCATAGGAGTAATATTAGACTGGGTACCCGCTCATTTCCCGAAAGACGGTCACGGGCTTATTGAGTTTGACGGCACTTGCTGCTATGAGTATTCCGACCCTACGCGGCGCGAACATTCCGAGTGGGGTACGCGCGTATTCGATTACGGACGCAACGAAACACGTTCGTTCCTTATGTCGTCCGCGTTATTCTGGCTTGAGCATTACCATATAGACGGGCTGCGCGTTGACGCGGTCGCCAGTATGCTGTACTTGGACTACGGCAAAAAGCACGGTCAGTGGCGTCCCAATATCCATGGCGGGCGCGAAAATCTTGAAGCTATTGACTTTCTGAGAAAGCTGAATGAATCCGTTTTTGCCCAATTCCCGCATACCCTTATGATGGCGGAGGAGTCAACCTCATGGCCGATGGTAACAAAACCCCCGTATATGGGCGGGTTGGGCTTTAACTTCAAGTGGAACATGGGATGGATGAACGATACGCTGGAGTACGCCAAGACCGATCCCCTTTTCCGTCAGTTCAAGCACAATAACCTCACGTTCTCTATGATGTACGCGTTTTCTGAAAATTATATACTGCCCGTATCTCACGATGAGGTCGTTCACTTGAAAGGCTCTCTCATCCATAAAATGCCCGGTTATTACGATGATAAGTTCGCGGGAGTGCGTACATATCTGTCGTATATGATGGCACACCCCGGCAAAAAGCTGCTGTTTATGGGGTCGGAGTTCGGACAATTCTCCGAGTGGAACGAGGCGCACTCGCTCGACTGGCACTTGCTCGAATACGAGCGGCACACACAGCTGCAAAATTATATAAAAACCTTAAACCATTTATACCTTGAACACAGCGAGTTGTGGGAAAACGATATGAATTGGGAAGGCTTTGAATGGCTGTGTCACGATGACTACCAAGGCAACACGTTGGGCGTATGCCGCAAAAATCTTACGGGCGGCGAACTGATAGCCATATTTAACTTCTCGCCCATGAACAGGCTTGGCTACCGTATCGGCGTGCCGACATCCGGCGTTTACCGTGAAATACTAAACTCCGATGCTTCCGAATACGGAGGCTGGGGCAATACAAATCCTTTTGACATGGGGTCGGAGGATTTCCCGTGGCACGGTAAAGACCAGTCCTTACAGCTCACAGTCCCGCCTTTCGGCGCGGTGTTCTTAAAAAGGATTGATATATAACTCACTCTAAAACTGAGGTTTTTAGAATGCTTGGAACAAGGTGGTAATGTTTAATGACCGCAAAAAAAGAATGTGTAGCAATGCTCTTGGCCGGCGGACAGGGCAGCCGCCTTTATGTGCTGACCACCGATGTGGCAAAGCCCGCCGTGCCGTTCGGAGGCAAGTACAGGCTGATTGATTTTCCTTTGTCAAACTGCATAAACTCAGGAATAGAGACTGTCGGAGTTCTAACGCAGTATCAGCCGCACGAACTCAACGCTTATATCGGTTCGGGGCAGCCGTGGGATCTTGACCGTCTTGACGGCGGTGTTCATGTTCTGCCGCCGTACTTGCGCGGCAAGGGCGGCGAGTGGTATAAGGGAACGGCAAACGCGATTTATCAGAACATATCGTTTGTCGATCACTATGACCCCGAATATGTGCTTGTGCTTGGCGGCGACCACATCTATAAAATGGATTACTCCAAAATGCTGAATCAGCACAAGAAGACCGGCGCGGTATGCACAATCGCGGTATTGGACGTTCCTGTGGAAGAAGCCTCACGTATGGGTATTATGAACATCAACGATGACGGGACGGTCTATGAATTTGAGGAGAAGCCGAAGAACCCCAAATCTACGCTTGCCAGTATGGGAATTTATATGTTCAGCTGGAAAAAGCTGAAGAAATACCTTGTTGAAGACGAAAAGGATTCCAAGTCGAAAAACGATTTCGGCGGGAACATCATACCGAATATGCTAAAGAACGGCGAACGGCTGATGGTCTATCGCTTTGAGGGTTACTGGAGAGATGTGGGGACTATTCAAAGCCTGTGGGAGGCAAATCTTGATATGCTTATTGACGGTGACGATTCCATCAATCTGCATGACAGTAAATGGCGCATATACGCCCGTAACCCGACAGCTCCGCCGCACTTTGTCGGAGCGAACGCATCTATAAACCATTCCCTTGTAACAGAAGGCTGCAATGTGTACGGCAATGTAGAAAATTCCGTGCTTTTCCACAGTGTTACGGTCGAGGAAGGCGCACAAGTCAAACACTCGATAGTTATGCCGGGGGCGATTATCGGACGTGACGCGGTCATCGAATACGCTATATTAGCGGAAAATGTGCGCGTACAGCCGGGAGCAAAAATCGGAACAGCTCAATCAGGTAAAATGACGGATATCGCGGTTATAGCCGCCGGGGTTACTGTCGGCACAGAGAGTGTTGTCGCGGCGGGAGAGATGGTTGACACCGATGTACCGGAGGTGAATCAAAAATGACGGACTTGCACGGACTGATTTTCGCTTACAATAAAGATTTGCGTATGCGCGAGCTTATCGAACACCGCACGGTTTCATCGATACCTTTCGGCGGGCGTTACCGCGTTATTGACTTTATGATTTCCAATATGGTCAATGCTAACATCCACGATGTGGGCGTTGTTATGCGTGAGAGCTACCAATCGCTGCTTGACCATTTGGGCGCGGGAAAAGACTGGGATATGGCGCGAAAACGCGGCGGTTTGAGAATCCTGCCTCCGTTCGGTTACGCGGGCGTGCGCGAGAGTTACCGCGGTAAAATGGAAGCGATGAATCAGGTCAGCGATTACATTGAACGTATGCGTCAAGAATATGTTGTGCTGGCCGATGGCGATCTCGTTGCGAACCTGCCCTTGGAAAAGGTATTTGAATCACATCTAAAGAGCGGTTTTGATATAACCTGTGTGTGCTCCGCGAAGCCCGTTGGATTGGTCGAGAGCGAAACGTTCCTTATAAAGGGGCGGCGGGAACGGGTCGAGGAAGTCATAATCGGACGCTCGGAACTGGGAGCTTTGGAGTATCTGGGAGTCGGCATAATATCTAAGAAGCTGCTCATATCTCTTGTATCTCACTGCGCCGCGCTTAACCTTGCCAATTTTGACCGCGATGTGCTGCAAGGCATGACGGACAAACTTAATATAGGAACATATGTCTTTGACGGTTATGCCGCAAAGCTGCAAACCACATCGGGCTACTTTGCGCGAAGCATGGATTTGCTCAAACCGGAAGTGCGCGCTGAACTGTTCTCGCGTCCGGTCAAAACTAAGGTGCGCGATGAGGCTTCGACTTATTATGGGCGCGATTCACGAACAAGCAACTGCGTTGTCGCGGACGGCTGCGTTATTGAGGGAAGTATTGAAAACAGCATTATTTTCCGGGGCGTGAGAATCGGAAAAGGGGCAACAATAAGAAACAGCATTGTAATGCAGGACACTTCAATCGGCAGCGGCGCGACATTGAATTATGCCATTACGGACAAAGACGTTAAAGTGAGCGAGGACAGAATGCTTATGGGTCACGCGAATTACCCGATAACAATCGGCAAAAACTCTGTTGTATAAATCCCCACCCTTCTAAAAACTCCGGTTTTTAGAATGAATCAAATAAAACGGGAGGTAATATAGTGAATATTCTTTACATTGCGAGCGAAGCCGCTCCCTTCACCAAAACAGGAGGTTTAGGTGAGGTTATAGGTGCGCTGCCGCAAGCGGTTGCCGGACAGAAGCATCAGGTGCGCGTTATGATGCCCCTGTACTCCGCCATTCCCGAGGAATTTCGCTCCAAGATGCGCTTTGTCAAATATATCTATGTACCGCTTGCGTGGCGCAATCTTTACTGCGGACTTTTTGAGCTGACAAGAGACGGTGTAACATATTATTTCCTGGACAATGAATACTATTTCAGACGCGGCGATTTATACGGTTCGTTCGATGACGGCGAACGCTTCGCTTTCTTTTCCCGCGCGGCCGTCAGCATGATGACCGAAATTGACTGGATACCCGATGTCGTTCACTGCAATGACTGGCAAACCGCGCTTGTCCCCATATATATGCGCGTTTTGTACGGAGATACCGAACCCTACTCCGCGATTAAGACAGTTTTCACCATACACAACATAGAATATCAGGGACGCTTTGAGTCAAGCACACTCGCGAATGTGTTCGGTCTGCCCGAGACATTGTTCAGCGGCGGCACTATGGAATTTATGGGCGGCGTTTCACTAATGAAAGGCGCGATTGAGCTTTCCGACGCGATAACGACAGTCAGTCCGACCTATGCCGAAGAGCTTAAATACGGATTCTATTCCAAAGGGCTTGAGGGCGTTATAAACGCGCACAGCTCAAAGATAACAGGCATTCTTAACGGTATAGACACAAAAATGTACGATCCCGCGTCCGACAGCAATATAGCCGTAAATTATGATGTTAAAAGTATTGAGAAGAAAGCCGACAACAAGCGCGACTTGCAAAGGCTTCTCGGGCTGTCCGAGAACCCGTCCACGCCGATTGTGGCGATGGTCGGAAGGCTGGCGGCACACAAGGGTATAGATTTGGTTATATCCCGTTTAGACGCTATGATGGACATGGATTTGCAGTTTATTGTGCTAGGGCGCGGCGAATGGCACTTCGAGCATCTGTTCAGCAATATGCAGCACAGCTATACCGGGCGGCTGTCGGCAAACATTGCTTATAATCATACACTGGCACAGAAGATATACGCGGGCGCGGACATCTTCTTAATGCCGTCACAGGCAGAACCGTGCGGATTGTCTCAGATGATAGCCATGCGTTACGGCACACTGCCTCTTGTGCGCGAAACCGGAGGTTTGAAGGATACGGTTGTATATGATACCTCAAATCCCAAGTCCAACGGATTTTCGTTCGCGAATTACAACGCCGATGACATGATGCACGTTCTGTATGAGGCTTGCAACCTGTATGCGTCTGATAAAGAGACGTGGCGGAAAAAGCAGACAGTTGGAATGACACAGGATTTTGCGTGGAAGCCATCGGCGAAGAAATACTCGGACTTATATAAAACGTTAATGAAGTAACAATATTAAAAAGTGCGTTTTAACGGGTTCTCAACCTGAATATAAACCTCTTGGAATCATTGAGATTTTGAGAGGTTTGTATAGTTTTGGGGAAATTCAAATCAAATTCGCCGTTGACAAACTATCGTATATTTGGTAAAATGCAATTAGGGCGAATGATATTCGCCCGTGTGACTTTGGGCGGTGTTTACTTGCAACCTATTCTTTGGATAATTGTGATTGCGGCGGCACTGTTGCTTGGAGCCGGCGCTTTTTATGGTATTACGCTTTCACGCGCCGCAAAAACTAAATCCTCAAATTCAGTTTTTACGCCTATACCCTCTACAGACGCAGAACGTATCGGTCACGCCGCAAACGCGCTTTCCGCGATTATCAAATGCCGGACGGTATCGCGCGATAATCCCTTGGATAACGATGCTTCCGAATGGGTAAAGCTCCGCGACCGCCTTCGGAGGGATTTTCCGCTGACACATAAAACGCTTGCGCGTGAAATAATATCAGATTACAGCTTGTTATACATATGGAAGTCAGACGATTCGGAAGGCGAGCCGTTACTGTTATCCGCGCATATCGATGTGGCGGATGCCGATGGTGAGTGGGAATATCCGCCGTTCGACGGTGTAATCAGTGACGGTTATGTCTGGGGGCGCGGCACGCTCGACTGCAAGTGCAGTATTATCGCTATGTTGGAAGCTGTCGAGACACTGCTTGAGCGGGGTTTCAAGCCGAAACGCGACATATATTTGGCTTTCAGCCATGACCAGGAGTCGGGAACGGCGGGAGCTCTGGCACTTGCCAGATTTTTTGCCGACAGAAACTTATCATTTTATATGATTCTCGATGAGGGCGGTTGGGTGACACGCGGGCTGCTGCCTATTCGCGTGCCTGTCGCGCAGGTGGGCATTGCCGAAAAAGGCCGTATGCGCGTTAAACTTTCCGTAGATACAAATGGGGGACACGCATCGTTGCCGCCGCGGCACACTTCGGTCGGACTTTTATCCGAGGCTATAGCGCGTGTCGAGTACAGACCGTATAAAGCGAGATTAACATCCGTTGTTGTTTCGCAGCTTAAAAACGTTATATATGTGCTTCCGTTCAGATGGCGTTACGCTCTCGCTAATTTACCGTTAACCAATAAAACGCTGATTAAGCTCTGCTCAAATGAGGAACGACTTAATCCGCTTGTGCGTTCAACGGTTGCCGCCGTTAGATTTGACGGCGGGAGTTCGGGCAACGTTTTGCCCGGTGAAGCATCGGCGTTTCTGGATATCCGGCTGCTTCACGGTGACAGCGGAGAAGGGATACTGCAATTCATAAGGGATATGGTATCGGGCTTAGGAGTTTTTGCTGAGGACATCGGCACTGTCCCGCCCTCAGACATTTCGGAACGTAAATGCGAGCAGTTTAATGTCGTCAAAGAATGTATCCTAGATGTGTTCGGCAGTATTGAGATATCTCCTTCGCTCACCATTACGTCAACGTGTTCGCGGCAATACGAGCAGTTTTGCCCGTTTGTTTATAGATTTTCGCCCTTTACATTAACGCCTGTTGATCAATCGCGCCTGCACGGGCGAGGCGAGGGTGTCCGCGTGGATTCTCTCGGTCTGGCAATTTCATTTTACAGGGAACTGATAGAAAAGGTTTGTGAATAATTTTAATAACGGTTAAGGAGATTATGGAAGAATGGCAAGGAAAAGTAAAAGTGAAACAGAGCAGATAAAAACCCTCACCCCTGAAGCGGAGACGATGAAAAAAGCGATTGCCGGAAAAATGTTCAGGCATTTCGCGCGTGAGGTAAATCAGGCGACAAAAGAACAAATGTTCAAGGCGTGCGCGTTAGTTGTGCGCGACCTTATAACCGCCCGCATAGCGAAACACAACGGCGCAAAGAATAACGCCGACAAGCAGGTGCATTATCTGTCGCTGGAGTTCCTGTTAGGGCGTTCGTTAACTAAAAACGCATTCAATCTGGGAGTATATGACGACATGAAGGCCGCGCTTGAAGACCTCGGCTACGATATAAGCGACATAGAGGAGACGGAACCTGACGCGGGCTTGGGCAATGGCGGCTTGGGGCGGCTTGCGGCTTGTTATCTGGATTCACTGACAACATTAGCCATACCCGCGACAGGTTACTCCATTTGTTATCAACTGGGGATGTTCAAGCAGAAGATATTTGAAGGGCAGCAGATTGAGCTTCCCGACTCATGGATGAGTGTAGGCGATGTATGGCTTATTCCGGCAATGGATGAAATCGAGGAGGTTCGTTTTGGCGGGCGTATAGAAGAACGCTGGGAAAACGAACGCATTATTATAAATCATATTGATTATACTACCGTACAGGCGATACCGATGGATATGCACATCGCGGGTTACGGCACGGAGCATATCAATACGCTGAGACTTTGGAACGCCAAATCGCCCAAGGTGCTTGAAATGAGCCTTTTCTCACGCGGTGAATATATGCGAGCCGTTGAACAGAACGCAATGGCGGAAGTTATCTCATCGATACTGTACCCCGAGGATAACCACTACGAGGGAAAGCTCCTGCGCCTTCGTCAGCAGTATTTCTTCGTTTCGGCAACCGTGCAGAGCATTGTCCGCAAACACAAGGCGCGTCACGGCACACTCAGCAACTTCCACCTAAAACACGCTATCCACATAAACGACACGCACCCCACTCTCGTGATTCCAGAGCTTTTGCGTATTATGATAGACGAAGAGCATATGGCGTGGGATCAGGCTTGGACGATAGTATCCCGCACTGTGGCATATACTAATCACACGGTACTGGCGGAGGCTCTTGAGTGTTGGCCGCAGAGTATGTTTGAAATGCTTCTTCCGCGAGTATGGCAGATTATTTGCGAGTGTAACGACAGATACCTTGACATTCTCCGCTCACATTATCCGGGCGACCATAGCCGCCACGAGACAATGGCGATTGTATGGGACGGTCAGGTGAGGATGGCTAACCTCAGCGTTTACGCCAGCAGCGCGGTAAACGGCGTATCGCAGCTTCACAGTAAAATTTTACAGGAGAGTATTTTCGCGCCGGAGTTCGAGCTGTGGCCGAGGAAGTTTTACAATGTAACCAACGGCGTTGATCACCGCCGTTGGCTGACACAGATAAACCCGAGGCTTCACAACCTTATATGCGAGCTTACGGGTGACGGATACCTCAAGCATCCCAATGAACTGCAAAAACTTATGCGTTACGCGAACCGCAATGATGTCCAAACACAAATTTCCGACATTAAGCGTGCCAACAAAGCTGATTTTTCAAACTGGCTGCGTAAAGAGCAGGGCGTTTTGATTGACCCCGACACCGTTTTTGACGTTCAGGTAAAACGCCTGCACGAATACAAGCGTCAGTTACTGAACGTTTTGCATATTATATCACTGTATCAGCAGTTAACGGAAAATCCGGATATGGACTTCCTGCCGCGCACGTTCCTCATCGGAGCGAAGGCCGCGAGCGGATACCACATAGCAAAGAGGATAATACAGCTTGTAAACTCTCTGGCGAATGAAATTGACAATGACGAGCGCGTTAAAGGCAAGCTGAAACTTGTGTTCTTGGAAAATTACCGCGTATCAATGGCTGAAAAACTGATACCGGCAAGCGAGGTCAGCGAGCAGATTTCCCTTGCGGGTAAAGAGGCGTCGGGTACGGGCAATATGAAATTTATGCTCAACGGCGCGATTACCATCGGGACATTAGACGGCGCGAACGTTGAGATGGCGGAAGTGTTGGGGCTTAACAATATCTTTATTTTCGGACTTACCACATCCATGGTTGAGCAGACGCGCCGTGACGGCTATAACCCGCTGCAATACTACGACCGCAACAGCGAGCTAAAGGCGGCTGTCGACAAATTAACATTTGGATTCAGCGATGGGAAAAGCTATCAGGATATTGCGAACTCACTGCTCATAGGGCATATGCCCGACAGCTATATGTTGCTCGCCGATTTTGAGAATTACAGGCTTCGTCACATTGACCTCGCCGCCGCTTATGCCGACCGCGAACAGTGGAACAGGATGGCTATAGTTAACACGGCGCAGGCGGGTGTATTTGCCGCTGACCGCGCCATAGGACAGTACGCGAGACATATTTGGAATATATAATGTTTCCAAAGGATAATCAAGGAGGTAAAGCAAGATGGAATATCTTCGTCAGACTATAGGCAGTGCTGAATTAAGCGGTATTTTTAATCTTCCGCAAGCATTACGCAACAAAAAAGTCGAGGTTATCATTCTGCCGGTGGAAGATATTGCGCCGGAGAAATCGGAACGCGGAAATATGCAAGGTTTTAAGGTTAATTTTGGATTCCTAAAAGGAAAAGTACCCGAGTTACCCGATAGTTTTTTTGAGCCGTTACCCGAGGAGGATTTACAGGCATGGGGATTGTAAAATATCTTCTTGACACACATACGTTACTTTGGGTAGTGAGCGGAAACCAAAGACTAAGCGATGCGGCCGAAAAAGCAATAAACGATGAAAGCTCACTTAAATTTGTTTCAGCTGTGAGTGCGTATGAAATCATGTACAAGTACAAACTTGGTAAACTGCAAGGATTTGAAAATATTGCCGCCAATTATCTTGATATGCTTAAAAAGTTCGGTGCTTTAGAACTGCCAATAAGCACAGACCACGCGCATTTTGCGGGGAAATTTGAATGGTCGCACCGTGACCCTTTTGACAGAATGTTGGCTGCACAAACATCCATTGAAAACATGACCCTCATTACAAGTGATGAAGCGTTTCAATCGCTTCCGTGGGTATCTGTGCTTTGGTAATAAATAACAGCGGAAAATAAATTATATCACTGATAGGAATGTGGATATATTGAAAGACCCTCTTCATGGGAAAAATATAACTCTTCGGCCATTACGCGAAGAGGATGCCGCCTTTTTTGCCCATTGGTATAATGAACCTGAGGTCATGTTTGAGTGCGGTTTTCATGAACCAACGACATTGGAAGCAGAACTAAAGCGTATAAAAGAGCCCGAGAATAACGATGAAGACTGGTATGCGATTGTTGACAGCAAAACAGGCAGGCTTATAGGTGAAACGGGTTTGCTGCGTATGTGGCCGCATTGGTTTTGCACGGATATGTCAATGATTATCCCTAATCCCAACGATCAAGGAAAAGGATACGGAACAGAGGCGGCACATATTATGCTTGACCGTATCTTTAACCATTACAATCTTAACCGAGTGTCAATCGGCGTTGTTGGGCTGAATACGCAAGCACTGAAATATTGGGAACGGCTTGGGTTTATAAAAGAGGGTATTCAAGAGCAAGGATATTTTTATAACGGTGAGTACAGTGATTTCATAATGATGCGGATATTAAAAAGTGAGTATAACGGAGGCTGCCATGTCTAAACCATATTATATAACAACCGCGATTGTGTATACTTCCGGCAAGCCGCACATCGGCAATCTTGTCGATCCCATTCTTGCCGATGTGCTTGCGCGTTTTCAGCGTCTGCGCGGACGTGATGTGTATTACCTCACGGGAACTGATGAACACGGCGTTAAAGTTCAGGAAAAGGCACAAGCTGAAGGCATAGAGCCGCAGGAGCTGGTAGACAGGCTTGCCGCCGAGGTAAAACGCCAGTGGGATTTGATGAACACTGATTATAATCAGTTCATACGCACGACAGACCCCAAGCATAAAGCCGCCGTGCAGAAAATTTTCAAACGCTTTTTTGATAACGGCGATATCTATAAAGGCAGTTACGAAGGATTGTACTGCAAACCTGACGAAACATTTTATACGGAAAAACAGGCGGGTGAAAATAAAGTCTGCCCGGAATGCGGCGCGAAGCTGGTCGCCGCGAAAGAAGAGGCATATTTTTTCAAGCTGTCCAAATACGCAAACAGGCTCATTGAGCATTACGACAACAACCCGGATTTTATCCTGCCCGCATCGCGTAAAAACGAGATGATTGAAAATTTCCTCAAGCCGGGGTTGCAGGATTTGTGCGTTTCGCGCACATCGTTCACATGGGGCGTTCCTGTGGAGTTTGACCCCGGACACGTTGTCTATGTGTGGGTTGACGCGCTGTCCAACTACATTACCGCGTTGGGATATGACCCGGACGGTAACAGTGATGAACTGTTCAACAAATATTGGCCCGCGCAGATACAAGTCATCGGCAAGGACATTTTGAGATTCCACGCGATATATTGGCCGATTTTTCTGATGGCGTTGGATTTGCCGCTGCCGGAGACAATACTGGTTCACCCGTGGATATTGACTAACGATGCGAAGATGTCAAAATCAAAGGGCAATGTTGTCTATGCCGATGAATTGGCGGAGCGATACGGCGCGGACGTTGTTCGCTATGTGTTAATGAGAGAGATGACGCTTGCCAACGACGCGTCACTCACGCGCGAAAAATTTGTCGGGCGTGTGAACGCCGACTTGGCGAACGATTTGGGTAATTTACTGTCGCGCACAGTCGCAATGACCGAGAAATACTTCGGCGGCACTGTACCTGTGGAAAAAGAATATGAACCGCTCGACAAAGAGATAGAAACTCTGGCATCAAATGTGTCCGCCGCCGCCGCGTCATATTATGAAAGCGGTCAGACCGCAAACGCGCTTGCCGAGATATGGAAACTTATATCACGCGCGAATAAGTATATAGACGAGACGATGCCGTGGGTCTTGGGCAAGGACGAGAGCAAGAAAGCGCGTCTTGCGGCGGTGCTAGGGACTTTGTGCGAGGTTTTGCGCGGCGCGTCCGTATTCATTGAGCCGACAATGCCTATGGCGGCGAAAGAAATACGCCGCCGCCTTGGGCAGAACGAATCGCTGTCATGGGAACAGGCTGAAAAATGGAGCAATGAGTTCACGGTTACAAAAGGTGACGCGCTGTTTCCAAGGTTGGTGTTGGAGGAAGAGCTGGCGTTTTGGGAATTGTGAGCCCCCTACAGGGTCGCGTTAGTGACGGACACAGCTCTGTCATAGCTCATTGTACGCAAATCAAAAATGTGAAGGTCTGTGCCGCATTGCCCATCGCATAAATACTGTACGGCAAGAGCCGCCTGCATAGATGCCGCCATGCCCGGCGCGAATGACAGCACGGAATCAGCCGCCCTGACATTCTCCCGATATAGCAGCTCATAAAGATTGCCGTTAGGCGGTACGAACGCCGCCTGCGCCTGCCAGCCGCATACCGCTCCGTGAATCAGCGGTATACCCGCTTCACCGCAAGCCTTAAACAGTTTCATCCGCGAATCAGCGTTGTCCAACGCATCGATTGCCAATACGCAGCCGCTCATTATAACCGGAAGAATCTTTTCGTCCAAGTAAACCTTGACCGCGCATACATCTGCCTCCGGCCATATCTCCAGAGCGCGCTCAAGCGCAATGGAGTTTTTGTCGCGCCCGATACTGCCCATGTTTGAAAGTATTTGCCTGTTTAAGTTGCTTGCTTCAAAACTGCCGCTGTCGGCGCAGACAATGTGTCCTACTCCGATACGCACCAAATGCTCAAGCACATATCCGCCAAGCCCGCCGCAGCCCGCTATAAATATTCTGGAATTTCGCAGTTTTTTCTGCTCCTGTTTGGTGATTGCTCCTAAATTTCTTAAAAATCGTTCTTCCACTTGAAATCACCTCTTTTTTTATATATAATAATGTGGCTAACGAGGGGGACTAATATTGGCAAAAGTATTGAAAACCGAAGAGATGAACAAATGTATCGGCTGTTTTACCTGTATGCTTGTCTGCGCGGGTGTCAACCGTAAAAATCACTCCATCAGCAAAAGTTGTATCAGCGTTAAGACGAGCGGGGGAATCTCAGGCCGTTTTGTATCGGTAGTCTGTCAAGCCTGCCGCGAACCGCAATGCGCCGAAGTATGCCCGTCAGACGCTCTTACTCAGCGCAAGGGCGGGGGCGTTACGCTTGATAAGACGGTCTGCATAGGATGCCGCCGCTGTGAGGAGGCGTGTATTGTCGAAGCTATCAAGTATGATGAAGATGAACGCAAGCCGATTATATGCCATCACTGCGGTGTGTGCGTTAGATTTTGTCCCCACGGCTGTCTGGAAATGCAAGAAGTCTCAGATTAGGCAATCGCCCTGTAGGGGACGCTGTCCTCAGCGTCCCGCTAAAACAACAGTTAACAGATAAAAGGTGTGCTTTTATGATTTATAAAGATTATATACGGGTTTTATATATTGATTTGACCCGTGAAAAGATACGCATCGAGGAGCGTAAAGACTTAACACAATATATGGGCGGTGTGGGCGTTGCCTCTAAGCTGCTCGAGGAGAATATGCGTCCGGAGCTGGCACCGCTGGCACCGGAACAGCCTATTGTGTTCGCCATAGGCGCGTTGTCCACCATCTACCCGGTAATTACAAAAACCGTGGCAATGTTTATTTCTCCGCTTACCGGGGAACTGGGGGAATCGTATGCCGGCGGACGAATGGCTCTAACAATGTTCAAAGCGGGTTACGATGCGTTTGTCATCACCGGCAGCGCGAGACGACCGACATACCTTACAATCGCGGAGAATAATGTGCTGTTCCGTAACGCCCGCGCTATCTGGGGTACGGAGCAGGACTCGGCTGCCTCGGTCATCCGCAATTATGAAAAAGGACAGAGCGGCAAACGCTCGATTGTCCGAATCGGTGTCGCGGGAGAAAATCAAGTGAGCTTCGCGTGTGTGACCGTTGACACATACCGCCACTTCGGTCGTATGGGTCTTGGTACGGTATTCGGCTCTAAGTTCCTTAAAGCTCTGAACATAGTCGGCGACCGCAGCATACCCATCGAAAACTTTAAGGAATATTTCAAAGTATACCGCGAAATCTACGATAAGGCAACAGCTATTGGAGGGCCGATGGCAAAATACCACGATACCGGAACGCCTATAAACGTTGAGCCGCTCAGCGTGTCAGGGGGACTGCCCACACTGAACTTGCGGCAAGGCAGCTTTGAAAACGCCGAAGATGTATCCGGCGAGGCTTTCGCCAAAAGACATCTGACAAGAAAAATGTCGTGTACCGGGTGTCCTGTGGGATGTATACACATCGGGCAGTTCCGCCGCCCGTTTGCCGACCATGGGCATGAATACGAAGTCCTCTCTGTTGGATACGACTACGAGTTGATTTTCGCGTTGGGTACGTTTTTGGGCATCGGAAATTCCAAGGATATTTTAGAGCTGATAGATGAAGTCGAGATTTGCGGATTAGACGCTATGAGTACAGGCGTTGTGCTGGGTTGGGCAACCGAGGCGTTGGAGAAAGGTCTTATTAATGTTGAACATCACACTATTGTGCCTCTTCGTTTCGGAGAACCTGAGGGATACCGCAAAGCTGTACACCATATATCAAACCGCAAGAACAGTTTTTATACCGCGTTAGGAAAAGGTGTGCGATATGTTTCATCGGAATACGGCGGCGCGGACTTTGCGATGCACATAGACGGTAACGAGATGTCGGGTTATCACACGGGGTACGGCTCGCTTATCGGTATGGCGGTCGGCGCGAGACACTCACATCTGTGTAACGGAGGTTACGCTCTGGATCAGGCTATGAACAAAGATGAACCCATAAACCCGGCATTGATGGCGGAAGCTCTGCTGAAAGAGGAAATAGAGCGTTGTATGCTTAATTCATTGGTCATGTGCCTGTTTGCACGCAAGGTATATGACAGACCGACTATATTGAAAGCCTTCGCGGCTATCGGGGTTGAGATGACCGATGATGAACTCACCGCCGTGGCTCGCCGCAACTACGCCACGAAACTACGCATAAAGAAAGCTCTGGATTATAACTGGGAAAAAATTCAGCTCCCGAAACGCTTTTTTGAAACACCTTCATCCAACGGCAAACTTGACGAGGCAACGGCTCACGAAGTCATTAAAGAGTATCATCTGCGTCTGGCGGAACTGGAGGCGGAAACGTGAAAGTGACAGCTTTATTTACGGGGAACACTGCCGAACCGCGTTCATTGGAATTGCACAGCGAATCAACAGTGGCTGACGTAATAACTCTTCTGGGTATCCCCGGTGACGAAGCCGGATTGACCGTTATAAACGGCAAGGCAGTCTCACACCAAACGCTTCTGTCGGATGGCGACACGGTGAAAATATTTCCCGTCATCATCGGCGGCTGATTCTTATGATACGCCGCAATCGCCGCCGCGTCCCGTCATTGTTTCCATAGCGTGATTTAATACCGTGCGGATAATATCAAAGCACTCACGGGCGGCTTTCGGACTACCCGGCATATTGATAATAAGCGTCCGCCCACGTATCCCCGCAATCCCACTGCTCAACATTGCCATATCGGTGATTTTTAAGCTCTCGGCTCGCATTGCCTCAGGTATACCGGGTACGTTACGCTCAATAACATCGCTGGTAGCTTCGGGCGTAATATCACGGGGAGATAGTCCCGTACCGCCTGTGGTTAAAACGAGGTCAACGGATTTGCAGTCACATAACTCTTTCAGAGCGGTGGCGACACGCTCCCTCTCGTCAGGTAAAATCTCACGGTTTACTACTGTAAATCCCGCCTCAATCAACAGACGCTCAAGCTCAGGACCGCTCAAATCCTCGCGCTGTCCGGCGTATCCCTTATCGCTTATTGTCAGAACTGACGCTCTGTATTTCATAAAAATCCTCCTGTAGGGACGAACTGCGTTCGTCCGTGGACGCAGCGTGCGTCCCTATATTCTACAGGTTTATTATATATAATCCCGGGCAAAACTGCAACCCCAAAACTCCGAGCCTTGGCGGCTAAAACCTCTGGTCATGCCGCCCCGGCCGATAGGGCAACGCCGGAAACAGCGTTACCTTCCATTGTGAAAAGGAGAAAAAACTATGATGAAAGCTGTGAAACAGCCGCTTCGACACGCCCTTTTATGGGGCGTGGTTGTGGCAACAGCCTTGGGCTTAACCGCCTGCGGCAAAAAAAGCAACCCCGATGTGACGCTGATATTATCCACAACAACCAGCGTGAACGACTCCGGACTTCTGGCATATCTTGCGCCGTACCTGAAAGAGGAAGAAAACATAACTCTGGACATACTGGCACAAGGAAGCGGACAAGCTATAAAAACCGCTTCCGACGGCAACTGTGACGTGCTGATTGCCCACAGTCCCGCCGCCGAGAGGGATTTCGTTGACGGCGGCACGGGCGAGAACCGTCAGGAGTTCATGTATAACTATTTCGTTATCATCGGACCGAAAGATGACCCCGCCAATGTCGCGGGAAGCGTCAGCGCATCGTCAGCGTTCACGGGAATTTACGAAAACGGTGCTGACTTCTATTCCCGCGATGACAGCTCCGGTACGGACTCCAAGGAAAAAAGCCTGTGGTCGGCCGCCGGAATCGACACGTCAGACTTGCCCGATGATTTCTACCTTAAAACAGGTAAGGGTATGTTGGACACCTTAATCATGGCTGATAATACAGGCGGTTATACATTGTCCGACAAATCCACATTCCTTGCAAACGCGGACAAACTACCCAACTTGACTATTTTATATGAAAAAAATGACGAACTGAAAAATGTCTATTCAGTAATATTAGTCAACCCCGATGTATACCCCGATTTACAGCACGAAGCCGCCAAACGTTTCCACGCTTGGCTCTCGCTGAAGTCAACTCTGGAAAAAATCGCAGCATTCGGACTTGACACATACGGCGAATCCCTGTTTTTTGTAAACTGACATGAACGAACTCAACATTTCATACGTTGTGCAAATTCTGGGGCTTACGGTGTGCGTCACGCTGGCAAGCACCGCTTTATCCGCTATGATTGGCTTGCCTTTAGGGTATCTGTTGAGCATGAGCAAAACTCCGGTTTTGCGCCGTATGAGAAGCGTTATCTCCGCCATGACCGGGATACCTCCGGTCGTGGCGGGTCTGTGCATCTACTTTTTACTGACGCGCAACGGTCCGCTCGGCGGCTTCCGCCTGCTGTATTCGCCGTTCGCCATGGTGATGGCGCAGATGGTAATCGTAATACCGATTATAGCGGCGGTCGCATATCCCTCATTTATGAAAGTCCGGGCGGATATACACGAGACTTGCTTGGGGTTGCGTCTGCCTAAAGCCAAAATATTCCGTCTGCTTCTGCGGGAATGCCGTACCGCCTGTGTATCCGCTGTCATGACCGGATTCGGACGCGCCGTCTCCGAGGTTGGCGCGGTTATGCTTGTTGGCGGAAACATAGCGGGCAGAACGCGAGTTATGACAACGGCGGTACTGACCGAAACAGGGCGAGGAAACTACGCCAACGCCATGCTGCTCGGAGGATTGTTGTTAACTTTATCCCTCGCGCTTAATCTGTTTGCCGGGCGGTTCAGGGGGGAACATGATTAGTATACGCGGTATTGAACTGAGATTTGGTGAGCGCGTTTTGTTCCGAAGCGGCAATATTGATTTAACGGTCGGTGCCTATCCGCTGATAGGGTTGAACGGCACGGGCAAGACCACCTTTCTGCGTATGCTTGCGGGTTTTCATAAGCCCGCGTCAGGTAGTTTTTCAGTCAACGGGGATATAATGTTTCAACCGCAAAAACCTGCCGTGTTTGGCATGAGCGTATTGGGAAACGCGATGTTGGGGATGAATATACGGGACAGAGACAGCACGTTGGAAGTTCTGTCAGATGTGGGACTTGCAGAGTTTGCACACGCTCCGGCAAGGACACTCTCGGTTGGTGAACAGCAGCGTCTGTGCCTGTGCAGAAGTATTTTAACGGGCGGCGATGTATTTCTTTTTGACGAGCCGTTTTCCGCTATTGACCTGAACTCCGCCGATATACTTGCGGATTATCTGAAAAGTAAATGTTCACACGCATTGACGATACTCGCCGTACACAGCCTTAAAACAGCGCGGCGTATGTCGGAGAAATGCCTGTTAATACGGCAGGGCGAACTGATTCTGTGCGATATAGACGCGGCGGCCGCTCACTTTATAAGGAGTATAGAATGACGGTAAAATCTTTAGACGATACTCTCAAAATCATTCGCGGGGCGTTTCATCCTTTAACGCCGGGTGAACCTGAAACCGTTCCGCTGCATATGGCGGCAGGGCGTGTTCTCGCGTTGGATATAACCGCGCGTGAAGATAACCCTCCCTTTAACCGCTCTTCGTTGGACGGTTACGCAATCCGCGCCGCCGACACCTTCGGCGCGGGCGAGAGTATACCCGCGATGCTCACTCCGTCCGGCGAGGTGCTTATCAATAAGATACCCCAAATCTCGCTTTTGCCGGGACATTCAATGTATATTCCGACAGGCGGATGTCTTCCCGAAGGCGCAGATGCGGTCGCCATGATTGAAATCGCCGAGGTGTTCGGCGGAAATGTGTTGGTGTTGTCACAAGTCGCACCCGGTACGGGAATCGTGTTCCGTGGAGAGGATACCAAAGCGGGTGAAACGGTAATCAGAGAGGGAGAGGTCTTATCATCGCGGCATATCGGCGCGTTGGCGGCACTGGGATATGGGACTGTTCCTGTCAGAAAGCGGCTCATATGCGCGGTAATTTCAACAGGCAACGAACTTCTGCCAATCGAAAGCCCATTGGTAGACGGCGCGACCCGTGATGTTAACTCCCACTTGCTCCGTTCGCAACTGGAAGCGTTTGGCTGTGAAGCGCGTGTCTTTGACATCTGCCCCGATGACGAAACCGCTCTGTCGGCGGTTGTGCGGGACGCTTGCGAGTTATGCGATGTTGTTTTAGTGTCGGGCGGCAGTTCGGTGGGTGTTATGGACTTGACAAAGCGCGTCTTTCAACAGACGGCGGAAATTTTGGTACACGGAATCGCCGTTAAGCCCGGCAAACCTACAATCATCGCAAAGGCGGAAGACAAGGCGTTGATTGGTCTGCCGGGGCATCCGGTCTCGGCATTTTTCGTTATGTTGGAGGTCGTAAGACCGCTTATCAATTCCCTGCGCGGCCTGACGGACGCGCCGCAGCCAACTGTCACCGCGAAACTCGCGGATAAGGTTCCGTCCAACCACGGGAGAGAGGATTTGATTCCCATATCCTTGAATACTCAAGACATGACGGCTCACGCCGTCCCGTATAAATCCGGGCTTATCACGCTGCTGACCCGGAGTGACGGCTATATCCGCGTCCCGCGCTTTACCGAAGGACTGGACAAAGGCGCGGAAGTACAAGTGCTGAGGTATATATAATGCACACTTATTTAGAAAACAGACAGCTCTCAGACGCGCTGAACGGCTATAAGGCATTTCTCGCGCCGATGTTGAAACCGTTGGAAACTGAAATAATTCCCGTATCCGCCGCGAGCGGACGGATTACCGCGTGTGCCGTTCACGCGAAAATAAGCAGCCCGCATTTTAACGCTTGCGCCATGGACGGCATTGCTGTCCGCGCCGCCGATACTTTCAACGCCTCGGAGCTGTCTCCGGTTATGTTAAATCAAGAGCAATACAGGGTGGTTGACACAGGCGACCCCGTACCCGAGAGCTTTGACGCGGTGATTATGATTGAAGACATCATATTTCACGGAGATTGCGCGGAACTGCGGGCGGCGGCTTGCGCTTGGCAGCACGTCCGACAGATTGGAGAGGATATCTGTCAGGGCGACATGATTCTGCCGTCCTATACAAAGCTCACCCCGTCCGCCGTGGGTGCGTTGCTTGCGGGAGGGATTATACAAGTAGAGATATTCAAGCGCGTTCGTGTTGGGATAATACCAACGGGCGATGAGCTTATTCCGATTGGGCAGTCTCCAAAGAGCGGCGACATTATAGAGTTCAACTCACATATGCTGCGGGCATCGCTAATCGAGGCGGGCTGTGAGGTTGCGATATATGATATTACCCGTGATTCCCTCGAGGCGTTGAACAATGCCCTGCTTCGCGGTGTTGCCGAAAACGACGCGGCTCTGCTGATTGCCGGGTCATCGGCGGGACGGGACGACTACACGAATAGCGTCATTAGCAAAAACGGAGCGGTATTCTGTCACGGAATCGCCATCCGACCGGGAAAGCCCGCTGTGCTTGGCGTTTGCGGGAATAAACCCGTAATCGGAATCCCGGGTTATCCCGTTTCCGCCGCTATTGTGCTTGAGCAAATCGTGCTGCCCGTAATATCTCTGCTGACTAAAAACCCGCCGCCCGCCGCCCATATCGTAAACGCCGTCATCTCGCGCAAAATTGTGTCCGGTCTTAAATACATGGAGTTTCTGCGCGTGAAATTAGGTTATATCAGAGACAGGCTTGTCGCTATACCCATGGCGCGCGGCGCGGGCGCGATAGCCTCTCTGGCAAAAGCTGACGGTGTGGCGGTAATCCCCTGTGACAGCGAGGGATTAGATTCGGGAGATGAAGTTGAGGTAGAGCTTCTGCGCCCGTTGGATGAGATACTCCATTCGGTCACAGTTGTTGGAAGTCATGACCCAATGCTAGATATAATAGGGGATATAATGCGCCGAAAATCAGATTATTACCTCTCAAGCGCACACGTGGGCAGTATGGGCGGCATCATGGCACTTCTGCGTGATGAGGCACACATCGCGCCGATACATCTGCTTGACCTCGCCACCGGAGTTTATAACACAACCTATGAGGAAAAACATTTCCCGGGGAAAGAAACTACCCTTGTGAAAGGCGTAAAACGGACGCAGGGCATTATGGTTCAAAAAGGAAATCCAAAGGGCATTATGTCTGTCTCAGACCTTAAAAACGTTACTTATATCAACCGCCAAAAGGGTTCGGGTACAAGGATTCTGTTAGATTTTCTGTTGAAACAAAACGGGATATCGGCAGATGATATTGACGGCTATCAAAACGAGGAGTACACCCATACCGCCGTAGCCGCGAAAATCGCCGCCGGCAATGCCGGGGCGGGACTGGGGATTTATGCCGCCGCGAAGATGTTCGACTTGGACTTTATCCCGGTCGCGGACGAGGAATATGACTTTTTGATAAAAACCGAAACTCTGGATAATCCAATGGTACAAACCTTTATCGAGACACTGCGCTCAGAAGAACTGAAAACAGAGCTGGAAAAAATGGGCGGGTATGAACTGTATGAACGATAACTTCGGCAGAATCATCAACTATTTACGCCTGTCGGTCACCGACAGATGCAACTTGGACTGCTCATACTGCAAACGCGCGGCAAGTAAATCACAAACCCTTATGACACTTGATGAAATTCAAAAAATAACCCGACTGTTCGCTGAAATCGGTATCCGCAAGATTAGGCTGACCGGGGGAGAACCGTTGACTAGAACCGATATTTGTGAGATTATCTATATATGCAAAAATACGGAGGGTATAAGAGAAGTCGCAATGACCACCAACGGCATTTTACTCTCACCCGAAAAAGCGAAAGAACTGAGAAACGCCGGACTTGACAGAGTAAATATCAGCATCGACGGCCTTGACCCCGGCAAATACAAGCAAATCGCGCGTGCGGGAAGCCTGACCGCCGCGCTGTCGGGTATAAACGCCTCTCTCGCGGCGGGACTTGCGCCGATAAAGATAAACACCGTGCTAATGCGCGGCGTTAACGATGGCGATATTGAGCGTTTCATCGCGCTGACAGACGACAGAGACGTGCGGGTGAGATTTATTGAATATATGCCGATGGGCGGGAAAGCGGAGGAGAGTTATATATCCGCTGAGGAAGTTATAAATGCCCGCCCATGGCTCAAAAACCATGACAAGGTCGAATTTATATGCTCTGTGAGTCAACCGTTCTGCAATCAGTGCAACCGCGTTCGCGTCACGGCCGACTGCAAACTGCGGCTCTGCCTTGGAAACAACCTTGAATTTGATTTACGCGAAATGCTGTTGAGGGATAACGCGGCGGAACTTTTGCGGAACGCAATCGCGCAAAAGCCGCAGCGGGGCTTTTGTGATGGTTTTGTGACAAATCGCGGCATGGGAAATATCGGCGGATAAATTCAGATAACAGATAATGGATAACAGATAACAGTGATTGTAAGGGCGGTCATTGGCCGCCCGCGAGATAACAATGGGAGGAACGATATTATGGCATTTACACACTTGGACGAATATGGACGCGCTAAAATGGTTGACATTTCAGATAAGTCCGTCACACTGCGAAAAGCTGTCGCGGCGGGAGAGGTAAAGTGCCGCCCGGAGACAGTCTCCAAGATTATTGAGGAAAAATTTGCGAAAGGCGATGTATTTGCCGCCGCGCGTATAGCGGGCATTATGGCGGCTAAAAAAACGCCTGAGCTGATACCTCTTTGCCACAATATCCCGTTGCAGACTGTGGAGGTCAATCTCGGCGCGGATGTCGAAAGCGGAATTATATCCGTTACGGCGGCGGCTGTCTCCGAGGGGAAAACAGGTGTTGAAATGGAGGCTCTTACAGCGGTCGCCGGGGCTTGCCTGTGCGTATATGATATGTGCAAATCGGAAGATAAGTCTATGGTTATAGGGAACATTAGATTGCTCAAAAAGACCGGAGGAAAAACCGGAACAATTTTGGCGATAAACATAAGCGAGCGCAAAGGCGTTCCCAAAACAGAAGTTTCAGAAGCGGAACTTTTAGAAAACCACGGAATTTCCGGCGATGCTCACGCCGGTCCCGGAAAACGCCAAGTGAGCCTTCTGTCATCGGAGAGCATTGAAACTATAAAGCATAAAGTAAACGGGCTGTGCTTCGGGCGGTTTGCCGAAAACATTACAACCGAGGGAATTGACCTATGCGCCCTGAAATTGGGCGCGAGGCTCAGACTGGGTGAAAGCGCGGAAATCGAGATTACGCAAATCGGCAAAGAATGTCACAACGAGTGTGAGATAAAGCGGTTGGCGGGCGAATGTGTTATGCCCAAGCAGGGAGTTTTCGGAGTTGTAATCAAAGGCGGCAAGATTTCCAAACACTGCCTGATTACCCCTCTATGACGCGCTCTCAAACTGGCTGTTGTACAGCTCAGCGTAGAATCCGCCGCTCTCAAGAAGCTCGTTATGACTTCCCTTTTCCACAATGTCCCCGTCTCTCATAACCAGAATCAAATCGGCGTTGCGTATAGTTGACAGCCTGTGCGCTATAACAAACGAAGTCCTGCCCGCCGTCAGCTTATCCATCGCGCTCTGAACAATGCGCTCCGTGCGCGTATCGACAGAGCTTGTAGCCTCGTCTAAAATCAAAAGCGGCGCGTTCTGTATCATGGCGCGGGCAATGGTTACGAGCTGTTTCTGTCCGGCAGAAAGGCTTGCCTTATCATTGAGTACCGTGTCATAACCCTGCGGCAGTGTCCGTATAAAGTGATGCAGACCGACCGCCTTGCACGCGGCAACGACATCTTCATCAGAAACTCCCTGCTTGCAATAAATGATATTATCCTTTATAGTTCCCTCAAAAAGCCATGTGTCCTGTAAAACCATGCAGAACTGCTCGTGTACGTTCTCGCGCCTTACCTCGCTCATCGGAACGCCGTCAATAAGTATCTCGCCGCCGCCCAACTCGTAAAACCGCATTAGCAGGTTCACCATCGTTGTCTTGCCCGCTCCGGTCGGACCGACAATGGCTATCTTCTGCCCTGCGTTAACCTCCGCCGAGAAGTCGTTGATTATCGTCTTATCCGCGCTGTACCCGAAATGCACATTTCTAAACTCCACATTTCCTTTGATATCGCTCAGTTCTTTGACCTTGTGGCTCTCATCAGGCATCTCCTCCTCGCCGAGGAACTCAAAGACGCGCTCACCCGCCGCAGCCGTCCTCTGCAAGTTCTGCGCCGCCTGCGCGAACTGCGAAAGCGGCTGCGTGAACAGGCGCACATAAATCATAAACGCGACTATAACGCCGAATGTAATCGTCCCGTTCATAGCCAAAACCGCGCCGACTACGCAGACCGCCACATATCCGAAGTTGCCGATAAACCCCATCATAGGGAACATAAGTCCCGACAGAAACTGCGACTTCCACGCGCTGTCGTACAGCTTGCCGTTTATTTCCTCGAAAACTCTCTTCGCCTCTTTGCCGCCGTTATAAACCTTAACAATATCATGCCCCGAATACACTTCCTCGATATGCCCGTTTATCTCTCCCAGACCCTCTTGCTGTACCGAAAAATGTTTCTGCGACTTGCCCATGATAATCATCATAAAGACGAACCCGAAAATGCTCGAGCCAATAGCCGTCAAGGCGAGAATCCAACTGTTAAGGAACATCATAATCAGCGCGCCGATAAGCATAGTCACCGCGCTTACCAGTGTTCCGATACTCTGATTCATTGTCGTGCCGATTGTGTCAACATCGTTTGTAACGCGGCTGATAACGTCTCCGAAACTTGTGCCGTCAAAATATTTGAGCGGCATTTTATTTATTTTACCCGATATGTCGCCGCGCATTTTCTTTGAAATCCGCGCCGTTATCGTTGCCATAATATAATGCTGTGCAAATGTAAGAATCGCCGATCCCCCATAGAAAATTACCAGTATAAATCCAATCCGAGTAATAGCGTCCATGTCGATTGAACTCATGAATCCCTTGAGAATCTCATCTGTCATATCCCTGAGCCTGTCCGGCCCTATAATTTGCAGAACAGTTCCGATTCCCGCCAAGAAAAGCGAAATTATAATTATCGGCATATAGTTTTTGCAGTACACAATCAGCTGCTTTATCGTTTTCTTAAAGTCCTTTGCTTTTTCAACAGGCATACCCGGGCGGCCGCCGCCCGGTCCGCGCGGCCTTCTATATCTTTTGTTTTCATCACTCATATCTTAACACCTCCCAGCTCTTCTTCGCTCAACTGCGACGCGGCGATTTCCCTATAAACTTCGCAGTCTTTCAGCAATTCTTTGTGCGTGCCTTTGCCAACTACTCTGCCCTCGTCTAAGACGATAATCTGGTCGGCATCCATAATCGTGCCTATCCTCTGCGCTACAATCAAGCTCGTGACCCCCGCCGTCTCCTTTTTAAGAGCGTTACGCAGAACGCGGTCGGTCTTATAGTCCAACGCGGAGAACGAATCGTCAAAGACATATATATCAGGTTTGCGGCAGACCGCGCGGGCAATAGCGAGCCGCTGTTTCTGCCCGCCCGACACATTTGTGCCGCCCTGAGCAATCTGCGCCTCGTACTTGCCGTCCATCTCTTCAACAAACTCCGCCGCCTGCGCGATACGCGCGGCGGTTTGAACATCGCCGTCATTATCGCCGTACTTCACGTTGGATTCTACCGTACCCTTGAACAGCACCGCCTTCTGCGGCACATAGCCGATTTTACCGTACAGCTCCTCAAATTTATAATCCTTGACATTAACACCGTTGACTAAAACCTCGCCCTCCGTCACGTCAAAGAAGCGCGGCACAAGGTTAATGAGCGTTGATTTTCCGCTTCCGGTCGAGCCGATAAACGCCGCTGTCTCGCCCGGCTTTACGGTAAAGCTAACATCTGTTAAAACATCGTCCGCCGCGCCGGGATACTTGAAGCTGACATTTTTGAACTCCACCGTACCGGGGAGGACGGGCTTTCCCCCGGAAATAGACGTTAAACCGCCCGAACCCTCGATAATCGCGGGTTTCGTCTCTAAAACCTCGTTTATACGCTTTGCCGAAACGCTCGCCCTCGGCAGAAACACAAACATCATAACAAACATCATAAACGCCATTATAACCTGCATAGCGTACTGCGAAAAGACCACCATGTTCGAGAACAGTTCAAGCCGCTCCATAAGCCCTGCTTGGTTTATCAAGTACGAGCCTATCCAATAAATGGCAAGGCTCAAGCCGCTCATGACAAGCCCTATTACAGGCATCATGAACGCCATCGCGCGGCTTGTATAGAGATGGGTATCAGTCAGTTCTTTGTTCGCGGTATCAAACTTGCCCTCTTGATAACTCTCCGCGTTATACGCCCTCACAACGCGCAGACCCATAAGGTTCTCGCGCGTCACTCGCGTGAGATTGTCCGTCAGTGTCTGCATCATCTTAAACTTAGGCACGACAAATATCAAAACCAATATGAACATGGCGATTAGGATTCCCACGGCGGCGGCTGTCACAAGCGTCCACTCATAACCCTTGCCCATGATTTTCGTAACCGCCCACACTGCCATAATAGGGGCTTTTATAATCATCTGAAGCCCCATCGCAATAAACATCTGCACCTGCATAACATCGTTTGTAGAGCGCGTTATAAGGCTTGATGTCGAAAAACGGTTTATCTCCTCCATCGAAAAAGATTCAACCCTGTTAAACAGCTCACTGCGTAAGCGCATTGAGAACGATGCGCCAATTCTCGCCGCAAAGAACCCGACAACTACCGCCGATGCCATACTGCCCAACGCGCACAGCAGCATGAACCCTCCGGCAATCCAGATGTCTTTTAAGGCGTTGCCCGCTTTTTGAACTAACTCGGTGATTTCTTTCATGTAGTCCGGCATTTTCAAATCAAGCCAGACTTGAGCAACGATAAAAACCAAGCTGAAAAAAATCAGCATCCACTCTTTACCGTTAAGTCTCTTTAGTATTTTTGTCATATATTTACCTCAACCAATTTCTTTCCCGCTTACCGGGGCGGCGCGACAAATCGCAGGAAATTCTCTAATATTTTCGCCACATCCGCGCGTGTGGCGGTATCCAACGGCCTGAACCTGTTGCCGCTTCCGGAAATCACATAGGCCTGAGCCAATTCCTTGGCGGGTATCTCAGCCCACTCGTCAAATTCGTCTTTGTCGGCAAACTCCGGCAGTGTGCGGTACTTAGGTATTTCATAACCCTTGAAATTCATGTAATTATACAGCATGACCGCCATTTCCTGCCGTGTAATCGGGCTTTCGGGATAGTACAAATCATCGCCGGACGCGATACCGTTCTCAGCCGCCCATACTACCGCGCCGTGATACCACATATCGGGTGAAACATCATCGAAAGACAGCGCGCCGGGGGTGTCGCGCCCTACAAGCGCGGGTCTTCCATCGAGCTTCCACAGCATGACCGCGAACATGGCGCGGGTCATGCTCTCAGTCGGCATGAAATTCCCGTCGCTGCCCTCGAAAATGCCGTAACAGTTGGCATATGCCACCGCGTCATAGTACCATTCGTTCCCCTTTATGTCATTAAATCTATTTGTCCAGAGTGTCACGGGTTCGTAACCCATGACGAAGAAGCTCTGATGATTTATCTTAAAGGTTATCATGCCCGTCTCTTTATTATATACGGCTTTGAGGTCGGCCAGATTGCCGTTGTCGTCCATATGCCAAATGCGGACAGCCTTTGGGTCTTCGCCCCTTTTGAGCGTATACGGCAGACAGACCGTCATAGGAGCGTCGGTCTTTACGCCGTCCACAAACACATCAAGGCTGATTACCATTTCATAGCCCCTTGTCTGCGCCGCCTGCATACCTCTAAGGCTTTTCCACGGCACGATTGCCGCGTCTACCTTAACGGTTTTTGTACCCGCGCCCGTGACTTTGATTTTCCATTCCAAGGTTTCGCGTTCAAGGGTGACATCTATGTGAAGGTCTTCCTCCGGCGCGGAGGGGTAGTAGTTGGGGCGGGGGGTCGGGGATGGGCTAGATGACTGGTTGCCGCCGCTTGGTACAACTTCAGCAATCAGTGCGCTGTCATTGAGATATATATCGAACGTGTACCCCGAATATGTCGTAGTTTTGGTGGCAAAAAAACCGTCAGCACCCCCAATCAGTATAATGGTATCACCCATATTAAGGTTGTCGGGTGTTCCTGTCAGCTTGATACCATTGTTCGACAGGGGCAGACCCCCATCAGCGAAAAGCAGCATATCGTCTGCCGCCGCTCCGGTAAGGTCAAACTCAAACTCATCTATATCAATTTCAACCGGTACTTCAATAACCATACCATAATCTTTTGCCGCAAAATATGTACCTACATCTAATTTCGCCTTGCCCCCGTCACCGCCGGCATTGCCGCTTACCTCATCGCCGGGGTCACCTCCCTCCAACTTAACCATTTTAACATCAAGTTTGAAGGGCCAAAGATTTAACACCGCGTCTCCGCCGTTTTCGCCGTTTTGTCCTGCTCCGCTTCCGCCGTTTCCTCCGTTTCCTCCGGTTAAGTTAACTCCAGGAGCGGTAAAGTTGCCTGTTATGGCGAGGGTCGCATCGCCGCCGGGACCCGGGGCGGGTGCTGATGTGCCGTTTCCTCCGTCGCCGCCTAAAATTACCGCCATTGGATCGGTAAGCTCTAGGTCTTCGGTAAAGATCAAAATAGCATGAGGGGTTGATGCAACGTTTGGAGGCCAATCGCCGTTAAATTCTACCAACCTTCCATAACTACCACCATTATAACCACCGCCTATATACAAGCTAGTGCCAGAAACGGCGGCGATTGCCATCATCAGCAGTGCGGGCAGCACCGCGAGCGGCACAAAAAGTGCCAATTTTCGCAGAATTTTCTTTAGTTTGGTGTTCATGGATTTCCTCCAATTCCTGTAGGGACGCACTGCGTGCGTCCGCGGACGACCACAGGTCGTCCCTA
>Ga0082212_10002215_pt1 | contig 28558 bp, 34 predicted proteins | sample TergutNt197P3_FD_71548 | JGI IMG/M metagenome (GOLD analysis project Ga0082212, IMG submission 71548) | Neocapritermes taracua P3 segment gut microbial communities from Petit-Saut dam, French Guiana - Nt197 P3 | ecosystem: Host-associated > Arthropoda: Insects > Digestive system > Gut ...
AAAATAAAAGACTGTACATGTGCAGACTTCTGGGAAGCGGACGATAGGAACAGATTTTTTGCCGTCCGTTAATTCACGTTTTGCGCCGCCTGCTCCCAACTGTTCTCTGATTTCCGGCTAAAATGATGTTTTTCGGCGGCTTTCGCCACACCGTTTTCTACGGCAGTTGCCGTTCGGTCAGCAATACGAGACACTATCGCTCCGGTGATTGCCCCACCCGCCGCTCCGGTAAATGCGGCGTACTTGGATGCGCCAACTGGATTCTTCCGCTTGCGCTTCCTGCGTCTGGGAGTCGTGTTCCTTGATTCTGTCATAGTTCCTATTTTCTCCCATGAAGAAAAACTGTCGATTTTGGAGAGAGGAGTTTTTGCCCGGTAATTTTTTCTACCAGTTTCGGCGACACGTCGTAACCCGCTCCCTCTTGCGAACGTTTTGCGACCTCCTCCAAAATATCCTTTTCCCGCATCAGAATGACTTTATGCTGTCCGTAATGCTCTTCGTGCGAAATTAGAAGATAACCTAACGCATCCGCACAATGGGTCAGTTCGAGATTCTTTTTGTCCTGCTCCCGTGTCCCTTCTTTCCACGTTACCGAAAAAAGGTCTTTGATCAGATACCGGCATTTCGGAGAAATCATTAGCCGAATGGTATGGTCGGCGGTTTTCAAAAACGAATTGACCCGCTCAATCCGGTAAATTACCGAAGGATTGATCCGGGGAAAAATCACTTTCATCGGGATTCTCTTTTCGGCTTCAATCAAAAGATAATCGGAAATATCCGCAGAAGTCTGCCGATGCCGACCCGCCGCATCACCGTAGGCAATGTATTGCCGAGCCATGCCGCCGTACTTGGCAACCAGCACGTCCAGAGCGGCACGGGTATTGGAATTGGCAAGCCGTACCTCGTCGAAAACATAAAACATTTCGTCTTTGTACTGGGCGACGACCACAGAATACCAATCGACGTTAAAATCGAACCCGAAAAGGATAGGCAGATTGGGATCGATTTTGTAATCGTCGGTCAGGATATTATCGTCGGCAAAAGCATAATAGCATCCACCGGCATAAGTCGCCCATTTGCCGAGGGCTTGCTCCCGAAAACCCTTTGCGTCCAGCGATACACGCAAAACTTCCCGAAAATCTTTGTTCGCATAAGACCAATGGATGTAGGCGTATTGGTCGTCGGTTGCGGAAATGGCATGATATTTTTCGCAGGTCTCTTTGAAATCCTGCCCGCCGATCCCGTTCGACTTCGGAACGCCAACCCGCCATACCCACGAATCGGGAACCTGTGCCATTGCCGGAAGTACCGTCAGATCAAACAAGCCGGGCAACTGGTCGGAAGATTCATCAATGATTGCCCCGGTGATACTGATTCCTTCGATTCTCTCCCGTTTTTCACCCGATTCAAGTGTTAAAATCGATCCATTTTTGAAGTAAAAAGCGAGTTCGGACTTGTTCATGGCAATGACTTCGGACATGAGCGGCTTCAGCATTTCGCACATCCGCTTCCAGCAGACCTTTCGTGCCTGATTGATCGTCGGTAAAACATAAATGTACCGCCCCTCACGGTGCAGGGATTCAAGAATGATTTTGCGGAAACACAAGAGGCTTTTCCCGCTCTGACGGGGAGCAACAACACAAACGAACCGTGCCTTTGAATGCCACAGTTCGGCTTGTTGCGAAACATAGTCGAGCGGAAGCCAGTCTTTGAGATCGATAAGCATAATGCCCCATAATAAGACAGTTTGCTGTTTGCGACAATTTTGTGAAGATAGCAAAACTCAAGAATTTCAAATAAACAACCGATAGCAAAAGCATGAGCGATATTGATAATGAACAAACGCCAAGCGAGTATCAAGAAAGAGTTTTTGAACATCTTGGCATGGCATTTCGACTACTGACAGCGATTGACATGGCACAGAAAATAGACGGTGCTCCGAGTTGCCAAGAAGCATTAGCGCAAATTTCACCGGAATTTATAAACACGTTGGGTTTACTCATCAATGCAGGGTTTGCCAGTCAGATCACCATTGACAAATCGGAGCAGGCGTTTGAATATCGAATTACTTGGAAAGGTAAACAATTCATCGCTGCTTATGCCACGTTTATCCATACGGAAGAAGGCGAAACGCAGGACGCTTTACTGCGGATTTTGCTTGGTTTCCATTGATGTTAATCGGTGCTGTTGTAAACTCTTTTTCCCTATTCATCAAAAATAATCGTCCGTAGTTCCCGGTGCAACTTTTGGTATGCCGGACTCCATTTTGATAGGCGGAACATTTCGTCCATACTTTTCCGCAATCCCTTCGCACCTGCGAGTATCTTGTGTTTCCATTCGTTGATCTGTTCTTCTTTCGGATCGACAGGAGAAAGCATAAAGTCGTTGTTTTTGCTGATTTCGTCGGAAATTGCCCGGACTTTCCGTTCGCCGGACATTACGTCTTGAATGTCCTGCTCCGTACCTTCGTGCAAGACTTTGACGGCATGCGACACGAGCCGCTCGGAGACGTTGAGTTGCTCGGCGGCTTCCGCTACTGTTACTTCTGACCGTCCGCTTTCTTTGCGTTGCAATTCGATAATAGCGGCGGCGACCATTGCCCGTTGCGATTCCGAAAGATGTCGCCTGCAAAGATTCCGGCTCACTACGAACGGGAGCGGGTCTTTGCCGTCAAACTCCACATAGTCCGGTTCGATGTTGAGCATCTGGCAGGCAAGATACCGGTTCCGCCCATCGAGGATTTTCCCCTCAAAGAGGGTAATCGGGGTCAGGAGTCCGTTTTCCCGAATATCGGATACCAGAAGTTGCAATTCCTCGTCCGAACATCGAGGAAAAATGCAGCAGAGTTCGTGAAATTCGTATTGTGTAATCATCGTCGTTTTTGCTCCGTTTTTGGGTGGTTTTGTGTAAGGTTCAGTGCAACATTTCCAAAAGCACTGATTGTCAGTGCCGTTTTATCGAATGTTTTATCGTTTATGTATCGGACTATGAATCCGAATCAGGTCTTTTTTGCCCCTGCTGCGCGCTGCACTTTTCAGTTGCAATTCGCACCCGCAAGGGCGGCTAATAGCGAAATCATCGACCGTTCCATATCGACGGGTTGTGGGGGCGCATGCGCCTCCGCCGTGCCGTCGAGCAGTCCCTTGTAGGAAACCGTCGCCATGTCTTGTAGGTTGTCAAACAGGCTGGCGAACCGGTCGATGTCCGGGTCGAAGTCGTAATCGTTTTTCTCGCCGTCGTACAATTCGTTCTCCCGGCACTTCACATGGGGGCAGGTAAAACAATGCTTGCCCCAGCGAGCGCACGTCGGCGGCTGCTCAAAACAGTATTGCCGAAGTTGATAGCGCAAAATGTTCCGTGCCTTTTGCCTATTATCAAAATCCTCCGAATTGGACAATTCATAAGCGGCGAACTTATCCTCCGCCTTCCGCTCATGCATTGCCCGTGTTTCCTTCCTAGACCTCATGGTCGTCGTCCTCCTCTATGTCGATATAGTCTGGTGGTGCTATTGCGGGAACCGTTCCTCGCAACAGATTCAATAATTCCTGTGCTCCCGTCTGTGCCGATGCTTTCGCATGCACATCCCGCAAGTGCCGTTCCGCAGCGATAAGGTCTCGTGGGTTTGTCGTTGGCGATTCGATAATGCCGTACAACTTTGCCGAAACATTAAGCCGGTGCAAGGCTTTTCCCCGCTTCAAGCACTCTTCAATTTTCGCATCGGCAACCCGCTTGACCTCCGGGAAAAGCACCCGAACATCGTCAAGGTCAAAGCCGAGTGTCCCCATAATCGCAAGGGCATCCTGCTTGTCATTGTCCATCTGCCGCCTCCTTTTTCTGTGCTCTTTGAATGCGACCTTGATTTCGCTTGATAACCTTCCTATTTTTGCTCCCGTCAGGGTTCGTTTCAAACTGTTGCCGAACAAGGGAGAGCAATTTCCTGATATTGGTATAGCCGGTATGTTGCCGCTTATTCTCAAAGGCTTCGCTGTTCTCTTTGGCAAGGAACTCTACAATCCGTACCCGCACTGCATCGTCTTCGCTTGTCTCGGCAATGTTGAGAGCCATGTCTCGGAGCCGTCCGGCAAACTTCACCTTCGCTTGCCAGTAGGTCTGATTGAACGGGTGATGCTCATCTTCAAGAATGGCGGCAAACTGCCCCTCCGTATAACCGAGAGCCGTACCGACTTCGTGAATCGAACAACCCTTTTCTGCAAGAGTCTTGATTTTTGTTTTCTGCTTGGTGGTAATCAGGTCAATCGTTTCGGTCATTGCAATCCTTCACAGTTTTTTGCGTGTCTATCTTTCGTGTGGTTCCAAACTTTTTCAGAAAAAAAATGTTATCCGTTTATACGTATGAAATGGCTTTTTGGTCAAGTCCTACTTCTGATATTGATGGCTGGTTACTTTCATAAAAAAATCTGCGGGGTATGGTTAAAAACGAATAACCGGAATTTTTCTTATACGTATACATACGTAACGTCATGAATAAAAATATATATCTATCTATTTATTATTCCTGTTATTCGTTGTTCTCCCTATTTTTCTAGTCTTAAACGGTTGTGAATAACCGGAAAAACTATGTCGAATAACCGGAATTTTATTCCGGTTATTCGTAGTTTGTGTGCTTTTTTTTCTTGTTCTCGAGTTGTTTTTGGTGAATAGCCGGAATTTATTCCGGTTCTGATTCCGGTTATTCGTCGCTCCTTTGCGCTTTTGGTTTGTACGGAATTCTGTAAACTGTTGATGTTTTTCTTGTTCCGCTGACTGATTTTTTCTCCCGGACGAGTTGTCCTGTAATCACGAGGTTGTGTATTGCTTTTTTTCGTAACGTGGGATCGATTCCTTTTTTGAAACGGTCTGTGATTTCTGTTTGCGTGGCGGTTTGGTTTTTCTTTTTCCTGACGTAATTCAGGATGTCATTTTCAAGATGTCCCTGTTCGTTTGCCGCCATGTGATGGTTGGCGATATAAAGTTTTCGCAGAGTGAGATGTTCGGAAAGTCGGCATGCCCATGTTGCGGCTTCTGTATCAATCGTTGGCTCATCCATCGACACACTGCAAGCATAGATGAGAGCTAGTTTTTTTGCTTCTTCGACGCTACGCACCCAAAGACATTGGAAGTCTTCGGAGGTGTTTTCCTCTGCAATCGTGCATTGGTCACAAAAATGGTCGAAAATCTGCTTTGCCTCTTCGGTATAAGTAACGACAGTGGGTTCGGGAAATACTTGAAACAACGACGGGTATTGTTCTTGTGGTATAGGGAGAGCGAGCGGTTTCTGTATCCACGCTTTGACCTGTTCCAGAATACTGTCCGGTATCGGTAATCTCTCGTGCATCTTTCGTTTCTTTTTGTTTTGGTCGGCAAAAAAGAAATTAACACGTCCGATGAAGCCGCGTTCGATCAGGTTAGGGGTCATTGCTTTGAACACACTTTTGAATGTTCCTGTACCGTATAGGCTACAATGCGGCTCTGTCACGTCGGGTGCTTCAATATCAGAAACTTTGATATCGGCGGACACGCTTGATTCTGCCGACGAGTAGAGTTCGGTGAGGTAGTCGAGTAATTGAGACGTGGGGGAGTTTGGCTTTTTGACGATTTCTTCCAGTTTTCCTCCGACTTCATCCCAGACCATGAGGAGCGTTTTTGTCTTTTTTTGGAGATAGCGCAGCAATGCGGCATGCCCAGAAAAGGTGCCGACGATGCTTTTGACGATTTCTTTTATCTGGCGGCTCCTGAAAAAAGTAATGGCTCTGTTCTTTCCTGCACCGGACTTGCCAATCGAAAGGGCGTAGAAATTGGAACAGCACGCATCGGGTGTTTGATAGTTTTGTCCAATAAGATGAGCGACCATTGTGATCCCCGTTACCAATGCGAACTCTTGCTGTTGAACAGGATTGGTGTTGAAACAAAACGTTGCGATTTCGCCAACGAGTCCTGGAGGATGGAGTAGGTCTTCCGGTATCAGACCGGGGTCTTCGATATGATCCTGTTTGATTTCATCAAAATTTTCTACGGCGAAGTCATCGAAAGCGTTAGGCATTTGCATGGGAACAGATTCGGCGGCGTTTTCCTCTTCATACGTGTCTTGCTTTTGGGAAGGCGGAATGGTGACGAAGCCGGACAAAGAGGTCGTTGAAAGTGCATCGCCGTAGCCGAGTGAAGCGAGTTCCTTCGCTGCGGCGGAAAAGTCGCCGCCATGTTCGAGGATGGCATAGACGTTGAAATAGGAATAAGTCGTGGCATCAAGAGGAGCGGCATCTGAAGAAAAAACATGGAACGTTGGGGTATCGGTGTGAAAAATTGCCGAATGACCGACGTTTTTACCGGGTCGCCGCCATAGTTCATCATGCTCGCTTTGTTGCCCCACGTAAGCCCATCCGTGTTTTTGCAGAATCTCCTTGATGAAACCAATACCGTCTTCGTTGAGTGCATCGCCGGGGCGTTTACCGTCCATTTGTATCGGAGCAGAACGTTTTGGCATCGGAGGAGGCGGAGTCGGTTTTTGATACTCGTTGAATCCCCTTGTCAATTCAAAAAGATATTCCGCTTCATGTACTTGAAGTATCGGGATATGACTAAAATCCCCTTGTTTCAATTCGTAGCCCGGAGTGGGAGTGCAGAGAAACAAATTGCCCTCACCTAACGTTTCGATTAGCGTTTTGCCGTTGGCATCTCTCGCCAGTTTTTTATCCGCATGAACTTCTGATACCGTGCGAAAAACAACATGGTATCCACCGGATTGCGACCTTTCAATAACGAGGCGATCAAAGAGTTCTGGGCTACATTGTTCCCGAAATGACTCAAATGCCTTGCCTTGCTGATCAAAATCAATAACACGAAGATTGCCGGAAATTTTTCCGCATACGATACAGAGAGCATCAGCGAACCAGCACTTCCACTCCGCTTCCGATGGGAGACGATACTGATATTCCTTCCATCGCTTTCCGATAGCAGGACGTTTTTCCGCTTTGAGGGCAGGAAGAGTGCAAAGACCTGCGTCGATATATTGTAATGCAATTTCCTTGAGACTCATCAAAAAGGCACCTCCTCGTTTGCGTTGTTTGGTATCTGAAATAGTTCGCAAGTGTCGGTTGCTCGGTGTCCGTCGTTCTCATGTTCGTAACACCAGCCGTGATTCCAGTGCTGACATTGATCGCACTGACAAGCGATAAAATGTTCGCAGGTCGGTTCACAACCAAACATGGCAGTCTTGTACGGACAATCGCCCCGGTCATAGAGTGCACAATCGCCGCAAGTTTTCGGCGGGATATTATCAGGACTCGCTTCCGGCTTTTCAGTAAAATCGTGTTCGAGAACCTCAGAAAAGTGTTGCCCCGTCGTTTCAATGACCGTGAGTCTCTGCGGAACGGCAAGGTATTGCGAAAAGGAAAGAGCATCATCAACGGTTGTCGGCGGAGTCAGGTCGGTGCGTTGCTTCCACCACGGAACGAATTTATTTGACCACGCCCAGCCCTTGTGTTCGGGGCAGACCCATTTGGAGACGAATTCGTTGATACCGACTTCGTAATCAATGCGGAGTGTCGGCGGATCGTCCGCTGTACCATTCTTTTTGTAGTGTTTTGAGTAGGAGACATGGAGAACAGGAAATTCCTTTTCGGTGATCTGCCCAGAAAGGATGCCGTCTTTGCTGGCGGTGGAATCGAGTTTGGATTCGGGTTCCTTTATAGGAAAAACGTATCCGCATTCGGCACAGCGAGAAATGCTAATAGGAATTACATGATGGCATTCGGGACATTCCCGGACAGGTGCCTCGCCGCCGTCTCCGTTGCCGTTTTTCGTTGTGATTCTGATGGCATCGACGCAGCCGTGCCGTTGGATATTACTGCCGTAGTCGAGAATGAGCGAGTCCGTTTTCGATTCATGGAGTCTGAAACTTCTCCCGACCATTTGGTAATAGAGTCCCGGCGAAAGTGTCGGACGAGCAAGAACGACGCAATCAATCGCTGGAGCATCGAAGCCGGTGGTCAGGACGTTTACATTGACGAGCCACCGGAGCGGCTCACACCCCCCGTGTAACGTGATGGACTTGCCCTGAAAACGGGCAAGAAGTTCCGCCCGTTCTTGCGAAGAAGTCTCGCCGGTAACGAGTCCCGCTTCCTCACCTGAAAGTTTCATGATTTTCCGTTGGAAGAGCGAGGCTTGGGCAACGTCAGCGCAAAAGACCAGTATTTTCTTGCGGCTTGCTGTGTTTTTCAGAATGTCGGCACAGATCGAGTGAACGGCGGCTTCGGTTGAAAAGAGTTCCGCTACCTCTTCGCTACGAAATTCACCGTTTCGGACATGGATTTTCGAGCAGTCAATCTTGTCGGCGGGGACTTTCGTGTGGATGCGGCACAAAAAGCCTTCGTGAATGAGTTCCTTGATTCCTTTTTCGTAACAGACGTGATTGAGCAAGTTTTCCGGCTTGCAAAGCATGCCGCTCGATAAGCGATATGGCGTTGCTGTAAAACCAATGAGCCGGACATCAGGATTGACAATTTTCGCTTCCTTCATGAATGTCCGGTACATTCCTTCCCCGGACTCTGGAATCATGTGACACTCATCCGTTAATATCAGATCAAAGCGACCAAGAGTACAGGCTTTTTTATGAACCGATTGAATCCCGGCAATGATGACCGGCTCTTTGGTTTTGCGGGATTTTAGTCCGGCGGAGTAGACTCCAAAATTTACTTCCGGGGCGAGCCGGTGCAATTTGTCGGCGTTCTGTTGCAATAATTCCTTGACGTGGGCAAGGATCAACACCCGACCGCCCCAGCGCAGAACAGCATCGGAGCAGATTTGTGCCAGACATAGACTTTTTCCGGCAGCTGTTGGCAACACGACGCAGGGATTATCGTCTCGGCTTTGTAAATGCTCGTAAACGGCTTGGACGGCTTCGGTTTGATAGGGACGGAGTTGCATCTCTGATAGGAAAATATAAGGGTGGGGAAGGGCGTTGGTTAATCGGTCAAATTTTGCATGACACTGGCGAGGAATTCCGCTTCGGCAATCACTCTATTTTTGATTGCTTCATCTTGATGGAAAAATTCGTCGAAAAATGGCTTGTATGCAGTACAATGGTTAAAAGGAAGCGGTATTTTGAGAAATCTCGTTTCCGGCTCTCGCTCTGCGGCAACGGTCTTGCGTAACGGTTTATTAGGCTTAGCAGGATACGATTTGCCGTCTTTTCCGATTCGTTTTTCATGTGACGGATTTCGCTGCGCCGGTGCGTCTACCACCTTGTCCGTTTCACTGAATTTGCACGTGGTAACGTTTACCACTCGGTTCTCTTGTTCTTGACGCACGTTTGCAATGAATGGATGCGTAACCCCCAATTCCTGCGCCACCGCTCTATCACTCATTCCTTTCCAGTAAGGGTGTTCAAGAGCTTGAATGACAGCGTTCCGCTTGTCTGCATTGGTACGCCGTAGCCCGTTCTTTTGGTTGGCAAGAATGGATATTGCCTTCGCTTTGTCCAAGTCGCCGTTCCAGACTTCGATTTTCAATTTTTCGATATCAGCGAGTTTTGCGGCTTCGAGCCGGTGAAAGCCCTCGGCGAGAACAAGTTGATCGTAATACTCACTACCTGCATCGTCGATACAAACGACTTTGATGAACGGGAAATCGTGTCCGTCTCGATAAAACTGCGCATATTCTTCAACGACATCTTTGTTGAGTTCGCCAACCCGACTTTGTATTTCGGACAAAACAATGATGTCATGCGGATTGACATGAAGTTGTTCTACTGATTTTCCGATTCTGTTTGTTGTCATGATGTTTGGTTCCTTGTGTTGGTTAATGATTGATGGACTGATGGGTCGCCTGTGTCAAAATATCGTCGCTCGGACGAAAAATACCGTGTTGCATGAGGTATAGCGAGAGTGCGGCAGGTTGCATGACACTTCGATAACGAATGCCCTTGCTCCCTGTAACTGGAAGGATAGAGCAATAACTGCTCACCATATCATCCAAAAATCGCAATCCTTTCCACTTGCTAACGGCATTCACTACGTCTTCGGTAAAATAAAGCGGATTATTATTTGGGTCGCTTATTACCCGGATGCTATTCTCCTTACACCATTGCGATAGTGTTCTATGAGGCAATGTTGTAAGAAACCCTGCTAAATGTACGGTTCGCTGTCCCATTATTTTTGAAGTACCCACATCTGCAATACCGGGGTACTTGAATAGGAACTGGGGAAGTTCATAAACAAGTGGATCGGCACGGGGTTCTTTAAGTTCGGCTTCGCCGTGTATTTCATGTGTGTTCATAATACGTTTTTCTTTCGATTGTTGGTTAAAGTTCTTCGTTTGATTCTTTTGACGGATGGCACATACCATCCATCTGTTCTCGATATTTCAAGACACGTTTATTCCAGCGAGCGGCGGCAACGTCTTGGAACATTGAAAATTTTGTAAGCAATGCGACACGACAGCATCCGTAGATGTAGCCGATGGTTGGATCGGTATGATTCTGCGGCAGTTTTTTGCATCGTGGACAACGCAATAACGTCGTTGGATTTTTATTCATAGCAGTTCTCCTTCATTTTTGAGGCGATAATTGCCGGTCTTGCCCATACTCTTGAAAACCGTTTCCAGTCCCTCGTCGGTTCGTTTTTGCCGTCCCGATAAAGCATTGCCATTGGAACGAAGCCCGCTTGCCAGCAGTCTCGCAAACGTTTCTCTGCCAGGTCAAACGTGTCATTGCAATAGCCGATCAAACAGTAAGACCGCAATATGCGGGATGCCAACGTAAATCCTGCACGATTCAGTTTCTTTCCGGCGTATTGAAGTGCTTCCCAATCGTTCGGCGTATCGTATGCAAAAAACATTTGCTTCGGTTGTAATTTCACCAGTAAATCAATATGCCAATCTTGCAACGCCGCCGCTTCAAGACCGCCTGTAAATTGCACCGGCACGGATTGTCGGTGCAACATGGCAAACACGTTTCGAACATGCTTTTCGCTACACCGCAAAAGGTTGTCATCCAAAACATTCCAACCATCCGTGATCGGGAGTTCCCGAATTTCGTTTCCCTCTCGTTTCCACACGGAACAAAACCAGCACCGATTCGGACAACCTCTCGAAGTGATAACCGCTCCTTGCTTAACGTACATGCCCGGCACGAAATCGCCGCCGCGTGCGCCGGTCGCCACTCCGCCAATCCGAACCGGTGCGATTTTTGACCATGCCTTTGCAAGCCGCTCCGCCTTCTGTAAATCCTCTTCAAACAACACCGAAACGTGAACTTCGTCGGCTTCGTCGAAAAAGCCGGGTTCGCATGCTACACGGACGTTTTCGTCGTCTGGTGTCAGTCTTGTTTTTCGCGGAAAAACTCGGATGATTTTCATGCGTTTGCCTCCTTCTGTGTGGCTGGTTCGTCCTTTCTAATGCTCCAACGGCTCATTACCGTTGAAATGACAGACCGGTATGGTGTCAGTAATGCGTGAAGTAAATAGTTCATTCGTTTCCACCGATTCTCGTACCTCATAAAATTGATCCTTGAACCCGGCATACGCCTTTTCGATTCGTTTGCAAGCAATATCAAAATACTTTCTCTGCTGTTCGATTCCGATAAAGGCTCTGCCCATCCTTGCACAAGCAACGCCAGTCGTGCCGCTCCCCATCATGGGATCAAGCACGGTCATCCCTTGCTGTGTGGAGTCGGCGAGAAACTTTTCGATCAATTCCACCGGCTTTTGTGTCGGATGGACTTTTTCGCCATTGGTCACTTTGGCACCGCCGTTGAATGATTTGATACCGGTGAGGACATTGGAACACGGAAAACGTCGTGTCGTATTGCAGTGGAACAAAATCAATTCATGCGAGTTTTGATAAAAACTTCCTGTACCGACATGTTTAACCCAGACAAGCGAATTTTTTACCGGAACATAGTCGTTCATCATGTCCATGAAAAACCCGTTCGTTCTCCAATCACAAAAGACATAAACCGCTCTTTCGTCTTTGCACACACGATCCATGTTTTCAAAGAACAGATTGAAAAACGGTTTGCCGATGCTCAAATCCGCACGTTCGCTGCGTGAGCCGTTATGATTGAACCCTTGAAAGAATGGGGGATCAACCACGATGGTATCAACGCTGTTCGTCGGAATTTCCGGGAGCAGTTCCATGCAATCGCCGCAGTAGAGCGTCGCGTTTCCGATGGTTACTTGTTCCATTGTCATTTTTCTGTTTCACCTTCCGTTGAGTATTTTTGAGCCATCACTATCAACCACAACAGTCCGTCCGTTGTAATCCTTGTCGAACTTCGGCACATACGGTTTTTCCGTAAGCAGCGAATCCTTAATAACAAACCAGCCGTCCGGCATCGGTCTGTCTAGCGGAAACCAGCATCGTTTCAAACAGTCTTGTTCACTCTGACAGAGCGCATAACGGTCTTCACGGTTTGTGGAGGCAAGTAGGACGAACTCCAAAAGCGAAACGCCATACATCGCGTCAATGTTTTGCTCAAAGCGGTCAAATGGTGTCATTGTGCTACGTCCTCCTCAAACCAGAAACTATCATCCACTTCCAGCAGTATTTCCAACTTGCAAACGAACCACCGGTTGTAACACCCGCAGTAAAGCGGTAGTTCACTACGAGAAAATGCCGGTACAGGTACAATCGCAAGCCATCCTTTGCGATTCCTTTTCCAGCAGACCATCGGTAGTTTCCCGATGCTCAGAGCGTCTTTCGTTGCTTGCTCTAAAAACTTGTCCAACAGTGTCGACTGGTCAAGGAAGTCAATGTTTTTGTTGACAGCCTTGCATTCGATGGAAAATCGAAAACCGTCCGGCACGATCAGATCGCCCGTAAAAATTTCTGTCGCATTGCCGTCGAGTGAGACCTGTTTCGGTCTTGCACCAGACGATACTCCGACTCTTGCGAACGACCTGCCAAACCGCTTGGTCAGGATTTTCGACAGTTCCAGTTCTGCCGCTGATCCCTTACGCTTCGAATTTATCCTTTGCTTTTGTGCCATTATTTCCTACACTGTTAAACCAAATCCCTCATTACTCCACCGCCATCGCATTCAAGGACTGAAAATGGAATAAAAGACCACGCCTTGCCATACCAAGCCTAACCCGACCTTGCCATGCCTGTCCCTACCCTATCCCGGCATGCCGCATCAACGATGGCTTTTTATCTTTTCCAAGGCGGAGCCTTGGATTGTTCTTTTGCCGTTACCTCTTCCTTCGAAGATTCTTTGAAATACGGATCAATTTTTGCGATCTCGTTGAAAATACCCTCGGCTTTTTCCCCTTTGCGATTAACGTAAGTGTCCTTCTTGCAACCTACGGTGATTGACACCGCAATATGGCAGAGTTCGCTTTCATCTTTCGGTTCAAGATTGCCAATGGCATCCAAGAACCGCCGCATCTGCCCCCGCCCAATAGCAACGGCTTCTTCTGACGGATTCACCATGTTGCAACGAAAGACGACTGTCTTGCCTTCGTGCTGTCCTTCGATGATCGTGAACACAAGCTCCCAAAACCATCCGGTATTGTTCTTGTTGTGTTTACGAACCGCCGAAGTTACAACGGCTTTGTAAGTGCCGTTCGGAATTGGCTCTTGCCGCCCCTCAAATGATTCGGCGGCTTCAGTTTCGTAGGGATTGAATCCCAAAAAGTCATTCACTGTATTACTCATCTCAATTTCCTCTCTTCGTTAAAGGGTTAAAGTGGTGAAAAAAACCTTGCCTCGTATTGCCCAAGCACACCATACAGCGTGTTTTAGGTAAATTGCCGGAAGTTTGTGACGATGAATCGTCCAAACGTTGGACGAAAATCGCCGACTCCGATAAGTCGCCCCGCTTCATTCAGTGTTTGCAAAAACAGGGACTCGTTGACGTATTCTGGTAAATTAACCATGAAAGTTGCCGTACATTTCCAACCCGCTTTCAGTGCTGGTCGAATGCGTGTGATTCCCGCTCGCATCACCGTCACTCGTCGGCGGTCTTCGTAATCCCATGCCCTCACGCCAAGTGAGCAAAGTGGACTCGTCGAGAACACTGCGGACTTGAATAAGTCCATCGCGCTCTTACGAGGACTGCGGGGGTCTTGTAAAAACTTCGCTGCATTGACCATCGCTTGCCGGAAATACTCACCGGGCAAACACAATTCTCCAGCGTCATTCCGAAAGACATACGACTCAATATCGTCCGACTTTTTCTCTTTACTGTTTTTCGGTGCCTTTGCCTTCGCTTCGATTGCATCAACGTTCCAACGATGAAACAGCAGGTCGCTGACTCCCTGAACCGTAACCTCAATGGAATAAGGACATCCTGCCTCAATAATGCGTTTCCCATCGTTGGTCGCATCAGAAATTTCTGTTTTCTTTGTCATGTTTCTTTCCTTCCTTTTGAAAATCTTCTTACTCTGCCGTCTTCACTCGAAAACTGAAAACAGAATAAAACCATACCTGACCATGTCGCACCAAGCCACGCTATACCACACCTCGCCGAAGCCAACCTCGCCTTACCAGACCAGACCCCGACTTGCCATGCCCGACCTTGCCTCACTGTTGTGTCCCATAAATCATTTCCCAAAGAGTTGCGAAAAACGCCTCGCCATCTAACGGCATCTTCACAGGCAGTCGATAACGGGATTTAGCTACGATTGCTGGTGTCGATTCGAGAATGAGAACCCGGTCATTGCCGCTTTTGTCTCTGACTGCTTTGGCAATGACACGTTGATTGAAACCGTCTTTCTCGGTTGACCGAGAAATTTCAATGGATGCAAAAATGATAAGATCACACCATTCGCGTAGCAAACCATTGATTCGCCTGTCCAATCTTGGCGCATATTGATCATAAGATGCACCAGTCGGATCAACAATTTTTTCCAATTTACTGTGGGCAACACAAACGATATTCATCTTTTGCTCCCGCCGCAACTGGTTGAGCCGGTCGATGATCGCCTCAAAGAGCGGAATAAGCATGGCATAACCTCTGCCGTAATCGATGTCCGCAATCGACGCTTTTCCTTTGTACGTTTCCAGCACTTTTTGAACGGCAAGTTTTTCGAGCCAATCGACCGAATCGATAATGACCGTTTGAAAACTGTGCTTTTCGGTCAAGAGCGCATTCAAGTTTTCGAGTACCGCATCGAACGACTCGGCAAGCGGAAATCTTGGAACGTCAATTTGCGAAAGTCCGTCTTCGGTTTGAATGAAAATCGGATCAGGAGCGCAAGCGGAAAACGTCGATTTTCCAATACCTTCGGTTCCGTGGATAAGCAATCGAAAAGGTTCTGGTTGTATGCCTTTAATAATTTTTGTAAGTGACATGAATTTGGTTTCCTTTCTTCTGGTTAAAAATGTTTTTTTATTCTGCCGTTTTCGCAGTCGAAAACTAACAAACAGAAAAAACCTTGCCTTGTTATGCCGAGCCGTGACCAGCCTTTCCCCTCCGAGCCCTGCCGTGCCTGACCATGCCTCGCCACGCCGTGTAGTTTATTCCCATTGCGTTACTTCAAACTTCCCGAACACGCCCCGGAATGTTCCCAATCCAATGGCGATTCCGCCTTCAACGAATAGGTTATAGATTTCCTGTTCTTTGATTTCCTTGTTCGGATAGATTGTCAGCGTGAAATTCAACGCCCAATCCAACGGCAACACCGGACGCTCTTTCGGATTTGGGATGCCTTTTTCAAGCCGGGCAACCCGCCGATCAAGGTATAATCCCGATAGCGGCTCCGCATCGTCGCCGAACTTGCCAACTTCGATGGGCTTTCCATTCCGCAAGATTGGAATGTAATCCAGGTTCTTGCCATCTGCCTTGACTGTAACGAATGACAAACAAGCGTTACATATCTTCTTGAACTGCCGTGCATCCCGAAGACGCTTCGGAGCGGAATTCGTGTTATGACTTGATAAGAACGAAACGATGTTCGTGGTCGGGAGGCAAAGTACGTTCGTTCCCGGAATCAGATAGATTTTCTGTGTCCAGTCGAGTTTCGTATTGTTGTCCCCCGCGTACCGGTCGAACATCAGGTTCGTTAATCCGGTCAAAGTAACTTTTCTGGTTACGGCTTCGAGCCGTGTGTCGCTCTTTGTTGAAGTTGCCATGTTTTTTCATGTTTGCTAAAGGTTGAAGTTGTATGTGAAAATCTTTGCCTTGCGGTGACACGCCTGACCTTGTTAGGAGGCTTTCTCGTAAAGGAGTTCGGACTTGTCGTCGAGGTTCAATTTGTAAACACGGTCGATTGCCGTGTATTTTTCGAATTCGTCGTGACTGCCGCAAACGAGACCACCATCCTTACGGAGTCCGAAACGCTTGCCGTCGTTTTTTGTACAAACGTCGTGGTATTTGCCGCCGCAAAACCTGAAGTACAGAACTTCTCCTTTGGCAAGACGGCGGTTGAGATTCCGTACAATCGGGCAAACCCCTTTCAGACGTTCACGCTCGATGGCAACCTTGAGCCGCATGTCCTGTTCTCGGAGCGTTTTCCGGGCTTGCTCGGCTTCTGCGACGCTATTGATGCTTTGGGATAATTTGATGACAATCTGTTTCATATTGTTTTTGCTGGTTATAATCACTTCTATTTATTCCACCATTCCCAGCGGGAATTGAAAATGAAATAAAAACCATACCTCACCTAACCTGACCCAACCAAGGCTTGCCGCGACTTACCTCGCCATACACAACCCGAACGAGCCGTAAATCATTTTTTTCGACAAAATTTGGCATGCCTGATCCAATTTTTGATCTCCTTCTCATCCCAAATTTTGATTTTTCCGTCCCGAAGCGGCTTCGGCAATCGTCCGTCGTTGACCATTCTCCAAATCGTTGTTTGACCTTTGTTGAGCAATGCCCGGACTTCTGCGGTTCCGATATAGCCAACAGGTATTCCATATCTCCGTTGTGTTTTTGGTGCTTTGCTTGTCATGTTTTTTTAGTTATGAACAAAAAATGCGATTGCCCCTTCTAGTTGTTCTGTTGGCTTGGCAGCAGCGACGAGAACGTTGGGACAACCGCAAAAATTCGGTTTGGCGTTCCGCCGAAACAGTTGCTGCCAAGCAACGACGGGCATTGTACCAACTCCCCTATAAGTTAATGGACAGATTTGCAGATTTTTTTCTGGCATTCAATTTGACTCCTATAATTTCAGGTCGAACGTGTTTTAGTTTTTGTTTGCCATTACGAAATTTTTCTCCGATTGGTATCGTTCCTCCTTCACTCATCACAGGTAACAGTTGATACGGAAATCTTGCCTTTTCAAGTTTTTCTGTGAGCCAACGAACGCTTTCTTTAAACGTGTGATGATCGGGGTCTTTATCTTGCCGCCAAACCATTCCACAAATTGCATCTTCTGTCAGTTGCATCCCATCCGCTTCATAAAGTACCTTCAAAAATAGATAGCCATTACCTCTGATGGACAAAGCCCCGCCTTCCCATGTAATGACATTCTTGCCAAAAATGAGTGGGACAGGATTTTTTATGCTTTCATTCTGTTCTTGTAACAACGTCAATAATTCCGTTTCTCTTCCTTCAAGCCGTCTCCGCTCTGCTTGAATTTCAAGCAGTTCAGCAACGATTTCCGGTTGTGAAAGCGATACGGTGGTCATTGAGGAGGTTGGGCAAAAATGTTGTTCAGCTAGGAGTATGTGATCTATCGTTGTTGTATCGCTGGCATAAGGGATTGGCAAATGTTCAATGTACGAGGCATGAAATTCTCCGACTAGCGAATTTCGGCGGCGCACCGAGGACGTGAATACCGGATTTTGGGGCATTGCTTCGCAGTGACCGGGATAAATCGCGCCGCCGGATTCTGGACGCAACATCGACATCAGCAGGGAATTTTGCGGGGGAATCCCCCTGCGCATTCTCTGGGAAAGAGAGCAGAATCAGATTTTCCATGACATTTTCCTTGCCCGTACCGTCATCGTTGCCAGAATTGCGCTTGACGATACGGGCGGAAAACCCTATAATGAGAGCGGTTCTGGTTTTCTAACTGGGATTGCACCGTGCTGCGAATGGATTCCACTCAATGCGTAGTACGGTTTTTTCCTTTTTCTTGTTTCCAACATTCGTTTCGATGCGGCGTTTCTCGTCAAAATCGGGGGCAATGTGGGATTCCCTGTTTTTCCAGACATTGAAGGACACCGCACAAAATAGTCAGCCGGTCAAGGCAACGGCGCAAAAAAGAAAGGAGAATCAGCCCTTGATTTTTGCTCGATGTCAGAACCGAAAAAATCAAGAGTTGATTCTCCAACTCACAGAGGCAGCATGATACGCATGCTAACCATACAAAAATTACATCGAAGGAGACCGCCCCCAACGATATGAACATTTTAGATTGTTTTTCGGCGAAGTCAAGTAATTTCGACGAAAAAAGTCTCGCGGTAGCATTTAGTAGGTGTTTTGCAAAACGCCTACTAAATATAGGAAACTCGTTTCCCATCCGAAAACCCCACAATGGAAAATATGACCATTGGCTGTCCTAACTTGTTGTATCCATAGTGGTTACGATTGTTTCGGTGCTTCGATCTGATCATAAAAAATCCACGCATGCCGGGTTTTTTCGGTTAAAAGTGGGCGTAATCTTGGCTTTTTTGCCGGAGCGGGGCGTTCTTCCCGGCTACTCTGTTGAAGAGTCCAGTCCGCCGCTTGAATGTCTTCTTCAATTCGTTGTTCCGGGATGATTACCCAGTCGTAGTTCATACCGTCGCCTTCGAGCCTTGCCCAGCCGAGTCCATCTCGTTCAATCAATGTCCCGATCCGTTCATAGAGAATCTCCGGTTTCGATTCCTGATAAAAAGTGTCTCCGACACGAACCTGTTCCAAAATTTCGTTCAGTTGCATGGCAAAATTGACAAAGTAAAAAATGAATGTAGGATTGCGTGTACTATGCCATATACAAAAAAACAGTCAAGGGCGGGTCGTCAACCTGTGGGGGACGTTGCAAAAAAAGTGGTTTCATTGACGATTGATCCGGCGTTACTCCAACAGGTCGATGCCTATACTGCCGAAAAAGGAATCTCCCGCTCGGCAGCGGTCGAAGCCGCCATCATGGGACTACTCGCTATGAAAAATCCCATCACAGCGGCAGAGAATTTTGGGCAACCTGACTGCATTTTTGCATCCTCATCGTTGGGATCAGCAATACTTTATTAGCCGGACAGTTGCGTCGAATATGTCGATTATGCCGATGTCCAGTATTTCCAAAAGACCCCGTTCGAAGTTGACGATACCGCAGAGAGCAGGGTGTCTCATTCAGGAGTATTGAACCGGTAATATGGCAGTCGCATCGAAAGAATCAATCCGCTCCTTTGAGGATTTGAAATCCTTTGTCTATCGGAAGATTTGCCATGACCATAACTTGTTAGCCGACGCATTTTCGACAACAGAAAAACTTCTGACACGAGGCAATTCTGAACAATGCGGTGTCATGTTTTGGCTACACGGTCCGCGTGCCGTAACAATCAGTGCTATCTGGGATAGTGAACAAAACCATGTTCTTTTCTATGATGCCAGCGGTAGGCGGTATCACGAAATAGCACTGCTCGACGCAGAATTTGAATTATGTATCACCAAACGAAAGAAACTCTCACAGTCAAATACCAATGAACCCCTATATGACACTGGCAATTGAAGCCGCCCGAAAAGGAATGGAGGCAAACATGGGTGGACCTTTTGGGGCAGTCATTGTTCGCAAAGGCGAAGTAATTGCCGTCGCCCACAACGAAGTCATCGGCACGAACGATCCAACCGCCCACGCCGAAATCGTTGCCATTCGCAAAGCAACGGCAAAACTGGGACGGTTCGACCTGTCCGATTGTACACTGTATAGCACTTGCGAACCATGCCCAATGTGTCTGTCGGCAATCCACTGGGCGGGTATCAAAAAATTGTACTTCGGAGCGGACAGACATGATTCCACTGTTGGCGGGTTCGATGACGAGTTTATCTATCAGTTAATGGATGGCTCTGCCGACAGTCCATTACTTCACCCTGTAATCGTTGATCAAAAAGAGTGTGCCGAATTATTCCACGAATGGAATACAAAAGCGGATCGTGTCATGTATTAGATTACCGCCCACAGCGGTTCGCAAAAATAAAGAAAAACCGACTTCATACATTCATTGCCGTTGCGAGATTGACTGACACACCGATTCTGTGAAATTTCCCCGCCCCGCCGCCAAAACATGGACGGCGAGGCGAGAATAGTGTGGTGTTATTGATCTGACATCGGCATAACGACGTAAGTATATCCGTCGCCGTCGGCGGTAATTTTTACCGGATCATTGTCGGGTGGAAGATACATGAACAGCACCGTGTCGGCGGACAAGCCCCGCAGAAAACTAGTCATGAATTTTGCGTCGAGCATGAGTGTCTTGGGCTGTTCGCAATGGACGTTGTCCAATTCAATTTCCGCAACACCTGTTTTCCTGCCCTGTCCTTGTAATGTCAAGCGGTGTCCGTCGAACGTGAACTGGATACCCGGATGATCGTTGTCGGTTGCCAGTTGCGCTTTCAAAGCGGCGGAAAGCAACTCGCCACATTGGAGCATAGCGGGTACACTGCCGTCCGTTTGAGGAATGACTTCTCGCCATTTCGGAAAACGTCCTTGTAGCAACCGGGAATACAACGTAATGCCCTGACATTGAAACATGACAGTCCCGGAAATCATGTCCCGGTCATCGACGGAAACGTGCAATGCCATTTTTACGTCCTCGTCCTCTCCCAAGCACTTATCGCTTAAAATCCGGTCAAGGACTTGCAACGTTTTGGCAGGAATAATCGCTTTTTCGGCTTTGTGGTCGTTGACGCACTTGCCGTAACTTTCTTGCCAAGCAAGCCGCCGCCCATCGGTCGCAACAACGGAAATGGTACGGTCGTTCACTTCAAAGCAGACACCGCCGAGAGCGTATTTCAGGTTGGCAGAATCAATCGCAAAGATTGTCCGCCGGATTGTTTCCCGCAAAACATTTGCCGGAATGACGTGATAGGCAGACTCCTCAAACTCCTCAATGTCGGGAAACTTGCCCGGCGGTGAGACGTTGCAGGTATATTTTTCCTTTGCGCCGACAATTTTTAACTCGCTGTCTGTGTGGTTGATCGTCAACTCTTCCTCATCGGTTGCATCAAGGATTTGCAAAAATCTTTTGGACGGGAGCAACGCCTCGCCGTCTTGGGAAAATCCGTTGCAATCGACATCGAGCCGGATTGCCACCTCGCCGTCCGTCGCTTGCAAGGTTACGCCGTTTTCTTTGTCGGCGGTCATCTTGACGAATTGGAGGATCGGGGCAATGTCCGTGCTTGCCACCACAGAGGTAGCAAGCCGAAATTTCGCCACGAAGTCCTGCGGTCTAACATGAATTTTCATAAAAAAGCCCTTTCTTTGGTTGGTGCGCATTTTCAGCGCAGTTAAAATTTGTTCCATTCCCACAGTGGGTCAGGAAAAATGAGGATTTTTCGATAAACCGGAATCCTCCGAACCGGTACACGATCATCAATCCCAACGGATTCGATACCGTTGTTTTGTCTTTACCCGATACCGCACAATGACTCCTCGCCGTTTGTGCGGTATTATTTTGCGGTCAGGAATAATCCGTTCCGCTCGGAAAGTCGGTAAAAATAGTTGCTTGTATTTCGGCATCGCTTTGCCTCCGTCAATCCACAATGTCGATTTCGTTCTCTTCGATATGTTCCCATGCCGCCCGCATGGAACAGACAGGAATCCGCTTGCTGATATTCGGCACTTTCCCGCCGGTCAACGCCGCAAAGTAATTGTCCAGTTCCGCCGGTAAAATCCCGGTCTTGCAAACAACGCAACGGGTGTACAGTTCGTCCCAATGGCTCTGTTGCACTGCGGTCAACTGACTCTTTGTCTTTGCCGAAGTAAAAATCACCGTAACATTACATGGAAGATTCGCTTGTCGGCGGCGGTCAATCGTGTCGATCACCGTTTTCAACTTTGCAATGTTGTTCGGGTGCAACTTGTCCGCCTCGTCCAAAATGTAAACCGTTTGATGGGAAAACATGGTGTCCTGCATCACGTCCTGTTTAATCTGGTCTATCAGAATCGCTGTCTCTCCGTCCTTCGTGCAGTCCGGGCGATACAGTTCGCCGTCAATGTCTGCCGCCATAAGGTCGGCAAGCAACGTTTTCCCATTACCGGTTTGCCCCGTCAGCATAATGACCAGTCCGCCGAATCCGTCATTTTCGTCAACGGCACGATAAATTCGGTTGATTGCTTTTTGGTTGCCGACCACGTCCGCAAACGTCGCCGGGCGGTATTTGTCGATAAGTCTCATTGTTTTGGCTCCTTTGGTGCGCATTGTGTACGCAATGGTTAAAATTTTCTCTCACAAAGGCAACGGGGGCGGGAGTGGAGAGAAACAACTCCCGTCCCCCGATAGGCTATGTCCATTGCATCGCCTTCTGTTTCAGTTTCGGTAACGCCATCGGCTTGCTTGCCGGTCGTGAGACTGTCCCTGCTACAAAGGATTGCGCCAGCGGAGGATCGGGCGTGTCATCGGGACTTTCCGATTCCGATTCCGATTCTGACTCTGCTTGAATCTGTTGTGTCAGCCATGAAAATACGTCTTCGTATTCGACAATGACTGCCATCATGTCCGATAGCAATCTTTGGCAACGCTGTTTCGGCGCAAAGAAAGCCACTGCTCCGTCGTTGTATATTTCCATGATTGAAGCAATATGATTTTCCAATTCTTCAAACCGCAGTTCCACATCGTCGATTTCCTCTGTATCCGATTCGGTTTCCAATTCCGCCGTCGGTGCGTCGGGCAAGGATTCCGGTATGATTGTTTCGTACCACTGCGATTCCGCCTCTGCCGACGGCTCTCCCTCCGTTTCCGAATTGTCCGCATCGTCAGTTGCCCATTCACTCGGTTCGTCTTCATAATCGCAAGCACATCGGGACTCTTCGCACCATTGGCAGACTTCGTTTTCATCCTCCGTCTCCGCAAGCAAGCCACCCCGTTCGATTATTTCGTCCGTGAATCTGTCCAACGGAATGATCCGACTTGGGCTTGTCCAATCATCTATCGTTCCTATGCCATCCGTTTTCATTATTTCCAGTCGCCGCTTGCCCGGTATGCAAGTCCATTCCATGACAACGGACTGCCCATCGCTCAACTTGCCCGTTGTACGAAACAGAGACTCCTCCGACAAAAAACGGGGCAACTCCATCTCGTACTCTCCCCGTATTCCGGTTGCCGGGTCAATCACGGAAAGTGGAACTCCGTCATCGAACGATTCCTGATATTCCCACGTCACATATCCATTTTCGTCAATAGGAATGGGCGGAGACGTGATTCGGTCAGGACGTTCCCAGTGCGGGACAATTCGTTTGCCGGGTATGCAGTCCCATTCCATAAACCATATTGTGCCGTCATGGTCGATTTCCGACCGAAACAGATGTTCGTCAGGGCAAAAATGCGGATAGTCCACGCCATATTCGTCGAAATGCCCGATAGTCCCATTGACGGGAATAACGAAAGTGTTAGGCATCTCTTCATGAAAATAGTCCGTTGTTACGTCGCCGTTACTATCGAGTGGCACTTCGTCAACGGTGTCGATTGCAGATTCCGTTTCCCATCCCACTTTTTGTTTCTGCTCTTCCCATTCCCGCTCTTGTTGTGCTTTCGCCTCCGCTTTCAAGTCAACGCCATGTTCGTCCCACGCTTGATTCGGACTCGGTACATCTTTTTCGCCACTCAACGGCATGGCAACGTAGGTGTAATTCTCGCCGTCCGTTTCGATCAACAGAGGGTTATCGCCGGTGCAATGGATTGTAATGTAGGTGTTGTCCAGTGTTTTCAACATGCTGGTCAAGAACGAATGGTCAATTTTGAATGTCGCCTTTCCTTTGCAATCTGCGACAATCGAGGTCTTTGCGTTCCCCTTTTCCTTGCCTCGCCCCTCTAACGTCATCAACCCGTTTTCAAACGTCACGTAAATGCCGGGTTCGAGGGCGGTGGTAACTCCCTGAACGTTCTTGACTGCCGCAAGCAATGCGTCGCTGTTCACTTCGGCGCACGCCATCGGGTTTTCCGTGTCAGGGATAATGCCCCGCCACTTCGGGAATTTCCCTTCAAGCAACCGGGAAAAAATTGTAATCTGCTCGTTGCCGTGTGTTGATTCGCAATGGAAAAGGACTCGGTGGTCGTCAAACACCATTTTCACGGTGCTGGAATAGATGTGCTTTTTCTGCCTTTTGAAGGACTTGTCATTGAGGACTTTCAGGAGTAGGTTCAGTGCAGATATGCCGACTATCGGGTAATCGATTCGCTCTTGCTCTGTCCCACCGTCAAGAGTTTTCTTATAGGACTTTCCGATGGTCGGTTTGCCGTGAATCATGCAACGGTCGGTTGTTTGCACGGCGAGTCTGCGACCGTCGGTTGCAATAGCGACGATATTTTGACCATCGTCTTCAAAACAGACTCCGCCGAGCGCATATCTCGGATTGTCTTTGTCGATTGCGAAAACAGTGCGCTGAATCAGCGTTTTCATGTCATCGGCTTCCAACTCATGGTAGGATTCCGCTGTGAACTCTTCGACATTCGGAAATTCGTCAGGGTCAGACGTGCATAACTCGTGCCGCTCATGCTGTCCGTACAAAACAACGGAGCCGCTGCCCTGTACAGTCATGACACTTTCCATTGTCAGAATCTTTTCCTTTGTGGAATCGAGAATGGTACGCAGTGTCTTGATCGGCAAAAGTGCAATGCCGTTTTCTAACACGTTAACGTCAAGCCGGATACGGATTCCGATTTCGGTATCGGTTGCCATCAGGATTGCGCCGACTTCTTTATCGGCAATAATCTTGACGTTTTGCAGTATTGGCTTTGTATCCCTTGCCGCTGCTGCACTGGCGGCATGTTTGAAAAGCCGCAAAAAATCCTTCGGTGAAAACTGAATTTTCATAATGTCCCTCCTCCCGCAATGCGGGGTTAAGTGGTTTTCGTTAGTGCGCACCGGGAGCGCACTGGTTACAGGTAGTAAACGGAAGTCCGGTTTTGCCCCCGTTCCGTTCAGTGTTGCGCACAACACCGGGCGGAAAGAGGGGAGGGAATAACTCCCCAATAGTTGAATCCTTTCCCCGCACCGGCATGGCACGGGGAAAAGGGAGATGGTCAATGATCGTTTTCTGATTGCTTTGAATCTTCTGTTTTGATTCCGAGGAAAAAATCGGAGGCTTTTTGCGCTTGACTGGATGCGCTCAAAATGGCTTTCACGTCTTCCTTCAATTTTTTACTCCACCCCGCTATGTAGGCGGTGGAATTCGCAAAGGTTGCAGGAATTTCGACCCCTGCCAAATTCATTATGAAACAAGCGAACATTTCGGCGACCAGTTCTTCTCGGCAGTACGTTTGGCTCCCGAAAGCGGCGGTCTCCGTAATTCTATCGAGTCTGGTACGGTGTCCCGTACTATGTCCGCACTCATGAAACGCTGCGCTATAATACTCCTCTGCGCTTTCAAACTGTCCGATAACCGGCAGGGTGATCGTGTCCGTACTCGGCTGGTAACAAGCCCGGTCGCTGCCGTCAACATGGCTCATGATTACGCCGGAACGGTTGACGTATGCGGCAATCATACTGTCCGCTTTTTCAATAGGGGCGACGTTCTCGCTGGTGTTGTCCGGTTCTAACTTGCTTGCTATTCCTTCGCATTGACGCACATGGAACACGTTGGAGTATTGCAAAAAGGGGAACGTGGTCTTTTTCCCGTTTTCGTCTTCTCTCTCCATCATTTTGTAAAAGACGATCATGCTCGCCTTCTCCCCTTTTTTGACACGTCCGCCAGCGTCTTTCGCTTGTTTGAACGTCAACCACTCCCCGCCGAAAGGGAGTAGCAATAAGTTCACTCCCCTGTATGATTTTCGACTGACATAGTTAATCGGTTGTGAACCATGCCACGTTTTGCGCCAAGGAATGACTCCCTTTTCTAACTGCGCAAGAATTCTTTCCGTAATACGTTCGTGAATGTCCATGCTGTCCTCGCTCTCTGCGCAAAGATTGCGCCGTTGTGTAGGATAGGGACTATTGAAAGAAGGACTCGTGAGAGTACAATTCAAATAGCGTCTATCATACTTGACCTATGATTGCGTCAGTTCCTTTGAAGTGTTGCAATCACTACAAGGGAACGCCTTTTTTGATTGCCGCTTGCGTTCACACCAGCAATCAATTCTCCCGATATACTACCCCAGCATTGGAGTCCGTCAAGAATTTTTTCGACCCACGTCCCTGAACGACAAGAATTTCATTCTGGGGATTCGCAAAGATTGTCGTTACGGGACTCACTACGGGGATTCAAAATAGACTGAACCAAACGCAGGTAACTGATCCAGTGCTTGCATCATATTGGTTGGGTCAACGTCGATATACAATTTTGCGGTAAGCAGCGGTGTCGAATGCCGCATCAAACGTTGTACCGTTGTCAACGGAACCCCCGCTAGTGCGAGCATTGTCCCAAACGTCTTACGAAGTGAATGAACGTCGAGACTTCTCCCGTCTGTCCCGACACGTTCAATTCCCGCCGCTTTCAAATCTTTGTAAAACGAGTAACGAAGAGCATCGGCGGCGTAATGAAAAATGCGTTCGTGAGACTGGACACCGAGTTCTTTCACCCACTTTTGAAGAGACTGCACTAAATCCAATCGAATGGGCAACACATCCGCTTTTTTGTTTTTCGTTTTAGCGGCTTCAACTCGGAGGCGGCAACGTTCGAAATCAATCTGATTCGGTGTGAGCAATGATAACTCCATTGATCGTAACCCCGTACCAAGCAAGAGACGATAAATCAAAAGACGCTCTCTGGTATCCATTTTCGTTCGACTTTCGCTGGCGGCTACCGCTTGGAACAATCGTTCTATCTCCTCTGCGGTCATTGCTCGACGTTTTTTGCGAAGGTCAAGTTCTTGATTTAAGTGCCGAATCGATTTGAGCGGATGGGTCGCCAAGAGTTCAATGTCCACAAGGTATTGGGCGAAGGACTTGAACGCTGTCAAGTAGTTATTGATGGTACTGGGTGAACGTTCCTTCTTTTGGACTTCCGTAGCAATCCAACGTTCAACGGTTTCACGGCGAATATCCGTCAAAGAGGCAATGCCGGTTTCGCTACAAATGAGATCAATATGTTTACGAGTCACGCAGATATGCGAGTCGGTATTTCCACTGGCAACCATCTTGGTACGAAACTGTTCCAGTGCCTTTTCAAGGGTAACGTGCCGCAAATGTATCTTCGACAATTCTTCACGGGTAGCCACGCCGGTACGAATGCGGTCGACCTCGGTTTGATACTTGGCAAGAATCTGCTCCGCAATACTGCGAACGGTGGTCTTGGTAGAAATCCGTTGAATCTTGCCGGTCTCGTCCGTGAACTGTGCCGTCCACGTATCTGATTGGACACTCACGCTTCCTGTCTTGGTCTGTTTACCAGTGCGCCTTTTACCTTTGACTGTCCACGTTACTGTCCCATCCCGCTTGACCGTCGCCCCGGGGGGCATTACAATTGTTTTCCAGATTTTGATTAAACTTCCCATAGCCGCTCCTTTCGATGTTGCACTAATTATTACACAATAATTTGAAAAAGTATGATAACGTGAGAAGTTGATTGTGTCAATGGGATACAAGGTGAAATGCGTGTTTTTAATAAAAAAAGCCTAGAATAACAGCGTTATACTAGGCTTGTCCTTGTATTTAATGGGTAGAAACTTTTTTGACGTAAATTTATTCCCGTCGTAGATGCAATCCTAACGGATTGCGTTCCTCCGCCCTTGCTGGGCGTTCTTGCGCAATCTGAAGATTGCGGCTCTGTTCGTCTTCCCCCGCCACCGGAATCGCCACTGGTAAACTCAGTGCGAAAAAGGGGATCACCAGCACGCCGCTCCAAGCGAAGCGGTAGAGCCTTGCCGAGGACGGTCGGCTGATCCACAAAAGAAACGCGACCAAGGGATAAAGGACGGCAAGAACAATCGCCGTGGTTGCCAAATGAAAAAGTAGAGTCGTTGTCATGTCATTTCTCCTCGTTGTTGCGATTTTTGTGCAGGATTTTTTCAAGGGCATCAATTTCTTCCGCCGTGAGCGACCTTTTTTCCGAAAGGTGCATCATGAGCGGAGCCAAATCGCTACCGGCAAGTTCTTCGATCAGATCGAAATAGATGCTACGTGTATTTTCCTTGTTGATTCGGCTGGAATAGACAGCAGGAAAACTTCCCTCCCGTCGCAGAAGGTTTTTCGCGACCATCCGATTGAGCCGGGTTTGGATCGTTTGTAGTGCCGGTGTGCCGTTGCCGGACGTGTAAATTTCGTGCGTCTGCGAAAGTGTCAGCGGACCATGTTGCCAAAACAGTCCCAATAATTCTGCTTCGCCGGGCGTTAATGTCGTTGGTTTCTTCTTCACGAATACAAAGCGGTTAAGACTTGTGTCTTATCTTTGTCTGTATTATAAGACTTTCGTCTTAAACTGTCAAGAGGGGGAATTTGCATTTTAGCCCGTGATCCGTGCTGGGACGACAAAGGACACATTCTTCTTATTTTGGTATAATACGGTACTATAATTGAATTGCCCCTTTACCTTCCATGACG
>Ga0082212_10002216_pt1 | contig 28552 bp, 25 predicted proteins | sample TergutNt197P3_FD_71548 | JGI IMG/M metagenome (GOLD analysis project Ga0082212, IMG submission 71548) | Neocapritermes taracua P3 segment gut microbial communities from Petit-Saut dam, French Guiana - Nt197 P3 | ecosystem: Host-associated > Arthropoda: Insects > Digestive system > Gut ...
ACAGAGGGTAGTGCTTGAGGAAAAGGGGAGGAGGAGAAGAAAAAGAAGAAGTAGAAGAAGAAGCAGGCAGGACGCAACAGAAAACTCTCACATAAGAGAATTAACTTACCTCACAAGGCATTATCACACTTCAGCCGAAAGTACTCTTTACGGAAATACAACGGTTACTGGTCATAGGCATCTAGTTGTGTGACTTCTTCCTGTGCAAGCACTAGCAAGGTCAAAGTCATACTCCTGAGTGACCAACAGTACCTACTAAATTACCTGACAGTCTAAAATTCTGTAAGCATTTTTTTGGAAACTTAAATTATTACTGAACAGATGTATCAACTGGGGTGTACAACCATTCTTGGAAAATTAAAATTGCTCTGATGTTATACAAAATCAGTTCCTTTGTGATCAGACATACAGACTGTGTAATTACACTGAAAGCATAATTTTGCAAATGCTAACATTGTACCATACACTTTAAGTTAACAGAGTTGGTACACAGAATGTGCTTAAATTTAGCTACCAGCCACAGTCCACTGTAAGTAATACCAAAAAAAAGCACTGGTTTATCCAAATGCAGAAAATGTCCATGAAATAAGACTACCCTTTTTCTTACCTTTGGGTCAAGACCATTCAGTGCACGAGGTGCAGTGCTATTTCGTCCCGTTCGTTTGCGTTCAACATGATATTGCCGTCGCTTGTTCTGAACTGCCAGCAGTAATGAGATGAAAGTGTTTTTTAGCTCCTTCTCATATTCCAGCTCATCACGTAATGCAAGTTCAGCAATAAGTGTCTCTGAAAACTCTCGGATCAACACTTCAAGTTCCAGGTAAAGTTCATTCAGTTGTGAAAGACTCAAAGTTTTTAATTCTGAAACAAATATTGGGATAGAAAATATTTTAGTTTACTTGATGACACTGTGCAACCTGCAACAAGCTATAAGATATGCCATGGGGAATGAAATAATAATTACAAAATGATTTCAGTAAAATGTGATAGAAGTCACAATGGATTTAAGGTACTGTGCTGGTAAAGTTTGCTGGTTGTATTCAGAAAATTAAAGAATACTGGAAGTTTTGTATTGGATTTAGGGGGGGCATATCAAAAAGGTGCTCCTATACGCAGTCTATATAATTTTAGGGTTCTATTGAAATTTTGTGATGAACTCGGTTTTTTTCTTGCAGAGGAATTTTTTTGGTATAATCCTTCAAAATTGCCTAGTCCAATTGAATGGGTAAACAAAAGAAAAATCAGAGTAAAAGATGCGGTAAATACAGTATGGTGGTTTTCTAAAACAGAATGGCCTAAAGCAAACATTAAAAATGTCCTCACGCCTTATAGTGATCGGATGAAAAAATTGCTCGAAAATCCAGATAAATACTATAAACCAAAGGACAGACCGTCTGGACATTCAATATCGGAAACATTCTCAAATGATAATGGAGGAGCAATACCTTCAAATTTATTACAAATTTCAAATTCAGAATCAAACAGTTTATATTTAAGACGATGTAAATTATTAAATATTCAAGGACACCCTGCAAGGTTTCCTGAAAAATTACCGGAATTTTTTATAAAAATGCTTACAGACGAACATGATCTTGTGGTTGATATATTTGGAGGTTCAAATACTACTGGATTTGTTGCCGAGAAATTAAACAGAAAATGGGTTTCTATTGAACAATCAATTGAATATGTTGCTTCTTCTGTCTTGCGTTTTCTTTCAGATGATTTTTCAAAAGAAAAAATAACAAAAATTTATAATGATATAATTAATTTAGGGTATATTGGTTTAGACTCTGTAAATTGTCAAATGAATTTATTTGACATAATAAAAACAGAAAAAACGGCACATAACGAAGCTGAATATGCGCCTGTCCGCAAAGTGGACAGGATGCCGCTGAAGCGGCTCGGGGTTCCGGCTGGCTAGGAAATATAGATTAACAGATAATGAAGGCAGAAAATATCGGCTTCAAGGAAGAGGTATTACAGGAAGCCCAATTAGATCGGCAAAAGATGTTGATCAAAAATGGGAAGAAACAAATCCAGAATTGGTTGTCAGAGATTATCTTGATGAAAAAATTGGAGTAGCTCAAGAAGATTGGTGGTTAATTGATATTATTAATCAATCGTCAAAAGAACGTTTAGGTTATCCCACACAAAAACCTTTGGCATTGCTTGAAAGAATAATACAAGCTTCATCAAAAGAAAATGATGTCGTATTTGATCCCTTTTGCGGATGTGGTACAACAATAGAAGCTGCAATTAGGAATCAAAGAAAATGGATAGGATGTGATATTGCGATTCATTCAGTGAGATTAATACAAGATACCAGAATTAATAAATATTCACTTGAAGAAGGTAATAATTATGTAATTGAAGGAATTCCTCAATCGGTAGAACAAGCTCAATATCTTTTTGAACAAGATCCTTTTCAATTCCAACATTGGGTTATTGAAAAAACAGGTGGATTTTGTTCAAATAGAAAAACTGGTGATATGGGAATTGACGGAAGAATTTATTTTGAAGTCTTAGAAGAAAAAGAGAAAAAAACAAGTAGAAAATTATGTAATATGGTTTTATCTGTAAAAGGTGGAAACATTAGACCAACAGACATTCGTGATTTACGGGGTGTCCTTGAAAGAGAAACTGAAACGGAATTGGCTGGCTTTCTCTCTCTTCGTGAGCCTACAGAAGCAATGCTTCATGAGGCTGATGCAGCAGGTTATTATGAATATCAAGGAGTAAAATATCCACGTATTCAATTATTAACAGTAAAAGATATTTTTGATGGTAAAAAATGGTATTGTCCATCTGTATTAAAAGCAAATCGTAAAGATTTGGGTCAAGGCTATTTAACATTATAATGTAACTATATAAAAGAAAAGTCAAAATAATTGTACATAGCTATTGAAAATAAATTTAAATTTAGTATATTTTAGTTATATACCAGCACTCAAAAATAAATCCATAGCTGGAAATTTCGAAATGATCTATATAACAAGGGGTTAATTATGGTTTTTTCCAAAAAAGTCTCAAAAAATAAATCTGCCTTTTCTGAAAAGGAACTGATGGAAGAACTGGAAAACCTAAAACAATACATCAAAACAATGGAACTCAAGACGGCGCAGCTTGAGGGAATACAATTAGCCATGCCTGATCCTTACTACATTAGGGATATGGACTATAATATTGTCCTTTGGCCGGACGCTATAGCAAAATTTACTGGCTATTCAGAAGCTGAAGCTAAAAAATTGAAATGTTATGAAATTTTCAAGGCCGAAGTCTGCCCGCCTGTAGGCAAATGCCCAACCCAGAATTGCATCACTGCCAGGCAATTTTTAAAAGATGTTGCGGTAGATGTGTACAATAAGCACGGTTCTACCGTCCATTCACTTGTGTCAAATGCCGGTGTATATGACAAGGACGGAAACCCAATAGGAGCCGTTGAAATTGTAAAAGATGACAATAAAATAGTTCAAAAGACAATGGACTCCATGGTGGAGACAATCAAAAAAATAGATTCTTTGTCCGAAGCTTTAAATGTCGCAATGGAAACAGTAAAAAGCACGTCGCAAAAGGTTGACGAAAAAGCCGCAGAATCTCTTGAGGAAATTGAAAGCGGGGTAAAAACCGGCAACCATGTAGCAAAAAAAACAGGGGAAAGCCATAAATATGCCGGAAGCGTGCAGACTAATATGATGCATATCAATGACTCGATGAAATTTTCTGTTGAAAAAATTGTACAGCTAAAAGAAAAATCGGAAACGATTATTCAGTTTATAAAAATTATTCAGGATATTTCATCAAAAACAAACCTCCTGTCAATTAACGCCTCAATAGAAGCTGCCCATGCGGGGGAATCGGGCAGGGGGTTTAAGGTTGTTGCAGACGGGATTAGGGAATTATCAAAAGTCTCTCAGGATTCTGCCACGTCAATAAAAACCGCCGTTCAGGAAATTAACGGTTTGATTCAGGAGACCATTTCTTCCTTCAAAACTACCGAAAAGGATATCGAATCCGGGACAAATACCATTTCGGAACTACTAACATTTGTCGATGAGATTGCCAGTGCAATTAACCAGCTTATGTCTTTTGTAAACGCTACAGACAATACTGCCAAAATTAACTCCCAACTTGTTGAGGAACAGCATGATTCTGTAATAGAAGTTGACAATATTGGACATGAATTATCTGAAATTGCAAAAAAACTCACAATTGAAGCTGATATTATTTTTGAGGCAATTCACCGTGATGACATGGGATAAAAATTACAAGGCGCTGCAATACCAAAAAACTTCTTGATCGGATTAATCTTGCATGATATATTATCCTTATGGAAATTAGAGGGTTATTATGGCGATAATTACCGTTTCGCGCGAGCTTGCCGCGCTGGGCGATGAGACCGCCCGGGAGATTGCCAAGCAGTTGAATTTCCGGCTTATCGACAAGGACACGCTGGAGGAACGCATCAAATCGTACGGGATTGAAGGCCGGAAGCTGACCAAGTACGATGAGCGCAAGCCGACGTTTCTGGCTTCGCTGTCGCAGGATCGGGACGATTACCTGCATTTTCTGAAAACGGCGATTTTCGCCGAGGCTGGGCAGGGAAGCTGCGTGTTTGTCGGCAGGGGCACGGAAGTGATATTCAGGAACATGCCCGCCCACATTTCGATGTTTTTGGCGGCGCCGCTGGAGATCCGCCTGGAACGGGTAAAGAGCTACTTCCACTGCGACGATCGTCGGGCAAAGCAGATAATCGAACGCAGCGATCAGGATCGCACGGGCTTTCACCGCTATTTCTTCGACATTGAGTGGCGGGATCCGGGGAACTACCACCTCTCCCTCAACACGGGGATTTTCCATCCGGCGGCCTGCGCCGGAATTGTCGCGCAGGTTAGGGCCAAAATTTTTACTGCCGAAGCGGAGGAGCAGAACGCCGCGCGCCTGAAAGAAATGATCCTCGAACAGGGGATAAAGCACCACATCATGTATGAAAAGGAAATTCCCATCCACTTCCTTGAAACGGCGGTTTCGGGAGACATCGTTACCCTGTACGGCGTCGCTAATTCCCAGGCGCTGGTTGACGCTGCCGCGAACGCTGCGCAGGAAGTGGCAGGCTCCGCGACGGTTCACAGCGAGATACAGATCGTTCGGGAATACAGTGTGATACCATGAGCCTTGCCAACTTTCTGACTTTTTTGCGGGTAATCCTCGCCCCGGTATTTTTTGCCGTGTACTTTCTGCCCATTGGGGATCCGCGCATTGCCGTGGCCCTGCTCTGGATTATCTTTGTCGTTTCGGAAATAACCGATATGTTTGACGGAATGGCGGCGCGCGCCCTGAACCAGTCCAGCGATTTCGGCAGGCTCTTCGATCCGTTCGCCGACACCCTCATGCAGCTTAGCTGTTTTCTCTGCTTTGTAATGGATAAAATGTTTCCCGCCGCCCTGTACCTCGTCGTGCTGTACCGCGAATTCGGCATTTTATTCATCCGCAACCTTATGCTGCGTAAAGGGATTTCTTTGGGTGCGCGCATAAGCGGCAAGATTAAAACTGTCAGCTACATTGCCGCAGCCGCTGTCGCCCTGCTCCACAACAGCCTGATCCGCCTCGGCGCGGCGGAGGCGCTGCGTCCTTTTTTAACCGCTGTTGTTCTGGGCATATTTATCCTGTCCGTGCTTTTATCGGTAATTTCGTTTTTCGATTATCTGATGGTGTACCGCAAATCGTAAGGTTACACGACCGTTATCAGTTCATACTCGCCGCTGCCCAGGCCGATTTCTTCCGCGTGGGAGATCATGCTGCGCCAGTCCGTTGAGGGGTGGATGTTGGCGAAGTGGTCCTCGTTGCCGGCATCGTCGCGGCGGCTGCGATCGCGCTCGGCGAGGATGCTGGTGCGTATGCCGGGGGCGGCGTTAACCGCGTCGATGCAGGCCTTGTCCAGGGCCACCGGATCGAATCCGGCGAAGATGCCGATGTCGGGGATTACTGCGGCGTCGCTTTCGCTGTGGCAGTCGCAGTAGGGAGAGACCTGGTTCACCACGTTGATGTGAAAATGGGGGCGCCCGTCGAGCACGGCCTTTGCGTATTCGGCGACTTTGCAGTTCAGCGAATTGGGGCTTGAGCTCCACCGGTGTCCGATGGCGTTCTTGCTGCACCCGCCGATGCAGCGCCCGCAGCCGGTGCATTTGCCCTCGTCAATTAAAGCCTTGCCGCCGCTAAAACTGATCGCTCCGTGCGCGCAGAAGCGGGCGCATATTTCGCAGCCAATACAGGCGCTTTTGCTGATTATGGGCTTGCCGTCGTTGTGCATCGCCATTTTACCGGCGCGGCTGCCCGATCCCATGCCGACGTTTTTTACCGCGCCGCCGAAGCCGCAGGCCTCGTGCCCCTTGAAATGGTTCAGCGAAACGACAATGTCGGCGTCCATTATCGCCCTGCCGATGTGGGCGACTTTGCAGTACTTTCCCCCCTTTACCGGAACGTCCACCTCGTCGGTTCCCCGGATGCCGTCGGCGATAATGTTCTGGCAGTGGGTGGACTGGGGGTAATAACCGTTTTCGTTGGCGGCGTCCAGGTGGTTCAGGCCCTGGTTGCGCCGGCCTACGTACAGGGTGTTGCAGTCGGTAAGGAATGGCATTCCGCCCAGCGCCGTTATCCGGTCGACCACTACCCTTGCGAAATTGGGCCGGAGGAACGCCAGGTTTCCCGGCTCGCCAAAGTGAATTTTTACCGCGACATATTTCTGCTTAAAATCAATTTCATCGATGCCCGCTTTTTTTATCAGCCGGTCCAGCTTGATTAAAAGGCTCTCGTCGGCTTTTGTCCGCATGTCGGTAAAAAACACTTTTGATTTTTCCATTGTATCCCCGCTCCTTGTTTTCGCTATTATTTTATCGTAAAAACTGCTAGGACAAATGTCAAGGCTGTACTATAATTGGGTATGCCCCTCCTTTTTCTGTGCGCGGCCCTCCTGCTGTCCTGTGCCAAACAGCCCGTCTTGCCTGCCCATGATCAGACCGGGGCGGAGACCGTGCAAACCGATCGCACAGATGGGGAAATTCTGCGGATAGCGGAAGAGGCCCGCCGGACGCTGCCGGTGTTTTTCCGGCATTTAACCAGGGCCGAAGCGGGAGAAGAAGGCTTTTCCATCAAGTATCCGTTTAAGGCGGATGAAGGCGCCGGCATTGTCATGGAACAGCTATGGCTAACCGGCATTCATTTCAAAGACGGCAATTATTACGGAACCGTTGCCGGCGATCCGGTATACATAAGCGGCATGAAAAAGGGCGACACGGCAGTTTTTGACGAGGAGATGATCACCGACTGGATGTACATACGGAACGGAAAAATCTCCGGCGGCCGCTCAATCAAGTACCTGATTGAAACGATTCCCGAAAGCCGCCGCAGTGAAGGGCAGCGGAAAATGCTGGAAATGTTTGATGACTAAAAGCAGCTTGCGATGGCGTTCTCGAATGCATCTAGCTGCGGGGGGATAAGCGCGATTGGGTCGGTTTTTTTCTGTAAATTCCTGAATGTTTCTGATGAGGGTATTTTCTTGCCTGTCGCCTCGTGCATCAGTTCGGGGTATTTTGCGTAATGCCCGGTCGCAAGGACTACGGTATGGGTATGCCCCTTCCAGTGGCGGCTTGCGGCGACCTGTTCGGCGGCGGCAAAGGCAACGGCGGTGTGGGGATCGATGTGGCGGTTGTATTTTTTCCAGACATATTCGATGGTCATCAGGGTAAGTTCGTCGCCAACGCCCGCAGGATGCACCATATTGCGCATAACGGCAGGGGATTCACGGTAGAACGATTCCAGGCGGCTGAGGTTTGACGGGATACGCACGTCGAGCGCCGGGGAGTTGGTTGCGGTTAGCGGGCGGGGGACGAACGGCATCCCTTTAAAAAAATCGCCCATAACGTTGTTGGAATTCATCGCGGCGATAAAGCCATTTACCGGCATTCCGAATTTCCATGCGTACAGGCCGGCGATAAAATTGCCGAAGCTTCCGCACGGAACGCTGAACGCAAGGCCGCCTGAAAGGTGTTTCTTTGCCTTGATGAAGGCGTAGATGTAGTACAGGGTCTGCGGCAAAAGCCTTCCAACATTTATCGTATTGGCGCTGGTAACATTATAGCGGGATGCAAATTCGCGGTCGCGGATAGTTTCGCTTATGATCCGCTGGCAGTCGTCGAAAGTTCCCCGTACCTGGATGGGGATGATATTGCCGCCGTTGGGAACGAAGGCCGACGGATCAAGCCCGCGTATCGGCCCGGACGGGTAGACCAGAACGGCGTTCAGTTCCCTGCGCCCGCTGAAGGCATGGGCCATCGAAACGCCGACATCGCCCCGTGCGGCGGCAAGGACAAGGTGGCGGCCGGAGTCTTTTCGCAGTTCTTCAACCGCCGCCGCCAGAAAGGCGATTCCAAAGTCCTTGAAAAGCCCCGTCGGGCCGCCGGATAGATCCAGCAGCGAATAGTCGTCGTCCAGCCGGACAAGCTCTGGTTCAAAATTAAAAGCGCTTTGCGCTACAAGCGGCGCAGACTGCGGGCAAAGATCGTCCGCAAAGAGTGCTGGCGCGAGTGCTGTGAACAGATCGTGAAAGCCGGCCCCTTCGTCCATGTGCAGGATAATTTGGCGTATGTCCGCCATTTTGTCGGGAACGTAGAGTCCCCCGTCCGCCGGCAGGCAGCCGAGAACGGCATCTTTGAACGAAACCGTTTCATCGTTTGAGTTGGTTGAACGAAAGCGCATTTCCCGGTTATCGCGCTTACTTGTATGTTACCGTTTCTGCAGCGGCCTTTCGGGGCGAGGCGGCGCTCGCCGCGTCGACATTTCCCTCAATCCTGCCGATGCGGACCAGCGCGACGGCGTTGCGGCTGGCGGGAAGCCCCAGCTCGGTTTTCAGGGTTCTGTTCAGGTTTTCGATGGGGCCGGTATAAATCCGCGAACCGTAGCCCAGCGCCTGCGCCGCCAGGTAGATGTTCTGCGTTGCCAGGGCGCAGTCAATAATTTCCCTCGTGGCAGCGTTTTCCGCCGAGATTATGATAAGCGCGTTCCCCTCGACCGTTTGCGGCACGATTTTTTTGGCAAGCTCAAAATTCTGCACCACGGTAAAAAACCACGGCTGCCGGTTGCTGGCGCTGGGGGCGCGGACTGCTGCCTGCACAATGGCGTTCAAATCCGCCTGCGGTATCGCGCCCGTGATAAAGTTACGGGTTGCGTAATGGCTGAGCATAACGCCGGCTCGGGCGGACGCGTCCTGTGCGGGCAGGGTGAGAACGCAGAAAACCGCTATCATCAATACGGCAATAATCATCTTTTTCATTTTGGTGCCTCCGGTTATATAATACCGGAAAATGGGAAGTGTGGCAATAAATAGGCTAATGCATATTCGGAAATTTTTGGCACGCCGAGGCGCAAAGGCGTAAAGTGCGCAGAGGGAAGAGAAGGGGTTTCAGGTACTTTTTCGCATATAACTCAACTTGTAACATAAAAACCAGTTGCAAGTTATTGCAAGTTGTTGCAAGTTGTTGCAAGTCCTATATTGTAAAAATAAACCATCTTGCAGCGGAAGTAGTACCTTCAACATAAATCCGTTTTTCATTTCGCAACTCTCGCAGTAAAACTTGAATTTGGCTTCGTCCATGCCCCGGTAATACCTGTTGTAGTTCTTTTAGTGGAGTGCCTTTGTTTCCGCTCTGCTTGATGTGCTTTATGATGAGTTCTTTGTTCGTTTCCCGGTCCAAACCAACAAGCCGTGTGTGTACACCGGGCTTGCCTGTCTCCGCATATAAGCTCCGTGCCAATACATATTTGTTTCGGCCGATATGCTCAATTATTCCCATATCAATTAGCCGTTTTGTGCGTGAACGTAAATTATCGGGAATTTTATGTTCGTGGAATAATGTGTTTATGACAATAAAATCGTCTGTTGATAAATTTTCCAGACGTTTGTTCCCAATCTTGTTAATGAACAATAACATTTTTTTATCAAGAACTAATCCATTTAGGGTAATACAGACAAAATGATCATCTGTCCCCTTAAAATCGGGTAATGATTTTGCTTCTTTAATGCTCAATTCATAAATTAAGTTCATTCCCTGGCCCGAACGTTCAACTAAACCGCATAGTGCAAGAATCTCAGCAACACGGCGGTTTCGGGGAGATTGTCTGTTAAGAATATTATCAAGCGTTACTCCTGTCGGAAAACCACCGGGACTTTCGATAACGAGCCTGTTGTTGAATTGGCGTACAAATACACTTCCATTTAGTTGGTAATTTCTGTGACTGACTGCGTTCAATAATGCTTCCCGAATAACACGTTCGTTGAAAGTAGGAATGTTAAAAACAAATAAACCATCCTGATAATGCTGGTTGTCGTTACGAAGGTTAACCAATTCCCATATTTTGTCATAACAGGCAAAAAAACCGATGCGGAATTCTTCTCTCTGCTGTGCAGGACCAGAAGCGTTGGAAGAACGATACTCAAAAATTATTTCTGTTTGGGGTAAAAATTTTCCAAGAGCGGAACGGGTACCAAATAAGATTAGCGCTGCATATGTTATCCCATTTTCAACTATCGCTTCACAATCAATCAAAAGCTGTTTTAGCGGGAGATTTTTTATACGAACATGGCCTCTTTTTTCCGCCCACTTTAATCGAAATATTTCAATTGCATTCTTGTCTAAATCCTGGATGGTCGCTCCTGGGCAAATATCTTTTGAAAAATCATGGCCCCTTTCCGCAAAAATCTCTCTCATTACTTCATTCGGCATCGGGACAAGGCTGTCTCCTTCCCGCCACCAGGTTTTGCCATCAACTTGTACAGGCAGCCCAACAGGACGACTGGCTACCGTAAATACAAGAATCCGCTTACTATTGTGTTCGTAAAGATGAAAATCAACACGCACACGGAGTTTTTCAATAAGGCCATTCCTGGTACGTTCTGGCTGCTCAAACGCCGCACTTCCAACCACTTCTCGTGGACGGGTATCCTTTATTCCAAGGACCAGTTTTCCGCCTCCGCAATTTGCCATGGCGCAACAGTATTTTAAAGTTTCCTGAAAATCCATACGCTTCCTGGCTTCTTTAAATTCATAGTGTTCACCTTCGGGAGCATTCAGCAGTTCTTCAATGCTTTCATATTCAAGAGGATTTTTATTTTTTATATATACACGCGCCTTTTTCGGCATGATGATACTCTAGCATTAAAAAACAAGCTTGAACACCGGCCTACCTAAACAAATACAAATTTTCTTCGTAGTTGTCTACAAAGCATTGTTTGCCTTTTTGAATGAACTTGTGGCCTTCGGCTTCCAGCCGGATTTTTTGGCCTTCAATTCCATCGGGGAATTTTTCGTTCAGCAGCCCGCCTTTTTTAAGGGTGCGCCACCAGGGGGTCTCGTCTGTGCTGCCGGGATTTTGAGCCAGCCGTTCTTCGCTGGCCTTCGCGGCGATGTTTACGAAAATGCCGGCGGTCATGGGGCAGGCGCAGCCGGCGTTGTGCTTTTTCGCCAGGCGGGACATCATCCGGTCGATTGTGGTAAGTTTTCCGGCGGGGACTTTTTTCATCAGCCGGTCGTATTCAATTGGGGCGGCGATGACAATGGTAGTCGCCTTGTACCGCTCGATAAGGCGGGGGTCGGTAATTTTTTCAACCTTGGGCAGGTGGCCCGAAAAATTGAGCTTTTCGTTGAATGTTTTTTTCGCCATTGTCCCTCCGCCTATTCGATCTTGAATTTGGAAAGTTCGGCGAACAGCGAATTGATATAGTCCTTGTTGATGTTGCTTATCTCGCTTGCCCTGCCCGCCGCACTTTCAATTTGTTCCGCCTTTTCCGACATTTCCGTTACGCTTGCGGTAATGTCTCCGGTTGCCTGTTCCAGGTTGCGGCTCTCCGTTATTACTCCCTTTGAGCCTTCGAGCATTTCGGACGATCCCTGTTTTACCATCTGCGTTATTTCGTTGAGCGTGCCCACCGCCTGAAGGATCTGCTGGCTGCCCTGTCCCTGCTCTTCCATCGCGCTGCGGATGTTGGCTTCCTGATCCGAGACGGTTCTGACGCGTTCTTCAATGGCCTGGAATTTCTCGATTACCGTGTTGGTCGATACGGTAATGGAATCAATTTCTGTTTTGATTTTTTTCAGCACGCTTCCGATTGTCTTTGACTGCTGTCCGGCGTTTTCCGCCAGCTTGCGTATCTCGTCCGCTACCACGGCAAAGCCCCTGCCCGCCTCGCCCGCATGGGCAGCTTCGATGGCGGCGTTCATGCTCAGAAGGTTTGTCTGGCTGGCGATGTTTTTCATCACGGCGTTAATTTCCAGAAGTCCGGCGGAATCGCGGGCTATTTCCTGAATCTCGCCGGAAACCCTCTGCAGGCTTGATTTGCCTTCGTCCGATACGGCGATAAGCTCGTTTACGTTATTCTCGTTCTTTACCAGCGTGCGGGTAACGCTCTGGATGTTTGCCAGCATTTCTTCTATCGCCGACGAGGACCGCGACACGCTCTCGGACTGCGCCTCGACATTCCGGCTGAGCTGGTCGATGTTGCCCGTTATCCGTTCCATTGCCGAGTTCGCCCCGGCCACCGAGCCGGACTGCCGGTGCACTTTTTCCTTTACCCCCTGGATGTTGGTTACGATGCTGTCCACAGAAACCGTCGTCTGTTCCATGCTGCTGTTCAGCTCGCCGCCGATGCTGAACAGTTTCGATGCCTGGTCTTTGACGATTACAAGGAGGTTCTTAATCTTGTCCAGGGTGAGGTTAAAATAGGTGGCAAGCTCGCCGATTTCATCCTTATAGCGTATCGTTATGCGGTGGGTTATGTCCCCTTCGCTGGAAGATATTTCCTTCAGAATGTTATTGATGTTGTCCAGCCTGTTAAATATCATTTTGGTAAAAATAAAAAGCAGAAGCGCTGCAATCGCCAAAGAGCCCAGGCCGATAAGGATTTCCCGTATCATAGTGTCCCTGAGCGTCTTGGCAAGGAATTCCGCCTCAAAATCGCATCCTATAATGCCGACCATTCTGCCGGATGAATTAAATATCGGAGTGTAAACGGAAAACATCCAGCCCCAGTCTTCCTGCAGCGCCAGCCTGCCCACTTCGGTTTGCCGGGTTGTCTGGATTCTTGTAAAGGCATCGTCATAGCCGGAGGTGTCTTCAGTATCGCCGAGGGCAGAAAATTCTTCGTCTCCCGGTAAGCCGCTGCCGTCTATGACATACTGCCATAATGACCCGGAAACCTGAGACATGGTGTACAGATATGTGCAGGTTGAATGTACCTTGAGCGTATACATTTCCCGGCAGGCGTTCTCGTAGTACGGATCGTTTTCGTTTAGGGAGGCTGCGAGTTTTTCAAAGGCGTCTCCATCAATCAGGGCGGCGGCGCGTTCTACCAAATAAAAACCCTCGCTGGAAAAGATGCCTGATGCCACCCTTTCCATCTCCTGAATGTTTATGATTGCGCTGACAGAGCAGAGAATAACGATAAGCAGCGAAAACAGAAGTATAAATTTTGACTTTAACGACTGGAATAGCTTCATTTTTGTTCCTTTTGCTTCATGGCATCCTTGAAAATCTGGTCCGCGTCAACCTTGGTATCAACGCCGAACATCGGGACGATCCCCTGGTCGTCAACGCTGCGGAAAAGCACCCCGGAGCGTTCGGAGTACGCCCAGCTTGATTCCGAGTTAACGAGATAATCCAGAACCGTCGCCGCCGACAGCGCGAAGAAAACAAGGGCGGCGTTGGTCCTTCTGCCTTGGCCGAGGATAGCGTCCAGGCGTTTTGATACCGGGTTGGCAACTTCAAAGTTGTACTGTTCCCAGGGGTTGTTGATGCCGTCGCAGGGGGCTTTTGCCTCCATGCCGCCTTTCCGGTTTCCCTGCTCAATGCCTGCGGCGACCGACGTGAGGCACTTCCGCAGCCCCCGGACTTCGGCGTAAATCGCAAAAATGTCCTGCTTCTGGAAAGGGGGCGGCCCCAGCGATTCAAATTTATAGTAGGGCAGGAAGTACAGACGCTTGGTCCAGCGTAGTTCGTTCAAAGTGCGCTTTGCAAACGGCGAGGTTCTTGTTTCCGTGGAATGTTCCAAAAGGCGGCAATACTCGGAGAGCCGGGGCAGGTATTCCTTCATAAAGCCGTCGTCGATGTAGCCGCGCCAGTTGGTGATGGTTCCGCCGATCAGTTCCGACACCTGGACGTGGGTTCCGTCCGGCGCGGTGATGTGCCCGAATGACACATAACGCAGCGCCACGCAGAGGTCTTCCAGTATGTGCATCAGCACGGCGACCTGCTGCAGGGGGTCGGTCGGGGCGATAAGTTCGTAGCCCCGGCGCAGTCCGTATACTTTGACAAAATAGGGGTACATATCGGGATAATCCGCCAGCCTGTCCCAGCCGGCTTTGGGGAACAGGGTTTCCATCGCCGAAAGGCTGTGTCCCAGCGCCCTGTTTTCCGCTTCGGTTGCTGCGGCTTTGGCCTTGCGGGCGATTACTTCGGGATCGTTGGGATCTTCGCCGTCGGGATCTTCCGCCATTGCCGCTTCTTTTTCCTGCTCTTTCTGGATGTCCTCTTTTACCGCTTCCAGGTTTCCGTTTTCCACCTGCTCGGGGCTGAGCGTCACCGGCACGATTTGGTCGTTTTCGGTAACGCCGAGGAAGGACATGTAGCGGCGGTGGCGGTCGATGAACAGCCGGTCGTAGGGGAACCAGCGATCCGAGATGAATTTCATCAGCAGGGGATACAGGCCGAAATGCACTTCGCGGCGGATGTCGGCAAGGGAGGACAGTGCGATGCGGACAAGCTCCTGGTTTTTATCCTTGGGCTCCATCGGGTTTTCGACGAGTATCAGCTTGTAGAGCAGCTTGTACGCCCCCTTGATGTGGGTGTCCATGTCGAGCTTGCCCAGGATGAACAGGGGCTTATAAATCGCCCGTATGATTTCGGCAAATTCCGAGACCTTTGCCGAGCGGGGGTGGGCCTGTATCTTGGCGAGGTCCCCGTCGATGCGCTCTATGTTCCAGTAGCGGATGTTGTCAAGAATCGAAAGCACAAAGGGCGATGTTTTTTTGAGCCGCTCCGTCCGGCGGGCGTTGTTGCGGGGGAACAGCCCTCTGGTTGAAGTGACAAGTTTTTCGATCTTGTTGTAGTACGCGTTCATCCGCCGGCTGACAAAACGCGGGTTAAGGTAATCCACCGGCTCGTTTACGAACGATAAAGCCGAGACGAGCACCTGCATGGAATTCTTCATTTCAAATTCAAATTGCGAAGCGTAGCGGTCCATCTTGACCCGTTCAAAATACGGCGTTTTCAGCATGATCGCCGGATCGTCGGCGGGGTCGGTCGATAACGATTTGCCGCCGGAACCTTCGCCGTCGTCCATGCCGGGGAGTTCTACGGCCCGGCCGGGACGCCTTTTCCGGCGGTGGCCAGGAATTGCCAGCTCCACCGTTTCCCGCTTGATCTGCCCGGAGCTTTTTTGGGGCTTTTGCCCTGCGGCGCCCTTTTCCATGCCGACTTCTCCGCCGAGAATCTGGGCCATCCGCTTTGCTTCCGCTTCGTCGATGTTTCCCAGCTTTCCCCGTACCCGGTCGAGTTCTCCGGGTTCATAAATCGCACTCGGTTTCTTTGCCATAATCACACCCGCAAATAGAGTTTTTCGCCAATGCCCCAATGGTTCCGCAGTTGAATCCGCTCTTCATTGGCGCTGACCAGCATTCCGTTATAATACCCCATTGAAATGAAAAAATCACCATTTGTGAGCAGTATTCTGCTCCCGTATCGGTTCAGTTTTTTCGGAGTAAACACCAGGTCCACCATGCCGTCCACATCCTGAATGACCCAGTCCGACTCCAGGCCGTTGGGCATGGTGATCAGCACCGGGGGCAGGGGGGTAAGGCTTCCGTTGATCCACAATGCGTTTTCGTTGTTTTCCCGGTTTTCTTTTGCCTGGTTTTCGGCGATATGAAAGCCGAAGCGCCTGCCTTCCTCGTCGAAACCCATGCCGCCGCAGTAGACTCCCCGCATCCGGTAGGGGAAAAAGCCCTTGTAATCGCGGAAAAGGCCGCTGCAGCGGGCCGCTTCCAGGCTGAGGCGCTGCCCGTCAAGCACGATATCGCCGCGCACCGGGGCAAGGGCCTTGAATGCGTACATGCTGCGAGCCTCGGTAAAGTTCAGGGAAACTGCGGCGGGCGTAACTTCCTGGCTTCTCATGTTAAAGTCCAGGTGGGCGGCAAGTGAGGGCTGCTTTCTTGCCGCCGCGATGTCAAGTTCAAGCTTGACCGTGTCGGCGTTCAGCCATGTGTGAATTCGGAAGAAAAAACGGGATGAACGGCATTCTACCGAAGCGTGCGCGAGCCGCTGGGGCAGCTTCCAGTTGCCGCCGGGCAGATATTTTCTGAAGGCGTACTGTTCTCCGTTTTCCTTGCCGTATACAAAAACCTGGGCTATCCGGAACAGTTTGAAATTTCCGAGGAACGCTTCCAGAATGAATCGTTCGTCCTGGACGCTGAAGCTTTCCCATTCCTTGATTCGCTGATCCCTGAGCCAGGGGGGGAGCGGCAGCGTGTAAGGGCGGCGAATATCCAGAAGGTTTACCTGGGCAAAAGCTTTGTCCCAGGTTCCTGTCAGAGGCTTTCCGTTTTCAACAGGAGAACCCCTCGGGGCCTGGATCTCCCTTGTATACACACTATAACTATACTACATTTTGCCCGGAAAAGTGCCAGACGGGGACGGATAATTCCGAGGAAAAGGGATTGGGGCGGCGGAAATCGGGCAGCCAGTCGCTGCCGACGACCAGTTCCTGGCAGAAACCGTCCTCGATGCCGAATTCTTCCAGCCAGCCCAGAACGGTTTCGTACTCCCGTCTGCTGACAAACCGGTCCGGGGCGGCGGACGCTTTGCCCATGGGGGTGTACTGGCTCATCAGCGAGAGGGGGGCGCCGCCGGCATTTTCGGCAAACCACCGCAGCACGGAGCGGGTGGATTCCAGGCAGCCGGGCAAAATCAGGTGGCGGACGATGACCTCCTGCGGCCTGTTTGCAAGCATCCAGCGGATAGCGGCCTGGGCTGCCTGCGGGTAATCGGGCGTGCCGAAAAAACGCGCCGCCAGGCTTGAGTCCAGGGTTTTAAGGTCGGGCAGCCAGGTATCGACAAGGCCGTCCAGAAGCGCAAGCGCTGCGACGCTTTCATAGCCGGACGAGTTCCACAGCGCGGGGATCCGCAGGCCGCCGGTTTTTGCGGCGCGCAGCCCCCGGGCAATGGCTGGAATCGCATGGCTGCCGGTAACGACGTTGACGTTTTCAGCGCCCCTATCCTGCAGCGCAAAGCATATCGCGGCAAATTCCTCCGCAGACACGGCGCGCCCGAGCCGCTCCCCCTCCGCCCTGCCGCCGCCTGAAATCTGCCAGTTCTGGCAGCAGGCGCAGCCCAAATTGCAGCCGCTGACAAAGATCGTCCCCGAGCCGCCCTTTCCGCTCAGCGGCGGTTCCTCGCCCATGTGCAGCCCTGCAAAGGCGAGCCGCAATTCGGCGCTTTCCCCGCAGCGGCCGTTCCTCCCCGCAATCCGGTCGGCGCCGCATAAGCGCGGACAAAGGCGGCAGGTGCTATACATATTCTCCATATCTGCGTTGGTGTTACCGTAACCGGGAAGTTTCAAAATGTAAATATCGGAAAATATGCCCATGGCGAAGCACGGGCGTTCTGTTGAATCGCCTTCCGTAAATGGCTATATTGTAAATGGAGAAATTAATCTATTGAAAGCGATTGAACTCGAAAAAGCCTATGATCCCAAAACCTTTGAAACCAGAATATACAGCCTCTGGAAGGATAGCGGCGCGTTCAAACCCGAGGCGGCAAAGGGCGGCGGTACTCCGTATGTCATCGTAATACCCCCGCCCAATGTTACCGGCGTGCTGCACCTGGGGCACGGGCTGAACAACAGCCTGCAGGACATCATCATCCGCTACCACCGGATGCGGGGCGTGCCCACGCTGTGGGTGCCTGGCACCGATCATGCGGGAATTGCCACGCAGCACGTGGTGGAACGCAAGCTGAAAGAGCGGGGCACGAGCCGCCGCGAATTGGGCAGGGAAAAATTCCTCGAAGAAACCTGGAAGGTCAAGGGCGAGCACCACGCCATCATAACCGAGCAGCTCAAGCGGATCGGAGCCAGCGTGGACTGGGACCGCGAGCGCTTTACCCTGGACGAAGGGCTGGTACACGCCGTGCGCGAGGTGTTTGTCACCCTGTACGAGCGCGATCTTTTGTACAAGGGCAATTACCTGGTAAACTGGTGCACGACCTGCGGCACGGCGCTCGCCGACGACGAGGTGGATCACGAAGACACGCCGGGGACAATGTACCGCCTGCGCTATTACTTTGCCAACGACGAAGGCAACGCTGCCAGAAACGCGGCGATAAGCGGAGAAGCCCCCGCTGCCGGTGACTTACCTGGCGGTAAGTTTGTCGAGATTGCCACTACCAGGCCGGAAACGCTGTTAGGCGACACTGCCGTTGCCGTTCACCCTGAAGACGAACGCTATGCGGGGCTAAAAGGCAAATCAGTCCGGCTGCCCCTTGCCGGGCGCGACATACCCGTAGTGTTTGACGCCTACGTCGACCGCGCCTTTGGAACCGGCGTTGTCAAGATAACCCCCGCCCACGATCCCAATGACTGGGATGTCGCCGGGCGGCACGGCCTTCCGGTGATAAACATCCTTAACAGCGACGGCACGCTGAACGGCGAGGTTCCCGAAAAGTACCGCGGCATGCCGGTAAAAAAAGCCCGCGCCGCAGTGCTGGAAGACCTCAAGGCCGGCGGCTGGTACGTCACCGAAGAAAACATCAAACACGCGGTGGGGCATTGCTACCGCTGCCATACGGTAATCGAGCCGTTCCTTTCCGAGCAGTGGTTCGTCAGGATGAAGCCGCTGGCAGAAAAGGCCCTGGTCGCCTGGCAGCGCGGCGAAATAATTTTCTACCCCCGCAAATGGGAGCACACCTACCGCCACTGGATGGAAAACATCCGCGACTGGTGCATCAGCCGCCAGCTTTGGTGGGGGCACCGAATCCCCGCGTGGGACTGCGCAGACTGCGGCAAGACATCGGTGTCGCGTAACGACCTGAGCTCCTGCCCCCACTGCGGCTCAGCAAACATCGAACAGGACCCCGATGTGCTGGACACCTGGTTCTCAAGCTGGCTCTGGCCGTTTAGCACGCTCGGGTGGGGAAACGGGAGAATGTCTAATGACAAATGTGAAATGTCTAATGAAGAAAAGGAAAGACATTCCCCATTAACTGACTTTACTCGGTACTACCCCACCACCGCGCTCATAACCGCATACGACATTATCTTTTTCTGGGTGGCGCGGATGATTATGGCGGGGCTGGAGTTTACCGGCAAGGCGCCGTTCCGCGACGTGTACATCCACGGGCTGGTGCGGGACAAGCAGGGACGCAAGATGAGCAAGAGCCTGGGCAACGGCCTTGACCCGCTGGAGCTGGTGGACGAGTTTGGGGCGGACGCGATGAAATTTACGCTGGCGTTTATGTGTGCCCAGGGACAGGACGTGCTGGTTGACCGGGAATCGTTCAAAATGGGATCCCGGTTTGCCAACAAGGTCTGGAACGCCAGCCGCTTTATCCTGATGAACCTTGAGGGGCGCAGCCTGATCGAAAATCCGGCGCTGCTCCCTGTTGACACCTGGATCTATTCGCGGCTGAACAGCGCCGCCAAAGCGATGGAAGAGGCGTTTCTTTCGTACCGCTACAACGACGCCGCTCTTACCGCATACGAATATTTCTGGAACGATTTTTGCGACTGGTATGTCGAGGCGAGCAAGCTTTCGGTGAGGACCGGCGAGGACAGCGCCCACAACGCCGCCGAAAAAGATCGCGCCGCCACGGTGCTGCTGGGGGTGCTTGCCGAATCGCTCAAGCTCCTGCATCCGCTGCTGCCCTTTGTTACCGAGGAAATTTACGGCAAGCTGCCCAATGCCGACGGCTTATTGATCACTTCTCCGTATCCGCAGTTCGATGAGCGGCGCAGCGACAATGACGGCGAGCGGCGTTTTGCGTTTTTGCAGGAACTGGTACGCATGATCCGCACGCTGCGCAGCGAGTGTACGATTACGCCTGACAAAAAATTGCGCGTGCTGGTGCGGGCCATTGGCGAGCAGGAGGAGACGCTGCGGCACAACGAAGCGCTGGTAAAACTGCTAGCAGGGATTAATGTGCTGGAAGTAGTGTCTGAATCGGCATCCATGCCGATTCAGACATTGGAGTTTGCATCAGACCAGGGGTCTGTGCAAACTCCACGCCTGGAAACACCCGCCATCCATGGCGGGGAGTCATCAGTGGTAGATGGCGCGGCGCGCCCTGAGGGTTCCATCGGCATGGCTGGCGCAGGGTTCGAGGTGTTTGTCTTTATCGCCGAAGCGGTGGACATTGCCGCGCTCAAGCGGAAATTTGCCAAAGACCTTGAACGCGACCAGGGGTACATTCAGGGCCTTCGTTCAAAACTGGCGAATGAGCAATTCGTAAAAAACGCCCCGCCGGAACTGGTTGCCGCCGAGAAGGCAAAGCTGGAAGCGGGTATCGCACGATGCGGAAAGATTGAATCTTATCTGCGCGATCTGTAGAATAGGAAGCAGATGACCACCGACGAAATGCTCCGCCTGAAGGGAACGCACCTTGCCCCCTATATGCAGATTGCCACCTACCTTATCGGCAAATCCCGGCATGGCGGCGGCAATATGTTCAGGCACCAGATTGACACCATGTCGATACTTGTCGACTACGGATACATCGATTCCATTTTGCTCAAGGCGGCGATTGTCCACGATGTTATCGAGGACATTCCCGATTTTAACCACAACCTGCTTTTGTCCATCGACTACGAAAGCCCCCACGTGTATGAGCTTGTCCGGGAAGTTACCCGCAGGCACGAGGAAACCAAGCCCGAGTTCCTTACGCGCATTCTGGAAACCGGATCGCATAACGCAAAGGTCCTTAAAGTTGCCGACCGTATCTCCAACATGGTTTCCCTGGGCTTCGTTAACAGCATCGAGTTTGTCAGCCGCTATTCCGATGAAACCGAGCGGTTTGTTTTTCCGATGGCGCGGATGGTGGATGCGAACATGCTGAAGGAATTGAGCGACCTGGTAGAATCGCGCCGCCGGTTTGCCGCCGATCTTGCCAAGATCAAGACGGAAGAGATAATTCTGGATACCATTGATTTTATTTAGCAGGACAGCGGGAAAAGCCGGATAATGCGCTGGCTTTACACTTGGTTAAACAAATTTGGATAATCATTTTCCAGAGTTTCTGTGGAAATTGATTCTACCAGTACAACAAAAGAGTCTATACTAAAATTGCGGAAGCGGAATGAATATTCTAAAAAATTACGATATGAGCTATTAATTTTGTTTGTCTTTTTAATACGACCGGTGTTTTCCAAAATAAGACCGATGAGGTATATCACAAATGATTCATTGATAGTGCAAGCTTCAGCTTTACTTTTATATTTTACGTCTGTAATGGAAAATGGTCTTAATTTTAGAATCCAATATGCATATAATGCAGCTTCTTTACATTCATTTATCTCCATATTGTGAAAACAATAGTAATAAGCCTTACGCTTATCAACTCTTACAATAATATCAATTAGGGTAAAGAATGAAATGTTTTTAATTATATCCGGCGGGAAGCCTTTGAGTGTCAGAAACTCATCGAATCGTTTTATAAAAATCTGGATAATTTTTTCAATTCTTTTGTATGGGATGCGTTCGTACGAGAGTGTTCGGTTTCTTTCTTCAGCCATAATTATTGGTTTGTCTTCCTGATAAATACCGCAGTTGCGCTTATGTCGGGTTTTCCATTTTTTAGAATGTCCATAAAACCATTCTCGGATTTTACTAATTGAGGATGATTGCCATCAGTCCTGTTGAAAATCTGATCTGCAATATTTCGTACATCAGCGGAGGAAAGGCCAGGAACAACTTCCCTTGCGGTTTTGGTCATATTCAATATTCCTTTTTAGTGGTATAATCGTTTATATAAACGTTATCAGAACATAGAAGATGGTATTTGTCAAGGTAATGTATGGAGGATGCATGGAGGAAAAAGGCTGTTATGCTTCATCTGTTCTTTAAAAAACATACATACAGCGATTATTATACATACTAGCAGTGTGTTACTCTGGTGTACTTTCACATTATCGTAATTTTTTACCGATTTTGTGCCTAAAAAAAGTTGATTAGCCGGGCATACTGCGATATATTATTACCAGCGGAGTACTGGCTTAGGGGAGTACGGTTCGCGTTGCAAACCACCCAAAGAAAGGTCTCCGGGCAAGGAGGAACTCATGAAAAAAGTGGTTATTGTGGCTCTGATTATCACGCTGGCTGCGGGCGCGGTATTTGCAGAGGTAAACGCAAGTGCATGGATCGCCGGTCGCGCGTACACCATAATTGGTGACAGTGTAGAAAACAGCCATCCTCAGGCATTCGGTGCCCGTGATATGCGCTTTGTCGCCCAGGGCCAGAATGAGGACGGCACCTTTGGCGGTCTTTTCCGGTATTGGCAAAGAGGGTCGCAAGGTCTGGCGACCCCAGAGGCTTTTGGCTTTGTATGGTGGAAACCGATTGATCAGGTACGGTTACAGCTTGGCAGAAACTCGTTTGGCGATTTTGCCGTGTGGGATATAGTCAGGGGTTCGTCGTTCTACGGCGCCGCTCGTGACGGCGGAATGGGTACTTTGCTTAGGGAATCTGAAGCTTATATAGGTGAGAAGCATCAGGTTCATTTACTTTCTAACGCGTTTGAAGCCTCGGCTTTTAAAGAAGGAGGAGCCGAGCTGTCCATATATCCGATAGATGGTTTAGCATTAAATTTTGGTATTCCCTACGAAATATGGAATACCGGTAACGGTAGGGCAAACCACGTTTACAAGAATATGCTGGCCCAGGTTGTATACACCATTCCCGATACCGCCAGGATTGCATTTTCTTTCCGGGGTAATGATGCTGCGGAAAAAGGCATTGACATAAGCGGAACTTATCCTACTCTTGGGGACAATGCCGCCCTGTTCCTTGGCGTTTATTTTACCGGTGTTGAGAACTTGGGAGTGAATCTCGGCTTGCGTTTCATGCTGCCCTACAAAGATGATGATGCTGATATGACATGGAATTATCCGTTCCTTATCGCCCTTGGCGCCAGCTATACCGCCGGTGATTTCGGCATTAAAGCACGTTGTGAATTTGGCCTTGGTGGTAGTGTTAAAAATGGTGATACTGTTGATCAACCGACTACAATTTTCTTTGAACTCCTTCCCTCCTTGGACATTGGCGTCTGCAAGGTATTCCTTTCCGCAGCGCTTGATGTAGCCGCATACAATGATGATGTTTTCTTTCCAAACCCTGTTACCCTAAAAAAAGATGCTAAAGTTGGATTCAGCATTAATCCCTACATTTCCAAGACCGTTGGCCCCGGTAACTTCTTTGCCGGTGTCAGGCTCTGGGCAGACGGAACAAAGGTAAATGGTTCTTCTGGCGACAAAGACACCTTGATCATGTTTGACATCCCCATCGGCATGGTGGTTTCATTCTAATCTGATCGCGTAACTGCACCGAATAGCGCCGTCCGCAAGGGCGGCGTTTTTGTTGGCATCCTTCTTCCCTCTGCGTCCTCTGCGCCTCCGCGCCTCCGCGTGAGAATAGCCAATAAAATCTATCCGGGGGAATTGAAGGCAAGTTGAATTAGGCAAATTGGTATAATTGTATATTTTGTCCAGTTTGGTATTACTTTAGGAAAGATATAGAATGTACAAAAACTGGAAACTGCTTCCCTTCAATTGCCTTCCAGCGACTGCCAGGCGGCGCGGGCCGCTTCCTGTTCGGCGCTTTTTTTGCTGCGCCCCGAGCCGGGGCCGTAGACCGTTCCGTTCACGCTTACCTCTATCCAGAACATCCGCTCATGCTCGGGGCCTGAACGTTTGACAAGGCGGTATTGGGGATAGGTGCGGTAATTGCGCTGGCATAGCTCTTGCAGAAGCGATTTGTAGTCGCGCAGATAATCTTTTTCCGTGATGCGGCCGATTTCCGGCGAGAACAGGCGGCTTACAAAATCGAAGGCCGCCCGGTAGCCGCTGTCCAGGTACAGCGCGCCGATAAGCGCTTCCAGGGTGTCGGCGAGGATCGCCTTTTTCTCGCGGCCGCCGGAAAGGTCTTCGCCTTTGCCCAGAAGCAGCATCGTGTCGATCTGCAGAATCCTTGCGACCGAGGAAAGCACTTCTTCGGATACGGCGACAGATTTTATTTTCGCCAGTTCGCCTTCGGGTTTTTCGGGGAATTTTTCGTAGAGGAGGGTGGCGCAGACCGCGCCAAGAATCGAATCGCCAAGGAACTCAAGCCGCTCGTTGTTCTGACGGCAGCCTGTCTCGTTGGATACGGATCGGTGAACAAAAGACAGGTTCAAAAGCTCAAGGCTTTTGAACCTGAATCCGGCGGTCTTTTGAAAAGCCGCCAATTGTTTCTTTCGCCCCGGCTCAATCACCGGGTCACCGTGGTTACGCCTGTTGGGACTTGATGAATTCGTACGCGTCTTTGACCGTCTCGAATTGATTGGCCTTTTCATCGTCGATCTTGATTCCCATTTCTTCTTCAATGGCATAGACCAACTCGTAGGTGTCCAGGCTGTCTGCGCCAAGGTCCTGGCGGAAAGAAGCCTCCATGGTGATCTTCGACTCATCCACTTCGAGTTTCTCGGCGATGAGTTTCTTCACTTTCTCAAATAACTCGTCCATTTTTTCCTCTCTTGTGTTAAACTTTGGAATTCGGAACTATGACCTGCCGTCCCCTATAGAACCCGCATTTTGGGCAGACCCGGTGCAGAAGTACCTTGTTGCCGCAAGTGTTGCATTCTATCAGGTTGGGGGCGGTAAGTTTCATGTTGATGGACCTTCTCCGGCGGGTCCGCGCCTTTGATGTTTTATATCTGGGTACAGCCATTTTACTACCTCTCCACTTGAAAATAACAAAAATGTCGATTTGTGTCAAGCAATAAATGACATTTTTTAACTTTTTGTCATTAATTACAATTATGGGTATTTTTCCCTCAAAGCCCTGGCGACCAGGGGGGGTACCATGCCGGTGACGTTGCCCTGGAATGAGGCAAGTTCCCTGATAAACGAGGAACGCAGGACAGAGTACTGCGGGTCGCAGGTCATAAAGATCGTCTCAATGCCGGGGTCCAGGGCCTTGTTCATCATGGAAAGCTCGAATTCAAAAGAGAAATCTTCCATCCCCCGCACGCCCCGGATAAGCAATTTGATGTCCGCTTTCTGTAAAAATTCGACGATTAGGGTGTCGCAGACGGCAACTGACACGTTTTTCCAGTTTTCGGTAAGCTCGCAGAGCATGGCATAGCGTTCTTCGGCGGAAAAAAGGGTTTTTTTTAGGCGGTTTACGGCAACGACGACGAGAATTTCGTCAAAAATGCCCGCTGCCCGCTGGATTATGTTGAGATGTCCCAGGGTGGGGGGGTCAAAAGAGCCGGGAAACGCCGCTTTTAGCATTAAGTTCCCCCTATTATGCCGTACAACCTGTCCAGGTCGTCCATGGAGTAATACTCGATGTGGATTTTGCCCTTTTCCAGGCCTCCGTCGATGGTCACTTTGGTTCCCAGCCGTTCGATGAATTTTTCTTCCATTTCGGTGATTTCCGGCGGGCGTTTGGGGGCCGTTTCGCCCCCGGCAAGGCCGCCTGCTGCGGGGGGGGCGTTCAGCGCAGATGCGCGTTTTTCTGCCTCGCGGACGGATAGCCCCTTGCCGGCGATGTCCCTGAACAGCTTGTCCCGCAGCGCCTTGTCCGTTACCGAAAGAAGGGCGCGGGCATGGCCGGCGCTGATGCCGCCGTTTTCCGGGCCGCTTTCCAGGCTTTTTTGCATGTCGGCGGGCAGCTTTAGCAGGCGCAGGGCGTTTGTTACCGCCGAGCGGCTTTTGCCGACCTTGAGGGCAAGTTCCTCCTGGGACAGGCGGGAATAGTCCATCAGGTTTTTATAGGCCGCCGCTTCCTCGATGGGGTTAAGGTCGCTGCGCTGGATGTTTTCGATGAGGGAAACCTCTAGCCGCTTCTGGTCGGTGTATTCGCGGATGATTACCGGCACTTTGCGTAAGCCGGCCAGCCGCGCCGCCCGCGTCCGCCGCTCGCCAGCGATGATGATGTACGAGGCGTCTGCGGCATTTGGTGCTGGCATGGCGATAATCGGCTGGATGATTCCGTGCTCGGCGATGGAGTCGGCGAGTTCGCGCAGTTCCGTTTCGTCAAAATTTTTCCGGGGCTGGCCGGGGTTCGCCGTCAGCCAGTCGACGGGAAGCTGCACTACCTCGCCAAGGGGCGGCATACCGTGCGGCGGCAATTTCTGCTTTCGCTTGTCGGGACTTTTTCCGCCTGCGTCGTAGGTTTCGCCGCCAAAACCGGCGTCATTTTCGCCGCCGTCGGGGAGCAGCGCGTCCAGCCCCCTTCCCAATCCTGCTTTGCGCGCCATTTTAGGCTCCTCCCCCGTGGGTTTCGTCCTTTGGCGCCGTTTTCGCTGGTGCTACCGCAGCCGCTGCTTTGGCATTTTGCACCGCAGACCTCCGTATTATTTCCCGCGCAAGGCTCTGGTATGCCCTGGCGCCGGCGCAGTTGGGATCGTATAACACGATGGGCTGCCCGTGGGAGGGCGCTTCCGACAGGCGGATGTTCCGGGGAATTATCGTAGAAAAAACCGCGCTCTTGAAATAGGCGCTGACCTGTTTTACAACGTCCTGGGCAAGCCGCGTCCGGGGGTCGTACATGGTAAAGAAAATTCCCCCGATGCCCAGCGACCGGTTCAGGCCGCGCTGTATCCGCTGGACGGTTTTTAAAAGCAGGCTCAGGCCCTCCAGGGCAAAGTATTCGCACTGCATGGGGATAAGCACCGAATCGGCGGCGGCCATGCCGTTGAGGGTCAGCACGCCGAGGCTGGGCGGGCAGTCTATCAGGATAAAGTCGTAGCGGCTTTTTACCGGCGCAAGGGCTTTTTTCAGGAACAGGTTTCTGTCTTCCTGTTCGATAAGTTCTACCGCCGCGCCGGACAAGTCAATGCTGGCGGGAATCACATCCAGGCGGGCAACGCCGGTCTTTTTAATTGCCTGGTCGATGGTCGCCTTTCCCGACAGCAGTTCGTAGATCCCCGGCCTCGGCGGTTTTGCACCCACACCCGAAGACAGGTTTGCCTGTGCGTCAAAGTCCACCAGCAGCACATTTTTCCCTTCTGAGGCAATGTACGCGCCGATGTTAAGCGCCGAGGTAGTTTTGCCCACTCCCCCCTTCTGGTTCACAAAGACAAAGGTTCTCCCCATGGGGGTAAGTATACAGCAGGGATATGTTATTGGGGAATAGGGAGAGAATGTTGCCCTGCGGTATTATACCTTCTATTGCCTTTTCGTCCGGTTCGCTTAAAGTTGCCGTACAGGCCGGACACGGCGATGCTGTCCGGCGTTTTGATTATCATGTGTGCCGTCAGCAAAATTTATGTACCATGCTCTGTAAGAACCCCAGGTATCCGTCCATGTTGTTGACGACCAGTATTGTTCCGGTCTGAAATTGCCAAGACCGCGCAGATACAAATTGCCGTACATAAAGTTAAGTTCGTCCCGCGACGGCATAAACCAATCGTCAAAGCCGTTATGTTCGTAATTGTCGCAGAGCCGCACCGCCCAGGTGAAGCCGCCCCGTGCCTGCGCTATTTGCATGAGATACTCGGTATTGTATATGCCTCTGCCAACTGCGCGGCCGGTTTCTTCGTATGTTCTTTCCCATAGCTCATACAGGTTTCGGGGAAGCGAACCGGGGTTTTCTATATAATTAGTTGGGCCTAAATCCGCAGGGGCGGCTTCCAGGTACCGCCAGCCTCCTATGCTGTTACCTTTGTCATAGAAGACTAAACCGCCAGCGGGGCCGGTGTCGCCGATTTTGTAGGCGGGTGTTTGTTGCACTGGAACTTGTGCCGTTCCTCTACTTCCGCTGGTATCGGTTGTTGCCGTACCACTGCCCCCCCTTTCCGTTCTCGCCGTGCCGGACGCTGTAGCGTATGATGACCCCGAATACGCGCCTCCTCTGGACAATGCAGTAATAGTACGGCTTGCGTTAATGTTGCGGTTATACTGCCCCTGTACTTCGGCGGTTTCCACGTTCAGGGCGCGGATTCTCATACGGTGGCGGTCGGCGAGGGGGCTGATTGTCCCTGATACGATGGTCTGCGCCCCCAGGAATTTACCGATTGAAAGGGCGGATTCATCGTCCACTTCTCCCGAAAACTGAAAGTTTAATTCCATGCGGATTTTGTCTAACTGCGCCCTGTCCACTACGGAAAACACCCTGTCGTTGACGGCGTTGGCGATGAGTTCGTCTATGATGTATTCGGAAAGGTCGTTATAGTCGGACTGTATGTTGAGGATTACGATTTTGTTTCCTTGCGGGATATTGCCGTTGAGGTAGTCCGATGTATCACGGATGGCGATGTCGAG
>Ga0082212_10002217_pt1 | contig 28540 bp, 22 predicted proteins | sample TergutNt197P3_FD_71548 | JGI IMG/M metagenome (GOLD analysis project Ga0082212, IMG submission 71548) | Neocapritermes taracua P3 segment gut microbial communities from Petit-Saut dam, French Guiana - Nt197 P3 | ecosystem: Host-associated > Arthropoda: Insects > Digestive system > Gut ...
AACCAATTCATGCGTAGCAGTCCTGGAAGGGGGCGAACCCGTAGTTATTCAAAATTCAGAAGGCGGCCGGACTACTCCGTCTATTGTGGGATTTACCAGCAAGGGCGAGCGGGTTATCGGCGCTCCTGCCAAAAACCAGATGATCACCAATCCGGAAAATACGATCTACTCGATTAAACGTTTTATGGGCCGCCGTTTTTCCGAAGTGAGCAACGAAATGAAGTTGGTTCCCTACAAGGTTGCCGAACAGGGTGATGATGTGCGCGTGGACATTGACGGAAAAAAATATTCACCTCAGGAAATATCCGCCTTTGTGCTGCAAAAAATGAAAAAAACCGCAGAAGATTATCTTGGCGAAAGTGTAACCGAAGCTGTTATTACCGTACCGGCTTATTTTAATGACGCACAGCGGCAGGCCACCAAGGATGCGGGAAAGATCGCAGGACTGGACGTAAAGCGGATTATCAACGAACCCACAGCGGCATCGCTGGCATTTGGTTTTAACAAGGAAATGAAGCACGACCGGATGATCGCCGTCTACGATTTGGGCGGCGGTACTTTTGACATCTCGATCCTTGAATTGGGCGAAGGTGTATTTGAAGTAAAGGCCACCAACGGCGATACTCATCTGGGCGGCGATGATTTTGACCGGCGCATTCAGGAATGGCTTATTACCGAATTTAAAAACGACACGGGAATAGACCTTGCCCAGGATCGTATGGCTCTGCAGCGTCTGCGGGAAGCGGCGGAAAAAGCCAAAATTGAGCTTTCCGCAATGCAAACCACCGAGATCAACCTTCCCTTTATTACCGCCGATCAAAGCGGGCCCAAGCATCTTCAGAAAAGCATTTCCCGTTCCAAATTTGAACAAATGGTTGCAGACCTTCTGGAACGATCAAAGGAGCCCTGCAAAAAAGCCCTGGCGGATGCAGGCCTTAAACCCGAAGACATTCACGAAATAATTCTGGTCGGCGGTTCTACAAGAATCCCCGCAGTTCAGCAAATTGTAAAAGATTTGTTCAAGAAAGAACCCAATAGGGGCGTTAACCCCGACGAAGCGGTTGCCGTAGGCGCGGCGATTCAGGGAAGTATTCTGTCAGGAGATGTAAAGGACGTACTCCTCCTTGACGTAACTCCCCTTTCTCTGGGAATAGAAACTCTGGGCGGCGTAATGACCCGGCTGATTCCAAGGAACACAACGATCCCGACAAGAAAAAGTCAAATCTTTTCTACCGCTGCCGACGGACAGACAGCTGTTTCCATTCAGGTGCTTCAGGGTGAACGGGAAATGGCAAACCAGAACCGTGTTCTTGGCCGTTTTGATCTGGTAGGCATTCCTCCGGCTCCCCGGGGCATTCCGCAAATCGAAGTAACTTTTGACATAGATGCAAACGGCATTGTCCATGTCAGTGCAAAAGATCTTGGTACCGGTAAAGAACAGAAAATCCGTATCGAAAGTTCTTCGGGGCTTTCCGATACCGACATCGACCGTATGGTTAAAGAAGCGGAACTCCACGCGGAAGAAGACAAGAAGGAACGCGAAAAGGCGGAAGTCAGGAACGAAGCGGATTCAATGATCTACAGTACGGAAAAAAATATCAAAGACCTGGGAGACAAGGTAAGCGCCGAAGACAAGGCCAAAACGGAAGAGGCCGTTGCGGAGCTGAAAAGAGCACTGGAAAGCGGAGATACCGAAGCCATCAAAAACAAAACCGAAACCCTTAAGCAGGCTTCTTACAAGATTGCCGAAGAAGTTTACAAACAGCAATCTGCCCAGGGCACAGCCGATCCGGGTTCAGGACCCGGAGGTCCGGGAGGCTCTGACATGGGCAACGGCGCCGGTTTTACGGGCGGAGGGCCTGAGACAAAGAGCGCCGAAGACGCCGATTACGAAGTAGTTGACGACAAATAGGAAAATATGGCAAAACGCGATTACTACGAAGTACTGAGTGTACCAAAAAATGCCTCCAAGGATGATATAAAGAAGGCGTATCGCAAACTTGCCATTCAGTATCACCCCGATAAAAATCCGGGAAACAGGGAAGCGGAAGAGAAATTTAAAGAAGCCACAGAAGCCTACGAAATCCTGGGAGACGACCAGAAAAAAGCCGCCTACGATCAATTTGGTTTTGCAGGTGTCGACGGCATGGCCGGACAGGGAGATTTTTCCCAGACCTTCCGCGGTTTTGAAGATATTTTCGGTGATTTTTCCGGAATCTTCGATACATTCTTCGGCGGAGCCGGACGCCGCCGTTCTTCTGGCGGTGTCCGTCAGGGAGCAAACCTCCGTTACGATATTGAGATACCCTTTAAAGATGCTGTGTTCGGTACAAAGGTGGAAATTCAATATACCAGAAATGATGCCTGTCCAACCTGTAAGGGAACCGGAGCCGCAGACGGATCGGGTAAAAAGGTTTGTCCTTCCTGTCAGGGTTCGGGTCAGGTACGGCACAGTCAGGGTTTTTTTTCCGTGGCCTCTACCTGCCACAACTGCCACGGCGAAGGCTATATCATAGAACAGCCCTGCCGGGACTGCGGCGGCGGCGGAACACAGCGGAAACGCCAGAAAATAATGGTTACAATTCCAGCCGGAGTGGAAAACGGAAAACGTGTTGTAATTCCCCGTCAGGGCGATGCAGGTCCGGGCGGCGGTCCTTCAGGCGATCTCTATGTCTTTATACGGATCAAACCGCACGAGTATTTTGAACGGCAGGATCTGGATCTGTACTGCGCCGTACCCATTTCCATTACCCAGGCATCACTGGGAGCGGAGATCCACGTAGGCACTCTTGACGGAAAAAAACTAAAGGTAAAAATTCCTGCAGGCACACCCAACGGCAAACTCCTCCGTATACGCGACGAAGGTGTTCCTTCGGGAAACAAACGGGGATCGTTCTGGATTAAACTTATGGTTCAAATACCGGAAAAACTTTCCAGGAAGGGTAAGGAACTGCTGGAAGAACTATCCAGGGTGGAAGGAGAAAACGATTCTCCCAAACCAATTCTCCTTTCACAAATGGGCGATCAATAGCTCGAATTCCAATCTGGTAAATCTTAAAGCTTGCATACAAGCATAAAACCGTTGGAAAGCGGTACAAATGTAACGGCATCTGTTTTTTTCCGCAAATGCAGCCAGGGAATAAGGTAACCAAAAACCGAACCAATGGCCGCACCGGCCAGGACATCGCTTGTAAAATGATTACCCGAAAAAATACGGCTTATTCCTACTCCGGCAGCCAAAAAATACGAAACAACACCGAGCGGTATCTTCCAGGGAGAATCAGGGTATTCGGTAAAAAAGGTAGAAGTAAAAAAACCAGCCGACATAAATGCAAAAGCCGTATGCCGCGAAGGGAAACTTTTATAATAATCAGCCGACATTCCCGAAGGAACATCCCCAAAATAACAATAAGGCCGGTATCGTGCTATCGAATTCTTCAGGATTTCGCAGGTTCCGAATACAAGGAGAGCGGATTCGGCATACATAACGCCATACGTTGCCCAGACATTGCCGTCCCTGATATTTTCTATCAGCGACAAAAGGGGCATCGCCATTAACCCATATAAAACAACATCGCTGACGATATCCAGTGATTTATTGTATTCAAACATCAAATTTCGATCAAATGCGTTTACATTATCTTTCGCAAGAGGAATATCACTGCAGGAAGCAATGCCGGCAGAACGGTCAACAAAAAAAGAAACCGCCGTCAATCCCAAAGAAGCAGAACCAATTACAATGTCTTTTGTAAGATCAAGTGAATACTCACTTTCTGCAAAGCAGCTAACCGAAACAGCTATTATACAGAGTAAAACAAAATGCTTTCTCATATCAGGCTTTGCAGCATACCCGGGTTATTAAAACACTGCATGAAAAACCGTCTGATCCAGCAAAATAAAAAGTCCCAAAAGCGCAGTATATATTCCAAATCCTATAAGCGAATGTTTGCGGATAATATTTAACATAAAGGTTACAGCGATAAATCCAACAATCGCTGCGGTAAGAGTTCCCGCAGCAAGAGCTGCAGGGCTAACGCCGGCCAAAAATCCTATAGTTGCTTCGGGATTTACACTCTGGAAATGATGGTACTTATACAATTCCCGTATTTGAAGCATAAGAGCGCCCAAAATAGCAGGAATGGCAAGGAGAAAGGAAAAACGAGCGGCCAAATCCCGTTTCAGCCGGCGGGACAGCGCTCCGGAAAGGGTAAGGCCGGAACGCGAGATACCGGGAGCAATGGCAATTCCCTGAAGTAACCCTATAAACACCGCATCAATCGCATCAATTTCCGCTTCGTTCCGCTGCTTGCCGTGCCGCCGGGAAAGGTAATCGGAAATAAAGAGTGCCAAAGCAGTAATTAAAAATGCCTGCCCCAGCCATTCTCCGGATTTAAAAGCTTCTTCAATACGGTCTTTAAAGGCAAACGCAATTCCGGCTGTTACCGCTGTTGCCAGAACAAGAAGGGCGGTAATACGCTGGAAGGGACGGCGGATTAAATTCCAGACATCTGTACGCAGGGCAACAAGTACTGCCAGCAGAGTACCGCAATGCAGTACTACGTCAAAAAAAAGTGTAGGAACCGATATGCCTAAAATTTTCTGGACCAATAAAAGATGGCCTGAGCTGCTGATTGGAAGAAATTCCGTTAAACCCTGGATAAATCCCAGAAAAATTGCCTGAAGAACAGTCATTTTGCCTCAATATTCACAATATACTTAATAATTACAATAACATTAGCGGATGATCACCCACTTGCCGTCGATCTTTGCAAAGTACAAATCCATAGTCCAGCGTTCTGTAGTTCTGCCTTCCCTATAGGTAACTATTAACGCCGGTTCGGGGAACCCTATGCGTCCCTGTCCCAATCGGACCGCTCTGTCTTCAGCGGCAGAAAAAAAACTGTTTCGTCCGTTAAAGTACACAGTATAACCCGATTTAGCCATAAGTTCACGATACTTCGCCTCTATTTCAGCTTTAATTGCCGCCGCAGTGGTAAAACGGGCAGTTGCCAGATCGGAATATTTAAAACTAAAAAGGGCATCAATAGTATCAATATCCTTTTCGATAAAGGCAGTACGCAGCTGTTTGGCAATGGCGGCAATTTCCTCCTGATCGTCACGGGGAAGAACACCGGCAGAAGAAATAATCCGCTCTGCCTTTTCCAGATTGACCCTGGGAAAACCATCAGCCTTAAAGACTTCTGTAAAAGTATAGGGATAGGTATTCGGCGCTTCAGAAGCTCTGGCAACAGACCATTTAAACTCCTTGATTAGTTTATCATTGGAAATAATTTTAAACGAAGCGGCTGTTATTCCGGGGGTAAATTTAATGCTGTCCGGCCAAAAAATAGTAATATCAATCTTGTTATTTCCCGAAACCATCCAGTCATTGATATCAATTCTGGAACTATAATTGCCCTCCCCTCCGTCGATAATCAGTATTTCGGCGCCGTTTACCATTACATTAAAACCAACGGTCTGCACGGAAGCATCAATATAGAAAAGATAATTTCTTCTGGAAGGACGGGACGATGTTCCGCTTTGATTCTGGATCGGGAGATTATTTTCGGGCGGAGTCTGGGCGCAGGCAGAAACCAACGCCGCAAACAACATCACCGACCAAAGCTTTCGCATACCTTTAATATAACCAAAAAAATCTGTTTTGGTTACTCCCTGCACAGGTTTTTCCGTAACCAAAACAGCGCCATTTAAAATCAACCCAATCCGGCTTTTCGGCGGGACTGAACATCGTAGAAAACCGCCAGAAGGAGGATTACGGCCTTAACTACATACTGGTAATGTGTTCCCAGATTCATCAGGGACATGCCGTTATTAATGGACGCCATTACAAGACCGCCGATTACAACGCCCACTACCGAACCAATACCGCCGGAGGCAGAAACACCGCCGATGTAACAGGCAGCTATGGCATCCAGTTCAAACAAATTTCCGGCCTGCGGAAGGGCGCTGTTCATATACCCGGTGGAAATAACCGCCGCCAGCCCGGTGCATGTACCCATAAAGCAGAATACGATAAACGTAACAAATTCAGTATTAATACCGGACAGCTTTGCCGACCGGGCGTTACCGCCGACAGCATAGATATATCTGCCAAAAACAGTATTTTTTAATACATAGTGAAAAATACCCACGGTAATGCCCAGAACAATTACAACAATGGGGAATCCCCGGTATGCGGCAAAACGTTCGGCAATAACAACCACAAAAGCGCTTACAATAACTAATTTTGCAAAAAACAACGCTTGTGGGGCAACTTCAAAACTGTTTTCTATTTTTTTTCTGCGATTGATAAATTCCGATATCCAGAAGAAGATCAGTACAATTGCGGCAAAAATAAACGGTGTTGGAAAGTGATCAAAAAACATCCGTTCTTCCAGTTTAAGGATGTCACCGTCTATTGTCCCGGTAGAAAGATAGGAATAAACATAATCCTTAAAGTTTACGGGGTTTACCCGGGTTACAATGTACGTAAGTCCCCGGAAAAGCATCATTCCGGCCAGGGTTACAATAAAAGCCGGAACTTTCGGATAGGCGATAAACCACCCCTGGAAAGCGCCGATGGCAAAACCTATTATCAAAGAAACCAAAAGCGTAACAAATAAACCCACACCGGTATTATAGACATACGCGCTTATCGCCCCGATAAAGGCGCAAACCGAACCAACCGAAAGGTCAATTCCCAGGATTATGATACACTGAACCATCCCCGTTGCAAGGATCAATACATAACTGAACTGGAAAAAAATATTGGTTATATTCCGTCCGCTGAAATTCGTCCAGTTGGACAGCGGGCCAAAAATAAGCATTATCAATATCACCATGATAAACATGGAATAATTACGCAAATTGCTCTTTATTAATGCCCGTGAATTCAACGTATGTACAACTTTGTCGCCCATTATGTTCTCCTTATAAAATAGAAATAGATATTTAACCGACCAATGCCATATGCATGATCTTTTCCTGGGTAGCTTCTTCGTGCATCAGCATACCCTTGATTTTTCCTTCGTTCATCACATAGATCCTGTCCGCCATTCCCAGCGCTTCGGGAAGTTCGGAACTTACCATAATGATACTTTTGCCTGCCGCCGATAAGTCGTTCAGAATATTGTAGATTTCCGTCTTGGCGCCTACATCAATACCCCTTGTAGGCTCATCAACGATAAAAATCTCCGGGCCGGCAGCCAAAGAACGGCTTACTACCACTTTTTGCTGATTGCCGCCGGAAAGATTCCTGGCTATCTGATTAATCGACGGGGTTCTGATATTCAAATCCTTGCGGAATTTTTCTGCTACAAAGATTTCTCTGGCGACGTTTACCACTCCCATTTTGGATAGTTGCTTTAAAGAAGAATTGGATATGTTGGTTTTGATATCCTGCATAAGGATTAACCCAAGGCCTTTACGGTCTTCGGAAATATAGCCAAGCCCTTTATCCATAGCCATCCGGCTTGAACCAAGGAATACAGCTTCTCCGTTTACGTAGAGTTCTCCTTCGCTCTTGTATCCATAAGACCTACCGAAAATACTCATCATCAGTTCTGTACGGCCGGCCCCCATAGGCCCGCAAAATGCCAGAATCTCCCCTTTCTTTAAATAAAACGAAACGTTTTCCACCACCTTAATGCTGTGATAATCAGGATGGTATACAGTCCAGTTTTTAACTTCCATGATCGTATCGCCCGGCTTGCTCTTGCGCTCCGGAAAGCGGTGGGTTAAATCCCTGCCTACCATGTCCCGGATGATCTTTTCTTCGGTAAGATCATCTTTTTTAACATCGTAGCTTGCTATGGATTTACCGTCCCGCAGAATTGTTACGGTATCCGCAACTTTTAAGAGTTCGTTAAGTTTATGGGATATCATTACACAGGTAATTCCCTGTTTTTTAAAATCCAGAATTAAATTAAGGAGTTTTTCACTCTCGTCATCATTCAAAGAAGAAGTCGGCTCATCCAGAATTAAAAGGTCTACTTTTTTGGAAAGCGCCCTGGCTATTTCCACCAACTGCTGCTTCCCTACCCCTAATTTACTTACCATAGTTTCGGGAGGCTCATAAAGACCTACCTGATCAAGGTAGGTTTTTGATTCTTTTATATAGTAATTCCAGTTGATAACGCCGAACTTTGTCTGCATATGACCAAGGAAAATATTTTCATAAATAGACAGATACGGGCTTAAAGCCAGTTCCTGGTGGATAATGGCAAGCCCTTCTTTTTCGCTATCCTTAACGCTGTGATAATTGGTTTCTTTACCTTTATAAACTACCTTTCCCTGGTAATCCCCTTTGGGATACACACCGGAGATTACGCTCATCAGGGTAGACTTCCCTGCGCCGTTTTCCCCGCAGATAGCATGAATTTCCCCTTTTTTTATCTTTACAGAGACATTGTCCAGCGCTTTTACACCGGGAAAATTCTTGGTCAAATTTTGAATTTCTAGTATATATTCACTCATGCGTACAATGCCCTCCAATGAACCTGATTATAAAGATTTTTAAAGAAAAAAAGAAGATGGGCGAAGGCCAAAAGCCTTCAACCCATCTTTGTCAAGTCTGATTACTTGGCAGTAATCGGAGCGCCCTTATCGGCACGATCATTATAGAAACCGGCCTTTACGGGAACATCAAGGTTTTTCTTGGTTATCAGGATGGGATCCAGCAAGTAGGCATTAACAGTCTTAAGACCGGTATTACCGATATTTGCAAGACCAACGTTCCTGGCAAGAACTGCGCCCTTAATATTGATCTGCTGTTTCTTAAGAATCTGATCTGCCAGGGTGATTGCCGCTTCGGCAAGCTTGGCGGTGTCTTTAAAGACGGTCATGTACTGCTCACCGCTTTTAATCATCATCATGGATTCGAATTCAGCATCCTGTCCGCTAACGGCAGGAAGCTTGCCGCGGTATTTTGCATCGGCTTTGCAGGCTTCGATGATTGCACGGGCCAGGGTGTCATTGGGGGCCAATACTGCGTCCAGGGTTACGTTCCGGGCAGCGTTGTTCAGAAGGTCTTCCATTCTCCGTTTGGCAACAGGAGCCTGCCAGCCTTCTGTGGCGATCCTCTGGAAGTTGGCGGTGTCTGTGGAGTACCTGGGAGCGGGGCCGACAACGATGAGTGCGCCTCTGTCGATATGAGGATTAAGAACGCTCATGGCGCCGTCAAAGAAGAAGAACGCATTGCCATCGGTGGGGGAACCGGCAAAAAGGGTGATGTATTTGGGGGCAGCGGCAGTTACCTTTGTAAGGTTAAGCGCTTCTACAATTCCCTGTGCCTGAAGCTGACCAACTTTAAAATTGTTAAAGGTAATGTAGTAATCGTAATCTGCGGAATTCGGAATAATCCGGTCATAAGCGATAACCACAACACCATCACGAGCCGCTTCCCTGACTACAGAAGCAACACCGTTGTTAATACAGCCGATAACCAAGGCTTTTGCGCCCTGGGTCAGGAAGCTCTGAATCTGCTGGTTCTGCGTATTCTGATTCCCATCGGCATACTGGACTTCCGCTTTGTATTTAAGCTTTTCAGCATTCGCTTTAAGGGAAGCACCGTCTTTTGTCCAGCGCAGAACGTGGGTTTCGGGCATGGCAAGACCAATCATGGTTTGACCAAAACTGAGGCCTGCTACAGCAAGACACAGTAACACGAGAAATAATTTCTTCATACTTTATCCTCCAAAGATAATTGTAATTACACCATAATTACCCAAAAATAACTATTTGTAAAGTGTTTTTTTTTGATAATAAAGAGGGAATTTTACCTAATGAAGCAGAATTAAATGGAAAAAGCACTTGGCAAGGAATAATTTGAGGTCAAAATATTCCTTATTTAATCCATAGTGTTTATATTCCGATACACATCTTCTCTGGAATGAAAACCGTCCCTGATTACTTCGTCAATATTATTCCTGAAAATAGAAATGGATTTTTCCAGGTATGCCGGTATTTTTTCCTCACTGTTATTGTCCGCCATGACATTGGTAAAGGGAATTTCCGTTTGGTTATCCCTGGCGTTCTGAGCTATGGCAACTGCCAGGGCAGCCGCCCTTACCCCGATTTTTCCTATGGGTTTATAGACGGTCATTAATTGGGTTCCTTCCACAATACGCTGGCAGGCGCTTAGATCCGCATCCTGGCCCACTACAGCAACATTGCCTGCCAGCCGGCGCTCGGAAAGCAGCTGAATTGCCGCTCCGGCAATGGCATCGTTGCCGCAGGCAATAGCATCAATACCGGTCGTCTCTTCAAAAATAGCGCTTATTTTTTCCAGCGCTTCATCGGAACTCCATTCTTCCAGCCAAATTTCACGAACAATTGTAACTTCGCCCTTTTTAACAAAAGGATCGATAATCTCGTGAAACCCGGCGCTGATGTCAAAACTGTTTACATCGTGAACCGAACCGTTTACCACCAAATAACGTCCGCGCGGCACGGCACGGCTTAAAGCCCTTCCAAACTGCCGGCCAACTTCTTTTGAATCAAAGGAAATATACGCATCCAAAGGAGCTCTCTGAATCAACCTGTCATAAGCGATAACCGGAATACCGGAATATTTTACTCCCAGAATTGCATCGGCAATAAGCTCCGTATCGTGAGCGATCACAACCAGAACATCAATGTTCTGGTTCACCATGTAATTTATCTGTGCAATTTGTTCCTGAATACCTCCGGCGGAAAGCTGGACAATTACATCCGCACCCAACTGCTGAGCCGCCCCGGTAAACACTTTAAGATCCTTGTTCCAGCGTTCTATAATAAATGTGGCAGTGGCAATGGAAAACCCTATGGTCAGTTTTCCTTCTCCGCCCGGCTTTTTAATCCCTGACGCGGATTGAATGCTGCTGTTCTGGATTCCTGCAGAATTTCCTTCGTTGCATGATATACAGTAAACACAAAGAACAAAAACCGCCGCCATACGAAGGAATCGCATAAGTAATATTAACCGGTATTGGTACTGCCTGCAAGACACTTATGGTATTAACGTAATCGTGCATGCTTTACCCATAGGATGAAAGGTTCCGCACAGCAAAGCATTATCCTGAATGTTAAGATCCGCAGTTTGCGGAACAAAAAGCCTTGTTTCCATGCCGTCATCATGACGTATCACAAGTCCGTTCAGGACACCTGCAACTGCCTTGATGTGATCTTCGCCGGCAATATCATCGCTGCCAAGCAGCGGAGCAAAATCCAATGAAGTATGCAGCGTCCGCATTATCGACAGCAGAAGATGTCCGGATTTTTTACACAGGTACACAGGACCGGCTTTGACATACGATGCATTAATAATTTCCTGTACTTCTTTACGGCTCATAGAAAAAAACTTCATGTAAAATGCATCTTCATAATCACACAGACCTTCACAAAAAAGCAGAACAAACTCTTCTGTATCAATTTTCTTATATATGGAAAAGTTAATCCGCGAAAAAACAAAATCCTCAAAACTTCTGTTTGATAAATCCGGTGTTTTTCCGGCCGCATCGGTCTTTCTTGCCGCAGGTTCAAGTTTTGCCAAAGCATTCAGCCTTTCCAGTTCCTCGTGAACAAAAAGAAGCCGGCGGTAACGGCTCTCTATACGCCGCCTTACAAGATCAACAATCTCATCAGCGTTCATAGAGTTCCTGCAAAAAAAGTGTCGTTGCCTGGGCAACGTTAAGGCTTTCAATAACGCCTGTTCCGGGAACCCTGGCCAATACGGAACATTGTTCCTTTATTTCTGCGGACAGACCGGTTTCTTCATTTCCGATTACCAGGACTATTCCCTGCAGCCGGGAGTTTTCTCCCTTAATGATTTGGGGAATATCCCGAATTCTGACCCTGGCCCTCGGATCGGTGCCGATGGTCAGGATTTTTTTTGATGCGCTTTTTAAAAAAACTTCCGGACGGCGGACAGAACGGAATTCGACATATTCCATTCCTCCTTCAGCGGCACGATAGGCGGCTGTAGTAAGGCTTTTTGCCCTGGGGTCTCCTTCTTCGGTACTTTGTTCGGTAAGAATAACAGGCGAAGCGTCAAAAAAAGCGGCTGAGCGGACAATGGCTCCCAGGTTATGATCGTTTCCGATATTGCAAAGCAAAAGCCCGGTTTTTCTGTCAGCCGCCCACTTGTCAATGTCTTCGGGTACAGCAGTCTCAACAGCAGGTTCGTAGATCATTGCTACAATCCCCTGATGATGGGGAGTCTTGCAGATCTTTTCCAGTTCTTCGTTTTCACAGATCTTATAAGGCCGTTTCCGTGCTGCCAATTGTCTGCACAGTCCGGTAAAAAGAGGGAGTCTTTCTTCCCGCATAAAAAGCCGGTTAATTTTTTCCGGATGAACATCGCTTAAAGCGCGAATCGCATTCAGACCACAGACGGCAAGTTCATCGGTCAGCTTATTGTACATAGTAAAAATGTATCATTTTTATTACCCAAATACATAGCGGCCGTCAACCGACTTAACCCTAAGGGTAATATTACTAAGCGAACCGCCTTTTTTTAAATTAACCAGATACTTGCCAAGTGCGGTATCCGAAACCGCAATATGGGTTAATATCCAATCTTTAAGATATTTTACAAAATTCAACGGGTTAGTATAAACATTGTTGGAAAGATCATTGACCGTATTCAGCACTTCCCTGACAAAATCACTGTGTTCTTTTTTATGAGCACCAAAAGCAGGATAGTTTACCCTTTCCATTATTTTTTCTTCGGTGGAAAAATGGTATCCTACATAACCGACTGCTCCGTGGAGCACCTGCATAAAAACATCTTTGGAACTATTCCTGTCTTTCAGGCAGCTTCTGTACAGCCTGTTGGTCAAATTAATCAATTCCATGTGCTGGGAATCAATAAGAGGAATATTTACCGAATAGGATTTTTGCCAGGTAACAATTTCTTCAGCAGCCATATATATATAAAATAATATTTTTTGCAGAGAAAAGCAAGAAATTTTTTTATTATCGCCTGTCAGCCGGTATGTACAACCTCAGTTAATACTTACTTTCTATTTTTTAGTACCGGTTAATTCAATTTCCTCATTGGGTTCCATAATTAACCGTCCCGGAACCGAAAAACGCTCGGCAAAACTTCTTTCAAACAATATCCCCGGCGAACTTGTATGCATGGGTATACTATTCTTTGCGCCAATGATTTGTGCCCATTCCGCAGCCCTCTCGGGAACTCCGGCAGTGTATATTAACGCATAATCAATGTTTTCTCCGGGAAACGTTTCCATTTGATCCGTTTTGGATGAATCACCTGTATGGTACACTTTAATACCATCAACGGTAATGATATAACCAACGCCTATACTGCGGTGGTGGCTTCCGTTGTATGCCTCGACTGATTCAATCTTTACACCCTTGATTTTAAAAGTATTGTACTTGTTCCCTTTTTGCGCTTCCTCATTTGTAATGATAGTGCAATCTTTTTTCTGCGTAACCAAATCAATTTTGTAATGGTCGAAATGTCCATGAGATACCAAAATTATATCCGCTGGCACGTCGTAACCTTCTCCGTAAGCCGGATCAATATAAATTACCGTTCCGTTTTTTGAGGTAATTCTAAAGCTTGCGTGCCCCTGAAACAAAAGTTTTGTCGGCCCTTCGTCTTTACATGCGGATAACACCAGTAAAATCAGCATGGAAACTGTCAAAAAGCGTTTAGTTTTCATTTTTCCTTCCTAATGGTTATATTTTACAATGAGTATAGCTTATAAGTACCTGAAAAAATGAACATTTTTGATCATTTATTCAAGTAATTTTACTATTCATAATTTCTTACTATCAATTATTTTTTTATATAATATTTCCTCTAAATTTCTTCTTCCGTCTATTATTGATATTATTTCCATTTTTTTATTTTCCGTCTTATAAAATACTATCCACGGACTTATGTTAATTTGATGAATATAATTTATTCCAAATTCTCTTAGTATGGGAGCTATTCTTCTTCCCTCAGGATTTTCTGATATTTTGTCTACTTCTTTAATTATTTTTGCATATATTTTTTCTGCGGTTATTTTTCCGGTGTTATATTTTATGTACGAAATAATTTCAGCCAGTTCATCCCCGGCATCTTTTGACCAAATTATTTCATGTTTCAAATTTAGTCCAATATTGTCTTTATTTTACTTTTTAATTCATCATGGGTATAACATTTTCCGTTTTTCAGGTCTTTTTCACCAATTGACAGAATTTTCATTAAATTTACAGCATTAATAATGTTCTGGTACTGTTTTACGTCCATCAAAACGGCTTTTGCCTCTCCATTTTGGGTTATAACCATAGGGTTATTCTTTTCTCTAACCAGTTTCATTACCTCGGCGGTATGTGATTTTACATAAGATATTGGCCTAATATCTTCTACCAGATTTATCATAAAATTCCCCTGTTTTTATTTAGTACCATATTTAGACTTGTATGTCAATGCTTTATATCATCTTTTTTCTCAGGACAGTTTCCCAAGTTTTTCCAGCCGCCGGCATGCTTCCTCAACATCGGCCCGGTGACCAAAGGCGGAAAAGCGGATATACGATTGCCCCGAAGGTCCAAAGCCCGCACCGGGTGTGGTAACCACACGGCACTTTTCCAGGATTTCTGCAAAAACTTCCCAACTGTCCCTGCCGGGAAAACATGCCCAGATATACGGTGAATTATCCCCGCCAATGCAGGCAATGCCGAGCTTTTGCAAAGCGCTACGGATCAATGCGGCATTTTGCAGATAAAAATCGCTAAGCTGCCGGATTTCTTTTTGGCCTTCCGTACTTAATGCCGCAAGCCCGCCTGCCTGGGCGATATTGGAAGCGCCGTTAAAAATTGTCCCTGCAATGCGGGCCCAGTCTGCGTTGATACTTTCGCCTGTCTCATAACGAAGTTCTTTGGGAACGGCAGTCCAGCCAAGCCGTACTCCGGTAAACCCCGCAGGCTTGGAAAATGAATTCACTTCTATTGCACATTCCTTTGCACCGGGTATTTCAAAGATCGTTTTGGGCAAATCCGGATCGCGGATATATTCGGAATACGCCGCATCGAACACAATTAAACAGCCCTTGTTCCGGGCGGCTTCGACCAGTCCGGTTAATTGTTCCCGTGTAGCAACCGCCCCTGTAGGGTTATTGGGAGAGCAAAAGTAAAGTACCGAGTTTTCCGGCAGCAGTGAAAGATCGGGAAAGAAATCGTTTTCCTGCGTACAGGGAAGATACACAATCCCCTCATAGCCCGTCCCCGTCCAGCCCTTTGCCGCACCGGAAAGCACCGATCCGTCCACATATACGGGGTAAGACGGATCCTGAACGGCCACCCTTGTTTCCCGGCCAAAAAGAAGCTGCAGCCGGCCTATGTCGCACTTTGCTCCGTCCGAAATAAATATTTCTTCTATAGTAAACGCTTTGATAGTATCCTTTTTATAAAATACTTCGATGATTTTTTCCCGCAGTTCGGGAAGCCCTTCATCCTGATAACCCGAATAGCCTTCCGCCGTGCCGAGTTTTTGCGCACCCTCGACAAGGCCGGCAGCAGTACAGGGCAGTATCGGTTCGGTAGTATTGCCCACGCCAAGACTGATAATACAGGTTTCCGGCCTGGAAGGATCTTCGGGGTGGGCAGCGGCAAACTCGCGCCTCCTCCGGGCGATTTCTGGAAAAAGATAACCGGCTTTAAGGGCTGTAAGCTGCGGATTACGATTGATCATGATGCACCTTCCTTTACCGCCTGCTTTGCAGACGTTGTCTGCGAAGCAGCTGCTGTTTCCCAGACGCTGATATTTTCTTTCTTTAAAATTATTACTTTAATCCTTCTTTCAGCGAAAACGCCGGACAGCTCTGACCTGTTGCATTGAACACCTCCGCAGAAGGAAGGTTCAGGCCCTTAAAACCGAACATTTCGCAGGCACGGGGATATGCAGGATCCCAGGTAATCTTAAAGTGGACGCATTTCAGACAATTGGGTTTTTTATTTTCTCCAACGCCCATTAAGTACAGAATACAGGGATAGAAAAAATCATTCAACCGTTATATACTGTTCGCAGATAAATCATAAAACGGAACAACTATGGTTTTTACGATAATTATTATTTTTCTCGTTGTAGGTATAGTGTTTTTTGTTTTCTTTATTGTCCGGGCTTCAAGCGTACCCAAACGGGCCGATCAGCTTGCCGGGTTTTTGCAAAGGGGGAAAACACAGGCGGTTATAAAAGCGGCAAAGGCCATTCTGGAAAAAGAGCCCAGGAACGCAGATGTGCATTACTTTTTGGGCAAAGCCTTTTTAATGGAAAAAAAGGAAGAACAGGCTTTTGTTGAATTTAAAACCTTAAGCCAGACCGGCGCTATGGGGGATTTTATTCCCGAAGAGGAATTCCGCAGAGAACTGGCCCAGCTTTTTGTAAAACACAAACAGGCCGAAGAAGCCCTGAAGGAATATGTGCTCCTGATCAAAAAGCATCCCGAAAAACCGGAATATTACTATTTGGCAGGGAAACTCTTTAATGAACGAAACCGCAGTGATATGGCTCAGAATTATTTAAGAAAGGCCGCCGAACTTGCGCCCCGGGATGCAAAGATTCAGTTTGAGCTTGGAGTAATGCTTTACAGGAATAAAAATGCCAAAGATGCCAAAGATGCCCTGGAGCGATCAATTAAATATCAGAGTGATAACGCCCAGGCTTATTTCTATCTGGGAAAAATCCAGAAAGACGTAAAGGATTATCCCGGCGCAGTAGCAACCCTGGAAAAAGCAGCCCGCGATCCGGCATACCGCCTGCGGGCAATGCTGGAAAGGGGAAGCTGCTTCCTGGCGCTGAATTCAATTGAAAAAGCAATTCCCGATCTGGAACGGGCAGTTAAGTCGATTACCGAAGAAAAGGCCCAGGAAAGCCTTTTTGCCCGGTATTACCTGGCTATGTGTTACGAAAAAATCCACGAAATGGAAAAAGCAATTGAACAGTGGGATAAAATTTCAACCTATAAAACAGGCTTTAAAGATGTGGATGCCAAACTTTCCCAGTATCAGGAGATGAGGGAAGATGATGCGGTAAAAGATTTCCTCAGCGCGGGAAATCAGGAATTTGAGGAGATAGGTAAAAAACTGGTAGCCACCGCCTTTTCCCTGGGAATAAAATCAACCAAATCTATTCCGGATGGAGTGGAATTGATAGCCATAGAAAGCGCCACATCACGCAAACCGCCCCGTCTTGTCCGCATTTACCGTTCACCGGACATGGTCGACGACAGCAAGATCCGCTCCATTCTGGATGACGCCAAACAGCAGAACATGGGCCGGGCAGTTGTTATGACCAGTACCGGGTTTACACGGCCTGCCCTGGAATATGCGGAACAGCGTCCGATTGAACTGTTCGGCAAAGACAAGCTTCAGAGCTTGTTAAAGAAAAGTACTTCCAAAAAATGAAGATCCTCTGCATCGCCGATCAAATTGATCCGCTGGTGTACAGTTCTTCCGTTAAAACCCGGTATCATGATGTGGATTTGGTACTTTCAGCCGGAGATTTACCGCTGGAGTATCTTGATTTTATCGTCTCAAGCCTCAATTGTCCGCTTGTTTTTGTTTACGGAAATCATCACCTGGAAAAATATTCTTCTTTCCAGGACGCCGGAAAATACCCGGGAGGCACTGCATGGGGATTAACCTATGCAGGTTTTACGGTACGAAGGGAAAAAGACCTGCTTATTGCTGGCCTGGGCGGATCAATGATGTACAACAAGGGAACCAATCAATATACAGAAAACCAGATGCGGCGGAAAATATGGAAACTTTTTCCAATGTTATTGTTTAACAGAATCTTCCGCGGGCGCTGGATTGATATACTTCTTACCCATGCAGCGCCCAGGGGAATTCATGATAAAGAAGATCCCTGCCACAGGGGGTTTAAATGCTTCCTTTCGTTTATGCGTTTTTTTAAACCGCGCTACCTTGTTCATGGCCACATTCATTTGTACGATCTTTCGGAACTGCGGACCACCCAATACGGCAGTACTTTGGTGATCAATGCTTACAGTCAATACCTGATTAATACAGAATATGAGTCAAAATGAGTTAATAAAACGCCAGGCAGCGGAAGATTTTTCCAGAGCCAGAGCAAAAGAAATCTTTACCCAAATAATGTACTTTCTGGATTCACGGAAGAACAAACTCCTTTCTCTTGATGATGTCAGGAAAATCCTTAAACCAAAAAGCGAAAGTTACAAAGGCTTGCGAACCGTGCCAATAAATCTGATTGTAGGAAGCGAAGGCCGTTATCAGGATTTTAATAAATACTTTCTGCCTAAATCGGATCACCTCCGCAGCCGCTGGGAAAGAGTGGACGAAGCAAGGCTTAGTGATATTATCCTGCCCCCGATTCAGCTTTATGAAATTGGAGGAGTATACTTTGTCAGGGACGGGAATCACCGTGTGTCGGTAGCCAGAGCCCAGGGTGTGGAAATGGTTGATGCGGAACTGATAAGCCTTTCAACAGAAATACAGCTTACTCCCGATATGACTCTGGAAGAACTTACAAACAAACTGCTCCTTTGCGAAAAAGAACTTTTCTATGAAAAAACCGGATTTGGAGAATTAACCGGCTGCGAGGATCTTGGGTTTTCCATACCCGGCCGTTACGATGTAATCTATGAACACATAGAAGTCCACAAGTATTTTATGAATCAAACCCGCGAAGACGAAGTATCGTTCGAGGAAGCGCTTGTTTCCTGGTACAGCAATGTTTATGCTCCCATAAATAATATTATCACCGAAAAAAAACTCTGTTCTTTGTTTCCCGAACGAACAGCCAGCGATCTTTACATTTGGATCGTAAAACACTGGGACAGTTTAAAGAAAAAATACGGCCTGCACTATTCTGTTAAAGATGCAGCCCACGATTTCGGCTCCCGTTACGGCAAACCGCGTGCTACTCTTCCTGACTTGATAAAAACATTTTTTGCCAGGTTCACAGGAAAAAGGAATTGAGATTGTTTTATATTTGAGCCTGTTCCAAAATTGCTTTTTATTTTGAATAATCGGTTACACCTCCAACCAACTTTAAAAACCCCGGATAGGTAGCATCTGCCGCTTCTGCCCCGCTAATCGCAACCTTTGTTCCGGCAGGCAGTCCCAGGGCAGCGCAGGCCAAAGCCATAACAACACGATGATCGCCGCGGCTGTCCAGGTTGATTGTGATACCGCTATGACCGGCAATGTCTGTAACAGATTCGGCGCCCTGTATAATTAAACCATCTGGTTTTTCCTCACAGCAAAACCTGGTATTTCCGGCAAACAGTTTTTGCAATTCTTCTGCCATTACGGAAATACGGTCTGTTTCTTTTATCCGCGCATGTGCGGCATTGCACAGTCTTGTTTCCCCAACGGCGAAAGCGCCCAACACTGCCATGATTGGAAGTAAGTCCGGCGTTGCATTTAAGTCGAAAACTCCGCCTTGTAACGGTCTGTTGCGGAATACGGTAACCTGCCAATCGTTATCCTTTTGTTCCCATTGTACTTCGCAGCCCATTTGTAACAGGTAATCAAAAAAAACTTTGTCCCCCTGTGTATCGTCGGGATCAAGGCTAAGCAGCGTTGTCTTTCCTCCCGAAAGTACAGCCGCAGCAGCAGGAAAAACTGCGGAAGAAAAATCTCCCGGTACGGGACCGTTCATTGGCGTATAAGCATTACCGCCCTGAATTCGGAAGTATGAATAGTCAGCGTTGGTGATTATTCTTGAATCGCAAACTGTATTATCGTAAAGCCCTTGCAATTGCTGGTAAGCCAACGTCATCTCTACATAAGGTTTTTCGTTAAGCAGGGGAATATCAATTTCTGTGATTGTGCTTTCCGGCGCCAGAGGAGCAGCAATAAGCAGCGCAGAAAGGTATTGACTGGTTATGCAGGGAAGGTTCACTCTGCCATCCTTCATTGGGCCGTAGACGGTAATGGGGATGCAGCCGTTTTTTGAAGAGATTGTTACGCCCAGATTCGCAAGTGCGTCTAACAGCGGTCCGGCGCTGCGCCCTGCAATTTGCCTGTCCCCGGTAAAAGTAACGGGTTGCGAAAGAAGGGCGGCTGCTGCAATTGCAAAAAACAGCGTGGTGCCGGAATTGCCAGCATCAATAAGTTGTTCTGTAATTACCGCTTTTCCCGACCTATGTCCGCGAACTATCCAGCTGCGTAATAGACCATTGCCGTCGCACTCAACCTTTGTTGAGAATTCTTCGGAAATTTCTGCGCCAAGAACACGGCAGGCCGCGACGCAGGCTTGAGTATCCGCAGATAACAGAGGTTGTTCAATATACGAAACATCATCTGTTAATGCAGCCATTACAAGCCGTCTTATGGTGTGCGATTTGGAAGCGAGAACGGTAAGCGCAGCGTTAAAAACGTGAGGCGTAATCCATGCAGTCATTTACTGAACAGACGGTGTTGTTCCTGCAAGATTTTCCCAGCTCTGCTGTATCGCTTCGGCGCATTCCTGGGGCGTTTTGCTTCCCTGGAACATCATCTTTACCTCTCTGGCAATAATGCTGTTAAGCTGGGTGATCTCGGGGGAACGGTACGATTCACGCACCATTTCACCTGCTTCATACATATCAAAGGCTTTGGCATAGTAAGGATCTTCTTTTGACAGTTCCCTGTTGAGTGTTCCGTTTCCCGGAACAGCATAAGCCGCTGCTGCAATTTCTCCCGACTTTTTTTTCAAAAAAAGAATAAAATTTTTTGCTTCTTCCTGATATTCACTCTTGCTGTAAATTCCCGCATACCAGACAGAAAGTGGAAATACAGGTTTTTTTGTATATGACACAGGTGCAGGAATCGTAGTAATGCTGAAATTTATGTCTGTTCTTTTTAATTCTTTTATGTCTGCAATTGAACCTATCATCATCCCGATTTCACCTTTGCCAAAAGCTTCCAGAAGTTTTGCTTTGCTTAATTCAAAAGGATTGCCGTACAGGTTTTGGTAAAGAAGATTCAGGAAATTCAGCGTGCCGATTACTTCTTTGGAAGCAAAACCGGATGAAGAGGAAGTGTCCGGATTGCCGACTGCAGCCCAAATCCACGAAAGAAGCTGCTGGTTTATATGGCGGAGATCGTTTAAAGCAATACCGGCGCCGAATTTACCGGTTTCCTTGATCCGCTGCACATACGAAAGGAATTCGGTTTGGTTTTTCGGAGGCCTGTCAAACCCGGCATTTTGCAGCAGATCTATGTTGTAATAAAGCGGATTGATAAACGAAATAATCGACACGGCATTTCCGGTAAAACCCTTGTCGTTTTCCAGTTCTGCAAGAAGTGATTTTTTTTCCAGTTCATAGATAGCATAGGGATCAATGCTGAAAATATCGGGAGGATTGATTTTTTGTGCGTTTTTGCCGGTATCTCTGGAATCTTTTTTTTCCAATAATTCCTGAATTTTATCCCAGCTCAGCTTTTCCAGCTTGATTGTGATTCCCGGATTTTGCGCTTCATATTCGGTTGTTAGTTTTAAAAGGGTTTTATCTTCAAGCTCATCGTCCCACCATGTGGCAAAAGTAAGTGTAATTTCCTTTTCCGGTTTATTCCTGCTGGTTAATATATAAATAAAAATCCCCGCAATCATTGCCAGCGCCCAAATCAACAATACTGTCCCGGCGGAAATTTTACGCATTGACGACAGTAATTTTTTAACATTATCGAAAACCCATTCTTTATCCATCATAACCTCGACTTACACCGCCCTTTTGGGGTAGTATAAATTTATGTTTGGCTTTTTAAAAAAGCTCTTCGGCCGCAGTGTATCCAGGGAATACCTTGCCGATACTGATGACTTTGTTCGTGAACAATGGAAGGCCGATTTTTCCCGGGAAGATGAGCCGGGAAAACCGCCGCATGTTCGTTTTTCCATTACATCAGAAAATTTGTATCGTGCCTATCTCTTCAATAATGCCCTTTGTCTGGGAGTAAAAAAAACCGGATGTATTGCATGGGCCGAAAATATGATCTACCGGTATCAGGACATGGATATAAAAGGCCGTATCAGGCTTGATCCAAAAGGAGGCTATGCGGCGGCAGGCTTTATTTTCCGCATGGTTGACGATCTGACGTATTATATGGCTCTGGTTTCCAGCCGCGGTTATTTCCGCCTGGATCTGGTACGGAACAGCGTTCCGCTGACACTCGCAGGCTGGACAGAAGTGCCCGGCAGGATTAATTCCGGAAACAGTTCAGGTGAATTTGAACTGCGGACAATAACGTTTGGCAGTAAAATTCTGCTGCACATCAATGGAATGTGGGCGGGGGTTTGGGATGATCCTTCCATACCGGAAGGAAGGATTGGTTTTGTTGCAGCCAGTTACGAAGAAACCGAAGCGCTTTCTGCACCGGATGCCGCAGCGGAATTTTCGCCGCCGGATGATGTTTCCGCCGCACAGGAAGAATTTTCCGCTTTGGCGGAACTTGTTGAATTCAGCCTTGATTCGCATATAGAGAATGTTGAAAAACATTATTTTGAACTTGAAACCACAGCTATGCCGGACAGCCGTATACGGCTGGCGGAAACCTTTACCGCTTTGGGGCAGGCCGGCCCTGCATTGGCTCATCTCCGTAAAGCATGGGAATGCCGGGCTAACATGGCCGATGAGCTGGCAAAGGCAGAAGACGGAGTTATTCTTGCGGCAATGCAGTTGGAGGAATCGATCCGGTCTCCAAAAGAACTTCTTCTTGGATCCAGACTTGCATTGGCTTTGGAATTGTGGGACGAAGCGGAAGAGTACATTGAAGAAGCAATGGGTACAAAGGACATAGAGCGGGAAGCCCGCGGTATGAAAACAGCGCTGCTTTATTCTTCATCCCGGTATGATGATTTAATTCGCTTTGCCGAAGAAATTTCAAAGCCCGAAAATCCGGAAGAAAAAATAATTTTTGATAAAATCGATAATCACTTTGCCGATCCGGCTTCATTTTTTATTCTGCTGGGCCATTGTTACTTTAATAAAAGAGACTATCAAAAAGCAGCGGAAGCTTATGATCATGCCTATGAGCTTGATACATCAAACGGCTTTTCTTCGAAAAATGCAGCCGCTGCCTATGAATTGCTGGATCAGGGAGGCGATCCGAATCAGAATAAAAAAACTCTGGATCGCTACTTAAAGGCGGGCCGTGCATTTTTGGCGGATAATCGTTATGAAGAACTGGGGCTGATCGTTCCCAAGTTCCGTCTGTTGGGAGAGAACAACTGGGAAGGAAGGGCGCTGACCGGAAAGTGGGCTTTTGGCATCGAAGACTGGAAAACAGCGCGTGATGAACTGGATACTGCCGAACGGTTGCGTAAAAGTAAAAAAGGTTCCCCGCCCGATCCGGCAATTTACTTTTTGCAGGCTTTGCTTGTGGTCCGGGAAGGCAAACGCAGGGAGGCAATGCCCCTCTTTGAAAAGGCAGTAAAATATGCGCCGGACTATCCTCTGTTCCGTTTCCGTCTGGCGGAAAACCGTTTTCTTTTAAACAACGATCCCGGTGATCCGGAACTTGTTTCCGATTTGGAAACGGCCTTAATGGTTAAGGAAGATGACGGAAGTTTCGGCTGGATACACAATTTTGCGGCGCAGGCAGCCTTAAGCAAGGGTGATATGGAAAAAGCCCGTGTCCACCTGGAAAAGGCCGCACCGGTATTGGGTGAAGTTCCCGCCGTCAGGGTAAACCGGGCTGTCTTTCTTTATCTTCAGGGTAATGAAGCGGAAGCGCTTCGCTTGCTTGAATCGAAACCGGAAGAAGATCCCGAAGGGCTTATGGCAAACTGTGCGGGAAATCTCCTGGTTCGATCCCGGGCTGTCTTTCTTTATCTTCAGGGTAATGAAGCGGAAGCGCTTCGCTTGCTTGAATCGAAACCGGAAGAAGATCCCGAAGGGCTTATGGCAAACTGTGCGGGAAATCTCCTGGTTCGATCCCGACGTTTTGAAGAAGCCGATGTATTATACCGCCGCGCTCTTGCCGTTGCCCCGTTTAATATTCAATACCGTTATAACAGAGGTTCCTGTTTGATTGAGCTGAGTCATTACGGCGAAGCGGATGATGTATTAACCGCCGGTTCGCACAGTAATCGCTTTTCTCCCGAAACAAGTCCCGATATGCTGGGACTTATCGCTTTTGTGGCGGTAAAAAAAGGAGAACACAAACGGGCCGAAGCGGCATTGCATGCGGCGCTGAAGATCAATCCAAATCATGCGGGTTCCATGCTTCAATTGGGATGGAACCGGGCTTTTACGGGCAAATGGGAAGATGTAAAAGAAATTCTGGACAGGCTGGATGAATTTGATTTGAACGAAGACACAAAGAAGGGCAGGGATGATCTTGAAAAATGGATGATGGATGCTCTTTATAAAACTGTTTCCTGCGCTTCGTGTAACAGGGAATGGCAGGTTGAACGAAACCCGCAATCGGCCGCAAGCCTGCGGCTTTATGCCATGCCGCCGGACGATATGCCGGGCGGTACTTGTCCTGCATGTGGCAATACCTATTGTGTCGGCTGCCGCAAAGATGCTCTGGACGAATCGGGGCGTTTTGTTTGCCCCGATTGCGGTAAAACCCTTAAAATTACCGACGACGGGCTTAAAGCTCTGCTCAACGACTGGACCAAAAAGAATGTAAAGAAGAAACGCAGTTAAGAACACCCCGTAGTTGTTCCGCAGGTATCGCACTTCATACAGGTACCGCTTCGTATCAGGGTAAGCGAGCCGCAGCTTGGACAGGGATCGCCTTCGTAGCCTTTAATCCGTGCGATGCGCCGGGCTTCTTCATGTTTGGGAAGATTTTCTTTGGAAGATGGCGTCTCTTTTGTTTCATGTTTGACCGGTTCTTTCTTTAAGTCGCTCTTTTTCTCGGTATCTTTTGCTTCCGTTTTCTGACCTTTGGCCGCAGGGCTTGCTTCCGTTTTGCCTGTTTTGCCGTCCGCTTTTTCGATTGATCTGTCGGTTGACTTGTCCTGGGTTGCCGTGGCAAGAAGATCTTCCGGCTTTACCTGGCCCAGATCCGTGCGCTTCAGATAGCTGATCGCCAGATCACGGAAAATATAATCAATAACGCTGGTAGACATTTTGATATAGTCGTGGCCCTGAACCATACCGTTTGGCTCGAAGCGGCTGAAGGTAAATGCATCTACATACTCTTCCAGCGGTACGCCGTACTGAAGGCCTAAAGAAACGGCGATGGCAAAGCTGTTAAGAAGACTCCGGAACGCGGCGCCTTCTTTGTGCATATCCAGAAAGATCTCTCCAAGCTTACCGTTGTCGTATTCTCCGGTACGGATAAAAATTGAATGGCCGCTGATCTTTGCTTTTTGCGTATAACCGGAACGGCGGTTGGGCAGGGACTGCCGCTTTCCCCGCACTTCGGCGGCCCGCTGGGGATCCATGCGGCCGGAGCGCTGAGGCGCATCAAGGTCTTTCTGCAAGGCGAGTATTGTATCCGCCAGCGGATCGGCGCCGGGGGCAAAGGCCGACAATGGCTGGGAAAGTTTTGAGCCGTCGCGGTACAAAGCCACCGCTTTTAGGCCGCTCTTCCAGGCCAGCATATATGCGCCTTTTACATCTTCGTAACCGGCGGCATTGGGCATGTTGATCGTTTTGCTGATCGCACCGGTAATAAAAGGCTGCACCGCCGCCATCATGCCAACATGAGCCTGCCACGCTATGGAACGGCTGCCGTATTTGCCCGACGGTGTGGCGGTATCGAAAACGGGAAGGTCTTTTTCTTTTAAGCCCGGCGCGCCTTCCAGCCCCATAGAACCGCAGACATAGAGTTCCGCTTCGGCAATTTCTGAATCGCTGTATCCGATATGTTTTAACAGCGAAAAACCGGGAAGACTCCACGTTGATTCAGGAACGGAAAGATGCTTTTCGACAAATTCTTTTCCCAGTATCCAGTGGTTAAAAACACTTTCCAGGGTAATTGCATTCGCCGCCGCAGTTTCCGCAGCAGCAAGCACTTCGCGGGTAAAGCCTTTTGACGAAAGTAAGTCGTGATTAAGGTGCGGTGCTCCCTTAAATGATTTATGTCCGGTAGCATACGCGACAATCGCTTCGATTTCGCCTTTCTTGTACCCAAGCACTTCCAGCGCGGGAGGCGCCGATTGATTGATGATCTTAAAGTATCCGCCGCCGGCAAGTTTTTTAAATTTTACCAGGGCAAAGTCAGGTTCTACTCCCGTTGTATCGCAGTCCATTAACAAGCCGATTGTTCCGGTTGGTGCAATGGCGCTGACCTGCGCATTGCGAAAACCGTTCGCCTCTCCGAACTCCAGCGCCCGATCCCACGCTTGCCGCGCTGCCATTAACAGCACCGCCGGACAATGTTCCGGGACGATGCCCTGGGGCATTGTATTCAGCAGCTCGTATTCTTCCGCAGCCGCATTGTACGCAGCCCTGCGGTGATTGCGAATTACACGGAGCATCGCTTCGCGGTTTTCTTCGTAGTGAATAAAAGGCCCAAGTTCTTCGGCCATGCGCGCAGACTGTGCATACGCTTCGCCGGTGAGTATAGCGGAAAGGGAAGCTGCCACAGAGCGGCCTTCGTCCGAATCGTAGGGAAGCCCCATCACCATAAGAAGGCTGCCAAGGTTTGCAAAACCCAGCCCAAGGGTGCGGTACTCGTGGGAAAGTTCTGCGATACGCGGGGCGGGGAACTGCGCCATCACCACGGAGATTTCCAGTATCGTGGTCCAAATGTCTATGGCATGAAGATATCCTTCTATATTAAACATCTTCTTTTTACGGTCGTAGAGTGTGCCCAGGTTAATTGACGCAAGGTTGCAGGCCGTGTCGTCCAGAAACATATACTCGGAACAAGGATTGCTTGCACGAATCTCGCCGCCTGCGGGACATGTGTGCCAGTCGTTGATGGTCGTGTGGTACTGCAATCCCGGATCGGCGCATTGCCATGCGGAACGCGCCATGCGGTTCCAGAGATCCATCGCCTGTACTGCCTTAACTGTTTTGCCTGACACCCGTTCGCGGAGTTCCCAGGTTCTGTCTTCTTCCACGGCCTTCATAAAATCATCGCTGACGCGCAGGCTGTTATTGGAAGACTGCCCGGAGACGGTGTTGTACGCTTCGTCATCCCATGCGGTGGAAAAAACCGCCGTGCTTGCGCTGTCTCCCTGTTCGATTCGGCGGAGAAGTTGGTATAGGTATGTGGGTGGAATTTTTTCCGCCAGTGCGGAACGGAGCGCTTCGGCAAGTTCATGATTTTTTTCTATATTAAAGGTGTCTTCCTCCGGCCCGCGGAAAGAAGCGGCCGCTTTGTTTATTGCGTCCAGATGTTTTTTGATGATCACAGAGCCGGTAACCATCGAAGCGACTTTGTGTTCTTCCTGCGCTTTCCAGTCGATGTAGTTTTCCACATCGGGATGATCCGCATCCAGGGTAACCATCTTTGCCGCACGCCGTGTCGTACCGCCGCTCTTTACTGCCGAAGCGGAACGGTCGCCTATTTTTAGAAACGACAGCAATCCCGACGAAACACCGCCGCCGGAAAGTTTTTCATGCGCCGCCCTAATCCGCGAAAAGTTTGTCCCCGTACCCGATCCGTACTTAAAAAGCCGCGCCTCCCGCACAACAAGATCCATGATGCCGCCTTCGTTTACAAGGTCGTCTTCTATGGAAAAGATAAAACACGCATGCGGCTGCGGCCGTTTGTAGGCGCTGTCCGACTTAATCGCCTTACCGGTATCGGGGTCTGCATAGTAGTGGCCTTGCGCAGGGCCGTCTATTCCGTATACATCATAAAGCCCTGTGTTAAACCATTGAGGACTGTTGGGCGCTGCCATTTGGTGGGCCAGCATATAGCAGGTTTCGTCGTAAAAGGCTTTTTCGTCTGTTTGGCTGCTGAAAAAATTGCTGTTCCTTCCCCAGTTTAACCAGGTAACGGCAAGACGGTGAAAAACCTGCCGTGCGTCGTGTTCCGCTCCGTCTGCCGGAAGTTCACTGCCCGGATCATCTTCTTCGACACCGGCAGTCCATTCCTTCCAGGCATAGCATTTGTCTGCCGGAACCCCTGCCTTGCGGAAATATTTCTGAGCCAGGATATCCCCTGCTATCTGACTCCAGAAGGCGGGAACGATTATCGTTTCTTCGCAAAAAATCGTTTTGCCGTCCGGATTGCGGATTTCGCTCCGTCTTTTTTCCCAGACAATATCTTTGTAGGGCCCCGTTTTGGGGTCCGTAAAAAAGCGTTGTATTGTCATTATGAGTCCTTAAGTTTGGCAGAATATATGGCAACGAAGAGCTGTCTATATAGTGTCGTAAAAATAAAGGTACACTATATAGAGGGTGGTGTCAATGGGAAAATTTCTATTTGATCTATCACTCCATGACAGACCAATGTGATATATGTTATACTATGTGCATGCGTCCCTTCGGGCCGCGAGCGCAAGGAAATTATTATAGTTCGCCCCAAGGAGGGGCGTGTGCATGAAAACAAAGAATTCCCTGCCGCGTATTTACATGATCGATCAGAAAATTGCTTCGGGAAGATATCCCAATTCCAAAGAGCTGGCAGAGGAATACGAAGTAAGCGTTTCTACCATTAGCCG
>Ga0082212_10002218_pt1 | contig 28537 bp, 23 predicted proteins | sample TergutNt197P3_FD_71548 | JGI IMG/M metagenome (GOLD analysis project Ga0082212, IMG submission 71548) | Neocapritermes taracua P3 segment gut microbial communities from Petit-Saut dam, French Guiana - Nt197 P3 | ecosystem: Host-associated > Arthropoda: Insects > Digestive system > Gut ...
GTTTCGAGCGGAGCGGAAACGTCCTTGCCCCGGCTACTTTTTGGCACAAAATCGAAGTTCTGTTTGATTTGTGTTCATTTAATTCCAATATATGGGCGGTTTTAGCGCTATTATTCCCAGATTATTCCATTACTGTATCCATGTAGGCGAATATGCATACCATATTATTCCATAAATCAAACAAAAGCTCGATTTTGTGCCATTTTTTTATAATTGCCTGCCAATTTGCAACCCAGACGGCTCAAATACATCCCGCAGAGCCCGATATCGCTTACTACACTACAAACGCCAACATGTCAACAGGCCAACGCGTGAAAAGGGGACAGAGGTCGAAGGTCGAAGCCACTTTACTCAAGACAAAAGGTTTGATTGTCATTTCAGGATTTCAGGAAGGAAGAAGAAGGAAGGATGGAGGAAGGAAGGAAGGATACAACCCTGTTTTCTGTTTTCTGCGGCAGCTGATAAGCCTCTTTTCATCAAAGCACAAAGGGGACGGCAGGCTGCGTGAAAACAGGCCTGTCGGCAGAGGCGAATAAACCGACAACCGTCACCCGACGGGCGGCGGCGTGTATTTGATGTATTTCACCCAGTATTCCTCAAAGGACAAAAACCCCAGCTCGTGCATCTCCTCCGCGGCTTCCTCGCCGATATAGCGCAGGTGCCAGGGCTCGGGCTTGTACTGGGTGATGTCGGTGTTTTCCTTCGTATAGCGGAGGACGAAGCCGAACCTCCAGCAGTTTTCGGCGGCCCAGTGGCCCTCCGCCGTCTCGCCGAAAGCATCCGTGATCGTGTTCAGGTCTGCCGTCAGGCCGCTTTGGTGCTCGCTGTAGCCGGGCCTTGCGCTATAGGCATCGGCTTCCTCGACGCCGTCCCTTTCCGAGTATTGCTCATACAGGCTTGTCTGCACCTCGTATGAGCGGAAACCCGATTGGGCCCAGAGGATGTGCCCTTCCCCGGCCGCCTCGTCGATCATTTTTTCCATGGCTTTCGCTGCCTCGTCGCGGAGCATAGTATCCCCGAACGAAACAAGGTCAGATGGCGTAAACTCATTTGAAAAATAGAAATGCTTATTGACAAGCAGTGTAATGGACATCGGGTCCGCCACTTCTCGTGTCTCCGAATATGGCGGGACATCGAGGTCTGCGTCAACCATCCAGATAACGTCTTCCGGCGGAAGCTCGGGCATACGCGCCGCAAACGACTCGTACCGCTTCACGCGTGACAGGTCATAGTACCAAAGCTCCTTTAAGTCCCCCGTCGGCTCCCAGGGTATTATTTCTGAACCGCCTTGCCCCTCAGGGCCGTCAGGTTCGCCCCCCTCGCCTGTATCGACCGGACCGTTTTCGTCAGCAGGCCCCCCGCCGCCGGTGATCTCCCACGGCAGGCCGAAAAACAAAACGTATACCGCGCCCGCCAATACAACAACGATAATAATCAGCGCTATGATACTCGCCCTTTTGTGCTTCCGCGCAATGGCGCCTATCTTCCTGCGTTTTTCCGCTATGACGTTTGTCTTATCCTGCTCCTGCATTACATAAACCTTCTTCCAAATGCGTTTACCATCTTATCACACAGAGAAGCTTTTATGGTAAAATTTACGTGAAGTTATTGTTCCGGCAGCTTCATAATGACCCATGGATCAGGAGGTGGACGTGAAACATACAATCGGCGTACTGATGGAAAACAAACCAGGCGTGTTGTCGCGCATTTCAACGCTGCTCGCGCGCCGCAGCTTCAACATCGACAGCATAACGGCGGGGCCCACGCGCAACCACGAAGTGACGCGCATGACCGTCGTTGTCGAAGGCGATGAATATGTGGCTGACAACGCGGCAGCCGAACTCGCAAAGCTCGAGGACGTGACAGCTATCGAACGCATGACGGCCGCGGACAGCACGAGCCGTGAAATCATGCTCATCAAGGTCAAGGTCGGGGCAAAAGAGCGCAGCGAGATCATCGACCTCGCAAAAGTAATGGGCGCAAGCATCGTTGACATAACAGAGACGACGCTGATGCTCGAGCACAGCGACAAACCGGAGAAAATCAACGTGCTTGTGGGCCTGCTGTCCGCCTACGATGTGCTCGACATGGCGCGCGGCGGGGCTATCGCGCTTAAGACAGGCGAATAACGCCCGGCTTATTTTAAGTTTTTTATGAATCCGGGGCAACCCGGCTTGTCTTAAGGTATGAATCCGGGGCAGCCCGGCTTATTTTAGGTTTTTTATGAATCCGGGGCAGCCCAGCTTATCTTAAATTTTTTATGAACCCGGAGCAGCCCGGCTTATCTTAAGTTTTTATGAATCCGGGGCAGCCCGGTTGGCTTTGATATATTCTTCTATCATGGCGATCTGCCCGGGCGTGGCCAGGGCCTCCGACTTAAGCGCGGCGACGATCCCGTCAATGTCGATGATCGAGAAAACCGGGATCCCCAGCTCATATTGCGCCTCGGCAACAGCAGACATGCGCACGTCCCTGCCGTGTTCCATACGGTCGACCGCGATAACAGAACCGACGACCTTGGCGTCCGGCGCGTGTGCCCTGAGCAGGTCGACCGTATCGCGCAGCGCCGTCCCTGCCGTCATGACATCGTCGATGATAAGGATCCGGTCGCCCGGCCCGGGCTTCTTCCCGACGAATACGCCGCCCTCGCCATGGTCTTTTTCCTCCTTGCGGTTGAATGCGTAGCCCAGGTCAAGGTCAAAAGCCGCAGCCATTGCGATGGACACAGACGCCGCAAGAGGGATGCCTTTATAGGCCGAGCCAAAAATGATGCTCGTGTCTTTCGGTATGACGCCGAGCTCCATTTTCTCATAAACAGCATGGGCAAAAAAGCAGCCGAGCCTGGAAAGCTGAGCGCCTGTGTCGAGCTTGCCCGTGTTTATCATGTAAGGGGATCTGCGGCCGCTTTTCAGTGTGAAATCGCCAAATGTCAGCGCGCTGGAATCCAGCAGGAAACGTACGAATTTTTCTTTGTGGTACATGTTGTCTACCTCCAACTACCGTTGTGTGCCCCCCATGAAACTTATATACCCAAAAATCCCTGTTTTAGACATTCAGCCTGCCACGCCCAGGTATTCAGACGGCCACGCCCAGGTAGTCAGCCGGCCACGCCCAGACATTCAGCCAGTTCCGCAAGTATGCGCATGGGCGCTGTGGGATCGATCAGCGCCGCTGTCCCGACGGCGACGGCGTCCGCCCCCGCGAGCATCAGCTCATAGGCGTCCTCGCCCGTCATGACCCCGCCCATGCCGATGAGAGGAACATCTACCGCGCGCCTGACCTGATAGACCATATACACCGCCACCGGGTGGATCGCGGGCCCCGACAGCCCGCCGCTTCCCGTCTGCATCACCGGCTCTTTCGTTTTTATGTCGATGCGCATCCCGCGGAGCGTATTGATCAGTGACAAACCGTCCGCGCCGCCACTTACAGCCGCGCGCGCGATTTCCGTTATATCCGTCACGTTTGGTGTAAGTTTAACGATCACGGGCTTGCCGCCGCTGACCTTTTTCACTCCCGCCACAAGCGCTTCGGCCGTTCCCGTGTCCGTGCCAAACGATATGCCTCCCTGTTTTACGTTCGGACAGCTTATATTCAGCTCCAGCAAATCGACGCTCGTGCCCGAAAGAGCTTCGGCAACAGCCGCGTACTCCAAAGCCGTGTGCCCCGCGATACTGGCCATAACGGTCGCACCCGCGTCTTTCAGCTGCAAAAGCTCGTTTTCAATAAAGTGCGAGACCCCCCTGTTCGAAAGCCCTATCGAGTTGAGCATGCCGCCGTACGTCTCGGCGACCTTAGGCGCGTCATTGCCCGCCCAGGGTTCAGCCGACACGCTTTTTGTCGTAACGCAGCCCAGCTCCGCCGGGTCATAGTAGAGGCTCGACTCCCGGTGATTGTATGTCCCCGACGCGGCCACGATCGGGTTTTTGAAGCGTACGCCGCAGATATCTACACTGAGCCCTGTCGCCATACTACCTCTTCCGCCCAGAAAACCGGGCCGTGCGCACAGACTTTTTTCCTGATAATACCTTCCGCATCCGGCTTCCTTGGCCCTTTTTGCGGTTTGTTTTCATCATTCAGCAGCCTTGTCCTGACGATGCAACCCGCGCAGGCGCCATATCCGCACCCCATGCGCTCTTCAATCGAAACACGAAGCGGGATCCTCCGCGCCGCACACCACCCGGCTGCGGCGGCCAGCATCGGGCGCGGCCCGCAGGCGAGCGCAAGATCCACCGTCTCGCCATTACGGTAAGTCTTTTCGAGCATTTCCATGACATTGCCCCGGAACGCCCCAAGGGCCTCTGCCTCTGCCGCATACACGGTCTTGTCGCAAAAAGACTCGACCTCAAAGATATACCACGGCTGCTGGCGAAAACCGAGGTAGGCTTCGATCCTGACGCCTCCGCCAAGCGTTTCCCTGAGCCTGCGCGCGGCAAAATGCAGCGGCGGAAGGCCGACGCCGCCTCCGATCATCAAGACGCTCATTGGTTCTTTGCCCTTTTCAAAAACGCCTTTTTCCATCGGGCTGCCGGGGTAGTCAAAGAACCCCGTGCCCAGCGGCCCCATTATTTCGATCAGCTCTCCTGCCCCGATATCCGCAAGCGCATTTGTGCCCTTCCCTGTGACCGCGTACAAAAGCTTGACTTCGCCGCCGCTGCTGTCCGCGATGCTAAGCGGCCTGGGGAGCAGCATGTCGCCACCCGGCAGGTATATGTTCAAAAACTGCCCGGGCGCCGCTGCCGCCGCGATTTCCGGCGCGGCAATACAGAGCCCGAAAACGCCTGCCGCTTCCTCCACATGCCTTGTTATCAGGTATTTTCCCCTGAATGCTTTGCTCATCTAAGCTCCGCCCCTATCTCTTCGATCATACGGAGCGCGGCTGCGCGCGCCGACTTGCCGACATGCCCCGCGCCCTTGCCTTCCGCTTTCCAGGCGCCGATAATCCCCCGGGAGGAATTCACGATCGCCCCGCGCCCTTCCGCGTCAAAAAAATGCTTCACGTCGCCTGCGCCGGCCCCCTGCGCCCCGTAGCCCGGCACGAGGAAAAACGTATGGGGCATTATTTCCCTGAGCCTTGCCCCGGCCGCGGGGCCGGTTGCGCCGACCACAGCGCCTACCTTGCTGTACCCGCAGCTTCCCATCAGCCCCTCGCCTTCGCCCCATGCGCTTACCAGGGCCGCGACATGTTCATAGAGCGGCGCCTGCGCTTTTCCGGCAGTAACCTGCGCTTTTCCTGCAGTAGCCTGCGCCTTTCCGGCAGTAGCCTGCGCTTTTCCGGCCCCTGCGTTATTTTCCTTTCCTGCCCCAATGCCCGGGGAGCACACCAAAAGCTCCTGAATATCCGCGCTTCCCGCGTTGCTCGTCCTGACAAGGATGAATATGCCCTTGTCACGCCCGCGCGCGGCGTCAAGAAACGGCCCGATACTGTCCGCGCCCAGGTAGGGATTGAGCGTCACAGCGTCCTCGTTCCATATCTCAAACTTGCGCCCGAACAGCAAAGACGGCTCGATATGCCCGGCGTAAGCTGCGGCCGTCGAGCCGATATCCCCGCGCTTCACGTCGCCGATGACCATCAAACCCCGGCCCATCGCATACTCGACGGTCATGATATACGCGCGTATCCCGTCAAGCCCGTAACGCTCATAGAACGCGATATTGGGTTTGACCGCCGGCACGATATCCGCGACCGCGTCAATGATCTCGCGGTTGAACCTGAGCAGCGCGAACGCGGCCGCCTCAGGCGTTTCGCCAAATTTCTTCGCCGCCTCGGAAAACAGCTTCTCGGGCACGATTCCCGGCGCCGGGTCAAGCCCGACGACAATAGGCGCCCCGAGGGTTTCGATACGTTCTATTAGCCTGTCGATCATAGCGTCTCCATTTGCCCCTGCACACAAAGGGTTTCCATCCATCCTATAAGCCTGTCCATCATAACGCCTCTGTCTGCCCCGGTATTGTACCATAAACCGGCCGGTTGTTGACTATTGTCCTGACAATGTACCATAAACCGGCCGGTTATTGACTATTGTCCTGACAACGCGCCCGTAGACCCGCATCCCGTCAAAGGGAGTATTGCGCCCCTTCGAGCGAAACGCCCCCGCATCGATTTCCCACTTCGCGTCAAGGTCGACCTCCACCCAGGAATCCGGCTCCGGCGGCAGCCCTATGATTTCCGCCGGCCGCACGGCCATCAGCCGCACCAGCCCCTCAAGCGGGATCAGCCCGCTTCTGACGAGCAGCGTGTAAGAGACAGGGAACGCCGTTTCAAGCCCGATGACCCCATTGGCCGCTTCGCCATGCGGCAGCGCTTTTGCCGCCGCCTCGTGCGGCGCGTGGTCCGTCGCAATGCAGTCGATCGTGCCGTCCACCAGCCCATGAAGGATCGCGAGCCTGTCCCGTTCCGTCCTGAGCGGCGGGTTCATCTTCGCGTTCGCCCCGTGCCTTTCTGCGGCCGTTTCCGCTTCGGTAAGTGCGAAATAGTGCGGCGCGGTCTCACAGGTCATGGGCACGCCCTCCGCTTTTGCTGCGCGTATAAGTGTAACGCTCTCCGCCAGGCTGACATGCTGTATATGGAAACGCGCACCCGTCCGCTTTGCCAGCCCTATGTCACGCCGTATGATCTCCACCTCCGGCTCGGCGTGGTCCATGACCGGCAGTCCCAGCCGCACAGCGGCAGTGCACACCTGCTCCATCAGCGCCCCGTCCCGGAGCGTATCCCCGTCCTCCGTGACCCCGCAGACCCCATGCCCCGTAAGGCCGCGGCAGGCAGTATCCGAAAAGTCCATGGCGTCAAGATCCACAAGCGCCTTGCCTTCACGGGAAAGCGTCATCGCCGAAGCCGCAAATATGCGGACGCCGTACGCCCCTGCGCATTCCCGGCCCTTAAGATCCACCGCAAGCAGACCCGAAGGACTGTCTATCGCCGGCCGCGTATTTGGCATCATGCAGACAGCCCTGTACCCGCCCGCTGCCGCTGCCGCAGCCCCGCTTTCAATATCCTCCTTCTCCGGGAAACCTGGCTCCCGGAAATGCACATGGATATCTACGAAAGCCGGTATTCGTACAAGCCCCTGCATCCCCCTGATCAAAACCGCACGATCTCGTCGCAATACTCGCAGCGGTACTCCTCGGTCGCCGGATCGACAAGCAGGAAGACATGCGGGATTGCCGGCTCTACGGATGTGACGCACCTTGGGTTTTTGCACTTTATCACATCCGTCACGCGCTCAGGCAGGGCAAGCTTGACCTTTTTGACAAGTTCGCCGTTTTCGATATAGTTGACCGTCGCTCCGCAGTCGAGCAGCCCGAGCGCGGCCAGATCCACATCCAGCAGGTTCTCGATCTTGATAATGTCCTTCCGCCCATACTTGTTGCTTTGCGCATTCATGATGAGCGCGACCGTGTCGTTCCTCATGTCGATGCCCAGGTAAGAGAGCGCCTTGAGCCCCGTCCCCGCGCGTACATGGTCGATGACAATGCCGTTTTCAATTGAATTGACCTCCACGTTTTATACCCTCCTCACTCCCCGGCGAGCCCCAGCAACGCCAGTATAAGCGCCATGCGCACATACATCCCGTTCTTCGCCTGCGTGAAATACACAGCGCGCGGGTCATTATCCACTTCCACAGCGATCTCATTGACGCGGGGCAGCGGATGCATCACGAGCAGATCCTTCCTGGCCGGCCGCATCTTTACCGCGTCAAGTATATAGCTGTCCTTCAGCCGTATATAGTCCTCTTCGTTGAAGAACCGCTCGCGCTGTACACGCGTCATATATAGTATATCGAGCCGGTCGATTGCGCCGCCCAGGCTTCGCGTCTCGACGTATGAACAACCCGCCGCCGCCTCGATGCCGCGGATCACATATGACGGGACACGCAGTTCCTCCGGCGAGATGAGGTAAAACTCTATGCCGTCATAGACGCTCATAGCCCTGATAAGCGAATGCACCGTGCGCCCGAATTTCAAGTCCCCGCAAAGCCCGATCTTCAATCTGTCAAGCCGCCCCTTCCCGCGCCTTATCGTCATAAGGTCGGTAAGTGTCTGCGTCGGGTGGTGGTGGCCGCCGTCGCCCGCGTTGATCACCGGCACATCAGAGGCCTGCGCAGCCACGCGGCAGCTGCCCTCCTTCGGATGCCTTATCACCGTCAGATCCGCGTAACACCCGACGGTCCGCACCGCGTCGGCAATGCTTTCACCCTTCGCCGCCGAGCTGCTCTGCGCCTCGGACACACTGACGACCTGCCCGCCCAGGCGAAGCATGGCCGCTTCAAACGAGAGCCGCGTCCTCGTGCTCGGTTCAAAAAACAGCGTCGCCAGTATCCTGCCTTTGGCCGTATCGCGTATTCTCCCCGGATCATCCGCAAACCGGTCCGCCAAATCGAACAGAGCCTCTCGCTCCGCCGCTGTGAAGTCCCCCGGCTCCAGCAGATTACGCCCTTTAAGCTTGCTTATTTCTCCCATCAAACCCTCCTTTCCTGCCTCTGCGCAAAAAAAATCCCCCTTCACGGGAGAAAAATATCTTTTTCAAATGGGAAAACTCTTCCCTGCCCGCTGCCTCCCGGGCTGTATAGCGCTATGAATACATGATTTCTTCCGCGCAACGCTTTCCTTTCTGTACGATCTTCCCTTTGAAAAGCCACAGCTTTTGACTGTGGCCTTTCTAATGTCTTATCCCTCATCGTTTCTGCCGCAACTGACGAAATGGTTATCATCGCCAGCAAATAGCTGGACAGAAGCGAGAAAGACAGGTAGCCCAACGTTATTTGCCAATTTCATTGCCAAAAACATCTTCGCACATAAGCTGTCATCTGTCAATATTAACATCATTCTAATATTTTCATATATTGACTTATATATCTTTATATGGTATATTTTTCCTAATGTCTTGTCCCTCTTTGTACTAGTAGAAAGGAGGCGACATGTTATTAAATTTTATCATTTCTGTCATGGCTGGCGTAATAGCGAATTACATCAGCAAATGGCTAGACAGAAACGAGAGAGACAGGTAGCCTGATTGAAAGGCCACAGGAGACATCTGTGGCCTTTCGCTTTGACATGCTATTAATTGTCAATTCTCATTGACAAAAATATTCTCTCACAAAGGCTCAAATCTGTCAACACAAAAAACTCCCATTATTTACCGGTCCCCGTACATCTTGTCATAATACTCCTGGTACTCCCCGCTCACGATGCGCTCCCACCAGGATCTGTTGGCAAGGTACCAGTCGATCGTGAGCTTGATGCCGTCGGAAAACATCGTCTCCGGCGCCCAGCCGAGCTCCGCCGTGATCTTGGCCGGGTCGATCGCGTAGCGCATATCGTGCCCCTTCCTGTCCGTCACATATGTGATGAGCGACTCGGGCTTGTCGAGGTAACCCAGTATCAGCTTCACGATGTCGATGTTCTTCATCTCGTTATGGCCGCCAATATTGTAGACCTCGCCGATCTTGTCTGAACGGGCCACGAGGTCGACCGCTTTGCAGTGGTCGTCGACATAGAGCCAGTCGCGCACATTAAGCCCCTCACCGTATACAGGCAGCGGCTTGTCCGCCAGGCAGTTTGCTATCATAAGGGGTATCAGTTTTTCCGGGAATTGATAGGGCCCGTAATTGTTTGAGCAGCGCGATATCGTCGCCGGAAACCCGAATGTCCGTATGTACGCCTGCACAAGCAGGTCGGCTGCCGCCTTCGAAGCCGAATAAGGCGAGCTGGTATGGATCGGGGTCTCTTCGGTGAACATGAGGTCCGGCCGGTCAAGCGGAAGGTCCCCGTAGACCTCGTCAGTCGAGACCTGATGGTAACGCGGGACGCCGTATTTGCGCGAGGCGTCCATAAGCACCTGCGTCCCCATGATATTTGTGCGGAGAAATACGCCCGGATCCTCGATCGAACGGTCTACATGGGACTCGGCCGCGAAATTGATGACCAGGTCAAACTTCCCGATCTCAAACAATTCGTTCATTGCCTGACGGTCCGTTATGTCATCCTTTACAAAGATGAAGCGCGGGTCTTTCAGGGCTTCGTCAAGCGTTTCGAGATTGCCCGCGTATGTCAGCTCATCAAGCCCGACGATTTCGTCGTCCGGGTATTTCGCGAGTTCGTAGTAAACAAAATTTGCGCCTATAAAGCCGGCCGCGCCAGTTACAAGGATTTTCATTGATCAGCCCTCCAATAATGATAAAAGGTATTTTCCGTATTCCGTCATCGCCAGCTCCTCGCCGACGACACGCAGACCATCGTCATCGACAAAGCCCTTGCGCCACGCGATCTCTTCCAGACAGGCCACATACAGCCCCTGGCGCGACTGGACCGCTTCGACAAACTCCGAGGCCTTCATCAGCCCGATCGGCGAACCGGTGTCGAGCCACGCCATGCCGCGGCCGAGCAGCTCTACCTTAAGCCGCCCGCGCGAAAGGTATTCGTTGTTGACCGACGTGATCTCGATTTCGCCGCGCGCCGAAGGCTTGACGTTCTTTGCGATTTCGACTACATCATTGTCATAGAAATACAGCCCCGGCACCGCGTATTTGGATTTCGGGTGCTGCGGCTTTTCTTCTATGGATATCACATTTTTGTCCTCGTCGAATTCGACGACGCCAAATTCACGCGCGTCCGCTACCGGGTAGCCGAAAACCGTCGCGCCCTTTTCCCTGGCCACCGCCCGCTCAAGGACACTCGACAGCGACTGGCCATAAAACACGTTGTCGCCAAGGACCAGGCAGACGCGGTCGTCACCTATATGCTCCTCGCCGAGTATGAAAGCGTCAGCCAGGCCGCGCGGCGTTTCCTGCTTTTTGTAAGAAAACTTCACGCCGATCTTGCTGCCGTCGCCGAGCAGCTTCTCATACTGCCCGATATCCTCCGGTGTTGAAATGACCAGTATATCCCGTATGCCCGCAAGCATGAGCACAGAAAGCGGGTAATAGATGAGCGGTTTGTCAAAGACCGGCAAAAGCTGCTTGGACACAGCCTTTGTCATCGGGTAAAGACGCGTCCCTTTACCCCCTGCTAATACGATTCCTTTCACTTTAAGTCCCTCCGATCCGTCATTTATTATCTTGCTTAAGCCCATCAGGCCCGTCATCCATCATCTTGCTTAAGCCCCCAGGCCCGTCATCCATTATCTTACTTAAGCCCCTCAGGCCCGTCATCCATCACCTTGCAAGCCCATCAGGCCCGTCATTCATTATCTTCCTGCGGCGCCTCCTGCGTAGCGGCGCCCGGCGGGGCATCCGACAGATAGCCTGTATTGACCCAACCGCCGCCATCCTCAAGCAGCACAAAGGCCCAGTCATCATGCCCGGAATCCATATAGCCTATCTGGTCGACCGGCGTCCCCGGCATCACAGTCCCGTATGTGGCAAAATCGGTACTCGGCCCGCACCGGACATTCAGCTCGTCTGTCGTGAAGAAACGTTCCGCGCGGCCCAGGAAAGAATCCGGGGACATGGGCATTTTTTCCTTGCCCTCCGTCATGTCATATGGGGCCGCCCCGTACATGAACGGGCTCGGGTTGCCGCTGCCTGCATGGCTCTCAAGGACCACAAGGAAAGCGTTCGCCTGCACGACGAGATAGCCTTCCGTATCGGTACCCGCGGCGTTTGCTTTCAGCGCAAATGACCTCATGTCCGCGCCGTATACGCGGAATGCCATCGTAAGAGCAATGGTCGCGCTGTCACGCCCGCCGTCAGACCATTCGTCCCATATGCCGCCGTCATCGCCATAGTCGACCTCGTTTGACACGCCCCTGTAAAGGTCGAGCAGGATCTCCTTGCCTCCTTCCCCGCCCCAGCTGTAATCGCCGTAGTACTTGGGCCCGAACATATCAGACGGATACAGGGCCGGCTGCATTTCGCACTTCCCGTCCGCCGTGAACCGGAACGACAAGTACTCGCTGCCCGAGTAGACGCCAAACCATTCGCCGACGATATTGTAGGCCGCAGGCATGGCCGGCGCCACCTCTTCCCTGTCAGCTTCTACCTGGCCTTCATCAGATTTCTCGCCCGTGACACCTTCTTTTACAAGCGAACACCCCGCAAGCGCAAACACTAAAAACGCTGCGACCGCCAACACGGCGGCTGTTGCCATTACTTTTGCACGTACTTTCGCTTTCATCTTATCCTCCATTCCGCTTCCGGGCGCAGGCGCATATCCGGCATGAAAAACAGGTTGCCCACATAGTTTTTCACGCTTCATATCCTCCGCCTTAGACCGTATTGTACCACAAGCCGAAGCCCCGCGTCTTTGATGATTGCGTAAGAAAACGGCAGGCTGTGTGAAAACCCGGCACTCAACGCCAGCCTATAGCCAATAAACGGCTTTACTAGATTTACACCTCGACTTTTGCGTAAAATTTCCACTTGTGTACGATGAAAATGTATATTTATTCTACTATTGTAAATTATAGTTAGCGTTTTTTCCTTATTATGGAAAAATCGGCCCGTTTCAGAGACTAAACCCGAGAAAAATCAAACACAACCGCAAAAAATACGCAAAACATAGGGGTCCAATCTAAAATCGTGTTTACCCCAGGCTGTTTTCGCATACTCTGCCGGTTCACTTGTGCCATTGGGAGAAAATCCGTTGCAGCAATCCATCAGTCGCCTTTTTTGGCATACCCCGTAAGCGCAGGGAAATCCACCGTTGTTGCAAGGATCCTCCATTGCGCTGCTGTCAATTCACGTTCGCCCGCCGACAACGCGACGCCCAGGGTTTGCAGCCCTGCTACAGCCTGCCCGAGCAAAAACCTTATACAGGAAATAATCAATTGAGCAGATTTTTCTTCATCAGACCTCAAAGAAAACTCATTTTGATTTGATGTGATTGCGGAGACCGCCCTCCCCAGCCATTCGTTTGGTCCCCCATATTGCACAGCAAGAAAAGCCAGCTCAATGCGCATATATGCACATGACTTTGAACTTAACTGTGTTTCGACCAGATTTGCAATAGGGGTAGGAAGGGCAAGTATTCGTTCGGAGGAGCAACTCTTTTGCATCGCTGCAAGAGCCTCGTCGACCGACAAGCATTCACTGATCAACTCTTCATCTATTCCCTCAGGTTGCCGTACACTATAGTCTGTATTTGCCATGCCTTTCAATAATTGCTCCTTGAGCAGACAGCTCGGCGAATCGGACATATCTACAGAATCTGACATCGGGCTTACATCCGGCCCATCGAGCGAAACCCATGCAGCAATAAACTCAGCAATTGTTTCTATCGGTCTTCCTTTCGCGCCTTTGACCTGCGTTACGATTCGGGCAAGCGGTTCCGCCAACTGGTAAAAAGTGTTCCTCTTGTCAACATACTGCATCAGACAACCACCTCGCTGAATTACCCAGCCAGGGGCCAATAGCCGTAGTGTCGTCGCAAGGGATTTTTGATCGATATCTGTTTTCTCCGCAAGCCTCTTGACAGTCATCGCGCAGCCTGCATCCATTAGCGCCATGACAGCTTTCCTTTCATTAGCTGACAATCGCCAAAGCATTTCCTGGTAAAGCGGCGTTAATTGATCAAGTTTTTCGAGCATCGAACTTATCATATCAGGAAGATTGTCAATAGACAGTCCAGAAGAAAGCATAGACCAAATGCGCGGCAGCCCACCAACAACCTGCGCAAGAGCCGCCAGACGCGCTTGTATATCTCTTTCCATTAAGCGCGTAGCCAAGCCAGCATCCCCATCAACTTCAGCTTTTCGAACCAGCATGCGCGTTATTTCTTCAAGGCTGAACGCTGACAGGCCAATAGAATCAAAAAATCCATAAAAAGGCGCCGCCTGATCAAAACTGTCTTCGGAAAGCCGCTGGGCAGTTGCAATCAACAACAGGTTTCGATTTCTCTCAATATATGCACGAAGCCTCTTTTGCTCCTCGGAACCTATCATGTCAAGTATTCGACCGAAGTTCTCAACGAAAACGACAGTGACTATGTCGCCCTCTTGACTGTACGTACGCTTAGGCTCCCTATATTCATCAATTGCTTTGATAAGTGTCCCAAATGACATTATTCCATACAGCTCCTCAGGGAGTAACGACACAGTATAGAGTTTCCCAAAGTTCTTGTTTTCTATAGCTTTGTGGTAGGCCATTTGTACAAGGTACGTCTTCCCAGCTCCTCGAGCGCCGATAAAAAGAGTATGGGCTAAACTACCGGAATCCCCGGCAACTGAAATCCTGTTCAACACAAGGTCAAGCAGTATTTCCCGATTAACAAACAATCGCTCGAGTCTTTCCATGATCAAACCTCTTTCATGCGGCGAGCTTTCCATATCATTTTCAGCGGTTCGTATTTCCATTGATACAGGCCCGATAATGGGTTGTACTGTAAATAATGGTCTTCTGCCAACAGAATCAAAAGCCTGTCCAGCACATCTTTACTACCAATTTCCGGGTATCGTTGTACTAATGTCTCGCATATCAGGGTAGGCGCCCAATTTCTGCCAAGATTCACTATCTCCTTCGCATACGATTATAAGTAATACTTTCTGTATAATATAATTATACGGGAAAATCTATGTATATCAACATAGGAGAAATAAGGCGCGGCGCCCGACCGTAGCTAATAGCTAGCTATTCAGTGCCCACCCTCATCGCTGAATAGGTACTGCCGGCCCCTTATGTTCAGGCTATCGCAACGCTGACCTGTACCAGATACTGTTTTGGGTCTTTCAGGCAGATTTCGTCATGCAGATAAAGCGAGAACACCGGCCCGGTGACGCTGATCGAATGATCCCTCATATAGGCCGCCATCCTCTCATGAAGGTTTCCGAACTCTCCGTAATAACCGCGCGTGAACCCGATCAGGTATCTCCCGGCCACGCGACTTCGGTTCCCCGTGGGATCGAGTGAGAAAAAGTTGTCGGGCCTCCCGGGCGCCCTCATGAACCCGTCAAAACCCTCGTGGTAGCCGCCGATCGGGAAACTGAGATTCATGCGCAGCTCATTGGCCGAATCACAAAACTTCATGAACGGCTCATAAAACGACTCGCCTTCTTTGAACTCGGTGCGCGGCCCGAGGATAAACATCCTTTCTTCCCTCTCAAGGGTCCCTATCCTGGTTTCATCCACCCAGGTCCCGTCTTTTCCGGTCGCGTCCTTGTCGAGCCTGACGCCATCGACGACACTGAACCCGTCGACAAGTTTTGTGCCGTAATTGATAAGCTCAAGCCTTGTATGTATGATGGAATAACACTCGCGCAGGCGGCGCATTTCCATATCCAAAAGCCTCTCCTGCTGTTCTATGAGCCTCACGATGCTGTCAGGGGTGCGGCCCTTTTCCATCTCCCCGATCGTTTTCAGGGGGACATTGAGCTCGCTTAAAACCGTGATGAAATTGACCGCGATTATCTGCTCCGGTGAATAATAACGATAATTATTATCCGGGTCGCGTTTAGCCGGGGAGAACAGCCCGATGTCGTCCCAATAGCGAAGGGTAGTCTGTTCGATTCCCGTAAATTTGGAAAACTCCTTTACCGACAAAAACTCTTTCATACTTCATTCTTTTCAGCAAACCCCAAACCGCCAAATAATATGACTATTATACAATAGAATCAAGCTAAATATGCATTTAAAAGGAAAAGACCTCTTTTTGTTTTTGTTTTGTTATTAAACTGTAAATTTTTGCTACTTTGATCAGGCCGGCTCCGGGCTGACTTCATCCGGTTCGATGTAGTCTTCATACACCTCTTCGCCATCCTCATACGCCTCTTCGCCATCCTCATACGGCTCCTCGCCGTCCTCATACGGCTCCTCGCCGTCCTCATACGGCTCCTCGCCATCCTCATACGCCTCTTCGCCGTCCTCATACGGTCCATCGCCGGCTTCATCCGGTCCCGCACCGGCTTCATCCGGTCCCTCGCCGACTTCGCCCTTCCTGCCCTTCGGCGCCTTTTTCTTCGGCCCGGAGGAAAGCTTGCTGATCGCGATCGCCGTCACGAGCACGCCGCCGAGAAGGACAAAAACAAGCGCGATGTTTTCAGAGATATACTTTAAGGCAAATCCCAGCTCAGGTACGGTAAGCTTCACCACCCCGACCAGATTGCCAGCGTATACGATGTCCGGATCCGGGTCAGGGTTTGCAATCCCCTGCGTTTCAAAACCCCTTACTCCGGTGTCGTCATAGTTTTCAATAATATTTATTACCCGATGCGTGACGGTGGCATTGTCGCTTCTGACAAAAGTGATATCGTCGCCCGCCTTGATGCTATTCGGGTCTACTTTCTTCGTGATCACGAGCGAGCCCTGGGGTATCTCCCGCTCCATGCTGCCCGTAAGTACCGTGAACGCTGAATAGTCGAAGAGCTGTATGCTTTCATTTGACTTGTTGTGGAATACCAGCGTGGCGAGCAAAATCAGGACGACCACGGTGTAGAACAGGATGTCCCCGACCATTCTTCCCTTGCTCTTTTTCAACGCCTTAGCATCCGGTTCTGATTCAGGTTCAGGTTCAGTTTCAGTTTCAGATCCTGCTTCTTCAGCCTCAAGGCCCTCGTCTTCGGCCTCGTCCCATTCTTCTTCTTCATAAAGGCCCTCGTCGTCCCCGGCCCATTCTTCGTCTTCGTCCCCGGCCCATTCTTCTTCTTCGTCCCCGGCCCATTCCTCTTCATAAAGGCCTTCTTCGTCGTCTCCGGCCAATTGCTCCTCTTCATAAAGGCCTTCTTCGTCGTCTCCGGCCAATTGCTCCTCTTCATAGAGGCCTTCGTCTTCGCCCCCGGCCCATTCTTCGCCCATGGCCCATTCTTCTTCCCCGGCCCATTGCTCCTCTACTGCCGGACCCGGCATTTCGTCATCATTCACCCACTCGATACTTTCGGGCTCATCATCCACCGGCTCAAGAAAGCTCAGCAGATATTCCGGGATATTTTCGATCATATCCCGTTCATCTGGCGCTGCCGCTGTTTCACGCATTGCCGCCGCTGTTTCACGCATTGCCGCCGCATCACGCATTGCGGGCGCAGGCATTTCTTCCGCAGCTACAGGTGGTTCAAAGAATACGGGCGCCGGAATCTCCGGCATAGCCACCGGTTCAAAGACCGGCTCCGGCTGCGCCGGCAGTATAAACTCATCCAGGAATTCCTGGTTTATTTGTTCCAGAGATTTAATACTCATATATTGATGTTCTCCGAATTGCGATTCGGCGCTGCTTAAAGGTCTGCAAGCATCCTTTCACGCCTCGGTAGCATTTCTTTTACATTATACATGTCTACCCCGGGGATCGCTTCCCTTACAGGAAGCATTCCGCTGGCCGGAACGATATCCTTGAGCCCCTTCATCAAGTCGTTGATTTCGTGTATCGTGCGGTCCTTGGCGTTCTTGATCTGCTCGAGCTCCTTATACGCGTCCTCGATGATCCTTGCCGCTTCGTTCTTTGCCTCTGTAACGATGTGGATGCCTTTGATCTCCGCGTCGACCATCGCTTTTGCGATAGCCTTCATGCTTTCGTCGTTGTTGGCGTCGGGCCTGGCTGCCTTGCCGGCCAGCTCGACGACCCTCTGCTGCAGGTTTCCGTACTCTTCCGCGAGCTTCCGGATATACTTGTCTACCTGCTCTTTGTTGTAACCCATCTCCTGTGTCTGAAACGGTACTTTCATTTTCACACCTTTTCCCTTTCTGATCCCTTTAGTAACTTGTTAGCGCTGCGGCAGCATCGCCGTTTGCGCTCTTCCAGTATTGTCTCTAAGCGTTGCGAGCTTTCGGGCTCATCCCCTTGCTTATAATATGAGGTATGCAGTTGGTGTAAGGTCAAGAGTTTTAAAGTATTTATTTTACTAACTTAACAGAAAAGATACACAATGTAAAGTATTTTGAAAACCTTTATTTTTCAACGTTTTTTCTCGTGGAAACAGGACGGGCCGTTATATAGTACTTTTTTTGTCCGGTTTTGCGGCCCAAAATTATGTAATTTTTACCATTTGCGCTTAGACGTTCTAATGTTTAGCCCGCGTTACGGCTCCATTTGGCATATTGTTCCATCAATGCCGGCCACGCCAATTCGAAGCAGCCAACGGCGCTTTCGTATAGCAGCGTCCCTTCCTGCGTCTTGATGTCGTAGAAGATGGCGGCGCTGCTGTCGCGGGGCATAGGCGCCGTATAGATACGGTGATCCAGGCTGTCGGCAACAGCGCAGATGCCGGCGGTAAGGGGAATGTCCCTCGTACGCAGGCCATAAGGGAACCCGCTCCCGTCCGGCCGTTCATGGTGGTAACGCACCATTTCAAGCACGAGCGCGGCCTCTTCCTCATCGGCGAACAGCTCCTTCTTGTGCCTTTCAAGCAGTTCCGCCCCGTAAACAGGGTGTTTGAAATAATCCGCGTCGCTGGTCGCTATCACGGGCATCAGGAGCTTTCCTGTGTCATGGCACAAGCCGCCCAGATGCGCAACGACCGCGATGTTCACGCTTGAGGGGATGTCGATCCACTGAAGCGACTCTTTCGCGTACTCCGCCATTATCGCGGAGCATACCGCTACCCTGCGGCTGTGACCGCGCATCGCGGCAGAAAAATGGTTGAGCAGTTCATCCAAACCGCCCTCGTCCAAATCATATTCAACAAAACTGAACGGTGTTTGGACTATCTGACTTTGCGTATTCATCGGTTATACTTATCCTTTCTAAATAACTAGTGTTATTCTTGCTGCGGCCGCGATCCTTGCCCCGGTCTGCTATTGGTGCTGCGGCCTGTCACTTTTACTGCGGCCTTTTATTCAGCAGCAGGTACCTCAGCGCAGACGCGCTGCCAAGCATCAGGACTATCCAGAACCAGGCGTTGCTGTCGTCCCCGGTCTTCGGGCTGGACGGGCCATGCGGGTATGCCGGCGTATTGCTGCCCTGGCTGCCCGGGCTGTCCGGCGGAGCCGCCTCTTCCGGCGCATGCTGCTTCCCGGGCTCTTTCTTCCCGTCCGGCTCTTCCGGTTTTTTCGGCTCTTCCGGCTTTTTCGGCTCTTCCGGCTTTATCGGCTCTTCCGGCTTCTCCGGCTCTTCCGGCTTGCCCGGCTCTTCCGCCGGTATGTAAGTGTTGAGTATGTCGAACCCGCTGTATGTGGCGGTGAATCCCGGGACCGGCGCCTCGACTATGGTATAGACGATTTCCGTCACCCCGTCGGCCCTGTACCTGGGCACGGTGAAGCTGTAGCGCCATCCGCCATCCTCGCCCGGCGTGACAATGGTTTCCGCGGCAATGATATCGCCGTCTTTCAGGTATACCTTTATACTGTCGGGCAACGCGGCGTCTTCGTCCGCCAGCTCCCAGGCCTTTACGCCCTCTATCACGACAAGGGCAGGCCGTATGTAATTGTTCTTCTGCCTGAACTCAATCACGGGGACGCCGTCATCGTCGTTATAGTACAGCCTGTCCGCCGAAGCCTCATAGCCTTCGCCTGTATAGTCGTCCTCCCATACCGACCAGACCGAACCCTGTGGCAAAACGAATTCCTCTTTTTCCCCGTGCCTTAGCTTCACGATTGTTTCCTCGCCATCGATCATGACGACAAACCGGAACTGTTTCCCCGGATCCGGGACGCTGGCCCCGTCGGCAGCTGTGACGGTCTTTGTGACTATCAGCCTGCCCGGCCCGTCGCCGCCATGGTAGTTCACAAAGCTTGCGAAGGCCCCTCCTGGCGGGATCGTGCCCAAAAGATTTTCGCCCGAACTGATATAGCCTTCTGCCGGGGTTTCTTCTACATTATAATAAGTGCCGACGGGGAGGCCTTTTATGACCGCCTCCTGGCCATGCCTCAGCTCTATTGTAATACGGCCGTTTTCGACCGTCATTTCAGACTCCTCGCCGTCTATCAGGACCGTCACGGGGCCGTCTTCAAGACCCTCAAATGTGACGGTGAATTCGAACAGGATGTCTTTTTGGCCTTCGCCTGGTCCTGTGGCGCCGTCCGGCGCCGCCCCGGATCCATCGGGGCCGGCGCCGGTATCGATGCCGCCGTCATTGCCGCTTGCGCCGGCGATGCTGTCATTACCACTGATGTCATTACCACCGCTGTCATTACCACTGATGTCATTACCACCGCTGTCATTACCGCTGCTGTCATTACCACCGCTGTCATTACCGCTGCTGTCATTACCACTGATGCCTTCGCCACTGCTGCCATTACCACTGATGCCTTCGCCACTGCTGCCATTACCACTGATGCTTTCGCCACCGCTGTCATTACCACTGATGCCTTCGCCACCGCTGTCATTACCACTGATGTCATTCCCACCGCTGTCATTACCACCGCTGTCATTACCACCGCTGTCGTTCCCACTGATGTCATTCCCGCTGCTGTCATTACCACCGCTGTCATTTCCGCTGCTGTCATTGCCGCTGCTGTCATTTCCGCTGCTGTCATTACCACCGCTGTCATTTCCGCTGCTGTCATTGCCGCTGCCGCTGCCGCCGCTGACGTCGCCGCCTTCCTCGCCGGTTTGCCCTTCGAGGTCCATGACCGTCTTGGTTATGGTCAGGTCGGCTTTTTGCCGTTCATTATATACAGTGGTGCAAACCAGCGTTATCACGCCTTCCTCGCTTGCTTCCACTTCAAATGGGTATTTTGCGGTTTCCGCACCCTCGTCCCCTGAGCCGAAGCCATAGCCGTAAGGCGGGCTTGTCTCAAGCCAGTGATACCTGCCCGCTTCAAGGCGCTGCATCCGTATCTTTCCGTCTTCGCCGGTCACAAACCGGCCTATGAGTGTGCTTCCGCCGTTCTCTTCCTCTTTATACAGCTCGAACCAGGCGCCGGCCAAAGGCCCGTCATCCTCTTTGTCGAGCTTCTCAAGCACCGCGTAGCCGTGGCCTTCCTGCGTCAGTGTGATGCCGCGGAATTCGTTGCTCTTGTGCTGCGAGATGCCCTGCCAGGCCAACGTCCCTGTAACGACAGCGGAAAGTACGCAAACCAGCGCCAGGCTTATGCATATGTATTTTTTGATTGTGGCCGGCTTCATTCTTTCCTTTGCCTTTCTGTTTCAGTGCTGCCCTGTTTTTTATATTGCCGGGGGCGGGGGGGATCGCCCCCGGCTTCATCAGTCCTGTGACCGGTGATATAAGCTGTGCTTTATTACTCGTCGAAGATCGAGGAGTGTACCCAAAGGGCCGGATAGGCCAGCGCGGCTTCGGAATGCTCGCCGTTTACATACCTCTGGTAGATCCTGCCGTCCCACGCCATGGTTGATTCCCTGTCGGAGACCGCGCCTGGCGAGCGCAGCCACATCGAGTCGCATTTCCAATCGTAGGTGTGGTACATATCCAGTTTCCCGAAGTTCTTTTGCGCAATGGCCGGGCTCGGCGACACTTCGCCGTTCGCGTCCGAATAGCCGGTGGAAATGAAGTTCGCGGCTTCGCCGTAGCTCAGTACGAATGCGACGTTTTCGCCGTTCCTGTCGAAAGTGGCGACCGGCTTGCTGAACCCTGTGCCGAAGCCATCCGGCCCGGGGCCTGCGCCAATGCTGCCAAGCGCGGTATTCTTCACGGTGAAGTCACGGAGCCTTGCGTCTGCGGGCAGCTTCTGCGGGGCTGACCCTGTCCCGCTGAACCAGCTGTTGATCTGGTTCCTCAAACCTGATTTGGCATAGTCTCCTGTGGCGCCGAAAAGGCTCGCCTGGAATTCGGGAACGTTCAAATTGTTCGGGTTGACGTTGATGAACTGCCCGCGCAATATCAGTGAGTATTCGCCATACCTGGCGATCTCGACCCAGCCATAGCTGTCCCCGGTCTGGTCTTTCGTGAGCTCCCGGCCGTCGACAACTGTCACCATGATGGGTTTCGTAACGGTCATGTTGCCGTCTTCGTCCCTGTAGTACTTCACATCGTCTTTTTCAATTCCGTCAATAGTGCTGTCGAGCGTGCCGTTGCCGTCCTCGGGGTCGCCGTAGAAGTATTCGAAACCATCTTCCGTCCCAACAGGGCCGACATAGTATTTGCCGTCGTTTGCGGTGTTGTCAAAGATCTCGGTCACGGGATCCGTTGACGGGTCGCCATCCGGGCCGCCGCCGGTCAGCGGGCCAAGCTCGCCTGTCGGGTTGTCCTTATCGACTTCCCTCCATACATTCTGGCCCATGTCTACCCAGTAGTTGCCGTCGTCAAAGAGGTATACCTTCTCGTCGTCTCCGCCGCCGGGCTTGCCGTCCGGGCCGCCCCAGAGCGCGGGGCTGTCGTCGACTGTGCCGTCGCCCTTGACCCTGTGCCAGATATTTTCAGGGTATTCGATGTAGTACTGGCCATTGTATTTGTGCGCGGGCTTGTTCTTCTCCGGCTTCTGTGCGGGAAGGCCGTCTTCGTTGTAGACATACTTCGGCGGCACAGAGCCATTACCGTCCTCATCGACTACTTCGTACACGTTCGGCGGGTCGCCAACGGGCCTGTACCAGTTGCCTTCGTCATCGGGGCCGATGAGTTCCGGGGTCGTTACCGGTTTTTCCACCAGGCCGCTTAAGGCGTCTTCCAGGTCTTTGATCGCGTCCGCGATCGCGCCGGCGGTGGGCCTGTCGGTGTTGACGACATCGATCCCGCCGTTCACTGCCTCTTCAAGGTCGTTCAGGCTGTCTGCCGTATATTTGTCTCCGTCATGGCTGAGGATGAACTCGCCTTCCTTTATGAGCTCAAGCAGCCTGCCCAGGTCGCTGTCGCCAAGCACGGCGCCGACGCTGACCAGCAGGTGGATATCCCTGGCCACGCCCCATTTGTCAATGAAGCTGCCGATGATGATGGCCGCGCCCTTGCCCTGTGAGGTGATGGCGCCGCTGCCCGCGGCCACCGTGGCTACGGCGGTATTCGTGGAGCGCCATTCGATCCTATCCTGGGACCCTGCCGTGACTACCACCGGCGTTTCCTTGGTGACGCCTTCTTTGGTGAAATAGACTTCGCCTTTGTCCCTGATGGTGTAAGCGCTTATATTCGCGTTATCGGTGACCTGATAGAGTATAGTGGACACCTTGCCGTTCCTGTTGCCATAAGCGACAGCAGTCACGCCGGCCTTGACGCCCGTCGTCCTGATATTGTCCAGGCCGTTGCCAGGTGTGAATGACACTGTCGCGACGTCCGGCATTGCGCTGAAAGCCTCGTTCAGGCTGGTAGCGGACATGGTTTTCGTCTGCCCTTTTTCTACAGTGTATGCGGCTATGATGCCTGATTCGCACTCAAGCTGTATGTCGATGTCATTTGGCGCTGCCAGCGTATTGCCGAGGTTGACCACGAAAGCGGACGCGACGAATACGGCTGCCATAAGCAAAGACACCAGCTTTGCCGACCATTTCTTTTTCCCTTTTGTCTGATTATTCATTGTTGGTTTCCTTTCGGTTCTCATGTGTTCCATACGTCTTTTGAAAGCCGCAGGCTATCCAAGCTGCGACGTGTCCACCGTGAACATGCAATCGTAGTAACACATATTGATCGTGACGACCGCCTTCTTGCCGTCGCGCGTGAGTTCTACCCGCACCGGGATGCAGATGAAGTCGTCTTCGGGTTCCGATATTAAGTAGTTGATCACTTCCTGGTTCGTGGGCTTGTAGCTGAACATGACCGAGGGTTTGCCGTGGCCGTCAGTGCCCACCCTGATGTAGGGGGCATAGGCGGTGTCCACAGCCGCAGCCGTCACGTCGGAATAATTTCCGTCGGTGATGATGTCTTCAAGGTGTATGGCCCCGTCGTGGTACCACTCGTTGAAATTCTTCTCGGTGCTGTCGGGGAAGTTGAAATTGTATTTCGCGTAATACCCGTCGCCCTGATCGGCGTTGGTGGGGTGCCTGAAGGGGAAGAATCCGTCTTCCGCTTCGATGACCGGAAGCACCAGGTCAGTGCCGTCGCCGGGGTCTGTGCCGTCGCCGGGGTCAGTACCGTCGCCGGGATCTGTGCCGTCGCCGGGGTCAGTGCCGTCGCCGGGGTCAGTGCCGTCACCGGGGTCAGTGCCGTCGCCGGGATCTGTGCCGTCGCCGGGGTCAGTGCCGTCGCCGGGGTCAGTGCCGTCACCGGGGTCAGTGCCGTCGCCGGGGTCAGTGCCGTCGCCGGGGTCAGTGCCGCCGCCGGGGCCTGTGCCGCCGCCGGGGACTGTGCCGTCGCCGCCGCCGTTTGATATAAAGGTATTGCCGACATCGTTGCCCTCTCCCCAGTTGACATTTCCAAGCTCGTCGTATGAGATGGCTTCAAGCTCGGTGTGGATCACATAGTAGAAGCTGCCGTCGGGCTGGGCGATGAGGCTGACTTTTTCCATAAAGAGTTCCGTCGCGCCGCCGTCCGTAGCAAGCGGCCTGCCCCAGTAGACCCAACCGCTGTTATTGCGGTCTTCCACGATCCACTTGTCAACGGGCTCGCCTTTGTACGGGCCGGCCGCGTCAAGCCATTCACTTACCGTAATGATCGCGGAGGAATTCAAATGCCAATCGACATAGTCGCGCGTCTCAAGGCGTGAACCGGGGTCTTCCATCCAGGAATGGACAGCGTACAGGCACTCTTCGCTCTCGTACGTGAAGCCGATATTGTTGCCTTCTGCGTCGCTGATCACAGTGCCATGGTGATTTGTATCCGTCGCCTTGTTCGGGCCGCTCTGTATCACTTTAACAGGGTCAGCTGTGCCAAACCTTGTGATGACATGCTTGCCCATCTGGCCGTTTACGTCACCGTCCTGTGTCTGGATGAAAAAGCCGTGTTTGCCTGTGACCGCATCCGTAAGCTCAGCGTAGGCGTGGCCGGCATACTGGCCGCCCGCCGCTGTGGCTGTCTGCACGGCCGCCAGATTATCAAAAATTACAAAATTGCCCTTGTTGTCGAGCATATAGCGCACTTCGGTCTCGTCATACAGGACCTCTCCGATTTCCATGTATTCTTTGAGCTGTATCCGGACATAGACTTCTCCGTAGTTTTCGAGCGCCCTGCCGCGGTTGACAACGCTGATCTCTTTTGTAATGGATCCGTCCTGGACCGTCCAGTTCTCCACTTCCGCGAAATCCTCGACCAGCCGGGCCTCGTACCTTATTTTCGTTCCGTTCATCTCATTGCTCTTGTGCTGCTTGACGTCCTGATAGGCGTATGTCCCGCCCAGCATTGTGACAATCAACGCAACAATAGCAACAATCGCCGCTCTTTTGTTTGCTTTGCCTGTCGTTTTCATTATTAAAATCCTTTCTGTTTGAACGTTTTTGTAAACTATGCGCCGGGATGGCGCCGGCGTCGTGCAGTTTACTTTGTAAGGGTCTTGCGCTTTGGACCTTTTGCCTTTTGGAGCCTTATCACGTGATGCCGTCAGCTGCAGTCTTTTGGTAATCAAATGAGTAGAAACAATTCTTTGGCTAAAACGTCTTTGCGTCTTGTTGGGATTGGGGGGCTGTATCGTAAAGCCTTACTTGGGGTTTGCTTGTCGCAGACCTCCCCATGCATATAGGATGAACCCTGCAGGTGCTTTAAAGTCAACCCCTTTATTCAACTTTTTTTGAAAAATCCATCCAAAATAAAAATGATGGCCGGCGAAGCATTACAAATGCGCGGTTTGTGTAAAGTATCGAAAATTGCAAGATTGCAACAAACCCGTGCTTTGCCATGCTTCTGCCGGCCAAATCAAGAGAAAACCAGTCCTGAAAACTTAGGCCTTCTAAGGTTTTACTCCAAATCGTAGCCCCATTTCCGGTATTGCTCGATCAGCCTGGGCCAGGCGCGCTCGAAGCACTCAACCGCGCTTTCGTAGAGGAGCGTCCCCTCCTGCATCTTGATGTCACAAAACACAGCGCCGCTGCTGTCACAAAGCATGGGCGTCGAAAATACCCTGTGATCCAGGCTGTTGGCAACAGCGCATATGCCTGCGGTCAGCGGGATATCCTTTGAATACAGGCCGTTTGGGAACCCGCCGCCGTCCGGCTGCTCGTGATGGCAAAGTACGGTTTCCAAAACCAGCCGTGTCTCGGCCTCATCTGAAAACAGGACGCCCTTGTATTTTTCCAGCAGCTGCACGCCATAGTCAGGGTGCTTCAGGTAGTCTTCCCCGTCCATCGCCAGCGGCGCTATCAGGAGCTTGCCGATATCATGGCACAAACCCCCAAGATGGGCGACGACCGCCAGGTCTGTCTTTGCGGGCACGCCGGCCCATTGCAACGGGTTTTTCACGTATTCAGCCATTATGGCCGAGCATACCGCTACCCTCTCGCTGTGATAACGCAGGGGGATCGAAAAGTGGTTGAGCAGTTCATCTAAATCGCCTTCATCCAAATCATTCCCCGTAAACCCGTGCAGTCCATGGACTATTTCATTTTGTTTTCTCATTGTTTCAAATCCTCCCTTGTTTCGTTTTTATCCGCCGACTCTCCTGCTAAGCAGCAGGCGCCTGAGCAGATACGCGCTTAGGACCATCATGGCGGCCCAAAGCCAGATGTCGTTTTTGTCGCCTGTTTTCGGTGAGCCGGCGGTTTTTGCCGTCGCTGGCGTCTCAGGGCTTTCATGGGCGTCCTGCCCATACTGCCCCTCAGGCGCAGGTGTAGGCTCAGGCTCTTCTTCCGCCCCTGGCTCTTCTTCCGCCTCGGGCTCTTCTTCTTCCCCTGGCTCTTCGGTTTCCTCCTGTCCACCAAGCCCTTCCGGTTCCCCGCCGAAATAATTGGTGAAATGAACTGTAATGCCTTCGGGCGGCACAGCCCCTTCACTGTTCTCGCTCTGCGCCGTATAGCCTTCCACTTGTGCTTCCTCTACCGTATAGAGCATGCCGGCGGGCAGATCCTTGATGACCGCCTCCTGGCCGTGTTTGAGCCCGATCTCCACTTGCCCGTCTTTGACTTCTACAGTGTTCTCTTCGCCGTCTATCAGAATCACAATATCGCCGTCTTCCATATCCACAAAAGTGATGATGAATGTAAATACCGTATCGTAAGGCCCGTCACCATCGCTTTGGGCGTCCGCCGGCATAGCGCCGCCGCCCTCTGGGCTGTCCGCTCCGCCGGATCCGCCCTGCCCGCCGGCCTGCTCGCCATCAGCCTCATTCCCCGCGCCGGCTGCGTCATCCTGCCCGCCGGAAGACGCGCCGGATCCGTCGCCTGGGCCATCGCCAGGTCCGGCGCCGGGATCGCCGCCGCCTTCACCCGTCCCATCGGCTGCGCCGTCCAGCCCCAGAGTAAGCGCGCCAATGCCGGACTCCGGGCCCGCACCCGGTTCCTCGCCGGCCCCGTCAGCGCCGCCCGGTTCCTCACCGGCGCCGCCAGCCTGCGTCTCACCATCCCGTTCGGCATTATCGCTATGGGACTGCGCCGCAATAATCAAGCCGGTGCTGCTGATGCCGGCCTTCATCTCGTCGGCCTTCATCTCACTAGCCTTCATCTCACTGGCCTTCACCTTACCGTCCCAACCGGCATTATCGGCGCCGGCCTGCGCAAAAGCGGTCAAACCGGAACTGCCGCCGTCGGCCTGCGCCGCAATGACCAAGCCGGTGCTGCTGATTCCGGCCCCGCCCGCGGCGCCGCCATGTTTTTCTTCGCCTGCCCCTGCAGACCCGTCGCCTACCTCTTCGCCGGATCCTTCGCCTGCCCCTGCAGACCCGTCGCCTACCTCTTCGCCGGCCCCGTCACCGGCCCCTTCGCCTGCCCCTGCAGGCATGCCGCCGGCCCCTTCGCCTGCCCCAGAAGACCCGTCGCCGTCCCCTTCGTCTTCCCCGGCGCCAAGGTCAACCACTGTCTTGGTTATTATCAGATCGGCGGTGCACTTTTCGTTATACGCCTTCACAAAAGCCAATATGACGGCGCCGTCTTCGATTTCCTCCACTGTAAAGGGGTATTCCCTTACCTCATCCCCGTCTTCGTCATGCCAATAGCCGTAGCCCAAAGGAGGCGCGGTCTCAAGCCAGTAATAACTCCCGGCAGGCAGGCGGTCCTCTCTGATCCTTCCGTCTTCTCCCGTGGTATAGCTGCCTATGAGTGTATCCGTCCCATCCTCACAGGCCCTGTACAGCTCAAAACCTGCCCCTGCCAACGGCGCCTCATCATCCACGTCGAGTTTCTCCAGCACAGCCAAGCCATAGCCCTCCTGCGCTATCATGAAGCCGCTGAACTCGTTGCTCTTATGTTGCGACAGATCCATTAGGGCGTGTGTGCCTGTCATGACCGCGGAAAGCAGGCAAATCAACGCCAGGCATATGCCTATGCACCTTCTGCTACCCCGATATTCCAGTACGGGGGCGATGATCGCGTTCAAATCCATGCTTTTTTCCTTTCTTTACCTTTCTTTTCCTTTATCTGCGGCCGGCTACCCCTGTGGCCACGTATCTGCGGCCGGCTACCCCTTTGGCCACGTATTCGGGGGGCCGGGGACGGCAGTGCAGTTTCGGCTTTCACCGTCCCCGGTCGTGTAATAAGCTTCTGTTGCGTTTCCTAGTTGCGTTTACATGTTGCGTTTCCTAGTTGCGTTTACATGTTGCGTTTCCTTGTTGCGTTTCCTAGTTGCGTTTACATGTTGCGTTTCCTTGTTGCGTTAATATACATGTTGCCTTACTTGTCAAATACCGTGGTTTCGACCCACAGCGCGGGATAGACCAAGGCGGCCTCGCCAGCCTTTCCGCCAGTGCTCTTCTGGTATACATGGCCGTTGGCGCCAAGC
>Ga0082212_10002219_pt1 | contig 28525 bp, 26 predicted proteins | sample TergutNt197P3_FD_71548 | JGI IMG/M metagenome (GOLD analysis project Ga0082212, IMG submission 71548) | Neocapritermes taracua P3 segment gut microbial communities from Petit-Saut dam, French Guiana - Nt197 P3 | ecosystem: Host-associated > Arthropoda: Insects > Digestive system > Gut ...
TTGGATTCACAATTTGTTGCAGCTCTTGCAAGGTGTTCGAGTAATGTATACTACCGTAAGTAGCGACAAGCACGATGGGCGTGTTGCTGCCCTTCAACAATTTAATGCGGCTTTCCGCAGCAATAGGAACACGGCCCCCATAGACAGGTATCCCAATAAATACCAACTCATCTGCGTTAAATGAATATATAATATCCCTGCTTTCATAAGGTGTTAGATCAATTTCATCACTTTGCACATCAAACTCCGCCATCATTGATTTGATTACAGATTTTGTAGTACCGGTCGGACTAAAATATAAAGCATATATTTTTTGGGGAATCATTATTAACATACCTCTTTTATGCAACTCTCTTTTTTTGTCATATTATAAAACTTCAAACATGCCAAACCCATCCAAATTCCTGGCACCAAGCCCGCAATAGTAGAGAAAATTCAAGTATTCAGCACAGCCCGTAAGCCAGTATTTACCCCGCCAGGCTGTAATATGGATACCTTTATAAGTCGTCACATATTTATCCCCGGTGCTGATTTTACCGGGAATTATTTTTATGCCGGCGGATGGTTCCTCCCCGCTAAAAGCCGTGTATTTGCGCCGGAAGTTTTCATTTATCTTTTCGGAAAACTCCAAATCCAGCGGTGTATAATAATAGGTCTTGCCTGTTTCATCAGTTTTGTGAACAGTCAGCGGCGAGAGCATTTTGATCTGCAGATCATCCGCTGTAATTAAGATCCCGCCGGTTTTGACCGAATCCGGCGTCAGAGGCTGCCCGAACAGAAGCAGCGGCGGTTTTTGCTGCAGTGCCTTGAGCAGAGCTTCGGAGAAATCATCACGCACACTGCGTACATCCAGATAGACAAGCCTCTCAAAACAAAGCCGGCTGTTTACAATCTTTTTTGGCCCGCGCAAAGAGCTGAAGGTAAACAGCTTATAATGACGGGAGGCACCATAAGTCAGGCTATTATCATGCCACTGCCCCTCCTTATCATCCCGCAGCAGGTGATAAAGCAGGCTTTGCACTTCATGGTGATAGTTAAAAGGGATGGTCAAACCCGGCGCGCTAAAGGCGATGGAGATTTGTTTCATATAAAACCTCACTTTTGTTTCTGCTGGGAAGGTTTTGCTTAGGGTGGAGGGTGAGGGGTGGAGGGTGGAGTTGTTGGGTATCTCAAAAGTCCCAGCGTCTGCCACCTACTTCCCAGCTTATGATTTCCGACCTTTAACTTCTAAGTTGTAAGATTGATTTCTACTTTGGTTATACGTCATTTTGGCGTTAAAGCTAATTTTATGTTCAATTCCCGCTAGGCAAGGTTGATTGGGACAAGTAAATTACGAAAGAAGGCGAATTATGATGAAGTTTCAATTCCCTCTGGGTAAGGTTGATTGGAAACAAACCGCGCTACTATCGTCGCGCTACTCGATGAGTTTCAATTCCCGCTGGGTAAGGTTGATTTGGATATGACGACGCAGAGCAATTGTTCCAACGAGTGCGTTTCAATTCCCGCTGGGTAAGGTTGATTTGGATCTCCTCATGATCGTTACTGCTTTAACCATGGAAATGTTTCGATTCCTCATAGGTAAGATTGAAGTTAATTCCGTCAGGGTGGTACATTATAGAAAAATATTCTTGATTGTTAATCCCTCTATCACTTGTCCATCCGCTAAATCCTCAGAAAGCAGATAAATACAGCCGCGTTCAAGGGCTGATGCTACCATTAAGCTGTCATAGTATGCGTATCCATATTTTGCATGGATTCCAAGGGCTTTGTCTATTGTATCTTCATCAATGTACGCTAAATCACAATATGAGCACATCTGAATGATAAAACCTTGTATTTGATTTATTGTAATTTTTAATTTCTTAATGCAAATATTGCTAAACTCATTGATAACCTGCGTGCTGATTTGGCAGTCATATTGCTCCATCACTTTGTATGCAAGGTGGCGCTTTTTTAAATCATCGGCGTTATCTGAATACAAATAGATAAATATATTTGTGTCAATGAAAGCCCTATCTGCGCTCATTTGCTTCCTCCCTGCTAAACTTCCAGCCCCGTGTATTTAATACAGCAGGAAACTCCTCTATGCTCATAGGTTTGTCTTTTGTTTTAGGTCTGAATTTGGGCCTTTTTTGTTCTGAAGGAACAAGTGTTACACTAACAGTAGCAGGCACTAGCTTCATGTACTGTTCGGGAATACGGATGATACCACCATTTACAACGGTTTCAAATTGTATTGCACGCATTTAAGAACCTCCTTTGCGCTCCACAGGTCGAATAGCCTTCCTGTTCTATTATACACCACGCTCCTAAAATAAATCAATGGATTAGAAAATAAAACTTTACCGAAATAGAAAATAATAATATGTCTTGCCTGTTTCATCAGTTTTGTGAACAGTCAGCGGCGAGAGCATTTTGATCTGCAGATCATCCGCTGTAATTGAGATCCTACTGCTTTTGACCGAATCCGGCGTCAACGTCTGCCACCTCATTTCCAACATCTGGTTTTCAAATTGGCAGGTTAATGATACTTTGGTTGTACGCCATTTTGGCGTTTAACCTAATTATATTAAATTCTCGCTGAAGTAAATTGATTGATTTTGGTTGAGTTGCATTTTGCAACTTAACCTCACACGTTTCAATTTCCATTGGGTATGGTTAATTGGGACGAGAACTGGGTGTCGAGTGTTCTGAAAAACACTTGCGTTTCAATTTCCTCTGGGTAAGGTTTGGGGCAGTGTGGAGAGTGGAGGGTGGAGTTGTGGGGTTATTTTGAAACCCCAGCGTCTGCCCTCCACTTTCCGATTCCCACTGTGCAAGGCTGATTGGGACGCACTACTATCATCTCTGCAATCAAGAAACTCAGAGTTTCAATTCCCGCTGGGCAAGGTTTGGGGCAGTGTGGAGAGTGGAGTGTGGAGTGTGGAGTTGTTGGGTTATCTTTAAAGTCCCAGCATCTGCCACTTACTTACCAGCTTTTGATTTCCGATCTTTATCTTCTAAGTTGTAAGATTGATTTCTACTTTGGTTATACGTCATTTTGGCGTTTAAGCTAATTTTATGGTATGCATTCAGCCATCCATCAAACTTTTGCATGACTATATGCATGATCAATCTGGTCGCCATCATTACTATGATTCCCATTATAACAGAAAGCGCTGCCTGCAAAAACCCCATTTTAAAGAGTTGCAAAAACAACACAAGCAGATAACAACAAAGAGGCAGGCAAATCACGCTTGTGACTATAGCCGGCACATAACCTTTAAAGACGAAGCCCGGAAGGCAATGAAAAAGCAAATGGAGTGTAAAAACAGTAAATACTCCGAACCAGAGATAATAATATTAATATCAAACAAGGCAAATCATCCTTTTTTCTATAAAACCTTCCTTGGGCCTATCAAATCATTCTACCGAATCTGTTCCACCCTCGAAGAACATCATCGGGTTTACCGGTATCGACCGGCGCGTCAACATTCAAACCTAATATTCCTCTGTCAAGCAGAAAGTGGAATGAGCGGATATCTTCATTATCGTCAGTATTTGAGTAATGTTCAGTATCACGCTCTACAACTATTTCAGAAATGGTGTAATAACCGTCATCATAATGGACTGCTGCTTCGTAGATTTTTGCGCCTGTCCAGGAGCGATGAAAATGTATCCTACCATCATAAAAGTAAATGAACCATTTATCTTCCATTTGCATCGGAAGAAGCCCTAAACGAATTTTTGCATACTGCGATTCTGTGATGCGAAAGTTAGCTATGATTATGTGTGGTTTCGAGAACTCGTTTGTTTTCCAGTCATCTTTTACAACCACTCCAGTCATAGGTTTTCCTTTATCAAGCCAAGCGTTTATTACCGAAGCAAGATTGTCATCTAAAATTTGAAAAGTCTTTTCCAGTATTCCGTTCGGAACATAGCCCGTTCCCTCAAAATCAGCCGTTGGGATGCCATAAGCAGCTTCAGCGATACTGCCAGTGATGGCGGCGAGCGTGTCGCTGTCGCCGCCAAGCGATATTGCGTTACGGATAGCATCCTCAAAGCTGCTGCTTTCAAGAAATGCGATGATTGCTTCCGGCACAGTTTCCTGGCAGGTTTCGTTAAACCGATAACTGGGGCGAATCGCATCAAGTGTCCGGCTCAGATTATAATTGTATTTGCTTTCGATATATTCTTTTATCTTGTCTTTTTTCGTTTCATTTCTGGCAAGATAAATAGCGGCAGCGGTCGCTTGTGCGCCCTTGATGCCTTCGGGATGATTGTGTGTCACCGCCGCCGACTTTTCGGCAAGCGCTTCTGCTTCTTCAAGTGACTCTGCAAACCACCCGCAGGGTGAAACACGCATCGCCGAGCCATTGCCCCAACTGTTATATGGCTCACGCTTATCTGAGTGAAGCCAATTCTCAAAACGACTGCCGTAGCCAGCGTTTGGGTAAAGCCTTCCAAATTTTTTCATGCTGTCGATAAAAGCATTTACTGTGCCGCCGTTCAGCAAAGCGTCGGCAACGGCGATAGTCATTACCGTATCGTCAGTAAAAAAACACTTCTCACTGAACAGTGGAAAATCTTTTGTTTTTATATTATTCCATTCGTAGACTGAACCCACAATGTCGCCAATTATCGCTCCAAGCATTTCAAATGTCCCCTTTCATCGAAAAACTGATCCCATAACACCATGTCATATTGCTCCATTGCTTTGTAAGCAAGGCGATGCTTTTCCGAATCGGCAGCATTCCCCGAATACTAATAGATAAATACAAAAGTCCCTTGATAAGGCCAATGCAATAGGCCTTGGCTATAGCCGGCAGTCCTCGTTGTTGATTCTTTTTCATTTACTTGATAAATGGTTCCAACTAGGGGTTTATTAGCAAAAGCTGAAGGCTTTAAGTTAAGAAAGGAGCGTAAAAAATGAAGTGCTTTATATGCAAGGGGTATTTCAACAAGAATTTAATAAATGAAAAGCGTCTTTTTCGCGCTTTTCTACACACTCTATCCTCTGACTTCTGGCCTCTTGCGGGCAAAGCCCGCATTAGTAGCTCTTTGCAACAGAAAAAAGATGATGTTTAACGCTTTCCTGGTCAATGAAAGAACAAAATTCATTAACAAGTGAATTCGTTTCACATGCTTCCATTGAGTTCTTAGCATCGTCCATCGTTTCCCACATCAATAAATCCGCCCATGTTTCGCCGTCAATAAGTTGCTTCCAAGAGATAAAACCCTTTGCCTTTGAAAAGGCTTCACTATTCAACTTTTCCGACGCACATAAAAAGTCCGGTACAGAAGCTCCTTCCTTGAGTTTGAAAGTGATAAACATAACAGCATTTGACATAATTAGATGCCCCCTTTATTTTTTATCAGGCATAATAATATCACATCTAATGCGACAACAGTATGTCATATTTTATACAATCTCTATTTCTTTTCCTCACAAAGTTGGATCACACAGCCGTTGAGATCGGTAAAGAAGGCAAACCTGACGTTTGGCGACGGTGATATTATTTGACTATGCGGTATCTGCCTGTCAGCAAGCAGATAACAACAAAGAGGCAGGCAAATCACGCTTGTGACTATAGCCGGTACATAGCCTTTAAAGACGAAGCCCGAAAGGCAATGAAAAAGCAAATGGAGTGTAAAAACAGTGAATAGTCCGAACCAGAGATAATACCAATCTGTCAGGTTGGCGGTAATCGTAACAATGCATACTTCTTAAGTCAACCTATACGTACGGTTGCGGTTTCCACCTTCTGCAATAATCAAGTCATCTGCAACAAGCTGTTGTAATAATTTTTTGACCCGTTCTTCTTTAACACCCAAGACCACAAGTAAATCCGCTCTTTTGACGTTTTGTTTTCCTCTCATAAAGTCTATGATTTTTGCTTTCTGTTGCTGCGTCTTTAGCGCTTGTGGTTTATCGGTACTTTTTATCGGTATTTTTTTATCGGTACTTTTTATCGGTATTTTCTTGAATGGCAGTAGTAAATATATGCGTTCAATATGGTCTAAGCGTTCGGCAATTTGGGGGTTTTCCCAGTGTTGAGTCTTCCAAACATAATAAATATTAGGGATTCCGCTTCCCGCACGTTCCCCAATATCAAGCAGGTTGAACATTTTCATCAGCGTCGAATTTCTCGGGCTGGAAAAACCGCCGCTGATAGCTTCATCAACTCTGATTCTGAGGGTTCCCGGATTCTCAAAGGTTATTTTATCGGCATGATTCTTAATAACCACACCGCCCTCACCGTAAAAATCGGCATTTATCAGGCAATTCGCCAGGGCCTCGCGCAAAGCCTTATGCACAGGCGTGTCATCTACCCCAATTTCTCGGGATTATTAAGCCCAACGATATTCAAGGTTTTGTCGGTGTTCTCCCCAACACCAAGCAAAATCACACCGCCATTGGTGTTTGCAAAAGCGGAATAAGTGGACCATATTGAATTAGGCAAGCCACCAGCCGCCTTTTTGACTTCAAGGCAGTTATTTTCTTTATAAGTATGCAGTTTATCAAAATCAATCATGCCATTAGCTCCTCAGCATATCCGTTTTTCATAAAACACTATTATCAATTTATCATTTACCTTTTCTGTTTGACCAGTAAACTTATATCCCATTTTTTCATACACATGACGGTTGTTTGGCATATCTTCAAGTGTTTCCAAGCACCATGATTTAGCATCCGGAAATAACTTCTCCACTAATTCTATTGCGACCTGGCCGATACCTTTATTTTGATGTTTCGGAAGAATATTTATTACATGAAGTTTGTAATTCCCCGCACCTTCAAGCTTTTTAATATTTAAGGAGCCAACCCATGAATCATCTAAGTATATCTTGAAAAAGTTATCATTTAAAACCTGCTCCTCAATCATTTCGAGAGTCGCCATAGAGGGATTGGTCTCAAAATCCTGATAACGCTCGAGGTGAGGAGCAAAGCAGATTTTTTGCATCTCAAGAATTTTTGCACTGTCTCCTTCATCTGCTCTCGTTAATTTTATATTCAATGATTTCACCTTCTTACATCTTATTTTTTGGTTAATTGCCATCGTCCTCTACGATTTTGCCATTTTGCATTGACCTAATTGCCATATCATCCTTAAATTAATGACATTGGCCAAAATGGCAATCCGCCAAAATTCCAATTCCCGCTTAACAAGGTTGAAGAGTTGCACAGGTCGGTTCTTTTTTTATTATATGCTTTTTAGTCAAAAGCAAGGGTTTTTCGCAAAATAAGCATTTAAAATTTATCTTGAACTGGTTGCAAATACCTGCTATAATAATTTATACTGTTTGCGGCATAGCCACAGCCGAAATATGGTTGATAACAGCTTATTATCCAAATCCTGATGAATGGGCGCAAGGCTTTAAGCTAAGAAAGGAGCGTAAATAATGAGGTGCTTTATGTGCAAGGGGTATTTGAATGATGAGTTAACAACATTTATGGTAGATATTGGCAATTGTATCATTATCGTAAAAAATGTACCCTCACAGGTATGCAGACAATGCGGTGAGGTTTCATATAATAATGATGTTACAAAGCAGCTTGAAGTGATTGTTAACTCATTGCGCTCTTCAATTACTGAGATTGCTGTGGTAAACTATTCCGATAAAGTCGCATAATCCGGTTTCTGAACTAAGCCCTATTTCTTTTCCTCACAAAGCTGGATCACACAACCGTTGAGATCGGTAAAGAAAGCAAATCTGACATTTGGCGACGGCGATATTATTTGACTGTGCCCTATTTCTCTACCGGCAAGCAGAGCCAGTTTTTGCTCAAGACTCTCTACCGCAAAGCCGATTGATAAGCCCTTGGCATTGACTTTCTCCGCTTTATTATCCTCGATCAATTCAAATTTTGTTTCACCCTCGCCAAGAAAAATGATTTCACCCATAGGGGTGCTGAAATTCCTTGAAATAGGCAACCCCAAAAGCCACTGATAAAACTCCACGGTTTCCTTTAGTTTTGCTGTATGGACTGTAATATGGACGATCATAAAATCAACTCCTTTTTGTTAATTATAAAACTTCAAACATGCCAAACCCGTCTGAGTTCCTGGCGCCAAGCCCGCAGTAATAGAGAAAATTCAGGTACTCAGGCCGGCCCGAAAGCCGGTATTCGCCCCGCCAGGCCGTAATGTGGATACCCTTATAAGTCGTCACATATTTATCCTTGGCGCTGATTTTGCCGGGGATTATTTTAATGCCGCATGAAGACTCCTCTCCGCTGAAAGCCATGTATTTGCGCCGGAAGTTTTCATTTATCTTTTCGCTAAACGCAGGATCCAGCGGTGTAAAATAATAGGTTTTACCAGAGCTATCGGTTTGGTGGATAGTCAGCGGCGAGAGCATTTTGATCTGCAGATCATCTGCTGCAATTGAGATCCCGCCGGTTTTGACCGAATCCGGCGCCAGGGGCTGCCCGAACAGAAGCAAGGGCGGTTTTTGCTGCAGCGCCTTTAGCAGGGAATCGGAGAAATCATCCCGCACACTGCGGACATCCAGATAGACCAGCCTCTCAAAACAAAGCCGGTTATTTACTATCTTTTTGGGCCCGCGCAAAGAGCTGAAGGTAAACAGCTTATAGTGACGGGTGGCGCCATAAGTCAGGCTATTATCATGCCACTGCCCCTCCTCATCATCCCGCAACAGGTGATAAATCAGACTTTGCACCTCGTGGTGATAATTAAAAGGGATGGTTAATTTTGGCGCGCTGAAGGCTATAGAGATTTGTTTCATGAGAGCCTCACTTTTGTAAGGTTTATTGTTACTTTGGTTGTGCGCCATTTTGGCGCTCAACCTATTGTACCATTTCACAGAAAATCAGTAAAGCTTAAGGCAACATTTTTATTGCATTTATCTTAAGGCAACCTCTAAAAACCCCTCGCCGCCATCTTCGCTGCCCTTTTTCCGCCTGGACTGCGTTGTCGTCACCTCACGCAGCTCGGCTACGCTTCGGCTCCTTCGCCTTGCCAGTCGAAAAAATTGCTAGCGAATCTGGCAGCGCTGTGTTTTTAGAGGTTGCCTTAACTTATTTTAGAGTACACAGGCTGACTCTGAATTGATTCCGCTAATCCAGCCGGCAGGCCAAGAATTATTGACTCGATTTCTTCTATTGTCTCATCCTTATTCAATTCACTGGAACAGTATTTTCCTTGCAAGATATGATCCAGCAAATTATACGGATATTCTTTATCAAATCTCATTATTACCTCACTCCTATCCATTGCAGAGCGGCCTACGGCCGCCCCGCAAGCCAAATCCTTGTACTACCTTTTTGCCGCTACAAGATACTACAAGATATTTTTACTTTCAATCCTTCTTTTGCTCCATCCCATGCCGGAAGACCATATCCGCATTTCTTCTTTTTCCCGCAAATCGTCGGATTCAAAAAGCACCTGCAAAAGTTCAATAAACCCTCCCAAACCTCCTACATCATCTAAAAGAAACATACCGTCCTGATAAATGCAAACAGGTCTGTATTTTTCAGCAACTGAGTTTTGGGCATTTATTAACTCCTCTTTGCTCACAAGATCTTTTTCGATTAATTCGTCACAATTTTCCAGTCGGGTTATTTCCACAACCCAGCCGTCACCATAATCGTAATGGTAAAAAAGCTTGGTGGTAACCGGCTTGATTTCAGGCTCTGCAACCTCGCCATAAGCATTATAGTATCTGGTTATCATCTTTTGATTAAGCTCTTCGGCTCCTGCTGTTTTTTCACCTTCAGGCGCCAATACTGCTGACACCAAAAGGCGCTCCAATAAGTCTTTTGTCCCGTCTTCCAGGATAAGAGAAGCGTTTAATTCCTCAAGGGTTAGATCAATGACAGGAGCATGTTTAATAATTTTACGCTCTTTTTGAAACTTGAACGGTTCACGAACAGCCAGGTTCGGATAGTCTTTAACAAATTCTTCGAACTCAAAAACCGCTCTTTCATAAAGCTCATACATACCCAAATACCTGTACGGTCCGGTATATTTGCTTCTGAGCCAGGTCTTAGCGCTGCCGGAACTATAGTCGTCATCACCATAGCGTTCTTGCCATACCTCACCCGGATATACTGTCTGGAATAATACACCGATCAAATTGCCCCAGCCCCGCACCGTATCATTGGTCAATTTACTGTATATTTCATCCGGCAACTTGTAATCATGCAAGTGGCTGTTTTGCCAGCCAAACAGTTTTTGGATGGCATAGTGCAGGCTATGCAGGGTTATATCCGGGGGTACCAGGACAATACGTTCAAATGTTTTTCCATCTGAGGAACGGCCATATTTTTTTAAGATCCGCCGCTCATTTTCATCCAACCATTCCTCTTCGACCTCTAGCCGTAAGCGAAGGGGAATGGCAGCTTCCTCTCTTATATTTCCATTATTTTCTAATAGTTTGCTTTCAGCCATATCTGTCTTTTTCATGATTTCACACCTTTCTTTACTATTCAAATATTTATTCAAAACAAATTCTTTCCGGGCTTGGTCGATTCTTTGGCGGTAACTATCGCAACGTATGGCTTCCGGAGTTTTGTCAGGCATGTTATAGATGTTTTTTTCATAAGGAAGCCAGGCCGATACCCGCCTGGGGGTCGTGTTCATCTTTTGGGCGATTTCCTCTACGCTGTGGCCCAAAGAGCGCAAGGAATAAACATATTCGCTAAATGGCGTTGAGTACTCACCCAAGCTGATCAGGATCTTTCTTACTTTTGCATAAGCAAAACCTACCTCAGCGGCGGTTTGCCGAAGTGAACCGGTTTCCTGATAAATTGTTGAGATTCGTTGCATCAGTTTTTCATCCATTGATACCAAAAACACCTCCTCAAATTATATCGTGTTAATCCACGCGTTAATTGTACCACATTTTCCTTATCGTGTCAACCCACGTGGTAAAAAAACAGAGGTGAAGCACGAAAAAGATTCTGATGCAGGTGGACAAAAAAGAATGGCATAATACGTGGAATAATAACAAGACAAGGACAAAAACGAGAACATACAGGCTGGAAATCGAAAATTAAAACTGGTTTGGCGCACAATTTAGCCTAAAATAACTACACAAAGAAAAGCCTCTTTGGAAGAAACAGGGAAAAGTGACGCTTATTTAGCTTGGCATTAAGCTGTGTGTTTTAGCTTGATTTGCCGAAAACGAATTTTCGGTCTCCTTCCATTATCATCAATACATACTGGCGCTATGCTGCACGCTCCATCCGGCAAACCATGTTCTTTTATATATGTCCAAGCTTTTTTGACTACACCTTTTATCCCTTCGGCGATAATATAATCCCCCATGTTTTGGCTGCATGTGATAAAGGCATTGATGAAATTCGCAAACTTGGCTAAGCAGTGAAATCCTTTCATGGCGTTCCAATTCAAAGAAAAACAATGACTGTAACTGTAGCCTTGGTGCTTCAATGTAAGAAAATGGTTCTCAATATACCATCTGCGCCTGGCGATTTCTGTACAGAGCCTAAACACATTTTCGGCATTCACCCTTGAAGAGGACAGCCAAGCAAAATCCGTATGTTTCTCCGAAGGCTTACCTGACTTTTTCGGGTTTATTCCGTAACAGCTCTCCCTGCAGGTCACCACATTTAAAATAAGCTTCTTGTTATTGTTTCCATATATATACTCAATGTCGTTAGACCAATGGTATAACTGATAACGCTCACCCCATCGCGCTTCCAGTGTGTTCTCCTTCTCAATTTTTTGCAGGCCCTCGTAATCCTCCCAAACGGTATTCAAACAGCCCCGCTTCAATGTGATCATGAACTCCCACCCATAGTTGGTGCATGTGGACATCATTGGCCCTGTCGCGTAAAGGCCATCAAGAACCATTGTCACGCGGCCTTTGCCAAGGAGCTTGACAAGCCGTGCTGCCAGCCTTTTAAACGCTTTTGTCTCACAGTCTTGCTTCGCTTTGTCCCCGTCCAGGCGTTCCCCATTTTCCATTGTCTCAGTCAACAGGGGCAATACCATCCCGTTATTAAGTATCAGCACTGACTCCATCATGTATGCGTAATACGTCTCTTTCTCAGGATTACCTGCATTGCGGCTCAGCGCACGTTCGTCCCAGCAATAGTCCCTTACAAACTTCATCGTTCCATCCGCAAGCACAATAATCTGACCAGGATTCACTGCCTTGAAAAAATCGGATTTAACAAATTCCCGAACAAGCTCCTCATATTGCTTTTCCATTGTGCCCGGGTCTATGACCTCAAGAAGTCTGGCCAGTGTGTCCGCGTGCGGCATGGATGTGAACTCCGGCACTAATCTCTGGATCAATTCTGCCACTTCTGACCCGCCAATCTCCCGGTTCGCTTCCCGGCGTGACGAAGTTTGGCTCATAAACATGATAATACCATATAGAATGAGCGCCGGGAGCTTATGTTTTGTTTTGTGAAGTGCTCGTAAGTCTTCCACCGTGGAAAACATTGCTAATATACCTGGTATCAGTAGCCCCAATAGCCGCATATACTGCTCTGCCAGCACTTCCTTTGCGCCCTCTTCACCGGTTGCGCCGCCTATCCTATTTGCTTGGGATTTCTTTTTAGGAGGTTCGTAATACACCTTCACCTTGCCAGTTAATATCTCATCAGCCAGCTTTTTGTCCCTTTCAGCTTGCTTTCTCTGACGGCTGTTCTTATACATGAGGTTCCACCGCCTTCCATGGCTTCTCCCCATTGAGTACAGCGCGAAAATTGCGCTGTAGCGGATACACGAATATAGCCTTTTTTGTCAATGTTCTTTCCGTATGTTTGTCGTTGCGCCCGCGGCCTTGCGTTTCACCAAGACATATCCAGTTCGCAGCTTCGTAGGAAGTGCCTTTATATAGGGTCGAATCCACGAATGTCTCAATCAAAACCGGGGCATAACAATAGTCATCAAGCCAATCCCTCTGTATACGCCTTACTGCCATTGATAGCGAACGGCTAGCCAGAAATTTTACGCGGATCCAGGGAAATATTAAAAACCTACTATGGTTTACCACCAGCTGAAGCTTCGTCTTCCTATCTTCTGCGCTCCATCCTATCCATTCGTCCCGCGGCTTCAGTGACCAAGCTGATGCTGAAAACAACATGCACCCAAGATCGCGCCCGCCTTCTGTTCGTATTGTATAGCGCATCTGACTTCCATGGACATTTGGATCACCCAATCTATGATATGTACTCATGTATGTGCGCCATTGCTGCAGTCCTTCTCCAGGGCGTACGATTTCAAGTTTTATCGGAACACTTTCGGTGAATTCCGACGTGTCTATCCATGAAATATCTTTGGTCGCCTCCGAGTTTTTCTTCCTATCTGATTTGGCTGTATAACCCCTGAGTGCCGGAAGTTTTATCTCCCCCTCATCCGCCAATTTGTGGAGAAACTGCGTACACTGCATCGTTTTTGGCTTGCCATTTGCCTGTACCCATCCTATAAGCTCACATATCGTGCTTGCTAATTCCCATTGCGATAAATTCGTATACGTTCTTGTTAGCTCTCGTATCAATTCGAGGTCCTCATTGCAGAATTTTTGCCCTGAAAACACCCTGTTTTGTTTGCCGTCTGTCACTGAAGCCACCCCCTCAGTGATATTATAACACACTGAGGTGTTCACGTCCAGTACCAATTTTGCCTTTATTTATTTTTTCTATTCTCTTACATCCCTACTACAACAAGATTATTTTTTTCATGCTTCAGCTCTGGTAAAAAAATTTTGCCACTGGTTAAGCAGTAAGGCAGTTAGAAATTATTTCAATTTTTTCTTATTCCTCATAGGTAAGGTTGAAGAGCTGCACTCGCTGGTTCTTTTTTTATTATATGCCCTTTTTTAGATAAAAGCAAGGGTTTTTGAGCAAAAAAGTCCGTCAGTCTGAAAATGAGCAAAGGCTGAAATAGGTGATTAGCAGGCATTATGGCTATTTTGCCAAAGAACTGTACGATTGGTTTGGGATTGACTGACTTTTTAGTCGATGATGCTGGTATATACAGCCACAGCGCAGATTTGTTCCTTGCGTGAGTATTTGGTGGAATCGAACTCGTAGATACAAATGCTGCAATTAAATTTAACTTGAATTTGTTGCATATTTCTGCTATAATAATTCATATCGAATACGGCATTTACACAGTCAATGAATAGGAGATAACAGCTTTTTTACTAAACCCTTTTGATTGGGGGCAAGGTTATAAGCTAAGAAAGGGGCAGTATGAAAATGGTACAGACATATCAAGGGTATTTTCAAAAAGGACGCTTTATATCCACAGAGCCGGCGGTGATTCCTGATAATGTTGAAGTTTATATTATGGTTACCGACAGGGAATTACCGATATCAAGAACAAAGGCACAGCGGCAGTTAGAGGCATTCGACAAGTTTGTTTCCGCTATCAGCTCAGTAAGTGATGAGCCGCTTACGGATGAAGATTTTGCCGAACTGGAAAACAATCGCGCCAGTTTTGACAGAGAGGTGGCGTTATGATAACTTTTGCTATGGACACAAACATCATATCTTACGTCCTCAAAAAGGATGAAACTGTTATTAACCGCTACCGGCAAGAATCTGCTCAAGGCAATGAATTTGTTATGATCCCGATAGTATATTACGAAATATCCCGTTGGCTACTGGAAAGAAATGCAAAAAAACTGCAAGCGGAATTTACTGAGATGTGCGTAGAGATTCCGCTTCTTGATACCGGTAAAAAGGTTTGGGATAAAGCCGCAGCCCTTTATGTCAAAACCAGGCGAAGCGGTAAATCCGTTGGAAGCGATGCCGACTTGCTTATTGCTGCATTTTGTCTTGAAAGCAACTGTACATTAGTTACAAATAACACGCGCCATTTTGAGCATATAGACGGGTTAAAGCTCGTTAACTGGAAATAACAGGTAAAATAGCCCACATCCATTTTGAGCCAATTAAATGCAGCATAAAAACCTACCTAACAGAACCGCCCATAGCAGGCGGTTTTTTCTATTTAAGCTTAAGGCAACATCTACGTCTACTCTTAGCTCTATGGGAGTAAAACCTTCTTGATCTTTTTCTCTGCTCATTTAATCCTCCTTGATACCGGCGTTTAAATACAAAACACTCCATATAACGGTACTGACTTTATTCCATTTGCCAGGCCGAAATTCTTGGCGGAGATCCTGATTGAATAAGGAGGGGCATATTTCTTAATAAACACATTTAAGCTGCGCGATGCCACCCGTTCGCCTGCCTTGACCTCTACGGGAATTACATCGGCGCCTTCCTGCAAAACAAAATCTATCTCTGCCTGGCCGCCGCTTTTGCTGTCGCTTCTCCAATAGAGCAAACTCTTTTCCCGGGCGGCAAAATGCTGCGCGACATAATTTTCGGCGATAGCTCCCAAAAACCTATTGTCCGATTCGCTTAAGTTTAATATAATTTCCTGAGGCGTCCTGCTTCCCATTGTCAAAAGTCCCGTGTCGCTCATGTACAGTTTAAAGTTCGTAAAATCCTTATATACATTAAGAGGTATTTCAGGAGTCGTCAAGTTATAGCACTTATTGACAACCTTTGCCGTTTCCAGCCAGTCGATCGCTTCTCCGAATATGGAACTGCTGCCGCCTTTTTGAATCACTTTATACTGAAACTTCTTGTTTTCCTTTGCCAGCTGCGCGGGAACGGAATTATAGGCCGCCCGGATTTTGATTGCTTCGCCGGCTGAGGCGTATTTTGCCATGTCTGCAATATAATCGTTAATGATTCTATTTTGCACACCGGGAACTGTGACAAGGGAATTGGTGTGAGTATATTCCAAAATGCCGGCAGGCATGCCTCCGACAATCAAAAAGATTTTGTAGAGCTCTGATGCCCTTTTATGCAGGCTTGGGTGCAAAGGTGAATTGGATGCAAATCCGATTTTTATTTCTTCGGCGAGTATTTCTTCGCCCTGCGACCAGAGGAATTCCTCAAAGGTCAAAGGATAAAGGGTAAGAGAATCCACATTGCCGACCGGGAATGAGTATTTTTCCCGTTTGATAGCAACACCAAGCAGGCTGCCTGCCGCCGCGATATGGTATTCGCGGGCATTTTCATTAAAGTATTTAAGCGAAGTCAGAGCTCTTTCAGATGATTGAACTTCATCAAAAATAATAAGGGTATCATCTGGAACAATCCGCTTCTTGATATGCGCTTCCAATAGCATAATGATCCGCTTTGGCTCAATATTATCGGTAAACCAAGTGCCGGCAATGGGATCGGTTTCCAGATTGACATAAGCCATGTCCCTATAATGCTCTTTGCCGAATTCCCTAATTATATGAGTCTTCCCTACCTGCCTGGCGCCATAAAGAAGCAAAGGCATCCGCCCCGGTTTATTTTTCCAGTTTATCAACTCATCAGTAATAGCTCTTTTCAACCTGCTCACCTCTGGAAAAATAATACCACATTATCACCATTAAGTCAAGATAAATATGCATCTACTGCATTTATCTTGACTTAATTTGAAGGCATAAAATTGTTAGTATAGGTATTTATTTATAAACTACAGACTTCGGTAGTCTCTTCAAAATGAAGCCAACTAATCTCCATCTTAGAGTTATCAAAATTGGGATGCTGATGGTCAAAATGACCATCAGCATGAATCAAGTTTCATATCCCCTTAGCGAGGGCTGATTTGAACTCCGATTGCTTCACAAATCATTACTGTTGTTACTTTCCAATTCAGTTAATTGCGACAACATTAACGAGTCTCCAAAAACCGCTTCAATATCTCGCTTACTATATAAAGTACGCATAACAAGAACAGAATCTTTGCTTTCAAGGACAATATAAAATACAGTCTCTCATAAGCCATATTTTTTATCCAGCTCAGCGAAAACATCATCAGCTGGGCGGCATAATCCTCCTTCAAAATCTGCAATCCCTTTTTCAAGGCTGGCGCTAAATTCTTCTACCGTATAATCATTTAAGCTTCGCGGCCTTGTGGCAATGCTTTTTAGTGAAAGGGAAACCGGAATACGCCGCTCCCTTACAGCAGCCTTCATAACAATATTTATCGCCGTTGAAAGATTAAGTCCCAACTGTTCACAAAGCTCATCAAATTGCCTCTTAAGCACCTCATCAGTTCTGATATTAATACTAGTCTGTGTCATTTGGATCACCCTCCATAGATATTGTTTACATCGTAGGTACATTATAAAGTAATCTGCCAAAACTGTCAACAAATATCTTGCAACTTTTCAACTCTATATCGGCAACTTGAATTTCATGGTGACTTCGCCTGTTTCTTTGTCGATTTTGATTTGCTGGTTTCCCAAACCCAAGTCCTTGCCTGTGGACATTTTAAACAGCCCGGCCAGGAATTGCATACCGCTTTCCATCACCTGTTCCAATTCAGCGGCTTTTACTTCACTTTCAGCCGGTTTGGGTTTTTGTTCTGCAGCCACTTCTTTAGGAGCTGTTTCTTGCTTGTCCTTTTCTTCATCTTTGGGACCTGCCAGCTCAAATTCCTCAACAAAATCTTCTTCCTCTTCTATTATATCTTCAGGCAGGTCAGGAGAAATATTGCCCGTATCCTCTTCGTCTTTGGGCTGGTTGAGGAAAGCTTCCAATTGGTCGATAAACTGGGAGCGTCCTTTAGATGAGAAATCAACATAATCCGTTTTACTGCCGCTGTCCAAAACACCTTCAAAGAGATTTTGCTTGACCAGTAAACCGGCGGCAATTTGCTGTTCGATAGAATTGCGGCTAATCAAGTTGTAAATCGTAAGATTACTGCTCCTTTGCCCCAGGCGGTCGATCCGGCCGATGCGCTGATTTTTTTTGGCAGGATTCCAGGGAAGTTCAAAATTGATCAGGGTATCTGCCATCTGCAGATTCAACCCTGCGCCTCCGGCTTCTGTAGAGAGGAAAATTTTGCATTCCGGAGTATTTGCAAACTTTTTAATCAAGTCGCCTCTTAATTTGACGGGAACCTTCCCGGAGAGCTCTACAAAACCAATTTTATTTTGCCTTAGCATCTGCCCGATCAGCTTATGCACCTTGACCCATTCGGAAAAAATAATCACTTTCCGGTTGGTATTTGCGAGATCAAATTGCTCGAAAAGGATATCTTTCAATTCTTCCATTTTGGGAGATATATTCGTTTCTTCATCTACCAGATAAGTCGAATCACATACCATCCGCATTTTACATAGCAGCAATTGCATCTTCTGCATGTCATAAGCAGTCAGGAATTTTTTTTGCAAAATACTGGCGATCCCTTTGGCATATGAGGCATGATACTCGGCTTGTTCGGGAGATAATTCAACGGGGATATTGATTTGCTGCAGATTAGGCAGCTGATCCAGAACATTTCTTTTTTCCCGGCGCAGCAGCAGATCTTTCAGCCGCTCATTTAGCGCTTGCAGATTGTAATAGCCGTTGATTTTATTGGCTTTTTCCGGATCGAAAAGGCAATGCTGATAAGAAAATTCCCACAAAGGCCCGAAGAAATAGGGATCCAGCACGCTAATGATCGAGAAAATATCGATCAAACGGTTTTCGATCGGGGTACCGGTTATGACCAGGGTATGCCTGGCTTGCAAGCGTTTGATGGAAGAGGAAGTCTTTGTCTCATAGTTCTTGATTCTCTGGGCTTCATCCAGGATCAGAAAATCCATGCCGGCTTTATTGATGGCCAAGCTATCGCGCAGGATAGTTTCATAATTAACAATAAAGAAAAAATAATTATCGTCCAGATATTGGGATTCTCTTTCTTTGGGAGTTCCGCTGATAATAAGCGCTTTTTCATTGGTGAATGCTTCAATTTCCTTTTTCCACTGGGATTTCAAAGTAGCGGGACAAACGACCAATACTTTTTCGAAACCGAATATCTGTTTTTTGAGTACGGCTGCAGTTATTGCTTGTAATGTTTTCCCCAATCCCATCTCATCGGCAATAATGGCCACTTTTTTGAAGAGAGTAAATTCCACTCCTTCTTTTTGATAAGGAAATAATTCCGCTTTTATCAGTGAATAGTCCGGCTTATAATTTTGCTCCAGTTCTTTGAGCAGGGATTGTTCAAAAGCTCGCTCTACCTTTTCCCTAACTTCGGGGCGAATGCAGATAGTTTCAAAATCCCAGGAGTTGTCAATGAAATCAAGAAAGGATTTGATTTCAGATTCCTCATTTTCAATATAAGTCTTGTTTTTGAAATGGCGGGAAATCAGGAGTTGCTCGCCTACAGGCAATTTGTGCGGATAAAACCAGGAAATTTTATAATCATTTAAAGGATCACAGAATACTTCAATAAAAGGATATGTTTTATCCAGCCGGTTATATAATTCAGGGTTTTTCTTCAGTTCAGCAAAGGCAAACATAATATGCTTACTGGTTCCCAATTTGTTCAACCGCGAATCCCAGCTGTCGCTGTATCCGGTTTCCGCCTCAAAATCACGGAGCAACACCTTATATTGAATGCCCTGTTCATTTGTTAAAATATGGTCCCCATAGATGTTGTTGGCCCAGCGGATGCGATATAAGGCTTTTTCGGCTTTCTGCCTGCGTTCGCCCAGCACCCGCTTAATCATCCCTTTGCGGGTGTATTTTTTATGCTCTATTTTTTCCTGGGGATCAAGCAGGCTCAATTCCTGCTCGTATTGGAGCAGGCAGGCATATGAATAGCGGTTCCACTCCACCGGTTTATTATTTACCTTTGGAATCAATCCGAAAATGCCTTCTTGATCGGCGTTAATTAATAAAGAGTATTCTATTGCTTCATTTTCGTCTGCGGTATTCACGAGAAAATCGATCGATATTGCCGATTGAGACATAATTTGGCAATCACAGTTATTAAAGAGGATTTCCCCATAGGCAATTTCTTCACCGGGTAGTTGCGACAATACTTCATCTTTGATGGATTTGAGATTCATCACGTCTTCTCTCCTTATGCTTCATTTTATTCAACTTATTTTAACATTGATTGACTCAATTTTCAATCCCGTTATCAAATCGCCTTGGCCAGTGCCGGATCGGGGTCGAAATCCAGGGTGATGAAGTAGTCATACAGGGGCATCAGGAATTCATAGCCCCCTGTGATCCGGTTTGCCAAATCTGCTGAAAACAGCTCCGGCCCGTTTTGCTGGTTATGGATCAAGGAAAATGTTTTCTTGTTGTACCAGGGGGCAGTCAAAAAAGTCGGCGCTGTTTTTATCCGCGCATATTCCGGTCCTTCCAGGACAAATTCAGCTTGATTGGCCAGGGGTTCTATCAGCGTTTCAAACTCCTTCGGGGCTTTGTCTATGCGCGAGCGCAGCTTGGCCATTGTCAGAGGTCTTGCCTGGCCAAAACCCATGCCATAGCTCCATTTTTCCGGCCCCAGGTCAAACCAGAATACAGGCTTGCTTGTCCACTCGTCGCTGGGTTTTTCAATTGAAAACCAGAGACTGTCCCGATAGGGGCCGCCGCCTTGCAAGTACCTGGCATCCTTGTAGATGCGGGAGATTTTGTGAATAAAACCGCGGTCGCTGTAGTTTTCCATGATGCGTTCAAATACCTCTTTCCCCAGCTCTTTCATGGGATGCAGGAAATCCTCCTTGTATTCATTTTTGTGTTCCTCAAACCAGGGTTTCCGATTATTTTGGCGGATATTCCACATAAAATCAATGGTTCTTGGAGAAAACCCTTCAAACATAAGCCCACCTCTATTCTCTTTTTAGCCTTTCAATTTCAGAAAAAACCGTAGCTGTCATTTCTTCAAGCAAATCATCCGGAACCTGCTCTATAACTTTGTAACCCCAGGCATTGTATTTTAAAATGCATAAGCGAATAGCATTGAGCGGCTATTTGGGGTTCCCTCCAGATGATCTGTCATGTCCTGTTGCTGCTTCAGCCAATCGTTGGTTGGCACTTTCAGTCCTTCCAGGAAGCTTTTGCTGTGAGTATCCACATATTTTTCCGCCTGGGTCTCTTCCCGCTTCCTGGGCAAAAAGGCCAGTACGATCATTACGATCAGGCCGATGATCATGATGGCGCAGCCGACGATCGGGATGACCGAGCAAACGGAAACGCTGGCCAGGGCGGCTATGCCGGTTCCTGCCTCGATCAGAAAGACAATTCCGGTGGATACCGTCTCAATTATCTGCAGTACTTTGATGGCTGTGGATTCCCCCCGGGAAAAATCAATTATGGTCTGATAAATGGAAAAAGCCAGGGCAGCGGCCATAGCTACCACAGTAACAACTTTCAGGACAGCCCCCGCGACCTTTGCTATTTTGGCCCAGCGGGCTGCCGTTGCCAGCAGCTGGCCGCTGTTTGCGGCAACTTCCTCACTCAGCCCTACCCCCAAATAGAGCACCATATTTTCTAAACCGCCTGCTTGCTTGACCCCCATCGCCAGAATATCAATGCTGTCATTGACCTCGCCGAAGAGGCGGACCGCGCTTAATACCTCCGGCATGGTGGATTCCAGATTCAGCAGCGTCTTGGCGGCCTTATAGACAGCAAAGCTGTTGAAGGCATAGGCTACAGTCACTACATTGCTGATGGCAAATTGAGCCCAGTCGGTAACACTGAAGTCTTTGCCTTGGAAAATAGCATAAAAGATCGCGACCCCGGCCATTGCGCAATAGGTGAAGGTCAGGGCATAGGAAAGCGTATTGGCAATTCTCGGATAATTGCTGGTGAATGTCCGAAGCGCCGAGAGATTCAAATTTTTGCTTGTTGTTAAGAATCTGGCGAAATCGATCGAGAAAGTAGCCAGGGAATAAACGAAGTCGTCAACTGTGTTCAGATGATGCTCCAGCATATATTCATTCAGCTCTTTGCCCAATTGATTGCGCAGATCATCGGACCAGTTGACGCCATGAAAGGATTCCCCGTTGATCAGCGCCAGATAGTATTGACGGAAATAGTTCTCGATGATCTCCTGCATGTCATTCTCCGTGAGATTCTCAATATCCAGGCTATTGACGCTGCCGGTGCTGTTGCCCAGGGTATAGGCAAGGACCTTGTAATAAAGAGCATTGCTGTAACTGGTCAGCACCTTTTCCCCGGCGGAAGAGACCTCGACGATCTGCCTGTTATCTAAAATATCCAGCATTGTGGTGATATGATGCAAATGAGATTTATCATGAGCTGCCGCGGATTCAAAAGCAAGTCCCTGCAAAATGACAGGATTCAGAGTATATTCATAAAGCTTTTTGGCCCAGCCCTCGGCATCATCTTCTTGATAATAGCGCAGCCTGGGGACAAATGACAGATAGCAATTCAGATAAGATGTATTGGTGATTTTGCTGTAGGCCTTTTCTTTGGAAAAGCACTTTTCGTCATCGATCCCTTTCCAATAATAGTCCAGCTTCTCCTCATATTTGTCAAAATCCTTGAATTTATCGCTGATCACACTCTCGGTAGATTGGGAGAACGCGGTCGTAAAGTAGCCTCTGCCAAAGCTGTTGACCAGGAAATCATTGATCTCCGGATCATTTATCGCCCAATCCCGTTCCTGCTCGCTGATATCTCCATAGGGCCCAACTGTAGGCCTTTGCTGTTGGATCATCGCCCGCCAATCATCCGGTATCGCATACAGCATCATATTTCTTACTTTATTGTAGTTCATATCATGGATATCGCTCAAATCCTCCGGCTTGGTGATGCAATAGAGATCTTCTACCGAAAGTCCCGAGGCGTCCCGCAAAATATCAGCCTCCTGAGGTAAATGCAGGGCGCGGCTATTATGAAAGTTATCCGCCAGCGGCCTTTTTGCCAGCAGATGGGAAGACAGCTTAGCTTTTAAGGATTTTTGTTCTTCGTATTCCTCATACTTGCCTGTTATCAGATATTTGTATTCATCCTCAGGCCGGGAACCGATGCCGCTCAAGTATTGATAATCGAGGGTAAAGTGCAGCTTAAGATCATGAAAAAAGAATACGCCAAAATCCTGCAAGGCTTGATACATATCATTGCGAACCGAGATATCCACACCCAAAAAATATTGTTTTTCAACCTCTACCATGGAAAAAACACATCTGCCGGCTACAGAATCTTCCATCTTTGAGGTATTGGTATCAGTAAACAATCCGGCAACCGGGATACTGCTCCCTGCGGAATTTTGCTCGAACCACATCCGAAACCAGGCAAATGTTTTTGCCTCGCCGCCGGCTTGATCCTGGTATGAAAGAGGATATCTGATATTGCTATAGGCTGTAAAGGTGCGGATTTGCCCTCCCTCAAGGACAGCCCCCTTGGCCATCAAGCCATTATACAAGAATTTCAGATAATAAAGGGAGTTGCCTTTGCTGAAATAGACAGCTTCTTCCTGCGGATTAAAATCCACCTGATCGGCAAAGACCTGATCCCTGCCGCCCCAAAAGACATTGCCTTTGATAATGCTCAGAGACATTGACTCCTCTTTTGCCCTCTGTTTGCTGCCAAAATTACCCAATAGAGGCGCCTCATCAAAAATAACTTGCGGATAGATAAAGCTTTTATCGGCAAAACCGGTGGTAGTAAAGGGGTTTTTGGCAGGTTCAACATTTATTACCGGTTTATCCAAGAGGCTTTTGGTATGAGAAACTGCGGATTTTCCGAACATTTGCTCCAAGGCCGGCGTCATCTCGTCCACCCGTTTTTTGATCAGGTTCAGCTGACGCTCATCCGCGGTGCCAAAGAGGTTTTGGCGGACAAAATGGGCGGTAATCTCCGGATAATTTAGCAGGCAACAATAGCCATTGGCATGATAGGATTTATAGCCCTCGCTAAAATGGAGATCATAGCCGGTCTCATCTATCTCTGCCAGATTGATCCGCTCTACCACCACGTTCTCATATTCGATCGTATTTGTACTATAATTATAGCCCTTGACTTTACAGACAATATCCCCCACGGAAAGCAAAGAGATCTCCAAATGGGGAGACATCTCCATTGCCAGCTGCGGGTTAAGGCATTTCCAGCCGGTTTGGCTTAAAATAGGATGTTCGGGGGACATAAACGGATCATCATCATTGATGGAATAGAATCTGCCGACATGAGGATTTACCACCATTTCCCGGGAAGTTACGCTGATTCCTCCTCCCAGGCTAAAAACCAAATCCCCCGGCTCGATCGCCATGATCTCTTTTTTGCTGCCGTCGGCCATCAATATTTTAGCATTACCCAGGACACAACCGCCCCCGCTGCTATGCGTACCGCGGTCGAATTCGTTATTGGGCTTTTGGCCTGTGGTAAGGCTGTAGGATGAGGCTATATCTTTAAGCCAATTCACTACATTTGCCCCATATATATCAAAATCACAGCTTACATATCCCATCACCGGGGCGCCGGTAACTGTTGAGTCAATTGCTTTTCTCACACTTCTTACTTCTGTTGTTTTTCTGGAACAGCTGTCTTTAGAAAAACCTTTGACGATATTAAAAGAATCCTCTCCTCCCAGGAATTGACCGTTGACACAATCCAGCCAGGGATAGGTATCATAATCCCCAAAGAATTTCTGAAATTGCTCATGTTCCTGCCATTTGTTTAGAACACGGTCAAAGTACTCTCCGCTACTATCTATTTGCCTGAGTGTAATCAAGGTCAGTTTCCCCGTCAGGGTTGTAGGTACGGTGGCTGCTTCGATAAAAAGACCGGCTATGTATTCATTTCGCATCAGCTGAGCCGCGAATGCCGAGACAAATTCCGCTGAAGTATCCAGCTCTTTTCCCAAGCGGTTCTCCAGATAATTAAGCATAAAGGCGCCTCCGACAGGGGCGCTGTTTTTGGCAAACCAGTCGGAGAGGATCCGGTTATCCATTTGCTTCACAGTATTGTTGAAACCGAAATCAATGTTTTTGGAGATAGTATAACAAATAAGCTTTACGGCAAATTCTTTTAATTCCTTCCGATAATTTTCGGCATAATTAAAGCTATTTGTGACCGGCTCTGAGGAAAAAAAAGTATCGCGGGTCTGCTGATCACAGTTTTTTACGGCAGTCAGCAAAGAATTTGATAAATGGGCGGAAGGCAAGGAGCTCAGCTTTAAAGCGTTCAATAATTCATTTACAGTCATCTTTTCCCCTTCTTTCTATTTTCTTCATTCTTCGATCAAAACCCACCAATTATAGTGATGGTTTATCTATTCTTTCAAGATAATACTTGATTTTCCTCTAAAATATAGAAAATTATTCCAAAAATTATCCAACTTTGCTTGCAAAACGAAAAAAAATTTGATATGCTATAGATATGAACAAGATTTTTGTTCAATCCTTTTCGTGGAGCGAAAAGTTACCCGCATTCTGATTTCTGAATACTGAATCCTGAATACTTGCGGTCGAAGACCGTATAATAATGGAAGGAATGAGATCATGACTATCATAAAAGCATATGCTTATCCTCACCCCCCTCTTGCCGTACCGGCAGTCGGCCGCGGCGAGGAAGAGAAAATAGCTATTACCCTGGCTGCATTTGAAGAAACCGCCGCTGAAATCGCCCGGCTGGCGCCGGAGACCATTATTTTTATCACCCCTCACAATACCCTGTATGCCGATTATTTTATTATTTCCCCGGGGGAAAAGGCCAAAGGCAGTTTATCCCGTTTCGGAGCCCCTGATGTGAAATTTAAAGTGAGCTATGATAAGGAATTGGCGGAGGAAATCGGCCGCCTGGCAAGAGGGAATGGTATTCCTGCCGGACCAAGAGGGGAAAAAGAGGCGTCACTTGATCATGGGGTCATGGTTCCCATGTGGTATATTGACCGCTTTTATCAGGATTATGCGGTAATCAGGATCTCCCTGTCCGGCCGGGAGCCGGCGGAACACTACCGTCTGGGGCAATCTATTGCCTCTGCCGCGGAAAAAACCGGCCGCAGGACTGTGCTTGTCGCCAGCGGTGATCTTTCTCATAAATTACCGGGCAGCACCTATGGCTTTGCCCCGGAAGGCCGGGATTTTGACCGGATAATTACCGATGCCTTTTCTTCCGGCGACTTTATGCCCCTGTTTAGCATTAGTGAAGACTTGCGGGAGCGGGCCGGCGAATGCGGTTATAATTCCTTTATGATCCTGGCAGGCTGCTTTGATCGCCGTAAAGTAGAGTCCAAGCTTTATTCCTATGAAGGGCCATTTGGGATAGGCTATGCCGTAGCCGGCTTTTCCCCGGGCGAGCCTGATCATAGCTGTAATTATCTTGACCGGCACAGATCATTGATCCTGGAAAAAGCCAGGGAAAGCCAAGCTTTAGAAGATCCTTACCGTTCGCTGGCCCGGCAATCGCTTGAACACATGGTTAATTTTGGTAATATATTAGCGCTACCGGAAGATTTACCGGAGGAACTGACAAAGGATAGAGCCGGAGTTTTTGTTTCTTTGCACAAAGACGGGCGTTTGCGGGGCTGCATCGGCACTATCGCCCCGACAAAAGATAATATTGCCCTGGAGATCATCGATAATGCCGTTTCAGCAGGGATATATGACAATCGCTTTGACCAGGTGAATGCCAAAGAACTGCCCTATTTGACCTATAAAGTAGATATCCTATCTCCTCCTGAGCCAATTAGCGGTCCCGAAGAATTGGATGTAAAACGTTACGGCGTCATAGTATCTAGCGGCAATAAACGTGGTTTGCTGCTGCCCAACCTGGAGGGGATCGACACAGTAAAAGAGCAAATCGCCATTGCCCGGAAAAAAGCCGGCATCTCCGCCGACGCCCCTGTTATGCTGGAGCGTTTTGAAGTAGTCCGTCATGAATGACAGGGAGTAGGAACTAAGCTCTCAAATTCGAACAAAAAAGTCACAAAATACACTTTATCTTTTGTTTTTATTGCTTTTCCAGTTTATCTGGGGTAGGGAGTAGGAATTGGGGATGTTCTACTCTCTACTCACTTGGAGAGGAATAAAAATCCTATGAGTCTGGCAATGTTTTTTGATAAGGGGGTAAACAGTAGTGTAAGCTGCTCCTTATGCCCTCATAATTGCAAAATACCGGCTGGCTCCCGCGGTTTATGCGGTATACGTCAAAATATCGATGGTCAGCTTTGGGCTATAGGCTATGGCCTGGTTTCTTCCCTGGCCCTGGATCCGATCGAAAAAAAGCCGCTTTTTCTCTTCCACCCCGGCAAACAGGTGCTGTCGGCGGGAGGATATGGCTGCAACTTGCGCTGCCCCTTCTGCCAGAACAGTGATATTTCCCTGGAATACCAAAAATCTCTCACAAGCGCCCGGTATTTTTCCCCGGAACAAATTGCCGGCTTCGCCCAAGATACAGCCGCAAAAGGAAATATTGGCGCAGCCTATACCTATAACGAGCCTTTGACCGGCTATGAATTCATTTATGACTGTGCAAAACTTGTACAAAAAGCCGGTCTTTTTAACATTCTGGTGACCAATGGGTATATCAGCCCCGAACCCTTGAAAATGCTCCTGCCATATATAGATGCTATGAATATAGATCTAAAAGGCTTTACGGATAGCTTTTATCAAAAACTGGGCGGCAGCCTGGAGCCGGTCAAGGAAACTATTGAATTATCCTATCGGCAATGCCACCTGGAAATAACCACCCTGATCATACCGGGAGAAAACGATTCGGAAACTGAAATAGAATCACTTGCCTGCTGGCTGGCAAGCCTTGATCCCAAGATTCCTTTGCATCTGACCCGTTTCTTCCCCCGCTACAAATATGCAGACAGACCGCCCGCCTCAAGAGAATCTGTTTATAGGCTCTGCGAAATTGCCCAAAAACATCTGGGCAATGTTTTTACCGGAAATATGGGTTAATTGCATTTTTTATCTTGCCAAAAATAACCCTTTATGCTAAAATAGAAGACAGAGGTAAAGCCAAAATCTCCGATTTTGAGATTTACCTACGTGCCTTCCTTAGACTTTGCCGAAGGTAAAGGCAAGGTAGGCCAGAAGACAGATACCAGAGGTAAATTTATTCTGACATCTGGTATAATTGGTTAATCGCTGCAGTGTTTCTACCCTGGCAGCAGTTTTTGTTTGGCTTTTTTTATGTGTTCAATTACTTTTATAGTTTTTTGCAACCGGAGCCTACAGATGATTTTTGAACTTTATTCTGACCTCTGTTTTCCGGCTTCTGGTATCTTGTTCAGAAAGGGGGGGAAAAGGTGGCAGGGAAAATCATTATTGATACTCAGATTTGCAAGGGCTGTCAGCTTTGCGCCACAGCTTGCCCGGCTAAAATCATCAGTTTCAGCAGCACCGAAACAAATAACAAGGGTTATTATCCGGCTCAGGTACTGGATATGAACAAATGCAGCGGCTGCGCTTCCTGCGCCCGCATTTGCCCGGATGTAGCCATCACCGTGGAGAGATTTTAATTAATTAGAAAGCAGGTGAACCCAGCGTATGAAAAAAACCCTTTGGAAAGGCAATGAAGCTATTGCTGAAGCTGCCATTTTTGCCGGCTGCCGCTTTTTCGCCGGCTACCCTATTACCCCCCAAAATGAGATCCCCGAATATATGTCCTGGAGAATGCTGGAGGCAGGAGGTTCTTTTGTTCAGGCAGAATCAGAAGTCTCCGCTATCAATATGCTTTATGGCGGGGCAGGGACCGGAGCCCGCCCCCTGACTTTTTTTTTCACTCCCCCCCTCCCCTTGAAAAAAGAAGGGATCTCCCATATTACCCGGC
>Ga0082212_10002220_pt1 | contig 28496 bp, 24 predicted proteins | sample TergutNt197P3_FD_71548 | JGI IMG/M metagenome (GOLD analysis project Ga0082212, IMG submission 71548) | Neocapritermes taracua P3 segment gut microbial communities from Petit-Saut dam, French Guiana - Nt197 P3 | ecosystem: Host-associated > Arthropoda: Insects > Digestive system > Gut ...
AATTGACGACACCATCCTGCCCCCCACGGCGTATGGCGCCCTCAATTCCTGGCAGGGCATCAGCCAGTCGCTCTTTCCGGCTTCTGTGTCGCAATCCGGCTATCCCATGCTGGTGGCCAACTTCGGCGGCGTGGGCGGCGCGCAGACTTCCGGATCGCCCAAGGGCGACAGCTATCTCATGGAATTCAACCTGGGCCTGCGGGTGACGGATTACGCCCATCCCTGGACCGCCTCGGACTATACGAATCTGTACCAGTCCACCAAGCTGGACCCCTTGACGGACTTCCCGCCGGACAACCTGACCCAGAACGAGTTTTATACCAAGGACAACCAGAACGGCCCCAAGGTCGTGCAGTGGAATGACGATCCCACGGTCCATGCGAATGGGGTCGTTTACAGCGAAGTCGTCATGAACCGCTTCCACGACGCCATTCTGGCGGACATCGCCAGCGGCGACCTTGACCGCGGCAATCCCGCCCATTTTGGACCTGACGGAGAACTTCTGGTTACGCCGGGTCCTGCATACCCGGCGCTCGACGCCTGGGCGACCTGGGCCTTGGGGCTGACAGACAGCAGCAGCAACCCGCTCTATGCCGACATCAATGAGGTGTATTATGCCACTTGGCCGTACATGACGGTAAACACTGCGGATATGTCGGCCAAGGGTTTTCAGAACATTCTGCTCGATAACTCGAAATTTGAAAACTGGACGCCCAACACGACGAAACTGGCCTTCATCAACGGCACGGCGCAGGTCGATCCCAACCACACGACCATGCTCGGCACAACCTACGCCACAGGCAACGGCACGGGCCAGAACGGCTATTCCTTCGGCAATTTGACCGGCTACAACGTGGACGCGGACGGCGTGCTCTCCGGCATCTATTCCAACGGCGTGACGCTCGGCCTGTACCAGATCACCCTGTACGACTTCACCAGCCGGCAGGGCCTGCGGCGTGAGGGCGGCAATTTGTACAGCCAGACGAGAGATTCGGGCGATCCCTACTTCGGCCCGCCCCAGACCTACGGCTTCGGTAAAATCGTTTCCTACGCCCTCGAACAATCCAACGTGGACATGGCCCGCGAATTCGTGCAGATGATCACAACCCAGCGCGGCTTCCAGGGCAACTCCAAGGTGACCACCACCACAGACACCATGCTCGAAGTCGTGATCAACATGAAGCGCTAAACCTGAACCACAGGCCCGCGCAACCCGGCCCCGGCAGCGACGTCACCCGCTGCCGGGGTCTTCATATTGTTTTGATGGGGCAATCGAATAAAATTTACGGATGTTTTACTTTGGCCAGCCTCATACGGCAGAATCCTATTTATGCCGCCCCGCAGGGGCACTGTAGCATCCGAAGCTGTCGGCGAAATGCCTGGATGGTCGAAAATGGGGCTTTCACAGACAAGAACAGAACGATAAACGGTTCATTCACATCGCCAACGTCAGGCACGGCTCACTCTGGCTTTGTGCAAGCAGGGTTGTGATATGCAGCAGCGGCTTTTGTAGCCTGTTTTCCAGAAAGTATCACGATTTTCGCCACGATCGCCACAAGCTCTTTTCGCTCACAATCGGATAACGGAGAAATTATTTTCTCAATCGTTGCTGCCCACTCGTTTGCCCCGCTCTGTTCCCGAAATAAATCAGCAATCGAACATCCCAAGGCGTCGGCGAAAAGTTGCAAGCGCTCGAATCGTGGCGCGATGAATCCTTTTTCCATACGCGACAGGGATTCTTGAGAAATTCCTACTCGTTCTGCTAAAAGTTCCTGGCTCATACCCAACAATTTGCGCCGTTCTGAAACGGTAGCGCCGAATGAAGCCATAACTGGCTTTTGGATTTTTTTCGCCACCATGCCCTCCGTGCCGGCACCACCGCATGAAAAGCATAATCCTTGAGAAGTTTCGATATTATGAGCTGAAAACTATAATTATTGACGTAAAAGGCATATAAAGCTATCCTTCAATCGTACGAACGGAACCTGCTCAGGGGGCTGGCAACCTCTTCCTCTCAAAATACCGGCAAGAGGCAGGATTTACCGTTGCACCGGCTACGTTCGGGAAGCATCAAGCAGCTTGAAGATGAGATGTGCAGATATGCTGCCTGCGTGTGTTGCGTTTTTCTGGCCCTGATTGCTCAAACTGAAAATGCCCAAACTGTTGAGCAACATATTTCAGAAATGCAAAAAAACAGAACAAGAGGATGTTGAGGCGCAATTTTATGTGAGCTTAAACAGTTTACAAATACGTCTTACTCAGCGGAGCAAAAACAATGAGAAACTTCCCCCGCGTGCTGACCCTTGTTGCAATGTTTTTTCTATGTTTCCCAACTACCGCACATGCATATATCGATCCGGGGATTGGCAGTCTTATACTGCAAGGACTGGCAGCGGCCTTCATTTCTTCGATGGTATTCTGGCGCAGCTTGAGGGAAAAAATTAAAAATTTTTTCCTGAGAAAGCCTACCGAATCAGCTTCGGAAGTGGAAAGCAGAACATCGAGTAAGCAGCATGGCAACATTGAATGACAGCTCGCCGCTTACTCCGGTGAGCGGCTCTTTTCGTGATCCATCTGGAGCGGTGTATACAGCACACGATTATGTACTGCGCACTATTCAAACCTGCTATGCGAAGCACTGGGAAGCTGTTCAAGACAGCGGCTTTGCTAAGATAGCGGTTGAGCAAGGATTTTTGCTTGGATTCACTGAAATTTCCGCCTTGGAAAATTGCTGGAAAACCATAAAGGCGCCGCGCCTGCCTTTTATTTCCTATCCATATGAGTGGTGCTTCGGGCAGTTCAAGGATGCGGCCCTGCTTACGCTTTCCCTCATGGAGCTTGCTCTCGAACATGGATTGATCCTGAAAGACGCGAGCGCGTATAATGTGCAGTTTGTGGGAAAACAGCCACTTTTCATTGATCACCTTTCTTTTGAAGTCAGAGACCCTCACGCTCCGTGGAAGGCGTATCTGCAATTCTGCAAACATTTTTTAGCGCCTCTTGCCCTGATGCGGTATCGCAATCCTGCGTGCGGCAGATTGTTTTCCTTGTGGATTGACGGCCTGCCTCTGGATTTGGTTTCTTCGCTTCTTCCCTGCCGCACACGATTTTCACCACTACTGCAACTGCATATCCATACGCATGCTCGGATGCAAATAAAACACAGCGATATGCGCAAGTCTGCCGCACAGGCGTGCGCTCTCAGGATCAACGAGCAAGTTGTGCCGCGTTTGTGCAAATCTTTACGCATGAGCGTACAGGATTTGCAGATGCCCACGCAGGCGACAGAGTGGGGCGATTACTACGAAGACACAAACTACACGCAAAACAGTGCTCAGGATAAAGTGAGGCTGGTATGGCGGGCGGCCTCGGAGCATTGTGGAAATTTTGCGGTGGATTTGGGGGCCAATACCGGAGTTTACAGTCGCGTGCTGGCAGAGCATTTTATGTGGGTATTGGCGGCCGATTTCGATCACCTGGCAGTGGAAAAACTCTATGCCGGCCTGAAGCGGGACAATATTCATACTATCATTCCCGTAGTACTGGACTTGATGAATCCATCTCCTTCTCTTGGTTGGGCCGGGCAGGAAAGAGATTCTTTCGCACAGCGTTGCCAAGCCGATTTTGCCGTGGCACTGGCTGTGATCCATCATTTGGTTCTGGGCGCGGGGATCCCTTTAGACAAAGTGGCGGAATATTTCTTCAGTCTGCTGAAACCGAAAGGCATCTTGGTGCTGGAGTTCGTTCCGCTGGAAGACTCTCAAGTTCAGCGGCTTTTGGCGACCAGGGTCGATATTTTTGGAGATTATAGTCTGGAAGGCTGTGCCACCGCATTTGGCAAATTTTTCGAAATTCATGAACAAAGCCAACTCACGGAAAGCTGCCGCACTCTACTTATTCTGCGCAAACGAGAACAAGTCGGGGTAATTTAGGGGGTTTTGCAATGAATTTTTCTCGTTTCACCGACTCCCCATCACTCACCTTGGCCTTGGCTATTGTAGCGCCGCCTGTTTTTATCTGGAGCCGGAACTGGCACATGTTTAACTGGAAATCTCTCGGCATCTCTTTCTGCGTTCTGTTGGCAGCAGCGATTTTAGTTTTCGCGGTAGTCTGGTTTCTGGATGCGCTTTATTTACGCAAAAAGGAATATTTGCCTGTCTGGATACGCAGAGTGATTGGTTTTTCGGTCTGTGCAGCGGTTGTAGGCATCATCTGCTTTTTACTCTATGTTCCGTTTTCGGACTTCCCTCAAGCATACAGGCGAGGAATCCGCATAAGTGGTCTGACTCTAGCCGCCGTTATTGTTTTTTTTGCGGGTTTCAGGCCGCTCAATTTTTTTCTAGCGCTTTGCTTGCTTTTATTTTTTGGCAGCGGCGCTGTTGATGTTTTTCAATTTTACAATTCGCAACGAAATGCGATAAGCGCCAACTCCGCCGACGAGAACGCCGCCAATGCGATAGACGCGGTGAACGCTTCCCCTCCTGTCCTTACCTTTAAGGCAAAACCAAACATATATCTTTTTTGGTTGGAGTCCTATCACTCGCTCCCGATCATGCGCGAAGTGTACGGCATTGATACCGAACCGTTGCATGATTACTTGAAGAACAGGCAGTTTTTCATCTACGATAACGTGTACTCAAATAGTGCTTGGACCTTGCCATCCATGACCGACCTTTACACTATGACGCCGCAATTTGCGTCCGAGCGTGGCAATTTTGACATTGGCCCTGAAGGGCGTGGGGCAATTGGTGGAAATGAAGCCAATGCTGTATACAAGGTACTTAAAGATAATGGATATTATACTACATATATTACACTTGGATCACCATATTACTTTCATACCAAAGGAATTTATTTAGACGATACTGATTTGTATGGGGTGCATAAATTGGGCTATTTTCAGCCATTACTTGAATTAAATAATAAATTGCAAAGTTCAGGAGATAGACTTTTTTTGACATTATCATTGGCAATAGATGAAGGTATGCAACGCAATCAACCATTTTACATTGGGTTTAAAGATGGAGCAACACATACTCCAACTCGCGGGTATACCTGGGAAAATAAAGAAGATTGGGTAACCGGGGGGAGATATCAGGAGGTTGTTAAAAAAAGCAATCAACGCTTGGTAAAAATTGTTGATCATATCATCGTTGCTGATCCTCAATCCATCATCATCTTGCTTGGAGATCACGGCAGTCATCGCCTGTTAGGCATTGACAGCGGCGTGGGAGAGTTATCCGAACTGGAAGCCATATTGCAAAAAAATGGAGAAAGCATGGATTCCTTGGCAAAGGATTATTTCGGCGTGCTTATGGCGATACGCATGCCGGGCGGCGTCCGTGACATCTCGCAGGGGTATCCCATGAGCCACGTAAATCTTTTTCGACATATTTTCGCGGCACTCAGCGATGATATGGCGATACTGAAGGAGCGCCAACCTGCGTGGTCTCGATTCAGAAATTTTGTTCTTGTCAAGGAAGGCATCGTTCAACATACCTCTGTTGCTGAACCGACTGCCCCTTGAAAGTTTAGTCTCTAAATGTCTCTTGCGGGGCGGCATAAATGCGATTCTGCCGCATGAGGCTGACCGAAGCAAAACATCCTTAAATTTCATTCGCTTGCCCCATCATGTTGTTTTGAGGAAAAGCGTTGACCTTCTCGCCGGTCTCAATTAGTATTTCAGGTTCCACCCTTGCTCGCCGGATCGGCGGGCCACAGACCACAAGGAGAAATGGAATGCGAAAATTTGAAACGCTCGTGCTGCTCTCGCCCGAGCTGGCCGCCGAGGCGCGCGAAGCGCTCGTGGCTACCCTGTCCGGCATCATCGAGCGCGAACAGGGCGCGATCACAACGGTCGATCACTGGGGCATGAAGGAACTGGCGTACCCGGTGCGCAAACAGATGCGCGGCTACTACGTGCGCTTCGAATACAACGGCCCGCCCGCGCTGGTGGCCGAGTTCGAGCGCAATATCCGCATCAGCGACGGCATCTTCAAGTTCGTGACGGTCAGGCTGCCCGATGCGCCCGATGCGTCCCATGTGCCCGACACGCCCGATACGATCAGAGCGCCCCATGCCGCTGAGGAGGTTGCCTGAATGTCTTTCAAGAAAAAATTTACTCCCCGCCGTAAGTTCTGCCGTTTCTGCGCCGACAAGGATCTGCCGCTCGACTACAAGCGCCCGGACATTCTGCGCGATTACATCACCGAGCGCGGCAAGATCATCGCCCGCCGCATCACCGGCACCTGCGCCGAGCACCAGCGCGCTCTCGCGCTCGAAATCAAGCGCGCCCGCCAGATGGCCCTGTTGTTCTACACTTCGGGCCATTCCAGCGACGTGAAGAAAAAGAGCACGATTTAGGGGGCCGGGATGAAACTCATACTTCGCGCCGATGTGGAAAACCTGGGCAGTCTCGGCCAGGTCGTCACCGTCAAGTCCGGCTATGGCCGCAACTATCTGCTCCCCCAGGGTCTGGCCATGCCGGCCACGCCCGGCAACCTCAAAGTCTTTGAACTGGAACGCAAAAAGCTCCAGGCCCGCATGGACGGGCTGCGCGCCCAGGCCTCGGACGCGGCCGGCCGCATCGAGGGGCTGGTGCTGGCTATTCCCATGCGCGTGGGCGACAACGACAAGCTCTACGGTTCCGTGACCACCCACATCATCGGCGATGCGCTGGCCGCCCAGGGCATAGAAATCGACCGCCGCCGCATCCTGGTTGATCAGCCCATCCGCACGCTCGGCGACCACAGTGTGCGCGCCCGCCTGCATGCCGATGTTGTCGCCGGATTCACGGTCCGGGTTGTCTCGGAAGACAGGGCGCACCATAGCGAACCGGAACCCGCCGTAACCGCCGCGCCCGCCGCTGTGTTTGAAGCCGCCTCCGATGCCCTTGGCGCCCCCAATGTCACAGAAGAAGAAGCGGTCGCCTGACAACGATGCCGTCTCCTCCACCGGAGGAGACGGCGTTGCGGCCGCGGCCGGCCGGGCTTCCGAAGATCTCCTGCGCCGTGTTCCCCCGCACAGCGTTGAAGCCGAACGCGCCGTGCTCGGGGGCGTGTTCGTGCTTGATGACCGTCTTTTCCATACGCTTGTTGACATCATCACTCCCGACGACTTCTATCTGCCGGCCCACCGCGATATTTTCGCGGCCTTCGTCGATCTTTACCGCCGCAACGCGCCCATTGATCTCGTCACCACCCACGAACTGCTGAAAGATTCGGGCAAACTCGAACATGCCGGCGGCGCGGCCTATCTCGCCCAATTGGCCGAAACCGCCGTGACCGGCGCGAACGCCGGATACTATGCCACCATCGTGCGCGACAAGTCCATGCAGCGCGCGCTCATCGGCGTGTGTTCCGAGGTCATTACCAGCAGTTTTGAAGCCGCCCGGAATGTTGACGGCCTGCTCAACGATTCTGCCCGCATGGTTATGGAAATCGCCGAGCGCACCACGGGCAGAATTTTCCGCAGCACGAAAGACGTGGTCGACGACGTCTTCAACAGACTGACCGAACGCATGAACAATCGCGAGATCCTGACCGGCGTGACCACAGGCTATGCCCGCCTGGATCAGATCACAGCCGGCCTTCAGCCTTCGGATTTGATCGTGGTCGCGGCCCGGCCCTCTATGGGCAAGACGGCCTTTGCCCTGAACATGGCCATGCGCGCCGCCATTCAGGACAAGGCGCCGGTGGCCGTTTTTTCTCTGGAAATGTCTACGGAACAGCTTGCCATGCGCATGCTCTGTTCCTGGGGCAAGGTGGATCTGTCCCATTTGCGCCGGGGCTGGCTGAACGACGAGGATTGGACCAATCTGTACCAGGCGGCCGATGTCATCCGCAAAGCGCCCATCTACATCGACGACACGCCCGGCCTCACGCCGCTCGAACTCCAGGCCCGCACCCGCCGCCTCAAGGCCGAAGCGGGGCTGGGCCTGGTTGTGGTGGATTATTTGCAGCTTATGCGCGCGGGACGCCGCATCGATTCGCGCGAACAGGAAATTTCCGAAATTTCCCGCTCATTGAAGGCCTTGGCCAAGGAACATCATGTCCCGGTCGTGGCCTTGTCCCAACTCAACCGCAAGGTGGAAGAGCGCTCGGACAGGCGGCCCCTGCTTTCGGATTTGCGCGAATCCGGCGCCATCGAGCAGGATGCGGACGTGATCATGTTCATTTACCGTGACGAAGTCTACAACAAGCGGCCCGACAACCCGCTCAGGGGCACGGCCGAAATCATCGTCGGCAAGCAGCGCAACGGCCCTGTCGGCGTGGCCCACCTGGCCTACCTCGCCCCCTTCACCAGCTTCGAGGATCTCGATCCTCAGCTTGCCGTGCCGTCCGAAGCGCACGGTTTGTGAGCAGGCCGCCGCCCCTGGCGCAAGGCTGCCCCTATTTTTTCCCCGCCTGCTTCTTGCGCCATTCCCATGGCTCAAGCGGATCGTCGTCGGCCCATAATCCCCGTTTTTCGGCCCTGGCCGCCTGCTGTATGGCATACCAATTGGCGCAGTCCGGGCAGTACAGCGGGTAGACCCAGGCCAGTCCGGCTTCCAGCAAAAGTTCCTGCAGCACACCCACCTCAGGGATTGCGGCAATGACCACATGGCGGCCGAGCGCGTCGCGGCCCTGTGAAGTTTCCGTGATCGTTACGACCTGAAGCATTGCGGCGTCGATCAGCAATGATCTGGCGGCTTCTCCGTAAGGCTGGTTCATCGCCGGGCTGGCAATGCCGTACAGACGGATTCTGACGCTGGCGCCGCCCCGGACCGGCTCGATGGTGAGGCTGTCGCCGTCTGTCACGGCAACGACGCGAGCCTGGAAGGATTCGCCGGAAGCGATGAACGGGGCAAGGATCAGAAAGAGAAAAAAGTGGATGGCCGTGACGGCCTTGCGCCAGCGTGAAACAGAGATGCGGGGCGGGTTCTTCGGTTGCATAGGCTCTCCTGAGTGTATCTGTTCAAGTATGCGGACTGCCTGCCGCTCGGCAGGCGCAGCCAGGATTTCGCCAAAGAATGGATGGAGCGTTATGATGCGCTCCATACGCCATGAAGGGATCAGACGTTGAAGAGAAAATGCGCCACATCCCCGTCGCGCATGACATAATCCCTGCCTTCCACGCGCAAAAGACCGGCGGCGCGGCAGGCCGCTTCGGAACCGAGGCGCACATAGTCTTCATAGGCGATGATTTCGACCCGGATGAAGCCGCGTTCAAAATCGGTATGGATAACCCCGGCCGCCTGGGCCGCCTTCCAGCCCCGGCGGATGGTCCAGGCCCGGACTTCTTTTTCTCCGGCCGTAAAATAGCTGATCAGCCCGAGTGAGTGATAGCCGGCACGGATGATCTGGGCCAGTCCGCTTTCTGCGATGCCGTATGCGGCGAACATGTCCGCCTGCTCCGCCTCCGGCAGGCCGTGCAATTCTTCTTCCAGCCGGGCGCAGATGGTCACGACCCCGGCGTTGCGCCCGGCGGCGAAAGCACGCAGAGCCTGCACGTGTTCGTTGTCTTTGGCCAGGTGATCTTCATCCACGTTGGCGCAGTAAATGACGGTCTTGGCCGAGAGCAGGCCCAGTTCGTTCCAGGCGGTCTGGAACATTTCATTGCCCTGGGCCGTAAAGACGGAGGCTGCCTGGCCGCTGTCAAGGTGTTGCAGCAAAGCGGCCATGCTTTCGGCCGCGGCAAAGGCTTCCTTGTCGCCCTTGGCCTGCCGCTGCAAGCGCTCCAGGCGGCGTTCCACACTCTGTATGTCAGCCAGGATAAACTCGGTCTCAACGGTTTCGATGTCGCGCAAAGGATCGACCGAACCGGCGATGTGGATGATGTTTGCATCGTCAAAACAGCGCACGACCTGAAGGATGGCCGCGCACTCCCGAATAGTGCCCAGGAATTGATTGCCCAGCCCCTCGCCTTTGCTGGACCCGCGCACCAGTCCGGCGATGTCGATAAAATCGACGGTGGCGCGTGTGGTCTTGCGTGGTTTGACCAGGGCGGACAGCGTGTCGATGCGGCTATCGGGCACGGGCGTCGTGGCCATGCTCGGTTTGGTGGTGGAGAAGAGATAGTTGCTGGACGGGCCGTTTTGCGCCCTGGTCAGGGCGTTGAACAGGGCGGATTTGCCGACGTTGGGCAAGCCGACGATGCCGATGCTGAGAGCCATGCGTGTCTCCGGGGTGAATGCGCAAAGTCCGTCTTGCGGACTTTGCCGTCAAAAACCGAACGCGGGCGGAAATCCGCCCGCGCTTGTACCCTGAACCGCCGGAAAAGGCAATCAGTTCGGCAGGCGGGTGAATACGCTCGGCTGCGGCGGGCCGACTTTCTTCTGATCGGACAAAAGGTTCTGGAGTTCGTTCGTCACGGACACCGTGGCCGATCCCATAGCCAGAACCTCGTCGCTCGGGGTGTGGATGAGGCGCATGTTGAAGCGCACGTTGTCCGGCGTCATGACGTAGGTGCCGGCCAAAACGGCCACGGATTTCACGTCGCGGTTGGCCAGTTGCGACAAATCGCGCGTCAGGAGCATTTCGCCCTGGCGGGGGAGCATGGCGATGTGCTTGCCCTTGCGCAGTTCGTTGGCCCGGTATCCTTTGGCGATCAGGGCGTTCATGATTTCTTCGGAAATCTGGCGGGAGAGCGGGCTGCTTTCGCCCAGATTGTTCAGCGACACGGCCACGGTGCTGACAATCATGACGTAGCCCCGGCCGTCGGGCAGATCGTCGCCGATGCGGCGCATGAGCTGTTCGTCCATCTGGTCCGCGATTTTTTGGGCCGCGCGCGGCACGGCGCCGCCGATCAGCGCCTCCAGAATGCCGGCGGTCGCGGTCGGCGGCAGAAGCAGGAGCGCAAGCGCCCAGATGAGAACCAACAATTTTACGCGTACACTGTTCATAGGCGCTCCTTGGCTTCTGCCGTAACGGAGAAACCGGCTTAACGCATGGCCTGAATCTGTCGCTCGACCGCTTCGATTTCCTGCCGGAGAGCTGTCTGGCTGTCCGGGGTCCGGGCATTGGCGAGAGCCAGCACAAAGTACTGCCTGGCCATTTCAAAACGCCCCTGCGCCTGATAGCCTCGGGCGATGCTCCAGGTGCTCAGGGTCGAGCCGGTTTCCGGCACGGTCGTGTATTTGGCCGTGTACTTGGCGCATCCGGCCAGAGCAAGGCAAAGCAGAAAAATGAGAACTGTGCGATCCATAACAACCCCGTTATTTGGTGCGCAGACTGCCCGCAGTAAAGGGCGGTTTGGGCGGTGGGGGCGGCGGGGGCGGGTTGGTCGTCATGCGCTTCACCAGTCCGTTCAGGGGCAGGACCAGATGCGCCGTGCGCAGCACAAGCCCATCGGTAGCCCGGATCATCCGCGCATGCACGAAGATCGCCGCGCTATCCCGCTGATAGGTGCCGACCAGGAGTGTCGCCCAGGATTGTTTGGCCGGCAGCGGGGGCAGCTTGCGCGTCAGCGCGAGTTCGCCCGTGCCTTCCCGCAGGGCGATGGACCCCGACAGGCGGTATTCGCGCACCGGGAAACCGCGCTGGTTGAATTCGTAGATCATGGCCTCGCTCAAATAGCGGCCCAATTGCGTTGATTCGGTAAAGTCGTCAAGGCTGGCAAAAGAAGCGGGTATGGCCACAAGGCCCACCAGCGCCTGATTGTTCTGGGTTTCGAGCATCTGGGCAGCCAGTTCTCTCGCTTTGAGCTTGAGTTCGTATGCCTCTTCAACATACGGCGCGGGATTCTCGCGCCGGGCGCCGGGAATGAGCATGGTCCCGCCGCTGGCGTTGGGAACCACGATGGCGGTGGTCACTTCGTCGACATAATCATAGCCCAGACCCACGCGCGCAACGTCCACCGGGGCGCCCAGCATGCCGTGCGCCTGTTCGGAATCCCGGTATGTGGAGCAGCCCGCGGACAACGCGCCAATGAGCAGCAGTGCCAGGCAGGGCGCGGCGTATCGTTTCATAAAGTCGTCCATCCTTGATGGCCTTATCGGCAAAAATTGCCGGAACTTGAGGGAATCGGCGCGCCAGGCGGCAATACCGCCGCGCATTGCAGAGACATGCAAAAATCGCGCCCGGAAAATGTGTGCGATCGCACAGGGCGGCATCAGGCCTGCATGGGGAAATCGACCCGGATTTTATACATCCGGCTGGCGGGCAAGTTGAGCACGGCCACACCCGTGCGGGCCGTGATGGCCGCGAGTGTGTCCCGGATTGCGTTTTGGTCCGGCGCGATCAGCGTGAACCAGACGTTGTAGCTGTGTTCACGCAGATAATTGTGTGTAACGCCCGGATGGGCATTGATCGTTGCGACAAAAGCGTCGAATTTTTCCGGAGAAACCTTGGCCGCGCACAGGGTGGAGACAAACCCCAGGCGCGCGGACTGAAAGTTCGCGCCGATGCGCCGGATGATGCCCCTGCGGCGCAGATCGCGCACCCGTTCCAGAGTTTCTTCTTCGTCAAGCCCGAGCGCCGCGCCCAGAACGGCGTAAGGGCGGGCGGCAAGAGGAAAATCCGTCTGGATGATGTCCAAAAGCCGTCTGTCCGCGTGATCCAGGCCGTTATCGGTTTTTTCAGCGATCATCGCGCTGTCCCCGGTTTTGCGGCTGGTACAGGCACAACGGCTCCTCGCCCATGTGGTCGCCGTCCATGCTGAAGGCTCTGGCGCGGCAACCGCCGCATACCCGGTGGTATTCGCAACGCCCGCATTTGCCGGTATAGGCCGCCTGGTCGCGGAACTGGAGAAAAACCTTCGCAGTGCGCCACAGTGTGGGAAAAGGCGTCGCGCGGACATCGCCGCAGTCCAGGTTCAGGTAGCCGCAGGGTTGCAATTGCCCCACATGGCTGATGAAGCAGAAGCCCGTGCCGCCCAGGCAGCCGCGGGTCATGGCGTCCGGGCCGAAGGTGTCCGGGCTGACCCGCAGGCCTTCGGCTTTTGCCCGTTGCCGCATGATGCGGTAGTAGTGCGGCGCGCAGGTGGCCTTGAGGTGCATGCGCATGCTCACGCGGCAGTCGTACAGCCAGTGCAGCACATCCTCGTATTCCTGGGCGGTGATGATTTGATCCGCCAGTTCCGCAGCCCGGCCCACGGGCACCAGCAGAAAGATATGCCAGGCCGCCGCTTCCAGTTGTTCGCACAGCCCGGATATGGCTTTGAAGCTGTGCAGATTGCTTTTTGTGACCGTGGTGTTGATCTGGAAAGGAACACCGGCGGCCTTGAGGTGGCCGATGCCGCGCAGAGAGGCGGCAAAAGCGCCGGGTACGCCCCGAAAAGCGTCGTGGCTCGCTTCGTCCGGGCCGTCGATGGAAATGGAGCAGCGCTGCACGCCGCTGTCCCGAATTTTGGCCGCTGTTTCCGGCGTGATCAGGGTGCCGTTCGGGGACAGGGCGCAGGGCAGCCCCCTGGTCCGCGCATGGGCGATGAGTTCGTACAGATCCGGGCGCAGCATGGGTTCGCCGCCGGTAAAGATGATGATCGGCTTGCCGGTTTCGGGAAAGGAGTCGATGAGCGCCTTGGCTTGTGCCGTGGACAGCTCGCCGGGATGGGGTTCGGCGTGGGCTTCGGCCCGGCAGTGCTTGCAGGCCAGGTTGCAGGCTCGCGTCACTTCCCAGGCGATCAGGCGGCAGACGGGCGAGCCGTCCGCCAGTTTTTCCGGCCGGGACGCACCCGCGCCATGATGTTCCAAAGGTGGTTTCAACGGATGATCCCCCGGCGTAGAAAGTCCTCTGCAAAATAACTGATGATGATCTGCGCCCCGGCCCGGCGGATGGCAATGAGGCTTTCAACAGCCACGGCGTCTTCATGAATCCAGTCATTGCGGCCGGCGGCCTTGATCATGGCGTATTCGCCGCTGACCTGATACGCCGCGATGGGGGCCGTGATCCGGTCGCGCAGGGTGCGGATGATGTCAAGGTACGGCCCGGCCGGCTTGACCATGACGATGTCCGCGCCTTCGGCGAGATCGGCCTGCGCCTCGCGCCGGGCTTCCCAGGTGGTGCAGAAATCCATCTGATAGGTCCGGCGGTCGCCGAACTGCGGGGCGGAGTCGGCCGCGTCCCGAAACGGCCCGTAAAAGGACGAGGCGTATTTGGCCGTGTAGGACATGATCGGCAGGTCGGCGAAACCGGCCTGATCCAGCGCGTTGCGTATGGCCAGGATGCGGCCGTCCATCATGTCCGAGGGCGCGATCATGTCGGCGCCGGCATGGGCATGCGAAACAGCGGTCGCGCTCAGGAGTTCCAGCGTGGGATCGTTGAGCACAACGCCCTGTTGATCATTGTCCCGCAACAGGCCGCAGTGGCCGTGCGAGGTGTATTCGCACAGGCAGACGTCTGTGATCACGACAAGTTCCGGCCAGTTCTTCTTGAGCAGGCGGATGGCTTGCTGCACGATGCCGTTCTCGGCATAGGCGCCGCTGCCCGTGGAGTCCTTGATCCTGGGCAGGCCGAACAGCAGCACGGCGGCCAAGCCGTGCTCGACAGCCTGGCCGACCTGCCGTTCCAGTTCGTTCAGCGCCAATTGGCACTGGCCGGGCATGGCGTCGATTTCTTTGCGAAAGTGCGGGTCAGCGCTGTCGACGACAAAATAGGGCATGACGAACTCGGCAGCGGCAAGGCGTGCTTCGCGCAACATGTCCCGTATGGCCGGGCTGCGCCGCAGCCGGCGGCCGCGGTGAAACAGGGGAGTCTGCATGGTCGCGCCTCATGATTTTGGATGGATTTCTTCATCCGTCAGATAGCAGGCCGGATCTTCGGCCCAGATGTCGCCGTGGCGGGCTTCGGCCCGCGCCCGGAAGTTGCCGCCGCAGATGCTGAGAAAACGGCAGGCGGCGCATCGTCCGGTAACATGCGCCTGTTTGTTCTTGAGCTGTTGCAGCAGGGGAATGGCGGGATCGTCCCAGATTTGGGAAAACGGACGCTTGAGCACGTTGCCGAAAGTATGATTGCGCCAGAATTGATCCGCGTGCACGCTTCCATCCCAGGAAATGCAGGCGATGCCCCGGCCTGAGCTGTTGCCTTCGTTGAACTGGAGCAATTCATACACGGCGGCGGCCCGGGCGGGGTCCTCGCGCAACAGCCGCAGCCAGACATAGGGGCCGTCGGCGTGGTTGTCCACGGTGAGCACTTCCTTTTCGTGCCCGGAATCGGCCAGAGCCTTGGCGCGATCCAGGATCAGATCGAGCAGGGCGCGGGTTTCCCGGTGGTCCAGGTCTTCTTTGATCAGTTCCGATCCCCGGCCGGAATAGACCAGGTGGTAAAAGCAGATGCGGGGGATGTCGCGTTCGCGGATGAGATCGAACAGAAAAGGGACTTCGCCCGCATTGCGGCGGTTGACCGTGAAGCGCAGCCCGACCTTGAGGCCTTCCAACTGGCAGTTTTCAATGCCCTGCAAGGCGCGGCGGAACGATCCGGGCACGCCGCGAAAAAGATCATGCGTGGCTTCGCCTCCGTCGAGAGAAATGCCCACATAGGACAGGCCGACCTCTTTGAGTTCGCGGGCCTTTTCCCGGCTGATCAGGGTGCCGTTAGTGGAAATGACCGCGCGCATGCCCCGCTCTACGGCATAGTGGGACAATGCGACCAGATCCCGGCGCAACAGAGGCTCGCCGCCGGAAAACAGCATGACCGGCGCGCCGTAGGCCGCGAGATCGTCGATCACGGCCTTGGCCTCGGTGGTGCCGATGGCGTCGGTTTCGTCTTCTCCCGTGGCCTGGGCGTAGCAGTGGATGCACTTGAGATTGCAGCGCCGGGTCATGTTCCACACGACAACAGGCTTTTTGTCGGCGGAAAATTGCAGAAGATGCGAGGGCAGGGCGCCCGAATGCCGTCCGTAGCGCAGGGCGTCCGAGGCTTCAACCTGGCCGCAGTACAACTTGGAAATACCGATCATGCCGATTCCTTGATGATGAAGTTTTGTGATGCCTCTTACTGCGTGGAATAATCGTCAAAATACCCCTGAATAAGCACAACGGGCGTGCCCTTGTCGCCGCTGCCGCTGATCAGATCGCACAAGCTGCCCAAGAGATCCACATAGTTGCGGGGCGTTGTGCCTTCGCTGGGGCAGGCGCTGGCCGTATCCCGGTTTTTGGCCCGGATCATTTCCGTGACCGCAGCGGTTTTTTCCGTGCCGCGCATATTTCGGAAAAGCGTGTCCGCCACGAGCTTGATCTTGATTTCTCTCGGCCTGCCCATGAGTCCTTCGGTAAAGGCGGGGGAAACCACCGGGTCCGCCAGTTCCCAGATGCCGGCCAGAGGGTCCTTGAAGGCTCCGTCGCCGTAAATCAACACTTCCGGGGCCGTCCGGCATGTGGCCGCGATGCGTTCGCGCGTCTCCCGGACAAAGCTTTCGCAGTCGCGGGGAAAAAGTTTCAGCGTGTTGTCGTCGGCCAGGTTGGAGCCGAGAATGCCGTAGTGGGGATTGTGGCCGCTGCCGTTCACCGGGCTGGACAGGATGTCGGACAGGGTGAACACGCTCTGCGCGCCGGCTTTGAGCAGGCGCTTCTTGGTGAGCATGCGGGTATGGATTTCGCCCACCAGGATGTTTTGGGCGAGATCGAGAATGCGCCGGGGATCGGCGGCGAGATGGACTGAGATGTTGTCGCCGGCTTCCTGGTACAGGGAAATATAGTCGATGCCGGTAAAGGGGTGGCGGTAGTCGCCGGTCATCTTTCGGAAGGCGTCCGCCGAAAAGAGCGTCTCCGGGCTGTCGTGCAGCAGGTCCACGTCTTCCGGGTTCATGACGGGATTGCCCACCTCGTCGCACGGGCATTGGAGCAAAAGATGCACTTTGGCGGCTCCCCGGGAAATGCCCTTGAGGATGTTCAGAAAGCGGTTGCGGCTGAGAATGGGGAAGACCACGCCGACTTCGCCCCCGGGAAATTTCCGGCGCACGTCTGCGGCGATGTGGTCAAGACCGGCGAAGTTGCCCTGGGCTTTGGCGACCACGGCCTCGGTGATGCCCACCACGTCTGTGGCGCGCAGGGTGAGCTGGCGCTCCCGCAGGGCCTCGTGCAGCGAATCCGCCACGATTTGGGTCAGGTCGTCGCCCTGGCTGATGATGGGCAGGCGCACGCCGAAGGCTTGGGTTCCGATGTGTCGCATGGTGTTCTCCGAGCGCTGTGGCGCATAATGCGCATCAGTTTGCAATGGTGTCAATGGTTCTTGCGTCAGCCCAGAAATAAGCGATACGCAGGATTGGGCGTTTCGTCCACATACGGATACGGCAGTAACACGAACCCGCCATTGACAGCAAACAAGGAATGGCGGAAAAGAAGCCTTGGCGATTTTTGTTTCGATTCCACAGTGCACGAAGCGATTTTGGAGCAAGAAGTTCAGAAAATTTTTTGCTCCCGGCAATACAGACTGTGACTGGAAGACCATGAATCCTATACTCGGCATCAAGTTCCGCGATTACGGGCCGATCTGTTTTTTCACGGCGCCGGGAAACGCAGCGTCCCCATCTTTGGCCGCGCCGGTCGGGGATGACAGACATTCTCCGCCAAACCCGGAAGGCGATGCAGGTGAGCCGCCCGATCTGCCGGATCAACCTGATCAACCCGATCAGCCCGATCAGCCTGATCCGGCGCCCCACGGCCGGGTCTCGGCGCTTTGTTCCATCCGCGCCGGCGACATCGTCATCGCGGAAACCGGCCAGGGACCGGGGATAGGCACGGTGGTGCATGTCGGCGCGGTTGCGCCGCCCGGCGTGACCGGGCAGGATATGAAGCCCATTCTGCGCGCGGCTACGGACAAGGATCAGAACGCCATCTCGGAAAACCGCCGGCTGGCGGCCGATGCCATGCGGTATTGCACGGCCAGGATTCGCGAGCGCGAGCTGGACATGAAGCTTGTGGATGTGGAAGTTCTGTTTGACAAAAGCAAGTTCATCTTTTATTTCACCGCGCCGACCCGGATTGATTTTCGCGAACTGGTCAAAGATTTGGTGCGCGAGTATCATGCGCGCATCGAATTGCGGCAGATCGGGGTGCGGCACGAGACGCAGATGGTCGGGGCGGTCGGCAACTGCGGCATGGTCTGCTGTTGCCGGCGTTTTTTGCGCAAATTCGCGCCGGTTACCATCAAAATGGCCAAGGAACAAAATCTTTTCCTTAATCCGGCAAAAATATCGGGCATTTGTGGGCGTCTGTTGTGCTGTCTCAGCTATGAGCAGGGAAATTACGACGCCTTCCACCGGGAATGCCCTCGCCTGGGCAAACGTTATCAGACCAGGCTCGGCGACATGAAAATTCTGCGCGCCAACATGTTCCGGAACAGTGTGGTCGCCCTGAATGAAAACAACGAAGAAGTCGAACTGACGCTGGAGGAATGGCGCGCCGCGGCCCCCTGCCGGCCTGACGGCCTGCCTGCCCAGCCGGGCGGCGCTTCGGGCGAAAAAGCTCCCCGGCCGGACAGCGACGGATTCATGGTTGTGACGGGGGACCCCGACAGCCTGGAGGACGCGAATGAAGAGGATTTCGCGGGCGAAGACGCCGCCTTTTTCGCCGAGTCTCCAGAAGACTGATGCGGGCGCTTGATCATAAGGAAATGGTAAACCGCCCTGCGAGGATTTGCCGGAAAATCCTTGCCGCGGGATTGCCGCAGGCTGGTTTTGCCAGTCGGTAAGCGACAATCGCAAATATACAATGTTCTCCATCCAGGCCGCAATCAATTGAGGAGTTGCCCGTGTCCGCCCCTTTTTATCTCACCACGCCGATTTATTATGTGAACGCCAGGCCGCATCTCGGTCACGCCTATTCGACGATTGTGGCCGATGCCCTGACGCGCTTTCATCAGATAGTGGGCGAAACAACCTGTTTTGTAACCGGCACGGACGAGCACGGCGAGAAAATTGTGCAGGCCGCGGGCAAGGCCGGCAAAGAGCCGCAGGAGTTCGCGGACGCGGTCAGCGCCCAGTTCCGGGCATTGTGGGAGCGTCTTGCCATCCGCAACGATGTGTTCATCCGCACCACGGACCCCGCCCACAAGCGGGTGGTGCGGGATTTTCTGCAAAGGGTGTATGATGCCGGCGATATCTATTTCGGCGAATACGGCGGCCATTACTGTTATGGCTGCGAGCGTTTTTATACGGACAAGGAGCTGGAAAACGGCCTGTGCCCCCAGCATCTGACCAAGCCCGAATACATCAGCGAAAAAAATTACTTTTTCCGCATGTCCGCTTACCAGGACAGCTTGCGGCGGCATATTCTGGATCATCCCGACTTTATCCGGCCGGAGCGGTATCGCTCCGAGGTGCTGGCCTTGCTGGATTCCGGCGTGCTGGAAGATTTGTGCATCTCCCGCCCGAAAAGCCGCCTGACCTGGGGCATTGAACTGCCTTTTGACGCGGATTTTGTCTGCTACGTCTGGTTTGACGCCCTGCTCAGCTACGTCGCCGCCCTGGGCGGCCCGGACGGCGAGGCGTTCGCCAGGTTCTGGCCCGGCGCCCAGCACCTGGTGGCCAAAGACATTCTGAAGCCGCACGCGGTGTTCTGGCCGACCATGCTCATGTCGGCCAAAGTGCCCCTGTACCGGCACCTCAACGTGCACGGCTACTGGCTGGCGCGCGACGCCAAGATGTCCAAGACGCTCGGCAATGTTGTGGACCCCATGGACATACCCGAGCAGTTCGGCATGGATGTATTCCGCTATTTTCTTTTGCGCGAAATGCACTTCGGGGCCGACGCCTCGTTTACGGAAGAAGCGCTCATCGGCCGGGCCAACGCCGATTTGTCCAACGATCTCGGCAATCTGTTCAGCCGCGTTTTGTCCATGACCGCCAAGTATCACCATGCGCTCGCGCCCGCGCCCGGCGCCCTGGCGGACGAAGACAGCCGCTTGCAGGAACTGGCGGCCGAAGCGGTGCGCAATTTTGTCGCCCTGTTCGGCAACATGCGGCCGGATGCCGCCTTGATCGCGCTGTGGGAACTGGTGCGCGGCCTGAACAAATACGTCGACAGCCAGGCTCCCTGGGCGCTGGCCAAGGCCGGCCGGACCGAACGCCTGAACACGGTCATGCACTGCCTTTTGGAATGCATGTACAAGGTGGCTTGCTGCCTCTGGCCCGTCATGCCGGATGCGGCCGCGGCCATGCTGCGCCAGCTCGGCCTGGAAGCCGGGCGCGACGTGCCGCCGCTCTCCGATCTCTCGGACGAAGCCGGACGCTGGGGCCGGATAGGCGCGGGCCAAAAGCTGGCGGACGCGTCCAATCTGTTTCCGCGCATGGAATTGCCTGGGCAGGCAGGTGTGCGGCGCGGCCAATCGTAAGCCGCACGATCTGTGGTCTGAAATCGCAGGGCGGGAAAGCGCCTTCGGGAAGCCGTATCGCCAGAGCGTTGTAACTTTTCAGGGGGGAGCATGGCACAGAGCATGATGCGCAATGCAAAGCGGTTTGCGACAGCGGGCATGGCCGCGGGCGGCCTGCGGTTTGTCCGGGGCATCGGGCGTTTTGTCGGATGTCCGGGCTTGATGCTGTTTGCCCTTTGTCTTGTGTCCCTCCCGGCCTGGGGGGCGGAGGAGGGAGTTGTGGATAAAGAAATCACCGTGAAGGAAGCGGCTCTGAAGGTGAGCGTGCGCTATCCCGTGCTGAACATGGCCGCGATCGACGCGGATATTCTGGATTGGGCGCGGCAGACGGCCGCATCGTTCGTTTCCGAATTTTCCGAAACGCCCCGCCGCCATGAATACGAGCTGAAGGCCACATACCGGATTGTCCGCGCCTCGCCGAAAGTCGTGTCCGTGGTCTGGGATGTTTGGACGTTCACCGGCGGAGCGCACGGCAATTTGGATATCGTGGCTTTTATCTATGACAGCGACGCCGGCCAGCCTCTTGAACTGCGCGATCTGTTCGCCGATGAGCAGGGCGCGCTCAATCTGCTGTCTTCCCTGACGTATGCCCGGCTGCCGGAGATGCTGGGAGACATGGCGGATGAGGATATGATCAAGGTCGGCACCAGCCCGGATCTCGACAATTTCGCCTGTGTGGTGCCCACGCCGGAAGGCGTCCGGGTTTTTTTCCAGCCGTACCAGGTAGCGGCTTTCGCCGCCGATCTTCAGGAAGTGGAGATCAGCCTGCAGGAACTGCAGGATGCCGGTCCCAGGCGGGCTTATTGGGAAGTCCGTTAGGCCGGCCTACTCAAACAAACCCGGCAGCTCCACGAAAAAGCCGAAACTTGTTTCCGTGTCGTTGCTCACCATGCGGGCGATCAGGCGGTAGCACTGCGCGGCGTAGATCAGGCTGACACTCTGGTCATAGGCGTCATGCGTGCGCAGGTTGCGGTATTCTTCGAAATTCAGGCTCCAGGCGTCGTAGGCGAGGCGCACGGTGTTGTGCATGAGGCGCAGGGACGATTCCGGCCTGATCTCTTCATAGCGTTCCGCTTTCAGCCGTTGCAGCTCATACCTGCCGGCGCGGTAGCTGTAGCCGCCGGACCAGGAAAGCCAGCTCCAGGGGTTGAAAGCCAGGTTGTGGTCATAGCGGCTTACTTCCCCGTCATACGGCGACAGGTACGTTTTGTTGCTGTAGGTCAGCCATGACAGAAGGCGGACTTCAAGCTCCGAGTAGATATCCGTGAAGGGACGGCGGCTGTATGTATCCCGGTACTTTTTGCGCCCGGCTTCTTCGTAGTCGTAACCGGCCTGCAGCTTCCACCAGACTACATCCCGGTAGGCATCGTGCAGGGCATAGGTCGGCTCTTCGCCCTCTTTTCCTGGAATCTGCCGCACGGTCGACGTTTTGCGGGTGAGCACGTTGGTGATGGAATAGGTCAGTTCGTTGCTTGAGGTCAGGCGATCGTCAGGCAGGTAGAACGGATTTTTGGATTGATCGACGCTGGGCGTGTACCTGTAGCGGATTTGGGGCTGGACGCGGTGGCGCAGGCCGGTCCACCCCGATTCGCCGATCGATTCCTTGTCCGCCTTGAGCGGCGTGCTCGAAGCCAGGTTCCAAGTGCGGCCGGCCTCGGTATACACTTGCAGGTCAAAATCCGGCAGGGAGCGGTAGGAGGCGGTTTGCCGGTTCAGCCCGGAAGGCTCGAATGGCTTGACCGGGTCGGTGTTGGACGCGGTCGTGGTGTGGTAGAAGGTCTGGCGCCAGCCGACGGTGCCGAGCAGGGAAGCGTAGCGCAGATCCCAGGGCAGGCTGAGGCGCGGGTACAGTTCGCTGCGTCCGCCCCTGGTGCCTTTTTGGCGGTGCATGTAGGCCGTGTTCGCCTGCATTTCAGCTTCCAGGGGCAGGTCGGGGATGATCCGCCCCTTGTACAGAAAAGCATCCAGGCGAGGCAATTGCTGCACGGTTTCGTCCTGGCCTGAGGGCGTGTTGCCGCGTCCCAGCCGGGCATCCTGCTCGTAGCGCATGCTCATGACCAGGCCGGCGCGTTCCCAGTCGCGGTAGAGAATTCCGGTGCTCAGGCGTTTCTGGTCGTCTTCGCGCAGATCCCTCCCGAACATGTTGAGCGTGGATCTGCGGGAGGCGTCAAAGCCGATGGGGCCGGAGCCGAATTCGCGCAGATAGTTCTGATCCGAAACAAAATCGAGATCCGCCCGGTAGCGCCAGAGCGAGTCGCCAAGGTAACCGTCGGCCATGCCCCGCAGCCAGTAACGGTTCCAGTTGGTGCGGGCCAGATTGTTGCCGGTGGGGTCGTCCTGCGGCAGGCGGGCGATGTTTTTGTCGGAATGGATGCCGGCCATGAACCAGATTTTGTCGTGCGCGGTGGTTTGGGAACGGTACCGGACATTGCCCATCACCCCCTTTTTCTCCATCATGGTGGCGAAGAGGCTTATGTCGCGCGAGTCGTCGATCACTTGAAAATACGGCTGGGTATAATACAGGCCACGCTTGTTGCTGATGCCGTAGTCCGGCATGAGCAGGCCGGATTGGCGCGTGGTCTTGGCCGGAACGATCATGAAGGGCGAAAACATGACCGGCGTGTCGGCGATTTGGAATGCGGACCGGTGCAGGCGGGCGTAGCCGTCGATTTCCACCGCGGCTTCGTCGGCCGTGACCGACCAGGCCGGCACGTCGCCGTCGCAGGCCGTGATCTTGGCCTGATTGAAGGTATAGCGATCGCCCTGGTGCTTGATGATCCGCCCGCCGCTGAAATACATGTGCGGGCCTTCCATGAAAATGTCGCCGTCCGTCAGCCAGCCCGTGCGCGAGCGCAGGTCGAATTCCGCTTCTTTGGACTTGATGATGTCCTTGCCCAGGCGCACCTCCACGGAGCCGCGCAGATACACCCAGTCGGTCGCGGGATAATAGCGGGCGTAGTCCGCTTTGAGATACTCAAGGCCACGCTGCAGGAACACGTTGCCCTCGGCCTCCAGCACCGAACCGTCGCCGAGGTTGGTGAGCGTGTCGGCTTGCAGGTTCCAGATTTGGGCCGCGGTGTTTTCGTCGGCAAGCCGCGACGGGTCGGGCGCCGGTTTCGCAGATTCCGCGGGTTCTGCGGCGGCGATTGGCGGCAGAGCCATGAGCAGGCAGAGGCAGAAGATGGTGAGCATCAAGCAACGGCTGTTCATGCGCATCCTAACGGCAGGTGGCAGGATGATCCGGTTCGACGGGCGGGCGCGCCGTCGCATGATTTTTTTGAGAAAATTTCTAAACAGGAACTGTGCGTTTCTATCCTACTTCCACGAGACGCACAAGCCCCGATACGGGGAATAATTCAGACCGCGATTTCGGGAGCTTCGCTGAAGAGCTTTTTGAACCAGCCGGGCATGGGCACTGGGCGGCCGTCGCCAACGGCGGCGCAGGCATGCTGGGTCATGCCTTCCGCATGCAGGGTCTTGCCTTCGGCATCGTATACGGCGTACACAAAGGTCAGCGAAGCGCGCCCGAGTTCGCTGATGCCGACGCGGACGCGCAGCAGGTCGTCGTAATGGGTCGGCTTGCGGTAGCGGGAGCGGGCCTCGCGCACGGGCAGCATGACGCCCCGCCGTTCGATGTCGGCGTAGCTCATGCCCCGGCTGCGGATGAAACCGCTGCGCGCCCGTTCAAACACATGCAGGTATTCGGCGTAGTACAGATAGCCCATGGCGTCTGTTTCACCGTAAGATACGCGGTGTTCAAACCACCACTGCGCCGCGTCCGGGGGGGGAGAGACTGTATGCATGATCGCTTTCCTTATGGCATGTTGCAATGGTTTCTGGTGTTCGGCCTGCTGTTGGGCGGATGCGCGCCGCAGGCCGTGACCCCTGGGGAAAACCCCGCAACGCCGCATTCCGTTTACACGGAAGAGCCGGATGCGGCCAGCGCGCGCCACGCCCGGCTGCTGGACCCGTCCGCTCAATCCCTGGATTCGTGGACGCGGCTGGCTCCGGCCCTGGCCGCCAGCCGGGCCTACGCGGCGCAACGTCCCCAGGACGAAGTGGCCGTGGCTCATGGCGAGGTGACCGTGCTCTGGTCCGATGTCCTGCGCTCTCTGGACAGGCTGGACGATCTGTTGCCGCTGCTCGACGGGCAGCCGGAACTCTTGGCCGCCAACTTCCGCTGGCTGCGTCTGGCGCGGGGAACGGACTTCTCCGGGTACTACGAGCCGGTCATCAAGGCAAGCCTCAAGCGGCAGGGCGCGTTCCAATATCCCCTGTACCGCAGGCCGCCGGATATGCTCAGCCTTGATTTGGGCCAATTTCTGCCCCAGTACATCGGCCAGCGCCTCCAGTACCGCCTGCATGAAGGCAAACCGGCGCCCTATTACAGCCGGGAAGACATTGACGAGCGCGGCGCGCTGCACGGCCGGGGACTTGAACTGGCCTATGCGGCGGACCCTTTGGATGCGTATTTTTTGCATGTCCAGGGTTCGGGCCGGCTGCTCCTGCCGGACGGCAGCCTGCAACCCATTCTGTACGCGGCCAAGACCGATCGGCCCTATGTCAGCATCGGCCGCTGGCTGCGCGATCGCGGCCTGCTGCGGGAGGCGGCGAATGTGGACACGGTGCGGGCCTGGCTGGAAGCGCATCCGGCCGAGGCGCGCAAAATTATGTATCTCAATGAGAATTACGTATTTTTCCGTTTTGCTGAAGAAGGCCCTGTCGGCGGCATGGGCGGACTTCTGACGCCCTGGGTCAGCCTGGCCGTGGATCGCAGCCTGTTGCCCCTGGGGGCCGTGGTGGCCTTTTCCGTGCAGGCGCCTTCTCCCGGCGGGCAGGAGCGCCGGCTGGCCGGGCTTGGGCTGGCCCAGGATGCGGGCGGCGCGATCAAGGGGCGGCGGCTCGATCTGTTCTGCGGATCGGGCGACGAGGCCGCGTATACGGCCCACCGTCTGCATGCGCCGGGTGAGGCGTGGTTGTTGTTGGCCAGGTGAAAACGCCTTCGGCGGCATGAAAATTGACGGAGAAATAAAAACAGATCATACTTGGCGACCAGTTACAGTGTTTTTTCAGCCGCAGGCAGGGGCGCGGAACATGAAAAAAGCTTTGATCACGGGCATAACAGGGCAGGACGGCGCGTATCTCGCCCGTTTTTTGCTGGGCAAGGGGTACGCGGTCCACGGCGTCAAGCGCCGCTCGTCCCTGTTCAACACCCGGCGCGTGGACGACATATATCAGGGCGTGCATGTCAGGGATAAGCATTTTTTCCTGCATCACGGCGATTTGACGGACAGCGCGAACATCGTCCGCCTGGTGCAGAAAATCCGGCCCGATGAAATTTACAATCTCGGCGCGCAAAGCCATGTGCAGGTATCTTTTGAAATGCCGGAGTACACGGCCGATGTGGACGCCCTCGGCGCCCTGCGTGTGCTCGAAGCCGTGCGCCTGCTCGGCCTGGAACGGAAGACCCGCGTCTACCAGGCCTCCACCTCCGAATTGTACGGCCTGGTCCGGGAAGTGCCGCAAAAAGAAACCACGCCGTTTTATCCGCGTTCCCCCTATGCCTGCGCCAAGCTGTACGGCTACTGGATCACGGTCAATTACCGCGAAGCCTACGGCATGTATGCCTGCAACGGCATCCTGTTCAACCACGAATCCCCCATGCGCGGCGAAACCTTCGTCACCCGCAAGATCAGCCGCGCCCTGCCGCGCATTGTGCTCGGCCTGGACGACTGCCTGTACATGGGCAATCTGAACGCCCTGCGCGATTGGGGCCACGCCCGCGACTATGTGGAGATGATGTGGCTGATGCTGCAGCGGGAGCAGCCCGAAGATTTCGTCATCGCCACGGGCGAGCAGCATTCCGTGCGCGCATTCATCGACGAGGCCGCGGGAAATCTCGGCCTGACCCTGGCCTGGCAAGGAGAAGGCGCGAACGAGACGGGCGCGGTAGCCTCTTTTGACAAGAAGGCGCTGGAGGATCTGCTCGACAGGCAGATGCGGGATGAAGCTCCCGCAGGGACGCGGGTCGAGCGAAACATGAAGGCCGTGTCGGCCACCAGGGACGCGTTCATTGCGGCCACGCTGCAAACCGTCGCTTCCAACCCCTGGCTCAAGCCGGGCAAGGTGATTGTGCGCGTTGACCCGCGTTACTTCCGCCCCACGGAAGTGGAGACCCTGCTTGGCGATGCGGCCAGGGCCAGGGCGAGGCTCGGTTGGGAACCGAAAATACGCTTTGCCGAACTGGTCAGGGAAATGGTGGAAGAAGATTTTGCCGCGGCCCGCCGCGACAGCCTGTGCATTCAGGCCGGCTTTGATGTGCACGAGGTGCGCGAATGATGCCGGCGCCCCCCATGCAGCCGGACAGCCGTATTTATGTGGCGGGGCATAACGGCCTTGTCGGCGGCGCCGTTGTGCGCGCCTTGCGGGCGCGGGGCTTTGTCAATCTTGTGCTGTGCGCGCATGCCGCGCTCGATCTCTGCGATCAGCGGGCAACGCGGGATTTTTTTGCCGCGGAACGGCCGGAATACGTCTTCCTGGCTGCGGCCAGGGTCGGGGGCATCCACGCCAACGACACCTACCCCGCCGCATTCATCCGCGACAATCTGCTCATCCAGAACAACGTCATCGACGCCGCGCGCCAAAACGGCTGCCGGAAACTGCTCTTTCTCGGATCGTCCTGCATCTATCCCAAGCTCTGCCCCCAGCCCATCAAGGAAGAATACCTGCTGACCGGACCGCTTGAGCCGACCAACGCATGGTACGCCGTCGCCAAGATCGCGGGCGTCAAGACCTGCCAGGCCTACCGCAGGCAACACGGCTTTGACGCCATCGCCGCCATGCCGACGAATGTGTACGGCCCCGGCGACAACTTCCACCCGGAAGACAGCCACGTGCTGCCCGCGCTCATCCGGCGTTTTCACGAAGCGAAATTGTCCGGCGCGAGGCGCGTGAGCATTTGGGGCACGGGCACGCCGAAGCGGGAATTCCTGTATGTGGATGATTTGGCCGAGGCGCTCGTGTTTCTCATGCAGAACTACTCGGAAGAAGATCATATCAACGTGGGTTGCGGCTCGGATCTCCCGATCAGGGAACTGGCCGACCTGGTGGCGGAGGCTGTGGCCTATGCGGGAGCGATCGTCACCGATCCGTCCAAGCCCGACGGCACGCCGCAAAAGCTTTTGGACGTGAGCCGCATCAACGCCCTCGGCTGGACGGCGCGGACGGATCTGCGGGACGGAATCGGCAGGACATACGCCTGGTTTGTGGAACAGGAAACAGTGCGGCAATGAGCGCGCAGCTTTCCGTCACCTCCGCCCTGCGTGTTCTCTTGCCGCTCGTGTCGGCAAAAGAGAGGCGGCGCTTTGTCGGTCTTCTGGCATTGAGCGTGATCATGGCCTTGGTCGAACTGGCCCTGACCGGGCTGGTCGCCCTCCTGGCCGCCATTTTCGGATCGCCCGAGGCGGTGCTCCACAACAATCCGATCCGCTGGATCAGAAACCATTTGGGCGTCAGCTTCGGCGACGATCCGCGTTTTCTGGCCCTGGCCGCGCTGGGGGCCGTTGTCGCGGCTATCATTGTCAAGAACGCGCTGGTCATCGTGCAGCAGTGGCAGGTGAGCACGTTTTCGGAATCCGTGGGGGTGGCCGGGCGCGCCCGCATCTTGCGTTTTTACCAGCGCGCGCCCTATCTCTGGATAGCGCGCACCGGCGTGGCGGACATGAATTTCGGCATGAACGCCGCATCCAGATTGCCCTTTCTCCTGCTCGCGGCCTTGCAGTTTTTTGCCAACAGTCTGCTTCTGTGCGGTCTGTTTGCGGGGCTGATCAGCGTCGCCCCCTTGCCTTCTCTGGCTTTTATGACGCTGCTCGGCCTTGGGGGATGGTTGGCCGTAACAAGCTCCAGGCGGCGCCTGAACCGTGCCGCCGAGGCCGTGTATACTGCGGAATACGCCATCACCAAAATGGCGCATTTGATCCTGCACGGCATGAAGGAAATACGCCTGTCCGCCAGGGAAAACGCCCTTTTTTCCGGTTTTGTCACCCGCCTGGAACAAACAGCCGCAGCCCGGAAGCGGCAGTGGACAATAGCCCGTCTGCCGGTGGCCGGACTGGAGACACTGGGTTTTGTCGCTTTGATTCTGGTGCTGCTGTTTCTGATTTTTGTTCAGGAGGCCGGCATGGCCCGCATTTCCGGGATCATGGGCTTTAT
>Ga0082212_10002221_pt1 | contig 28486 bp, 26 predicted proteins | sample TergutNt197P3_FD_71548 | JGI IMG/M metagenome (GOLD analysis project Ga0082212, IMG submission 71548) | Neocapritermes taracua P3 segment gut microbial communities from Petit-Saut dam, French Guiana - Nt197 P3 | ecosystem: Host-associated > Arthropoda: Insects > Digestive system > Gut ...
GATTTGAACACTTTCCTCCGTCCCCTTTGTATATCTGTCTAGACAACTCTTACGTCCCTCTGTCTAGCCCACGAGAACCGTCCCTACTGGCACGAGAACTTTCGCTTTTTTAAACTACTACCCAGCCTCCATTTAAAGAGATTACCTGCCCAGTTGTAAATTCATCTTCAATCAACCACTTTACACATTTTGAAATATCTTCAGGTTTGCCAATTTTCCCAAGTGGTGTTTCATTTTTTATTAATTCAATATCTTTTTCTTCCACATCACTCGTCATGTCTGTATATATACATCCAGGTGCAATAGAATTAACTCTAATGTTTGATGGTCCAAGCTCTTTTGCAAGCGCTTTTGTAAGTCCATCTACACCTGCTTTGCTTGCAGAATAATGAGCCTCTAAAGAACCTCCTACCATTCCCCATATAGAAGATATGTTTATTATACATCCAGATTTATTTTGTATCATATTTCTAACCGCCTCTTGTGTTACATAAAAAACTGATGTTAAGTTTGTTTTTATCATGTTATCCCAATCGGAATCTGTAATGTCTGCAAACATTTTATATTGTCCAATACCTGCATTATTAATTAACACATCAATTTTATTATATTTGTTAATTACAAATTCTATTAATTTTTTCGCTTCGTCTCTTTTAGATACATCTGCTTTAAATATTTCCACTTTTTCTTTTAATTCTTCTTTTAATTCTTCTTTTAACTCAATTGCTTCTTTTTCAGATTTGTTGTAATTAGCCACTACCTTAAACCCTTCATTAACTAGTCTTTTAGCTATTTCTCTTCCAATTCCTCTACTAGCACCTGTAACAACAACTACTTTATTTGTATTTTTTTCTACTTTTTCTTCCATAATTAATATTTGCTCCTTTGTATTTATTTGCTAATTAATAATAATTTAGACACAATAATCTATATAATTATATAAAATTTTTGGTATTAAATCAACAAAAATTATTGACAATTAATAAAAAATAGTGTAATATATAAAAGCAGTCCTTTAAAGGGACTGTGCCATTTATATATGGGCTATTAGCTCAGGTGGTAGAGCACTTCACTTTTAATGAAGTTGTCCCGCGTTCGAGTCGCGGATAGCTCACCAAAACTGTAACCTACAGGTTACAATGAATAATGAATAGTTAATAGTGAATAATAATAGAAGAAATTTGCCAAAGGCGAATTTCGACAATAACTATTCACTATTCATTCTTCACTATTCATTAATTTGGCCCGTTGGTCAATCGGTTAAGACATCGCCCTTTCACGGCGGAGTGAGGAGTTCGACTCTCCTACGGGTCACCAATTAAATATGTGCCGCTGTAGCTCAGTTGGTAGAGCAACTGACTTGTAATCAGTAGGTCACCCGTTCAAGTCGGGTTAGCGGCTCCATTAGAATAAGTACTGCGTAAAGCAGGAAAGTAGCGAAAAATCAGCGTTTATAAAAAATAGGCGGTGATTTTTTGTTATAGGTAAGGACAAAAAAAGTGCAAATACTGAGAAAAATAGCAGTTAAAAATAGTGAAATATTTTCGAACTAAAATCAAATATAAATCATACCAAAGTCGTACGAAAAACATAATATGAACCGTACGAAAATCGAACGAAAAACGTATGAAAAGCATAATCTAAATCATATGAGAATAAGATTTTTTATTTAATTTTGAAAAAATATGTGATATAATTCCACTTAATAAATAGCGAGGTATTGAGAGGAAGCAGATAATGATAGAAAAAATTTATGAAATTATTAAAGTAATACCAATTGATAAAAAAACTTTAATTGATTTAATACCAATATTAAAAGAATTGGATGAGTTAGAGTTTTATCATCCTGCTCATTCCTATGGAGTGTTAGATCATTCAATTAAAGCTGCAGAAACACTTGATGATGATTTTTTAAGATTAGTAATGATTTTTCATGATATTGGCAAATTAACCACTGTTACAGAAGTACCTGACCTTACAAAAGTAAATGGATTTATTACTAAATTTCCTGAACACCAGCAAGAAAGTATGAGAATAGCAAGTGAACTTTTAGGAAAAGAATTTGAGCCTCAAACTTTGAGAGTTTTTTTAAAGTTAATTGAATATCATGATACTCCTTTAATTACAGGAGAAGATGATAGAGTAATGCAAGAATTAATACAAAAGTATGGAAATAATTTTGTAGAATCACTTTTAAAAGTACAAAGGGCGGATATGACTACGCATGATAAGACTTATTATGAAAACAAAATCAAACCAATATTAGATAACATATTTGATGTTTATGAAAAAAAATATAAACAAAATAAATTAGAAAATGATTCTATGGATGAAAGATAGAGAAGACTATTTAAAATCCTATTTTCAGACATCAAATGGCAGAACAAGGTGGAGTTTTTCCTTTTCTGAATTCGAGCGTATGAAAAACATATAGTAGATTAAAAATAGAGTTATAAAAAACAACGGATTTAGGAGTAAAAGCAGAGATAAAATTTGTAGAAAGTAATTATAAAAAATCATAGAAAAACCGAAAATTCTTGATACATAAAGGAAACAGAGCGAACGAGAAACGTACGAAAATCGAACGAAAAACAGACTAAAATCAGATTTGAAACCACAAAAGAATCTGTTCAAAATCTGCTCTAAATTGCTAGACATAATAAAAAAAGTGTGGTATGTTGTGCTAAAGAAGTGGAGAGCGAGGCTGGCTAAATCGCTAGGTTAGGCTCCATAAAAAAGAGACTGTCCAAAATGAACAGTCTCTTTTTTTGATTCACTTGTTATATTCCATTCCTATGTTATGCCAGGCTCCCAGCCATCATCAGATGTAGCAGTAATCCTCCAACCGCAATCTCTCATTAACTTTTCTGCTTCATCGTCGTTCATAGCTAAACCTCGACGGATTAGAGCGCCATGGACATTTGTCCGTTCCGATATACTGAGTGTATCTAGAAATTCACTCATTTCTTTAGCATTTGTAGGTTTATCCATTGTCCTTTCCCCTTTTGTTAGACAATTTTATTCAATTGTCACTTCCTTATTTCCTTCTGTTATTTCGCCAATGGCCCAAGCTTTTTCGCCCATGCCTCCAATCAACTTAATGGATTTGGCTACATCTTTTTCATTCACGATAATAGCCATCCCAATACCCATGTTGAATGTGTTGTACATATCCTTTTCAGCTATATTTCCAGTCGTTTGAATTAAATTAAATATTTCTGGTTTTTTATAGCTGGATTTAAAGATTTTAATGCCAACTCCATCTTTCAACATTCTCGGCAAGTTTTCATAGAATCCACCACCAGTTATATTAGCGATTCCTTTTACTTCTACCTTAGAGATTAACTCCAGTATTGGCTTCACATATATCTTGGTTGGCTCAAGAAGCGCTTCCCCAAGTGTTCCGTCAAGCACAGAATAAAAGCGATTAAGAATCTCTCTGTTTACATTAAACACTTTTCTAACTAAAGAAAAACCATTTGAATGTACTCCTGATGAGGCTATTCCTATTACTTTATCTCCCACATTGATGTTATGAGGAGATATAATTTTAGGTTTGTCTACTATGCCTACCGAAAATCCAGCCATATCATATTCGCCTTCAGAGTAGAAACCTGGCATCTCTGCTGTTTCTCCCCCAATTAATGCACAACCTGCAAGTTTACATCCTTTTGCCACTCCGCTTACAATCTCTGCAACTTTCTCAGGAATATTTTTGCTTACCGCTAAATAATCTAAGAAAAATAGTGGCCGTGCTCCACAGCAAATTATGTCATTAACACACATTGCAACACAATCTTGACCAACTGTGTTGTGCTTATCTAGCAAAAATGCTAGCTTAAGCTTAGTGCCAACTCCATCTGTTCCTGACACTAAAACAGGCTCAGACATTCCAGCAAAATTTGGTACAAACAGCCCTCCGAAACCGCCTATGTCTGAAACTACACCTTCAGTATAAGTGCTTTGAACATGCTTTTTCATCAGTTCAACTGCCTTATACCCTGCTGTTATATCTACTCCCGCCTCTTTGTAACTGATACTTGAACTCTGGTTCATATTAGTAAACCCTTTCATTAATTATAATTGAAATTATACTACCAAAATACTTTGTCATTATACCACAGCTTTTAAATAAAATCAATATTATGTAATCAAAAATACAAAAGAAAGTGAACATGGGGGACGGTTCTCAAACGTCCCCCATGTTCACTTTCTTTTGTATTTTTGATTTGAATTCCTAACTTTAGAAATTCACCGGTAGTTAAACCTTGATCCAACCTATTGGATACACTCCTCTTTTTTGAAAAATTATTATGGTTTCGTCCCATCCGGAACAAGTACATTTGCCTTCACCATAAATAACCTCCTCAAATATATGGTCATATCCTTTGTTAAGCAGATAATCTGTTGCAAACGTAATCAATTCCGCTGTGTCTGCATTATCTTTAGATATTGATAAAAAAATTACATCATTATTGTTGTTTTCCAGTTCATTATGTAATTTTTCTATCTCTTCTAATTTCCGTTGCTTAAGTTTTTCAGCCTCCCCTGCCTGTTGCCTCTGTTCTTCTTCTTCTCTTAGCTCTTTAGCTATTTTTGTAGCTTTAATAATTTCCGACTGCAAAGATAATGCTCCAATGTTTAAGCCTGCAATAAATAACCAAACAAGTTGTATGCCGAACGTCATATTTTGGCTTTTTAGAAAAACAAACAGTAGAAATGCTAATGCGTTTAATGCCATCGCTATAGCAATTCCAATGTAACCTTCTCTTTCATCAATACTTGTCATGGTCAAATAAAATACTGTTACCATCATAGCCGCAAGCACAATAAGAAGTAATATCACCTCAAAGGGCGTTTCCATTATTGGAATAATTGAGGTTCCCAGGCTACACTCCGCAAAAATACTGACTAAACAAGTTATCATAACTACCGCACGTTCCCATTTCATGATGCATCTCCTTTGTTGTTAATTTAAAACGTTTTAAAAGTTTAATAGCTCTATTATAACACACTTTACATAATTTGGCAAGTTTTTATAGCCGAAAACATCCCAAATATGGACAAGAGTGTCCCCGAATGTTCATTTTGAACATTTTAGGCACGTCCCCAATGTTCATTCTCCTAGTCCGACTACTGCCTTTTTTAAGTTGTCTATTTTTTCTTCTGCTTCTTTTAAAGATTTACCTTTAACTCCCATATAGAATTTTACTTTTGGCTCTGTTCCAGATGGCCTTACCGCACACCATGCAGAATCTTCTAAGTCGTAATATAGCACATTTGATTTTGGAAGTCCTGTTTCAGTTTCTTTTCCTGTATTTACATCTTTTACAATACCTGTTTTATAATCTCTTACACTTGTTACTTTAAAGCCACCTAATTGTTTTGGTGGATTGCTTCTAATATTTTCAAGAAGTAATTTCATTTCTTCTGCTCCGTCTGCACCTTTTAAAGTAATAGTAGCAACATCTTCTTTGTAAAAGCCATATTTTTCATATATTTTTATCATTTGGTCATACAGTGTCAGTCCACGTTTTTTATAATATGCTCCTGCTTCACATAGTAACATAACTGCTGTTACAGCGTCTTTGTCTCCTGCATGTGTTCCTGCCAAACAGCCATAACTTTCTTCAAATCCAAATAAATACTCTTTATCTCCCGTTTCTTTAAATTGTCTAATTTTTTCCCCGAAGTATTTAAACCCCACAAGCACTTCCATAAGCTCTACTTTATATTCTTCTGCTATTGCACCTGCTAAATTAGAAGAAACTATAGTTGTTATTAATACTCCGTTTTTAGGTAAAATATTTTTAGCTTTCTTTTGAGATAATATATATTCTGCAATAAGTAGTGCAGACATATTTCCTGTAAATGACATGTATTCTCCTGTTTTGCTATCTTTAGCATAAACCCCCAATCTATCTGCATCTGGGTCTGTTGCCAAAACAATATCTGCATTTTCTTTTCTAGCTAGTTTTAATGCCATCTCAAATGCTCTTGCATCTTCTGGGTTTGGATATTCAACAGTTGGGAAGTTTCCATTTGGCAATTCTTGCTCTGGCACAACATATACATTTGAAAATCCTATTTCTTTTAAAATGTTTTGAACTGGTACGTTTCCAGACCCATGTAATGGTGTGTAAACAATTTTTAATTCGCTCTGCATTTCTTTTATAACTTCTTTATTTAAAACTTGTTTCTTTATAGCTTCTAAATATAATTTATCCATTGCAGGTCCAATTGTATTATATAATTTCAGTTTCATTGCCTCTTCTAAAGTAATTGTTCTAATTAATGAATAATCTTTTACTTTATTAACTTCTGCAATAATTCCTTGATCTATTGGCGGAACTATTTGTGAACCATCATTCCAATACACTTTGTATCCGTTATATTCTGGCGGGTTATGGCTTGCTGTTATCATAACTCCTGCAGTACACCCTAGTTCTTTTATTGCAAAAGATAATTCTGGTACTGTTCTTAATGAATTAAATATATATGTTTTTATTCCATTTGCATTCAAACAAAGTGCAGTTTCCATACTAAATTCTTTAGACATGTTTCTTGAGTCATATGCTATTACAACTCCTTCATTTTCAGTTCCTTCTCTTAATATATAATTTGCTAAGCCTTGAGTTGCTTTTGTAACAGTATATACATTCATTCTGTTTGTACCATTACCAATAACCCCTCTTAGCCCTGCTGTACCAAATTCTAGGTCTTTATAAAATCTGTCTTTTATTTCTTCTTCATCACCTGCAATTAATAAAAGCTCTTGTCTTGTTTCTTCATTAAATATGTGGTTTTTGCACCATTCTTTATATCTTTTTGTATATTCAACTTTTTCCATATAGTCTTTGTATAATTTTCTTGCGGTTTCTGGGCTGTCTTGTCCTTCTGCATTTTTAATTGGAGCAAATTCTTCTTCTCTTCTCACTCTCAATATAACTGCATCATCAAGTAGTTCATATGAGTCAAATATAAACATTTCAAACTTATATGCATTTGGTTCGTTGGCCAATACCAACTTACCTTCTTCGTCCATATATTCTACTTTTTTTGTTGCAGTATGATATGGCAGTTTTACCTGACTTAGTTTTTCTATTCCTTTTATATTGTATAGGTGGAATATTCCATTAGCATCTCCATATACCAGCTTGCCATAATCATCTCTTAAGTTTGCCATCTTTTCAGATATTTCTATGTATTCTACTACTCCTATTTTTTTATTTTTTCTGCAAAACACACCTACTTTTTCTTTTGGGTCTGTTTTTTCTATTGTTTTAATTGATGCCAAAACTTTATTATGTATAGACATTCCTATTAATAATGGGTCAGTTGGTTTTACTAAAACATTGTCTACACCACTTATAAAAACCCATTCAATTCCATTTTCCTTCATTTCTTTAATAATGCCGTTTTTTTCCATTGACTCTAATGTTCCGCCATGTCCATTGGCAGCTTCTTTAACAAATCCATCTTTTGTTAATAATATCTTTCCTTTTAAAGAAAGCATTGGTAGTTCACCTTGTACAAAAAATTTAATTTCCTCTTTTGGATATCCAAAATAATTCATTTTTTCAAAAAATTCTATTGTATCTGCGTTGTTCTCTTTGCTTGTCATTATATACCAAGGAATAATTATATCATACTTTTTCCAATCTTCTTTTAAGGTGTCAGATATTACTGCAAAAATTGATTTGCCTGTTTCTTCTTCAAATATGTATGTTCCTTTAGGCCCTTTGTGCCCTAACCTTGTTCCTTGTCCACCTGCCATTGTTACAATGGCAAACTTATTATATTTTATTGCTTCTATTCCTTTTTTCTCATATGTTTCACGTTCGGTCGTTGTAATTCTATCTTTAGCAACATGATTTATTGGCTCAATTGTAATAGTCTCTAAATCGACTGGTTTGGTAGCCTGTGCATATAAGTTATTCATTAATTCAAAGTCAATTTCTTCAATTTGATTTAAAAGTTTTTCTTTTTCTTCATCATTCATTTTTTCATAATTTAATAGCAAATGCTCTTGATCATATTTCTTTAATGTTTCTTTTATTTTTTCTATTCTTCCATTCATTGTTACTTATATTCTCCTTTTATATTATGATATCGTTATACATTCTATAACATTTTAAGACTTAAGTCAATGCTTGTGGACATTTGGGAACAATTCCCAAGTGTTTACAGTTTTTATTTTATTTCATAATTGTGATTTTTTTGTTGCTTTTATTTGTATATTCTGTAAAAATTTCTTCAATCTCATTTTCTCCTCTTGAATTAATTATTTTTTCGTGCATGTTTAAAATGCCATCAATCATTTCACTTGACTGCATAAATTCAAAACAATTTACTATTGTAAAACTCTCTTCTCTAGAATCTAGTTTTATATTAACATCTTCTATAAATTTATTTTTCCCCATAACTAAAACAACTGTATTTTCAAGATTCAATTCATCTATGTTCCTTTTATTATTCCATCCAATCTCCATAAGTTTTTTGGCTCTAAACTCTTCTAAATTTATATTTTCCCTAACCTTTTTTACGCTTTCACTAATATCTGTTTCAAATATTGTTATAATTTCTCTATTTTCTTTTATTTTTTCATTTATATATGGTAAAAGCATTATAACTAGATGAATATCGCTTACATAGAAACTGCAATATTTTTGTTTATTCATACCGTTAACCTCCATATATTCAAAATTTAAATAAATCTTATCATTGCAATTTTTTTTGGTCAATCAAATTCGTCTCTTCTTTTTCGACAGCAGAAATCGATGCATAATTTTTTATGTTTTGGTTAATAATTAATTTAATAGAAATTTTATGTTTTTTTTGGAGGTTTTGTATGAAAAAGAAATTTATTATTTTAATGTTTTTATTTGCTATATTTTTAATTATAACTGTAACTACCTATGCTTCTTCTGTTTCCGCTAGCATATCTAATGCTTTTTTCAGGCTTCATATTATAGCAAACAGTGACTCACCAAAAGATCAGGAATTAAAATTAAAAGTTAGAGATGCTATTTTAGAATATATGAACTCATTAGAATGTGGTAATAGTAAATCAGACGTTATTTCTTTAGTAGAAACGCATCTTTCTGATTTCGAAGAAATTTCCAAAAAAGTTATAACCGACAACGGGTTTAATTATTCTGTAGCTATTGAAATTGGCAATTTTTATTTTCCAACAAAGTATTATGGCAATATTTCATTGCCTGCCGGCTTTTACAATGCATTAAAAATTGAGATTGGTGACTCTTCTGGCCAAAACTGGTGGTGCTCTTTATTCCCCCCTCTTTGCTTTGTAGATATCTCTTCTGGAATAATTGACACCTCAGGCGAGGAATACCTAAAAGAAAGCCTTGATACAGAAGAATTTACTATAATATCGAGCAATTCCGGAGATATTAAGCTTAAATTCAAATTAATTGAGTTTTTAAACGAAAAAAACATATTGTAAATATTATTTTTTTATGATATAGTCCATATTGAATAAAAATTAATGGGGGTTATATTTTGGAAAAATTAATCATTACCGGCAAAACTCCTTTAAAAGGTGAAGTTACAATCAGCGGTGCAAAAAATGCAGCTGTTGCTATTATACCGGCAACCTTATTAGTAAATGGAATTTGCACATTAGAAAATTTACCAAACATAAGTGATGTAAAATTATATTGTGACATATTAAAAGAGCTTGGAGTGGTAATTACTTGGAAATCAGAACACGAAATAACTTTTGATGCACGTAATATCAAATCTTATGAAGCTCCTTCAAATACAACAAGAAAATTCAGAGCATCATATTATCTATTAGGAGCATTACTTGGCAGGTGTAAAAAGGTAAAAGTTGGAAACCCAGGTGGCTGTAATATAGGTGCAAGGCCTATTGACCAACATATAAAAGGGTTGGAAGCATTGGGAGCTACAGTACATGTAGCAAGTGGAGATATTACAGCAAAAGCAAATAAGCTAAAAGGAACATCTATCTATATGGATGTTGTTTCTGTTGGTGCAACTATTAATATTATGCTTGCCAGTGTTTTGGCTGATGGAACTACAATTATCGATAATGCTGCTAAAGAGCCGCATGTTGTTGATCTAGCAAATTTTTTGAATACAATGGGTGCCGATATACGTGGAGCTGGTACAGACATAATAAAAATAAAAGGTGTTAAAGAATTGAAAAAAAATGCAACATATTCTATTGTCCCAGATCAAATTGAAGCTGGTACCTTTATGCTTGCAGCTGTTGCATCAAGAGGCGATATCGAAATTAAAAATTGTATAACAAAACACTTGGAATCTATTACTGCAAAAATAATTGAACTTGGTGGAAATGTAGACGCAAATGGTGATCACTTAAGGGTTTGGTGTCATAAACGAACAAACAAGGCTATTATTAAAACTTTACCATATCCAGGTTTCCCAACAGATTTACAGCCACAGATTGGTGTGGTTCTTTCGGTTTCGCGTGGGACTAGCATTATAAATGAAAGCATTTGGGAATCTAGGTTTCAATATGCCTCTGAACTAAATAAAATGGGAGCAAATATTACAGTTCAGGGTAAAACCGCTGTATTTGAAGGTGTAACTGGACTTACAGCATCTCCAGTTTATGTAACAGATTTAAGAGCAGGTGCTGCACTTATTATTGCGGGAATTATAGCAGATGGAAAAACAGAAATATATAATTTAAATCATATAGACCGTGGTTATGAAAATATAGAAGAAAAATTTAAAAAATTAGGTGCAAAAATAGAGCGAGTAAAAGAATAGTATACAGATGGACGGGGCATTTGTATATTAATTAAAACAGGGAGAAAGTATGTTAAAATTTTGTAGTCTATATAGTGGAAGTTCTGGGAATTGCTTATTTATATGTTCCAACAAAACTAAAATACTTGTAGATTGTGGAACTAGTCTAAAAAAGATTTGTGAGGGACTAGCATCAATAAATTCGTCTATCGAAGAAATTGATGCTATTTTAGTTACACATGAACACACAGACCATATCCAAAGCTTAGGGCTTATCTCAAAAAAATATGACCTGCCTGTTTTTGCTAATTTAGAAACCTGGCGCGCAATGCCTAATCAAAAAGAAAAAATTCATTCGAAAAATATAAATGTTTTTAAAAACGACATGGATTTTAAATTAAATGAATTAACAATACATCCATTCAGTACCCCGCATGATGCTGCTGACCCTTGTGGATTCACCATACATAACGGTAAAAAGAAAATTAGTATTGCCACAGATTTAGGACATATAAATAATAACATTCTGAAGCAATTGGAAAAAAGCTCTTTTATATTGCTAGAATCAAATTATGAGCCTGAGCTTTTAAAGGTATCGAGGTATCCGTTTGTTTTAAAACGTAGAATCTCAAGCTCTAACGGACATCTTTCAAATATAGATGCTCGGTAAAACCGTTTCTAGTTTAGTAAAAAAAGACTTAAAAGAAGTAATGCTTGGACATTTAAGCAAAGAAAACAATATGCCAGAACTTGCTTATCAAACAGTTGTAAACGAGCTGATTGAAAATAATATAGATATAAACGATTTAAAAGTAAGTGTTGCAAGCAGGCACTTCCCTAGTAAAGTTGTTACTATTTAGAAGTTGGAATTTGGAAGTTAGAATTTAGACGTTGGAAGTTATTATATTAATATTGACAAATGCAAGTGAAACATGCTATTATTCAAAAATACCACTGAAAAAGGAGGGTTTCTTTGAAATTAATATCATGTTTTATTATTTCTTATTTTATTATCAAGAAAATTCTAATCAAACTATTTTCAAAAATTATTAAAAACAAATTACACTAGCACATATTCTTCAGCGGATTTCTTAAATCTAGTTTCTAGTCTCTAGTCTCTAGTTTCTAGTCTCTAGAACAGTCCAATTTTAAATGCTATTATAGCACATGTTACACATATTGCATCACCTATTAGGCCAATTATTATAACTGGTTTTATATTTTTTACTTTCAATTTTGAAGTATAAATAGAAACAACATATATTGTGGTTTCTGTCGACCCCATTATAATAGATGCAATCAAACCAATTTCTGTATCTACTCCATGCTTTGTCATTATATTTGTTGCTACTGCAATAGAAGAACTTCCAGATATTGGTTTTAATAAAATAAGCGGTACTATTTCTTCATATTCAAAAAAAACTTTAATGTAATTAGACAAGAAGTCTATTATTCCCGAGCTGTTTAACATGCCAACTGCTACCAATAATGCCAGCAGTGTTGGAAATAAATTAATCACTATCTTTTGTCCATCAACTACTCCACTTAAAAATATTTCAAAAACATTTTTCTTTTCCATTATTCCAACAATTACAATAAATGCAATTACCATGGGAATAACTGCTGTTGACACAAACTGAACTATCTTCAAGCACTCACTCCAATCTCAAAAAAATGAACATTCGGGGACGTGCCTAAAATGTTCATTTTGAACATTTGGGGACAGACATAGTCTATTTATTTTTTTCTTAATTTAATATATGTCTTTGCAATCAATACTACACAAGTAACTGTAATTAAGCTTGCAAACCACACTCCCACTATTATTCTTGAAGGATTTGTAGAATTTAGAGAACTTCTAATTGCTATTAAGTTTGTTGGTATAATTTGAATAGAAGCTGTGTTTAACGCTATAAATAAAATCATTTCATCAGACAATTCTTCTTTTTTTAGATTCATTTTATCTAATTCTTCCATTGCTTTTAACCCACTTGGAGTTGCCGCATTTCCGTAGCCCCAGCATATCTGAAACAATGTTTACAGATATATTTTCATATGCCTTAGAGTTTTTGTCTAAATTCGGAAAAAGAAACTTATTTAATGGGTTTATAATTTTCATTATTTTATCTCTTAAACTGGTTTCAGAAATTATTTTTATAATCCCACACCAGAAACATAAATTCCCAAACATTTTTATAATTAATGTTATACATCCTTCTATAGATGTAAAAATTGAATTATTAAGCTCATATATATTTCCAGTAAAGAAACAGAAGGTAATTGATATAATAATAAAAAAACACCATATAAAATTTAGCATACTTATCCCTCTATCAATTAATATGCTTTTTATCCTATAAAATGCTTATATATCTCATTCTTGTTTGTGTTTTTATCTTTCGCTATCTTTTTTATAATTTCTTTTTTATCTAACCCGCTTGTTCTCGTAGAATTTATAATGTTCTTCTAACGTCATTTCATTTAAGTGTTTTTTTTCAACATCTTTTTTGCTCTCTTTACTCCCTTCAATAATAACAACAAATTCGCCCCTTGCTTCTTGTAATTTATTTAAAATATCGCTAACTTTTCCTCTAATAAATTCTTCGTGTATTTTCGTTAGTTCCCTAGCAAGTACAACACTTCTATCTCCTAAAATTTCTAATATTTCCTCTAATGTGTTTTTTAGTTTATGTGGTGCTTCATATAATATAATTGTTTTTGTTTCAAGTTTTAACTCTTCAATTTTTTCTCTTTTATCTTTTTTTGCTGTAGGTAAAAAGCCAATAAAGCAAAATTCATTTGATGAAATTCCCGAACAAATTAAAGCGCTTACAAAAGCACACGCCCCAGGAATAGGTATAACTTCTATATCATTTTTTAGTGCATTTTTTACAATCTCTTCTCCTGGGTCCGATATACCTGGAGTTCCTGCGTCAGTTACAATCGCTACATTCTTTCCTTCGTTAATCTTTTCTAATAGCATTTCGCTTTTTACTTTTTCATTTTGTTTATAATAACTTATTAATGGCTTTGAAATATTAAAGTGGTTTAGCAGTTTCAAAGTATGTCTGGTATCTTCTGCCCCAATTATATCTACTTCTTTCAGTATTTTTAATGCCCTTAGTGTTATATCTTCCAAATTCCCAATTGGAGTTGCTACTAAATATATTTTCCCTTTCATATCTACCTCTTAACTTCCTATTTTCTTCCATATATTTCTAAAATCTCATCTGTATACTCTCCATTATCTTTATATATAATTAATGGCTTGTCTATTTTTAAAAATTCTTTTGCATTTCTTACAGCTCTTATCAATATTAAATTTGGCTTTTCATTCTGTTTTGGATGAACAAATCTAATATTTTTCGGTTCTATTTTGTTTTCTCTTAGCAAATGCATAATGTCTACAAGTCTTTCTGCCCTATGTATCATATAAAATTCACCACAATCTTTCATTAACCTATAACTTATTTTTATAATGTCTTCTAATGTACATTCCACTTCATGTCTTGATATAATTTGTGTTTCCTCTTTATTAACTATTCCTGTTTCCGCTTTTTTATATGGTGGATTTGTAACAACCACATCAAATTTATTTGTTTCTAAAATCTTAAATATGTTTTTAATGTTTTCATTAATTATTTCAAATCTATTTGTTAAATTGTTTAGTTCTATATTTTTTCTGGCAAGATTTGCGACATCTTCTTGTATTTCAATACCATATATTTTGTTTAAGTTTGTTTTTTTGCATAACAATAACCCAATAATGCCTGTCCCTGTTCCAATATCTATTACATTTGCTTTTTGCTTTATGTTTTTTGCATAATCAGATAAAAGGACGCTATCTGTTCCAAAACAAAACCCTTCTCTGTTTTGAATTATCTTAAGCCCTTTATATTCTAAATCATCAATTCTTTCATCTTCTTTTAATTTCATTTTCATTCCCTTTAAGTAATATTATACTATCCTTTGTTCTTTTTTTCAAGGCCGAGTCCAAACTCGCCCCAACTTCCTGCGTCTGTAGTTCGTCTACATAATCTATGTTTACATATATATATTATTTCACCCTTAATAAGGAAGCAATTTCCCACTTTTTGCTTCCTTATTGTTTGTATTTTTTAAGACTGTCTGTTTTCCTGTTTAGGCATCTCTCCTTATATTGTCTTTAGTAAATTCATTTCTAAAATCTAATCCCACATCTTCAAATCCCGGAACTTCTTCTCCTTGAATCCATATCTTAACCGAATTTACTTCTGTTAGCTCTGTTAAGGTATTCACAATCCCGTTTATCATATTGTATTTTTGTGTTTCGTCTGTAGCATTTTCAATAAATTCTTTAGAAAAATCTATTATCACACAATTAGCTTGTAACTCTGTTTTCAAAATCGAAACCCCAATTGGTATTATTGCTTCTAATTTATCATTTTCAGGCCCTTCTAATAACATCTCTATTAGTTTTTTATATGGATTTTGCAACAATTCTTTTGAATCTATAAGTCTGGTTTCTTTTTGCAATTCCTTTGTATCCTTATTTTGGAAATACAGGCTAACTATTGTTTTTCTTAATTCTACATCTTCAATTTCAGTTTCTGGTATGTAGTCAGTTTCCACTTTAAAATTAAACACTATCACTAAACTTAAAATTATGGTAAACAACACCACTATTAAAATTATCCATTTTTGCATAGCTTTTCCCTCCTTGTACATAATATTCTTAAAAATGCGGAAATATACCTTATGTAATAATTAATAATTAAAAATTAATAATTGATAATTTTTAATGTATAATGTAGTTAATAATTGATAATTTTTAATATATAATGTATAATGTATAATATAATTAATAATTGATAATTTTTAATTATTAATTATTAATTATTAATTATTAATTATTAATTGTGGAGGTTTTATGGCAAAGGTTAGAGATTTAGTTAGTGGGTTAACTCATTGTATTGGAGCAGTGCTTGCTTTAGCAGGATTGGTTGTTTTAATTGTATTTTCTTCAATATGGGGAGATGCTTATACTGTTGTGTCTTTTACTATTTTTGGTGTTGGATTATTTTTGTTATATTTATTTAGCACTCTTTATCATTGGTTAAATATAAGTGAAAAAGGTATAACCTTGTTTAAAAAATTTGACCATATTATGATATATATATTAATTGCTTCAAGTTATACCCCCGTATGCTTAGGCCCATTAAGGGGTCCTTGGGGATGGAGTATTTTCGGAGTTATTTGGGGATTTGCTCTTTTAGGCACTATATTAACTTCAGTTTGGATAAAGGCTCCAAGAGCACTTACCACTGGCATTTACATTGCAATGGGATGGGCTGTTGTTGTGGCAATATATCCTTTAATAACAACTTTTCAAAATGCCGGTTTAGGTTATTCGCTTTGGTGGCTTGTAATTGGTGGCATTTTCTATACTGTTGGAGGGCTAATTTATGGCTTCAAATGGCCTAAAATTAACTTAAAACACTTTGGATTTCATGAAATTTTTCATATCTTTGTTATGCTAGCAAGTGGTTGCCATTATTGGTTCGTGTTAAGATATGTATTGGAATTCACTAAATGAAGTATTCCTTACAAATATTGCATTTGACAAATGCCCACAAACATTATATACTTAATATCTTAAGAAAGGTGGAAAGTTTTTATGTCGAATGTATTACATGTTGGGCTAGATATTGGCTCAACCACTATAAAAATCGTTGTCTTAAATAAAGACCTAGAGGTTGTTTATTCTAGTTATTCCAGACACTTTTCAGACACAAAAACGACTTTATATAATGTTCTTTCAAAGTTAGTAACAGACTTTCCCAGCAATTCTTTCACTATCTCTTTAACTGGCTCTGGTGCACTCGACATTTCAAAAATATTGGATGTTAATTTTATTCAAGAGGTTATTTCTTGTAAAACAGCTGTTGAACATTATATTCCAGAGACTGATGTTGTAATTGAATTAGGTGGCGAAGATGCTAAAATTATATATTTTGATAAATTCATCGAACAAAGAATGAATGGTACTTGTGCTGGTGGTACAGGCGCCTTTTTAGACCAGATGGCTTCTTTATTAAATACAGATACTGCTGGTTTAAATGAATTATCTAAAAGCTATGAGACTATTTACCCAATAGCTTCACGTTGTGGGGTTTTTGCCAAAACAGATATACAGCCTTTGTTAAACGAGGGGGCAAGAAAAGAAGATATTTCTGCCTCGATTTTTCAAGCAGTTGTAAATCAAACAATAAGTGGATTAGCGTGTGGCAGGCCAATAAAAGGTAAAATCGCATTTTTAGGTGGCCCATTAAATTATTTATCTGAACTAAGAAAGAGATTTATAGAAACTCTACAATTAAAAGATGATGAAATTATTGTTCCAGAAAACGCACATTTATTAGTAGCAATGGGTGCCGCTTTGTCTTCAATAGAACTAATGGCATTCTCAAATAATAATATAACCGATAAATTAGACCACTTCAAAAACTCTAACTATACGGAAGGAATGACTTTGCCGGCATTGTTTGAATCTCCTGAAGATTATAATGAATTTAAGGAAAGACATTCAAAAAACACAGTTAAAACCAACACTTTAGAAACATATTCTGGAGATTGTTTTGTTGGTATAGATGCCGGCTCAACTACAACAAAATTAGTTGTAATTGATGAAAATGGGGCATTATTATATTCATTATATGGAAGCAACAAGGGAAACCCTTTAAAAAGTACTGTTTCTATGTTAAAAACCATGTATGAAAATTTACCTAAAACCGCTAAACTTAGATTTAGTGGGGTTACAGGTTATGGCGAAAAATTAATAAAAACCGGTTTAGATGTTGACCTAAGCGAAATAGAAACAATTGCACATTATACTGCAGCAAAAGAATTTTTGCCTGAAGTTACCAGTATTATAGATATTGGCGGACAAGATATGAAATACATAAAATTAAAAAATCATTCTATTGACAACATCCTTTTAAACGAGGCCTGTTCTTCTGGTTGCGGTTCTTTTTTAGAGACCTTTGCAACTAGTTTAGGGCTACCTATAGAAGAGTTCGTTAAAGAAGCTATTAATTCAAAAACGCCGGTTGACTTAGGATCTAGGTGTACAGTTTTCATGAATTCAAAAATTAAACAAGCACAAAAGGAAGGCTACTCGGTTCGGAGATATTTCAAGTGGACTTTCTTATTCTATAATAAAAAATGCCATTCAAAAAGTAATGAAGGTTAGAGATGTTAAATCACTCGGAAAAAATATTGTTGTACAAGGTGGAACTTTCTATAACGATGCTGTTCTTCGTAGTTTTGAGCTAGTGGTTGGGATAAATGTTATAAGGCCTAATATCGCAGGTCTTATGGGTGCATATGGTATTGCACTTTTAGCAAAAGAACAGTTTAATTCAAATTTAGATATGGAATACCATTCAAAGCTATTACAGCTTGACGAATTAGACAAATTAGATATTAAAATATCACATGTTAGGTGTAAAAAATGTGAAAATACTTGTCTATTAACTATAAATACCTTCCAAAACGGAAACAAGTTTATATCTGGCAACCGTTGCGAAAAAGGTAGTGGTGAGGCTATGTCAAACACCGAGCTACCTAACTTATATAAATATAAATACAATCGATTATTTAACTACATTCCATTGAGTGAAGAAAAGGCAACTCGTGGAACTATTGGTATCCCTAGAGTTTTAAACATGTATGAAGATTATCCATTTTGGTTTACGTTTCTTACTTCTCTTGGTTTTAGAGTAATTTTATCTGAAAAAAGTAACCGTAAAACATATGAAAAAGGTATGGAATCTATGCCATCTGAGTCGGTTTGCTATCCTGCAAAACTTGCTCATGGCCATGTTGTAAGTCTAATAAAACAAGGAATTGACACGATTTTTTATCCATGTGTTCCTTTTTCAAGAAAAGAATATTTTTCTTCAGATAATAAATATAATTGCCCTATTGTAATATCGTATTCTGAAGTAATTAAAAATAATATAGAAGAATTGAAGCAACACAAAGTTAAATATATAAATCCTTTCCTACCAATCGATAATTTAAAGAATCTGATTGAAATAGTACATACTTCTGATTATTTTAAAGAATATAATTTTTCTAAAAAAGAATTAATTGGGGCTGCTAAAATAGCCGAATTAGAATATAGAAAATATAGGCGAGACTTGCGCAAAAAAGGGATGGAAACAGTTGAATACATAAAAGAAAATAATTTGCGTGGTATAGTTTTAGCTGGTCGCCCTTATCATATAGACCCTGAAATTAACCACGGAATCGACACTTTAATTACAAGCCTTGGTTTATGCGTATTACCTGAAGATTGTATATGTCAAGATATAGAAGTAAAGCGTCCTATAAGGGTGGTTGACCAATGGGTGTACCATTCTAGACTATATTCAGCAGCTGAATTTGTTGGAAAACACGATTTTTTGGAATTAATACAGCTAAATTCTTTTGGTTGTGGAGTAGATGCCGTTACAACAGATCAAGTTGAAGAAATTTTAAGAAGCTATGAAAATATGTATACATTAATAAAAATAGATGAAATAAATAACTTAGGTGCAATAAGAATACGTATTCGTTCACTTTTGGCAAGTATGAATAAACGTATTAAAAATAAGGAATTAGAAAACGAAAATACCGTCGAACCACTTGGGGATTACGGCATTAACAAGATTCCTTTTACAAAAGAAATGAAAAAAGATTATACTATATTATTCCCACAAATGATACCTGTCCATTTTGAATTGTTGGAAAATGTTATGGCTTCTTTGGGTTATAAAGCCAAATTATTAAAAGAATGTACCGATAAAACTGTAGAAATAGGGTTAAGATATGTAAATAACGATGCCTGCTATCCATCAATTCTTACTACTGGCCAGATGATAGAAGCACTTCAATCTGGTGAATACGACATCAATAAAACCGCATTAATTATGTCTCAAACTGGTGGTGGCTGTAGAGCCACAAATTATATAGGATTTATTAGAAAAGCATTAAAAGATGCCGGATTCCCACATGTCCCTGTAATATCGTTTAATGTTGTTGGTATGGAAAAATCAACTGGATTTAAAATTACTCCAAAAATGATAGAGAAGTTATTTAAAACAGTTATATATGGAGACTTACTGCAGAAATTGCTTTATAAAAACAGAGCATATGAAATAAATAAAGGTGAATCTCAAAAACTATTCGAAAAATGGTTAGAAAAATGCAAGCATCTATCTGCAAAGTCAAGTTTTGGTCAATTTAAGCGAAGTATTTATGAAATGGTTGATGATTTTGAAAAAATTCCATTAGATACCACTGTTCAAAAACCCAGGGTTGGTATTGTTGGAGAAGTTTTAATAAAATACCATCCTTTTGGAAACAACTTTGTGGTAGACCTTTTAGAAAAAGAAGGTGCTGAAGTAATTTCTCCAGATTTCATGGGGTTTGTAAAATTTATAGCTACTCATAAAATAACCAATAATACTCTATTAAAAACAGACCGAAGAAAAGCAAGGATTTTTAAAATAGCCATTAAATTAATTGAAATATTAGAAAGTTCTTCAAAAAAGGCATTAGAAAAATCTAAAAAAGGCTATCTTCCTCCTGCTAATATCTTTGAATTACAGAAAAAAATAAAAGATATTTTGTCAATAGGCAATCAAACTGGAGAAGGCTGGTTTTTAACTGCAGAAATGGTAGAATATATCGAACACGACATTCCAAATATTGTTTGTGTGCAACCATTTGCCTGCCTTCCAAACCATGTTGTTGGAAAAGGTGTTATAAAAACAATAAGAGAAAAATACCCATATGCCAACATCTCTCCTGTTGACTACGATCCTGGTGCAAGCGAAACAAATCAGGCAAATCGAATTAAATTATTAACCACTGTAGCTAAAGACAACCTAAAACGTAAAAACCTATCTAAAAAAGCCATTGAATTTGAAAATTTAGATAATGCCGAAAAAATTAAAATGTCCTAAAATTATGAAGTACACCCCAACTGTTAGACGAAAATCTAAAATTTGGAGGTGTATTTTTTTATTATTTTCGATAAATAATTAATTATTTATTTTTTATTTTTTATTGTTTATTTAATTAGTTTATTTATTATTTATTTACCATTTTATTATTTATTTAAATAATTCATTATTTATTTATTATTAATTTATTATTTTTTATTGTTTATTCATTATTTATTTATTATTTATTTATTATTAATTTATTATTTTTTATTGTTTATTTAATTATTAATTTATTATTTATTTATTTATTTATTAATTATTTAATTATTTAATTAATTATTAATTATTAATTTTTAATTATTAATTGTTTTGATTTACATTATATTTAATTATGTTTACGCTTTTAACGGGTTTTTGATTATTTCACCTTTCAACTCACCGTGCCTTGCATATTATGTTTCCTATTTTCTTAATGTTTTAACTTTTTTATTGTTTTCACTTTTCCTTTATTTCCGTTGCTTTTGAGCTATTGCTGTCTATATCTTTGAAGTCTTGTCGGTTTTTATCTTTTCTAGTCAACCCCGTTTTTGGCTCCTTTTCCTTTTTTCGCTTTTCTCTCTTTACTTTTGCCTTTATTTTAATTATTTATTTAATCTTGAAATATATTTATTTATTTTATATTATTATTTAATTAATTATTATTTATTTTATATTTTTTTGTATTTTTCTGATATTTTTTATTAAATTAAAATTTTTTATTATTTATTTTGAATTATTTTAGTTGTTTTTTGTCTATTTTTATCCATTTATTTTGTATTTTTCCGTCTTTTTCAGTGTTTTTGCTTTACGAAAGATTGTGTTATGTTTCCCGTTTTGCCATTGTTTAGTTCTTATGTTAGATTGTTTTGCAAATTTTAAGTTATTATGTTCTCTTCTTTGTTGTAATTTTGATTTTTCCGTTATTTTTGCTTTCTTCTTATTTCCGTTACCTCTAGCGCCTTGATTTTTATATAATTGACTGTTTTTCTCCTTTTATTCCATTCTCTCGATTTGTTTTTTGCTCATTTATCTCTCTTTTTTTATTTAGTTGTTTTCATTTCTTTCCTTTTTATCGTTTTCAATTCCCTGTTTTTTGTCATTTATCACTAATTAATTATTTATTTAATTATTTATTCATTTAATTATTATTTAATTAATTTATTATTCACTATTTATTTTATTAATTATTATTTAATCAATTTATTATTCACTATTTATTTTATTAATTATTGTCTAATTAATTTATTATTCACCATTTATTTTATTAATTATTATTTAATTAATTTATTATTCACCATTTATTTTATTTAATCATTATTTAATTAATTTATTATTCACTATTTATCTTATTAATTATTATTTAATTAATTTATTATTCACTATTTATCTTATTAATTATTATTTAATTAATTTATTATTCACCATTTATTTTATTAATTATTTAATTATTAATTATTAATTATTAATTATTAACCAGCTCCCCTCCCCTATATTTAAGCGATTACCTCATAAACCTTTACAAAGATTACATAATATGGTATAATAGTTATATTCGCACATTGAAAAAGTAAGTTAACTTATAACAAAAAATCTATAACCGTCCTAGGAGGAAGCAATATGAGCAACAAGATTTCAGATGAAATTTCGACGTATTCCAGACAGTATCCGTTATATGCAGTAAAAGATGAATACAAAGACGCTGTTAGTTCCGATGTACCCTTTCGAGTTGCCCCTGAGCCTTTGAAGCTCCGCTACAGCGATCAGGAAGTAATAGAGCTAGGGCCAGCAATTTGTAACTACGTTAATGCAGTTATGGAATTATATAACATTAATGAAGATGCAAATCGACTGCTGAATCGGGGGAAACCCAGTTGGATGTCCACATGGCGCGAACCAGCATATTTGTTTATAAGGCCAGATTTAATCTTGACAAAGGATGGGTTTTCTATTTGTGAAATAGAAACTTCGCCTTTTGGTTTAGCGTTGGCAGATATGGTTAATCGAGCCTATATTGATAATGGGTTTGACACATTAGTCCCAAAAGATAAGCTTAGGGAGTATGTGCAGAAACAACTTCAAACCAGTGGGACTCTTGCTTTTAGTAATAAAGTAAAAGCAAACGTCGGACAACTTCATTATTTAGCAGAAAAAATATTTTCTGCAGATAATAAGGCATGGGATGCCAGGCTTATAGACGACGACTTCTCTATAACAGATGAAGCTGTTTATCGGGCATTTTATTTGTCAGAAGTTTTGTCAGATGAAAACATATGTCAGATGGTAGAAAACACTGACAAAGAGAGTTTCGTTCCATCCATAACTCCTCAAATTGAAGAAAAAGCTATTTTATCTTTTATTTGGGACAAACGGTTTGAACGATTTCTTAAGTCTCATCTCGGCCTTGGTAATTTCTATTTTTTAAAGCATCTAATTCCTCCTACCTGGATTGTAGGGGAAGAAGAACATTTCGTGTTAGGGTTACCAGAAGGGGTTTCCACTAGTTTAGGATTAATCGACTTGCCCGAAAGCAAGCGTAAATTCGTTCTTAAACAATCTGGCTTTTCGGATTTCTCGTCTTGGGGTCGAGGGGTAACCTTCCTTCACAAGGCAACAAGGAAAGACAGAGAGCTTCGATTATTGGAAGCACAAAACAGCGAAACTCTGTATATTGTCCAACATTTTGAAGAAGGTATAGAAAAGAAAATTTCTTACTATGGTAATGATGGCAATATCGCCACAATGATGGCAAAAATTCGGCTTTGTCCATTCTACGGGTTTATGGATAATTCTGGCGACTTGATTTCTGCAGTAGCAACATGCTGTGAAAAAACAGATTATATTCATGGTATGACCTCTGGTGTAAATACAGCCGTTATAATAAGTTAACTTTACCAAATATTGCATATTTTCAATATTTGGTCAGAACAGCACTATTCGCAACGTTCTAAAAGAATCAGCCATCAAGGGAATTTTCGTAATTTAATTACGAAGTTCCCAAAATGGCTGATTCTTTTTAAAATAGTTATATATTAATATTTAAAGATTCGAAAGAAATTTGCTGGCAGCAAAAGTTAGGTAATTTTCGTCATAAATCATGCCAATCTTATTTGTAAATGTAACATCTTCTACTGGAATTTGAAACAACTCACCATTTTTTAATTCTGGTTCTATCATTTCTTTTATTGCGTGTCCTATGCCAACACCTTCTTTTACAAATTTAATAATAGGGCTGTGACTTGTAAAATCCATTAATGGTTTTAGCTCTAGGTCTTTCTTTTTAAAATCATTTTCTAAATATTTCCTTTCATAGCTATCTTTATTTGGTAATAACAGTGGATGCTTGCTTAGCTCTTCTAATGAAACGCTTTTCTTATCTGCTAAAAATTTAAATTTTTTATTTCCAACAAAACAATTTGTAACTTTTTCAAACATTTTAACTGAAAATTTTGATGAAGCTTTTTCATCATTTGTAAATTTTTTTGCTACTAAATCAACATCATGATTATTTAACATTTCAAACAAATCGCTTGAAGGTTTGCTAACAACATGTATTTCAATTTTTGGATAAACTTTATGAAACTCTTCTACATATTTATATATACATATATCGAACAAACTTGCATTACATCCAATATATATTTGGCCAGAATTAAGTTCTTTATCTTCTTTAAAAATGTTTTGACCAGTTATAATATTATTTAAAGATTCATTTACTTGTGAATATAATTTCTCTGCTTCTGGAGTTACTGTAACTCCTTTTGGTGTCCTAAAAAATAGTCTCCCATCTAAAACAGCTTCTAATTGCTTTATGCTGTAACTTACTGCTTGTTGAGAAACAAACAATAATTCTGCCGCCTTAGAAATGCTTTTTGTTTCTACAACCGTGCAAAACGTTTTATATAAATTTAAATCAAAGTTTTGTTCATATATTTTCATACAACTCTCCCTTGTAGCGAATATTGTGGCTACACACCTTGCTTGTATTATAATATGAACAACTAGAAAAATCAAGTGTAGTCTTTTTGTTTTATGGCTTTATTTTATAATACTATGTTTATTATTGTTAAGATTATTGCTAATGCTGCTGTCTTTGTGCTGTATCCTATTATTTTATTTACTATTTTCATTCCTACTTTTTCCATTTTCTTTTCCTCCTTGATTTTGTTTTTATTATCTCTTCGTTTTCTAATTACATTATACTGCCGTTCAGCCTACAATTCAAACATGTGTTTTTTGTATTTTCCACAAATAGTATTTGTGTTGACAAATAAAAAAAGATATAACTTTTTATTGTTATATCTTAATAATAATATGAGCTTTTCTTTATTTTATTTTTGGCGGAGATGGAGGGATTTGAACCCTCGCTGCCCTTACGAACACTAACAGTTTAGCAAACTGTCCCCTTCAACCACTTGGGTACATCTCCATTATACTTTAAATATGCTATAAATTAGTAGGTTTTATTCATTAATATGACATTTTTAATAATAACATATTATTTTATGTTTGTCTATATTTTCATATTTAATTCGCAAAAAAGTTTTGTTCTTATATTGCCTCATTGTTTTTTGTGATATAATTAAAAAAAACATATCTGTGAAAGGAGATTTTTATATGCCAACATTACAAGAGTTAAAATCACAGGCTAAAGAACTAAATTTTAAAGCTTTTTGGAATATAAAAAAAGAATTTAAGCACCTACCTAAAATATTAACTGATGACGAATATTTAAAAGCGCTTGCCTCTGGCCTTATGCACGGCCACACTTGGTTAATTGTTACAACAAATAAGCGAGTAATTTTTCTTGATAGAGGGTTTTTCTATGGATTAAAACAAATTCAAATTCCATTGTCAAAAATTAATTCTATCTCTCAAAAACAAGGGATAGTTTTTGGAGAAATACATATATGGGACGGTGCTTCTAGAACTGAGATTTCAAATGTTCCAAAATCTGTAGTAACAAACTTTGTTAATAACACTAATCTTGCAATAGAAGAACTTCATCAAGCTTTAAAACAACCAGAGTCTGGTAGTGGTTCTATTTCTGATGAGCTTCTAAAATTAGCAGACTTAAAAGAAAAAGGAATATTAACAGAAGAAGAATTTGAAAATCAAAAACAAAAATTACTTGGAAAATGAACATCGGGGACGGTTCTAAAATGTTCAAAATGAACACCTGGGGACGGAGAAAAGTGTTCAAATCTGAAGATTTGAACACTTTTCTCCGTCCCCATTTTAGGACAACTTCTTTTTTACTCTAACATTATTTTACTCGCAGTCTAATGTCTTAACATCAAAATTTTTAAGCTCTCTCGGATTCTGGGAAGCAACTATTGCAGGCTCACGTAACATTACAGTTATTTCTCCACCAGATTGAACCTCCTCTTTCGCTCTTACCATTCTTAACACTCTCTCAAAGAAAGGTATGCAATAGTTAAGCGTTTCCTTAAGTGCTGTTTTAGGATTTTCCTTTTTGAAGTATTCTCTTGCATTATTTAGTAATGCGGGGGAATAGTACATCAGGATTGCTTTATCGTTCTCAAATCCCGTTATTGCGAGTTCTTTCCCTAAATACATTAAACGCAACCATTCTTTCTTCATGTGCTCTTCAACAACTTTTATTTCTTCAACTGAACTTAATCGAAGCATAAGGCTAATTCTGGTTGCTACCCTCCTTTGCATGACTGTGCTAAAGTAGCCAATTTTACACTTGTCAGCTTTTTTATCCAAAAAGTCATAGAGCGCCCTTTCCATCGTTTCTTCGCTATCAATAGCCGCTATTATTTTTGCACCCAATACAAGATTTTCAGCAGTTGATTGATTAATTATCATGCTTCCATTTTGTATCTTATGCCCTAAGGCTCCTGCTATATCAAGCATAGCTTCAACGAGCATAATATTGATTTCAAATGGAGTAAGATTAACCAGCGGACTTAGGCTGTATGGGGTACATTCTCCCTGAATAAATTGTCCAAAGTTAATTCCGTATATTAAAACATTTTTCAAACTGCTTTGATATTCTGATGTTAATGTTTCAAATGACGGTATCATACCCTTTTCTACCAATTGTTTTAGAACAACATCATGGTCAATACTTTCAACCCCAATCTCTTTTAGTTGATTTATCATGTACTGACTTTTACCTAAATCGTTTATAACGAGATAATACAAAAGCAACTTTTCTTTTTCATCTGAATCGATAATAGTAAGGATAAATTGCCTTAACTCGTTAAAACTTGCTTCTGTGAGTTTTGTTTCTCCTTGCTGACAATCTGTAAATCTTTCGTACAGATTATCTTTAAGGTAATGGTATAAAACCACACTTAGCATCGTTCTGTTAAACTCATTAAGTGCATTATCTTCTGCCTCCGGAAACAAAATCTTTCCAAAAGAAATACCATTTGCCTTTGAGCCATAGCTTTCTGGCGTAAATTGTACCTCTCCAACCAAATATTTGCTTTCAGGACATATTTTCATTGCCTCTGTGATTTTTTGTAGCTCATAGCTCTTTTGCATATCAATTTGTCCGCCTGTTTTTAAAATAGCCTTTTTCAATACATCTTCAAGATTATTTTCTGGCTTTTCGCCTGTATGCATGGTATACCTTTTGTCTAAATACTTGTTCTTTTCAGAACTATCTGGTCTACCATAGACTATTTTTCCTGATTTAAACCACTCTCCAAACTCAACGTTTGTTGTAAAACCAGGCATTTCAGGCAATTTTCTTGGTATCCAAAATACAATTACCTCTGCATTTGCAAGTGCTTCAGTTTCCCATTCTATTTGGTCATCATAGTTAAATTCCTTGTCTTCCAAATTCGTTTCAGGTAGATAAACAATGCCTTCATAACCTAAATATTTGAGGATAGCTAATGCTCTTGGTCGCCATGAGTGAACGTCTATGCTTCTGGGAGAAGGTCCAGCTAAAAATATGGATTTTTCCCCTTTTTTTACTGCTTCATTATAGTAATTCGTAATCACTTTTAACTCCTCCAAAATTATTTTTTAGATTATAACAACCACTTCGGTTGTTACATTATATTTATACGCTTGAAATTATATCATACTTTACATAAATTTTCAATTTACATAAGCTGTAGCTCTCTTTTATATAGAAGTCTAGCACAAAATCCAGACAAAAGAAAAACTACTTCTTTCGAAGCAGTAAAAGATATTTCTTTTTTTAGTTTACTAAATGGCTAACTTACGCCGTTCGTGATATCGCTTGTACAAATTTCTCTCTCAAAGCTTCATATGCAGCTTTTTGTTCTTGCTCCATATCTGCAATGTTAGGAAGGGAATCAAACAAGTCGTCCACAGTATTGTTTTGAATACTCATCAAAATAGCTGTAGGAGAGCCGTCGTCTAAAACATATGCGTAAACAACGACATCCAAAACCCGCTCGGCACCTCTCTCGTCAATGATTTTTTTAAAGGCTTCTAATTCATCAAAAGTGTAACTCTTTTTCCCATAGTATTGCCACCAGTGCAAGAGTAGATCTGTGGTAATTGCCATTTTTCTTTCCTCCTAAAATCAGTTAGATTTCTTCTTGAAAACTCTAAGATGTTGCGAAAAAGGAGTTTTAAGAAATTATAAACGCATTATACCAAAATTTTAGGTAAAAATCAATAACTACCATAAGTACCTTTATACTACTTTATAAAGAATTCTTTTATTTTTATAAGAATTCTTTTGAATAATGGCATTTCTT
>Ga0082212_10002222_pt1 | contig 28475 bp, 18 predicted proteins | sample TergutNt197P3_FD_71548 | JGI IMG/M metagenome (GOLD analysis project Ga0082212, IMG submission 71548) | Neocapritermes taracua P3 segment gut microbial communities from Petit-Saut dam, French Guiana - Nt197 P3 | ecosystem: Host-associated > Arthropoda: Insects > Digestive system > Gut ...
GTTCAGCATGCCGTGTCCATGGGGCGTGCGCTCCGCTCGCAGTACAATATCAAAGTACGGCAGCCGCTTGGCATGGTAGAGCTCGTTACCCGGAACAACGATGAAAGAAAAGCCCTGGAAGAAATGGAAGATTCTATCAGGGAAGAGCTTAACGTTAAAAATGTCATTTTCCGCGATAACGAAGAAGACCTTGTTGAATACGAGGCGAAAGCAAATTTCCGTGTACTGGGAAAAGAGCTGGGAAAAGACATGAAAGATGCGGCACAAATAATTGAATCCCTGGGCAAGGATGAAATAAAAAAAATAATCGACGGCATTGCATTTTCGATCACCCTGGGAAACGGGCAGAGTGTGGAGCTTAACGCGGAAAAGCTGGACATCCGCCGTACGGAAAAAGCAAAGCTCCGTGTTTTAAACGAAGGCACACTCACTGTAGCTTTGGATACCGAAATAAGCGATGAACTTTCCCTGGAAGGCGAAGCGAGGGATCTTATCCGGGCAGTACAGAACGCGAGGAAAGATGCAGGCCTGGAAGTTACGGACCGTATTGTTTTATGCATTTACGGTTCGCCAAGGCAGCGCCAGTGCTGGGAGGCTTTTTCCGACTATATGGCATCTGAAACGCTTGCTGTCGCAGTCGAGTGGGGCGAAGCGGGCGGAATGATTGAGTTAGATACAGGAGATAAAAAATGGCAGGTAAAAATAGTAAAAAATTAATAACAGGGTTTTGTTGTTTGCTTTTCTCTTTTCTGGTGTTTTCCTGCAAAACAACCCCCACGGGGGGAACATTTTATGAAGGGCGCAGCGGCTTTGCGCTTATGCCTCCCGGCGCCCCGCTTTACTTAATGGCAGAAGTACAGGAAGTGCGGCCAATTCTGGATTCACTTGTTCTGGGCGGGATGAGCGGCGGCGAATTAAAAAGTTTCCTGGATAAAAGCGATCGCCTGGTATTGGCGGTTTTTAATAACCCCGGCGAAAGGCACTTCCATGCCGCTGCAACGGGGAAATTTCCCAGCGGCGGATTGTTTTTCAGTACCAGCAAAGACTGGGAGAAAAAAACTTCCGCCTCGGGCCTGCCGTACTGGTATTCTGCGCGTTCCTGGCTTGCTGTTAGCTTAAGCCCAAAAGAAGCATTTATTTCCGATGTTGACCCTTTTGTTGCCCCGCCCGGCGCCACAACCCCCGAAGCGCTCAGCGGCATGCAGCAGGGCGCGGTGCTTTCAGGCTGGATGGATGATCCTGCCCAGGCACTCGAAAAACTTAAAACGGCATTTGGCCTTCCCATAGAAATACCTGCAGAAAAATTTCTGTTTGCCGTATACCCGGCAGACGATGCGGACGGGACAAATAAAAAAACAAAGCCGGACGGAAATACCCGCTATAGCGCGTCGCTCCGTTTTGAAATGCCGACTGCCGCACAGGCCGCCGGCCTGGTAATGATTTTTGCCATGGCAAGGCTGGGTATGGCAAATGCGGACTTTAGCGCATATAAAGAAATGGAAGCGCTGGCGCGGGCGTTCTTTACCAACAGCCCAAGGCAGGACGGCAGCGCATTGGTTTTAAAGACCGGCGCTTTAAGCGGCAAGGAACTGGCTTTACTTTTTAATACCATCTCTGTATATTAATTCCATGCCGACTTATGAATATGAATGCAAAGGCTGCGGGCACAGCTTTGAGGTTTTTCAGAGTATGAGTGACGCCCCTCTTATGGATTGCCCCCAATGTGGAAAAGAACTGCGCCGTTTAATTAATGGCGGCAGCGGGGTAATATTTAAAGGTTCCGGTTTTTATGTAAACGATAAAAACGGCGGAAGCGCAAAAAAACAGCCGACAAAGCCCGAAGAAAAAACAGACGGCAAACCAAAAACTGGCGAGGCTAAACCTGCCTGCGCATCATGCCCGGCTTCGGCAGCATCCGGCGGTTCCTGCCCTGCTTCCGGGGAAGCGGCAAGTTGAGCCAAAACCAGGCCCCTTTTTTACTATATGGCCGCGCGTTTTTTTTGTGACAACTGCGGGACCGAAGTAAAACGCGATTCCGGCCGCTGTCCCAAATGCGGCCGCTTTTTTGCTTTCGTCCGCTGCCCAAAATGCGATTATACCGGCGAAGAGCGCGAGTTTGTTAAAGGCTGCCCAGTCTGCGGTTATTGTGCCCCGCCAAAAAAGCAGGGGGAAAATAAACCAAAAAAGCCTTTTCTGATTGCGGCAGGAAGCCTCCCCCTTTGGGTATATATTGTGGCGGTCTTTTGTTTGGCTTTTGTAGCCCTGGTACTATACCTCCTGGTTAGGTAAGATAGCCTCACGATGTCTTGAAATTTAACCGATTATATAGTAAATTTGGAAAAATCACTATTAAGAGGTACATAATGGCTTATAAAATCACCGACGCTTGTGTAAATTGCGGTTCCTGCGACAGCGAATGCCCGGTAGAAGCTATTTCCGAAAAGGACAATGCCCGCTGGATCGATCCCGGTAAATGTTCGGATTGCGGCGCCTGTGCGGCAACCTGCCCGACGGAAGCTATAGTTCAAGGTTAAATCACGCAAGCAGGCAAGAAAGCTTCTATAATTTCCCTCGTTATTTTGCAGTGCCTCTTTTCTGCGGAAAAGATCCCTGCACAGGGGACGCTTCCTGTTATACAAAACCTTGATACCAGGGACATTATTTTTAAGCAGTACCTCTCTGATGTGGAAACTGCCCGCCGCCGCCTTTTTGGTTTTAACCAAAGCAATCAAGAGATAGAATCATTTATACAGATATATTCATATACCCCCAAAAGCGGCGATGATGTTTTCCGGCTTTCGGCACGCTGCAATGTGCCGTATTCTGCCATTGCAACCCTGAACAGGGTTAACCACCCCGAACCGTTTTCCGGTACTGTACTGCTGCCGTCTGTCCCCGGGTTATATATACCCGAAAACCCTGTTAACGATCTGGAAAGGCTTCTTTCTTTATCAAGGGAGGCGGAAGGGGGAACCATAATCACCGTTCATATAAACGGGGCCGAGCGGCGTTTCCTTTTTTTCCCCGGCGCCGATTTTAACCCGACAGAACGAAGCTTCTTTTTAAACAGCGGTTTCCGCTTCCCGCTCCGTACTTACCGCTTGTCCAGCCCCTTTGGGGTGCGGGCAAACCCTTTTACCGGCAGGCCGCAGTACCATAACGGGGTAGACCTTGCCGCCCCCCCTGGTACAGAGGTGTTTGCCGCCCGGGAAGGGAGGATAACAGAAATGGGCAGCGATCCGGTTTTTGGCAACTATATAATAATTGCCCACGATGATAATTGGGCAAGCCTTTACGGGCATTTAAGCGCTTTTACTGCCCAGCTCCACAGCTATGTTACGACAAACACCATGATCGGCAGGGTCGGCAGTACCGGGCAGTCAACAGGCCCTCACCTGCACTTCGAGCTCCGTAAAAGCGGGACAGCCCTGGACCCGTCAAAGCTGCTTTTCCGCCATTAGGATTCTATTTGCCGTCCCGGATTATTACCCCCGAATCGTCTATCACCGTCTGCGGCTTTACGCCGTCTATGTTCGAAAGCACCCAGTCGAACACGCCGGTTGTAATTATGCTGTTGCAGTACTCGCATTCGCCCGCGCTTGTTATCTTGGTCGGCGCGGCGCAGTTGGGGCAGTTCGTTGTGCTGTGGTTGCTCTTTACCGGGTCGGTAAGGACGCCGGTTTTGCGCATAAAGGTATACAGGTACTTCATGTGGGAGTCAACCTTGGGCGAGCCCTTTAGCACCTTGCCGGTTACTTCGTCCTTTATGTAGTCTGTCATCCGCACCTGGAAGAAAACGGTAAGGTATTCATAACTGGCGTCCCGCACATACTTTTGCAAATAAGCCTGGTTGATGTTGATCCTTTCAAGCACGTTGATCCTCTTGTTTTCGATGTACTGTTTGATCTGCATTTCATGCTGCCTGTAAAGCTCTTCTTTCTCGAAGGGGCGTGCTTTTTCCCAGTCGCGTGCACTCCATGCGTATTGCAGGGTAAGCAGTACTTCTTTGGTCCAGGCGATAAATTTGTCGGCAGAGAAAGTTGGGTCGGTTTTTGTAATTGCCGGGACAATTTTGCTCGTATTGTCCCGTACAGTAGGCCCTGCCATTGGCGACGATGGGGGTCTGTTTTTCATTTTTCTTCCTTTTTTTATTACATTCAATATGCTTTGATAAACTATATAAATCAAGACTAAGATGATAACAACTATAATAATTTGATCCATGCCGGAGTTCCCTTTGCTCCTATGGCTTCCGCCGCTGTAGCTGCCGTCGCTGTCGTAATCGCTGTCGTAATCACTGTCATAATCGCTGTCGTAACTACTGCCCCAGTCGCTGCTCCCCCAGTCGCTGTCGCTGCTGTCCCAGTCGCTGCCGCCCGAATCGTAGTCGTTAAAGTCCCCAAGATCCGCGCCGGCTTTAATGGGTAAAAACGAGACAGAAACAATTAAAATAAGCGCCAGAGTGAATAGAAAGATCAAGAGTTTTTTCATTGCATCGCTCCGTTAATAAAGAATAAAACTTTGTAGCATCATATTAATTTATGATCCTTGGCGTCCGCTGTAAGTGCACTGTTCCAGTAATGGGTAAAAAGGAACATCCGTTTTGTTTCGTTATCATCTATACGGCTGGCGCGTTTCTGGAGCCGTTTAAAAGCAAGGCTGATAGCTGTATTCATGTCAACATCGGGCGCCTCGGCAAGTTTTAGAATGCGGTAGTATGAATAAAGGTAAAATGCGTCGTTGGGGTCTGTTTCGGGGAGGTCGTTACGGATTAACTGCTGCATTTCCCTTATTGCCGCATCCTTGTCTTCGGTGTTTTGTGTTTGCTGGTTTAAGTTGCAGAGCGCAAGCGCCTTAAAAGTGCGGATCATCCTGTTCCAGTGGTCCCGCTGCGAAAAAAGCAAAAGTTCACACTGGTAAAACCCGCTGCGCCAATCGGGTTGTTCAATAAAATTAAACCGCTCTTCCAGTTCCGCCTGCTCCATTTTGTTTACCAGTTCAAGGGTTTTTTGGTATTCGCCGTTTATAAATGCAGCTTCTGCTGTAAAAAGCTGTGCGTCCGGGCCTTTAAGGCTGTCTGTTGCTTTAATGGTGTTTTTTAGGTAGATGTTCGACCTGTAAATCCATGCGTCAACTGTCTGCAGGAAATTTTCACTCCCGTCGCCTATATAATTTGAACGGAGATCCATAAAAATATCCAGGGAAGACTGGTAGAGGCCTGTTTCAAAATAAAGGCGGCCTTCCAGAAACCTGCAGCGATCGGCCCAGTCTGGAAGCACTGCGTCCAGGGCGGCTTTACGGGCGTCCATAATCAGGAGTTTTGCCCGCGAAATATTGCCAAAAATAAAAAGGGCCACTGCTGCATAATAGGAGGAGATACCCAACTCGGTCTTGTCGCCGGAATTTTCTGCATGTTCTATCGCAAAAGAAAAATAATCGATAGCGTCGGAAAGGTGCTGGTTTGTTAATTCAACCAGGGAGAACAGCCGGTAAATCCTGTCCAGCCCGCGCCCGGAGTTTTCGTTTTGGGCAAGAAGCATCCCTTCCTTTACGGAATCTGCCGCCGAATGGGTGTCGCAAATCCCTAAATAGTAGGAAGCCTCGTTTGCAAACATCCTCGCCTGGATTACAGGTGATTTTGATGCGCCGGGAAGGGCGTCTTTAAAGGCAGCAATAATTTCTTCGCGGCTCCCATAACTTAATGCTTTCTGGGTTTTGTGGATGGGGATCAGCGCCTTGTCTTTTCCTGCAATGGAAAAAAAACTCGTGTCTTCTATTGCATTTTCCATGTTTTTGCAGGTCCCGTTTATTGAGTCGGCACATATGGATTCCAGTATCAGGTTATCGCTTCCCGGCGAGCCAAGATCGGCCAGGGCGGCCAGAAGGGGGAAGCAGGGCTTTAGGCGGAAGTCTTCTACCCATGCCAGGAGCCTCCTGCGTACCAGGGAACGGACAGCGTCCGCTTCGCTGCCAAGTATTCCGTCTGCTTTTTCTATAAAATCGATTCGTTCAACTGTCTGCAGGCGGGACAACAGGGCCATGGATTTTTCTACCATTACGGGGTTTTTCCCTTCCTCCTCCAATAATTGGGGAATAAGGAATGGCGGGAAATAACGCTTTAACAGACTGCAGCAAAAACCCATTGCCCATAGATCCCTGGGCAATACAGGTTTATTCTGGCTCCGTGTTTTTTCCGGCGTAAATTTGATAATGCGGGGGAATAGTTCTTCCCAGAATTCCAGCGCCTTTAATTTGGTGGCAGTCCCGAAAAATTTTATCCGCTCACGGGCGGGGGCAGAGAAATAGTTTTCCATAAGGAAAAGCCTGGCAGTAGTGTCTGCCTCCTGAATGTTTTCCAGGATCACCATGGGTTTTACCGATTTTTTTTCTGCTGCCGTTTTATACGCTTCCAGGAGCCGCCCAAAAAAATACTGCCCCCGTTTTACGGTATATGCGGAAAGCTCTTCCCTCAGCCGTTCCTGGAAAAGGATGGTATTCAGTTCCTCGAGAATTTTTACTTCTTCCTTATCCAGCAGTTTTTTTATCTCCGGCGAAAGGGAATCGGTAAAAGAGATTACATGGTTGACCCCGGCCTTAAAACGGACCAGCAGCGGTGGGAACCCTTTCATTTGTTCTTCGCAGTAACGGTAAAGCCCTTCGAGTTTGCCGATGCGCTCATCTCCCACAATTATCGAGTTGCGGCTTGGGCCCTGCTTAAGGTAGGTGCGGATTTTTTCCGCATTGTGCTTCTCCATGGTTTGGACACCGGCAGGGTCCCCCAGTTCCCTGATCGCGCGTACCTGGGAATACCCGCTTGTAATATTTTCGCCGGTAATGGGTTCTTCAAAATCGATGAATGATTGTAAGGCTTCGCTAATCTGACTGGAGCACCAAATACCTGTCCCCCACAGATTTGACGGAAGCGCCCTTACCAGGATCGGAATCTCCGGCTCGCTGATATCTTCCCCGATAATACAAACATGGCCGTAAAGCTCCGATGACGCTTTTTCCAGAAAGCCCTTAATCGCCTCGAGCAGGCACAGGATATCCAGCCAAAAACCGATTGTATCCCGGTTAAAGGACGCATGGACAAGTTTGTTTTCCACTTTTACTTTCCCGCCGTAGCCCGCAATTGCTTCGGCAATTGATTTTTCCAGGCTGGCGAGCAGTTTGGGTCTGGTTCGGCGGAGCTGGGACTGGAATCGCAGTGAAAAAACTATCTGAACCATATTTATTGGAAAGTATACACTATTTTTGTAATTTTTGATATAATTGGAAAATGAATCCATCTTTAGAAGAAAAACTTAGGGGGAGATCCCTGATAAACTGGCTCGGCTGGGACCCCGGCGAAATCCGGTTCCTGCTTGAATGCTCCAAACAGGTAAAAGCCGGCAAGGGTGAGCATAAGCAGCGTTTTGCCGGGAAAACACTGGCCCTCCTTTTCGAGAAGCGGTCAACCCGTACCCGCTGCGCTTTCGAAACTGCCTTTGGCGAAGAAGGCGGCCACCCGGTATTTTTGTCAACAGCGGACATTCAGCTGGGCGCCAAGGAATCTGTCGAGGATACCGCAAGGGTGCTGGGGCGCATGTTTTCCGCAATACAGTTCCGCGGTTTTAAGCAATCGACCGTGGAGACACTTGCAGCTTTTTCCGGGGTGCCGGTTTTTAACGGCCTTACCGACAGTTTCCACCCTACCCAGGCTTTGGCGGACATTATGACCCTGGAAGAAAACTTTGGCCCCTGTACCGGGAAAAAGCTCTGCTTTGTTGGCGATGGCAGGAACAATGTAGCAAGGTCCCTCATGGTTATCTGTTCAAAACTGGGGGTTAATTTTACCGTCATTGCCCCGGCCGAACTCTTCCCGGACAATGAAATAGTCCAGCAATGCGCCCCTTTTTCTGCTGCTTCCGGGTCAAAAATACAAATTTCATCCGATTTGGCAGACGTAGCGGGCGCAGACGCAATTTACACCGATGTGTGGGTCTCCATGGGCGAAGAAGAAAAAAAGGCCGAAAGGGTTGCCTTGTTAAGCCCATTCCAGGTAAACGGCAGCCTTATGGCAAAAACCGGCCGGGCCGATACCATATTCCTCCATTGCCTGCCGGCAGTAAAAGGGGAGGAGGTTACCGTAGAGGTGATTGACGGCCCCGTGAGCAGGGCCTGGGACGAAGCGGAAAACCGAAAACACACCATTAAAGCAATTATGCTTGCAAGCCTGGGCGCTTTATAGTATACTAAAACAAGAAACAAGGAGGTTTGTTTTTATGAAAAGGAAATTCATTTTATTGGGTATTTTCTCGGGGATTTTGGCCTTTGCGCTTTTTATGGTATTTAGCGCACCGGCGGCAGTTGCCCAACAGTCTCAGGAAGATACTATGGAGTCCCGCTGGGGCAAAGAGAATATCTCCGACCTGTACTATATTAATGTCCCCATAGAAAAAGTGTACCCGTACCGCCTGGGCTATGTTGTCCTTTACCGGAAGGGGAACAATGCACTGGGCCGTGCCTATATACCCTATGAATGGTTCAGGTTCTCCAACAGGAAAGCAGATCTTGTCCAGCTTGGCGACGGCCCCTGGTGGCCGAGCATGTCTGTTTTCTACAAGGAGGGGGCTTTCCATTCGGTTAAGCTTTATGTAGCAAAAAGGGACAGCCACTTAACCTGGGGGATGATCCCATCCAATGTAAACATTGACGATCGCTTTCAAAATGTGGAAGGCATCGACCTTGGTTTTAAAGGTGAACAATAGCACCGTAAAAAGAATCCAAAAAGCCATCCGCGAAGAAGGTTTTCACGGGTGGCTTTTTTGCAATTTCCGCCATCGCGACAGGCTCTCCGATGAAATCCTTAATATCCCGCACGGGCTAACCAATTCCCGCTATTGGTTCTATTTTGTCCCTGCCACCGGCGAACCTTCTGCATTGGTACATGCCATAGAAGCCGATCATCTTGACAGCCTGCCGGGGAAAAAACATACATACGTTTCCAGGCAGGATCTTTTGCAATTTTTTAATTTATTCTCCGGTAAATATTTTGCCGCACATTATTCCGAAAACCTGAGCGCAGTTTCTTTTTTGGATGCAGGGATGCACGCGGTATTATCGGGGGCAGGGATTAAACTTGTTTCTGCCGAAAACCTTATCCAGCGTTTTAAGGGCTTATTAAACGAAGAAGGGATAGCTTCCCACGAAAGGGCCGCAGATGCCCTTTATGGCATAGTGGAAAAGGTTTGGGGTTTTGCCTGTTCTTCCTTTACAGATAAAAAAACAATCTACGAAGGGGATCTAAGGCAGATAATAGAGGATGAATTTGTAAGGCTCGATATGACCCGTGATCATCCCCCGCTTGCCGCGGCCGGCGTTAACAGCGGGAACCCCCATTATGATTTTTCCGGCTGCGGGCGGGAAATACAGCATGGCGATATTATTCAACTGGATCTCTGGGCAAGGGAAAACTCACCCACTGCAATGTATGCCGACATTTCCTGGGCAGGCATTTTCGATGCCATGGCAGGGCCAAAGGAGGAAAAAATCTTTGGCGATTTGGCGGAGGCCCGTGAAAAAGTTTTTGAATTTATCGACCTTTCTTTTTTTAATGGATCTTCAGCGGTAAGTCCCGCAGCTATAACAGGCGCGCAAGTTGACGCTTTTTGCCGTTCTTTGCTGATAGAGAAGGGTTACGAAAATGCGATTAAACACAGGACTGGCCATGGCATAGATACGGAAGTACACGGTTCTGGGGCAAACATTGATTCCGTTGAGTTCCCGGATACCCGTTTGCTTCTGGAGGGGTCCTGTTTTTCGCTTGAACCGGGGTTATACTTCCCCGGGTATGGCTTTAGGACCGAAGTAGATGTGTACATACAGGGCAACCGCCCGCATATCAGCGGCAGGGGCTCTGTAAAACAGGGCAGGCAATTTAAACTGCTTCACTGTTAGGTGTGTTATGGTAGAAGTGCCTCAAAAATTACTGGATTTTATCCGCGAAGGGACATGTTTTGCAGTAGTCGGCCATGAGGAACCTGACGGTGATTGTGCCGGGAGCCAGCTGGCGCTTGCATCCCTGCTTAAGCGCATGGGGAAAAAAGCAATCCCCTGTTCTGCAGGGCCTTTTGAAAGGACAGAGCTGCGGCAATACGAAAAACATTTCCTCCCTTTCCCCGGGGAAAGGGATGGGCTAAAGGTAATTGTAATGGATGTCTCTGTCCGGGAAAGGGTGGGGGATCTTCCAATCGACGGGCTCCCGACAGCGGTAATTGACCATCATATTTCCTCTGACCCCTGGGGGGAAGTAATGTACGTAGATCCCTCGGCGCCTTCTGTTACTTTTTTAATAGAAAAAATATTTCAATCATTGGGTTATGCGCCAACAAGGGAGGAGGCTGAATTTCTGCTCTTTGGCCTTTTAACAGATACCGGTTTTTTCCGCCACCTAGATGAAAAGGGGGCAGAAACTTTTATTACAGCATCACGGCTTGTCTCCGCCGGGGCCAGCCCCAAAAAACTTTTTGGCATAATCAGCGGGGGGAAGCCGCTTGCTTCCCGCCTCCTTTTGGGCGCCAGCCTTTCCAGGATAAGGGCTTACTACGGCGGGAAGCTTTTAATTACCGATGAGACCCTGGATGAACTGAACCTTTATGGCCATGACAGCAGGGATTCTGATTTGCTATACCAGCTTCTCCAGTCAATAGAGGGGGGAGAGGCAATTGTGCTTATCCGGGAGGAAAGCGAAGAAGAATGTTCACTTGGCTTTCGTTCAAGGGATCGTGTTAATGTCGGGGCAATTGCAGAATGCTTTGGCGGAGGCGGCCATTTTCATGCATCGGGCGCAAAATCACCCGGTACAATCCCGGAGCTTGAAGAGAAAATTGTTGCCGCTTTTAAAAAATGGTTCCAGCCCGGCTAACCCTGGCATTAGCGCCGGTTAACCCTGAGCTTTGGCTTTCCTTTTTTTGACAGTAAACATAAACAGCAGCAGAAGTGAAAAGTAAACGGCAACGAGACCTGCCGTTACAAAAACCATTGTGTCAGATTTCGGCGCCATCCCGATAAGGATTAGCATTGGTACCCCAAACCCAATGGCAAAAGAGCTCCCAAAAAGAAGGTTGTTGGCTGCCGGTGTTTCAAAATTGGGATCAATTTCCCGCAAAAGAAGCATCCCGGAAGAGATTGTCCCGGTCAGCATCCCGTAGAGTGATAAGAGGCCCTCGTAATAATAATCCGGGTAGAGTTTCCTGCAGAGCCATTGCAGATACCAGAGGGTAGCAACAGTGCCGGCAATGGACATAAGGATAAAGGGGAGCCACAGGCCGGCGAGTTTTTCAAAGTTGATTGTACATATACCGGTAACAACCATCAGATCAAATGAATAACCGGAAATACGCGTTAAAAGATAGTTGTTCTGGTATTGCCGTGTCATCCAGCCGCGTTTACGGAACAGCCGGAGTATGCCGCGCATCGCAATTGCCAGGAGGGCGCCGATAATAAAATTAAAGCCCCATATTATGGGGACAAGCATACCGGCAATATTTTCCGAAGCCGAATACAGTAATTTTGTTATTCCCGTAGCAGCAAGCCATGTTGCCAGATAAACAGTGAGTACAAGCGCAATCTGGACAGAAAATTTGTCCACAGATTCCGAAACGGGAATTTCATTGTGGCTTTCGAATTCTTCTGTATTGGTAACGTCCTTTCCGGCCAGTTTCAATGGGTCCTTTATAAGCTTTTTTCTTTTTAAAATATTAATGTAGATAAGGCCTACAAAATAGGCTACCAAAAAACCCATTGCCGCTATGGACAGGGCAAAAGACTGCCCGCCTCTGAACCCAAGCGCTTCGTAGGTGGAGCCGATATTGTTTGCCTGGCCGGGCCCCTGGCCAAAACCCATGGGGAGCAGTATACCGGCTGCCTTAAACATATCCGGCTTTATGGTATAGGCAAGGCCAATGGTGATTACAAGCCCAAAGAAACCCTGGAGCAGGTATGTACTTACTATCAAAGCGCCAGTTTTTGGGGCTGCCAGGTTTTTTGGGTTTCTTTTATCATCCTGGTTTGGAATAACAAGCGACAGGGCAATAAACCCAATGGCAATGGTATGATAGGTGATCATCTCCATTATAACAGCGTCTATTTTAAGGATGTTGAATACACGCAGGATAAGCAAAACAAACCCCGCCAGTACTGCTGTTGGCAGCAGCGTCATGCGCAGGAAAAAGACTTTTCTTCTAATGACATTTGATAAAAGTAAAACTGCTGCAACAATACCCATCTGGATAATTAAATTCCAGAGGGCTTCGTTAGTGTAGGTAAAATCCATTTTTTACTCCTTTTTTGTTGATAGCCATGCTTTAAAAAGTTCGTGGTATTTTAACGCACTGCGCGGGTGTTCAGAATGAATTTCATAAACCTTGTGTTCCTTTGTTGAAAAAATAATGGTCATCATGGTTATAAATTCAATTTCAATTATTGAATCAAGCTGGAATTCTATTGCCTTGTCTTTGTTGTTCATGATTGAGATCCTGTTATTAAAAAAACAGAGTGTCCCTTTCGCAACAAGGTCTTTGCGCCTTGCCCTTGCGATCTGGTATAATGACTGGCCATCATCGCAAAAAACAGGGGTATTGCTTTCCAGAGTCCCCATTGTCTGTGCTATTGCTTCAACTTCTTTTTTTTGCCATTCGCCCCAATCGACAATGGTAGAAAACGGCGGCTCCTCCTTGCTTTCCGCCGCCTCAAAGTACCCGTACTCATTGTACCGTACACTAAACCCGCAAGGGCAGGAAAGGGTGTCGCCGCTGCTTTTAAGGGTAGAGAATTGCCTGCATTTGGGGCACAGGTATAACATTGTTTCAAGGCACTCTGCGGGCTGTTTGCCGCGGTAGGCTATTGGGTTGTTTTTTTGATCATCGTAGGCATTCACATATAAATCATTTTTAATTGCGGCATAAATTTCATCTGTAGACATGGCGGCAATCTCGCTGGGGCTGTAGATTTTTGCCAGCTTGCCGTACATTTTCCCACGGTGTATAAAACGGGCCCACCTGGGCAAAGTAAGGTACGCGCCGGACAAGCGGTAGGTTACCATCGCTACACCGGCCTTTTTTACAAATTTAGCTATTGCGGGTTGGATTTCCCCGGTTTTCCCAATAAACGAAGTTGTCCCTTCCACAAATATACAGATATTGCAGTTTTCCTTAAGCCGCCGGAACATTGTTATTACCGTCTGTGTTTCCTGTATTGATTTTTGCCGTACAATCGGTGCCACAAGGAACATAATAATTTTGCTTACAAAGCCCATCCGGAAAATGTGATCGCTGGCAACAAAATACATCATTTTTTTAAAACTGGACCCGGTAAGGAGCATGTCCCAATTTGTCAGGTGGTTCGATATTACAATATAGGGCGAAGAATCGACAGATATTTTTTCATAGTCAAAATTAAATTTTTTGGCCATCCAGGGAGGGACGAATGAATATAAAATTTTCCAGACAAACTCGTGGCGCTTTTTTCCCTTCATGGTGTTTGTATATTATCGTAGACAGTTTAATGTTTTTTGTCAATTGGTTAAAACAGGACTCTGGTTATCTTGGGTATAGCCTAAGGCCGAGCTTAATAATAAAGCCTGTTGATTTGGGGTATTCGGCAGTATCGATAATTGAATATGGGTGGGAAGCCCCGTCGTTGGCTGCCCCCGCGATGTTGGTAAAATAAGAAATGTTAACCCCCGCTTCGCCGTATAAAGCCAGCGGCAGTTTTGGTATATTCCACTCGGCGCCGGCCCTTACTATATGGCTCCATTGGTAAGCGCCGTCATGCAGGAAAAAACGCTTGAGTACCGGCTTGCTGCCTCTTCCGGCAGGATCAAGCTCCGACAGCAAATTGCTTCCATCGACAGCGCTTGACCCAAAATCCGCCCCGTGCCGGATCATCTGGTACTGAAGATTCATTGACAGGTTTTTTGCCGGCATTGTTTTAAACAGGACGAGTATTTCGTCAGAGTTGGGGGGGAGGTAATAACCAAGGCAAACACCGTTGTTGGTATACGAGGTTTCCATGCAGAGATCCCCATACCATGGGTTATAGTTCCGGTTATGGGTATAGCAATAGGGGTTTATTTTTGTGTAACTCAGTTTTAATGATGAAAAAGACAGGAATGGCAGTACAACATTCATGCCTGCCTGAAAAGCAACCATTTGTTTGTCCAGCGTCCACAAATTACTGGTGAAATCCATTTCATCAATAAAAAAAGAAACCCAAAGATTCCCAATGCCCGGGTATTGCCCTTTCAAATTTAAGGTGATGGCCATATTGTCAAAATCGCCGACATTATTTTGATAAAAGAAATTGTTAATAACAGGCAATAAATAGCCCAGTTCAAAACGTTTTGGATAAACTACAGCATCAACAAAATCAAAAAATAAATAATTTTTAAGCCTAAACTGCAGCATGGTTAAAGAGAACATATTTTGAAAAGTCATTGAAGATGTTTTAATACCGCTGTCGTTATAATACTCAAGCCATCCGGTCATAGAAATAATACTGAACCATGGGACTGGGTTGAATTCGGCTTCTATCCCTGCAAATGGGCGTGCCATTTGGTTTAAGGCAAGACTTGAGCCGAAAGATGTGGAGCCCCATTCATGTGATACCCGCCCCACACGGGCAATTAGTTTATCATCAAAAAAAGAAGCTGTAAGTTCTGCGGGCAAATTATACCCGCCCGCCAGGATTTCCGGCCAGGATTTGAAACTTGATACACTGGAAAAATAAAATATAGAACCGTCCCACCGTTTTTTATAGCTGTAGGGAAAATGGGTAAGCGGTTGGCTGTAAACATCAATTTCCCTGTCCTGATATTCTGACCCGGATACATTTAGAAAACCAGGGTAGTATGTATGGTATTTCCCAAGGTATTCACGGGGCGCCATCATAAGCCCGCCCTCAAAAATAAACCCATACGAGAGATGGCGGCCAAGGTCGCCGTTTAAAAAGAGGCTTGCCCAGAGCTCCATGCCAAAATAATAATCACCGGAAAGGTAAATCCCTGTTGATCCTTCGATGTCTACGCTTATGCCGGCATTAAGGGATAGGGGCACGCTTTTTTCGCCGATAGCGCTTTCGCCGTACCATTCGCCGCGCTTCCAGTCGAAACCCGGCTCCGGTTTGGAAAATTGTTCAAGATACCTTTCCAGTATTTCCCTTTCGGCAGCTTTTAGGGCTTTCCCCTCCGGCGAACCGAGTATTTCGTTAATCGCCGATAGCACCGCCTGCCGTGTATAGGGCCTTGCCCCCGGCAGCGGCGCGCATAAGCCGCGGAGTTCCGCCTGCTCCAAAATATAGTAAATTTCGTTTCCCAGCGGGATTGATGTGTGTGTTTGCGAAAAAAGCGCAGCAGACAATAACAGCTGCAGGCATAAGCAGGGGGCGAGCCGTTTTTTATACATATTCTGCCGCTTCCTTAGGAATTACATACTATAGGCGCAAAACAGGAATGTCAAGCAAACGGCAAATAAGGAGGTTTAAGCTCCATCAAATGTTGGTTTATCCCGGCGTTTATTCGCAAGTCTGGTTTAATACTCCGAGGCTTGCCTCGGGGAGCGTCATTTATTGATAATTGCCCAGCCTATGAATACCAGACAGACAGCGGCGTCTACCGTAAACCCGACCTTCCATTCTTTTTCTGTGGTGTATTCCATAAAAAGGGTAGCAAAATTACAGTTGTACCGCATATCTTCACTCGTTGCCGAAAGCATCATTTTAATACCGACCGAATTGTAAAACCGGGAGCTTGATGTAAAGATTTGCCTTAGATGGCGGTATTGCCATTCTATTCTGTCGTAAATTGCAAGCTTAAAAAGGTCGCTTTTAAACGGCCTTATCTGTAAAACGACTTCCAGGGGCAAAAGTGTATACCAGCGGCCGCTTTCTTCGTAGCTTATCCTTAACGCGGAAAGCCCGATATAGAAATTTCTTCCAAAAAACCAGTCAGCTTCCATAATATTGGAAAGGAAACCCCACTCATTATGCACAATGTCATAATTAATATTAAAATTTCCTACATTCCAGTAAAAAATATTGTTTTCCTGGGCATGGAGCTTGCCAAGCGAGACAAGCAACAGTGCTAAAACGATAACTTTTTTAGAAATCCCGGGGTTAACTGAAGGCATAATAGGGTCTCCTGAAAAAATCAGAGTAAAATAATGGTATCATTTTTAAAACGAGCGGTCAATTATAAGGTTACAGCGATTTGCGCTGTTTTTTTTTTGGCCCTCCAAAAACTTCATTTTTTTTGAAGTTCCCAGGTTTTCATCTGCGGGATATGACATTTGTCATATTTTGTACGATTTTTTTTGACTTTTTTATTGTGTTTATGATACGAATACAAATGATTTTTCCGAAGGCAATTTCTGCGTGGGTAAGGAGCCCGTGGTTACGGGCAGCATCAAGTCATTCAGGAGCCTCCCATGGCTGCCAATTTTTCCCCGTTATCAAAATATGTCTCGCTGTTCCTTTTGGGTGTATTAGTATGCTTCAATTTACCGGCTCAAGCCTTCAATGAGGCCCAGGGCTTTGACAAACGGGTTTTTGAGTACCATTTTGACCGTGCAGACCGGGAACTTAATCCATCTTCCTGGCTCGAAGAAGCAAGGAAAGGGGTTGGGTTTGTTTTTGCCGCCTGGGAAAGGGCAGCGCTGGAATTATACGGGGACCCAGCTTTATTTGCGGAGGCAGGGCGGGAATTTGCCCGTCTATCCGAAGAAGAACTGGAAAGGCGCTTTTCGCAATGGCTTTTCCGCCGCTTTTTTGGAAATGGGACACTGGAGCCGCTAAAGACAATGGAAGAAGCTGTTGCTGTGGCAAACCGCCTATATGCCTACCATACCGATGGCGAAGGGAATATCCTGTATGGGGAAACAGGCAGCCCGGAAAGTATACGCCCAACGGATGGGCGCAGTTTAGAAGAAGACCGTCTTTTCTGGCATCAACTGGTAAACAGTGCCGGGGAAACGGCGCTGGGTATCTATCAATTTTCATTGGCTTCCGCATTTCCCGAACTGCTGTTTTATTTAAAGGACCCGGAAAAAGCCGGCTTTGAAAATCAGCTTAGGGAACTTGCTGCCCAAACACTTATTTCAAAACAAGCAGAGTTTGAAGCGCTTCTTGCAAGGGAAGAGAGGTTGTTTGTCGCCCGCCGTACAGGCGATATTTGGAGCCTGCGCAAGCAGAGCGAAAACGAAAGCGCCGCCGCTGTTACTTCCCGTTTAATACGGGACGCGGAAAACATCTGCACTGCGGGGATTAATTCCCTGGAGGAAAAAATTGAGGCAGCAAAGGCCGGGTACGGTGACCTGTCCCTTATGGGGGAAGACTGGCTTACCGCTTTCCAGGATCAGTTTGAGCGCGGTTTAAAAGCCTGGGGCGATGCCGAAGAACGTTTCATTATCCGCCGTATGGAATGGGAGCGGGATAGTACAGAACGCTACCAGGAAGGGTATGATTCGTGGGTTAATGCCTTTTATGAACTGGAAAACCAAAGGCTTGCCTGGGAAGAAAAGGTAAAGGAACTTTTTTTTGCCGGGGAGCAGCTTTTCATTAATGCTTCGGAACTGCTCAATACGGCAATCAGCCAGGCAAGGGAGGAATTTCAGCGGGAAACTGCCCTAAGGGTGAACAGTGCGGCAGAGAGGGCAAGCGCCCTGCTCGATATGTACCTTACCTGCAGTTCTGTCCTTGCCGAAGCAAAAAGCAGCGTCATGTTCTGGTTAACCCGTTTTGTCCAGGGGGCGCCGGAAAATGCCCTGGAAAATGGGTCGCTTGCTGAATGGGTCAGGCTCATGATGGCAACCAGGGTTTTGGACAATTTCCAATTAACTGCTGCCGAACAATTGATAACCTGGGCAGATATGTATATTCAGTATGAAAGGAAGGCGAGGGAATCACTGGCTGCACTGGAGCGTGAATTTCAGCTTGCGATGGGGTTGGATGGAAACCCCCTTCGTGCTGTCCTTAATTTACCCAGCGAAGATTTTTTTCTTGATGAGTACCAGGTTGAACTGCTGCGGGTAGAAGCTATTGCCAAATATTGGGAACAACGACTATCAATTGCAGAAGCAGTCTCCGCCTATGCGGAGGATATCAGTTCCGGGCGCATGACGGAAGCAGAAAGCCTTCGTGAATGGCGGGAAGCAAAAAGCTCCTATGAAGCTGCTCTGGAGGAGTATGCCATAATACAGGGAGACCTTAAAAATGCCGGTCATGATCTTGCCCAGTTTCAGGAAAATTTACAGGCAGTGGCAATGCTGCTTTCGGAAGAAGAAAGGAAACTGGAAGAGCTTAATAACCGGTATGCCCTGCAAATGGCAGCTTACAGGGTTAATTCCAGTGATTTTATCCTGGAGGAAATTGCTTCATGTTACGAAACACTTATCGCGCTGGCCGAGAGCCGGGAAAAAGATGATTTGTTCTATACGGCATACCTTAAAGCCGAACAAAAATATATTAAAGAGAACTTGCTTTCTGCAGGGTGGCTTTTACTTAAATCTGCCGTACAGGACGAAGACGATGCCGAAAGGAAACAATATCTGCTTTCCCTTTTAAGTGCGCAATCTTCCATTGATTGGTATTTTTTGGTAACTTGCCGGGAAAAAAATGACGAAGCTGTAAATGCCCTGGAAGAAGAGGGTTTGCTAAACCGGCTGCAGCGGGAAGCATCAGAAACAATACAGGGCGAAAAGATATTCTCCATTTATCGGGATTTTTCTGCCTTTGCTCCGGGCTTGCAAAAAGAAATAGCGGAATCTTTTTGGTATTCATTGAACCTTGTTTTTGCGGAATTTGGTATGGTAAAAAATAGTTTTCTGGATATAGAAGCTGCTGCAGATGCCCTGCTTGAGTATAGTGAATTAAATAATAAAAGCCCGGCTGTAGCTACAGCAGAATTATTGTTAAAACTGGATAAAGAAACCGGAATATTTCCGGTTCTTCTTGAATCAGAGTTTGAAGCATGGAAAGAATCGTTTGTTTCTTATGTTATACGTAAAACCATAAATAATAAAACAATAGTACCTGAAAATTTCGAAGCTGCTCTTGAAAAATACGAGGAATTTCTGGATAAGGCACTGGAGCTGTACTACCTTGGCGAAGACCCGCAGGAAGAAGTTACACAGATCACTTTCTATCAATACTTGATGTTTTTTTTGGCAGAATTTAATGAATGCCTTGCAGTTGTTGAAAACACCGGGGGCCCGGATTATTGGCGGAATTATATTCCGGAAATCGATGCTATATCGCTGGAAGAAGGGCTTTTACTGGATTCTTTGTACAGTTCTCTTGAAGCGTCAAGGATGTTGTCCGAGGCATTTGAATTATTGTTACAAGGGAGCCAGAGCGCCCGGGAAAATGAATTTGTATTGGCAGTGGAAACATACCTGGAAAATTTCAGCAAAAATTGGGAAGAGGCAGCACAGAATTTAGAATTGGCGATTGCCAGGGAAATGCTTAAGGAAGAAGCGGAAAAACTACAGAATGTTAGAAACTATGAGGATTCGCTTCAATACAGGATAGGATCCCTGGGTTATGAATATATAAATTTGCCCGACAAAGGTCAGGCAGCCATGGAGGAGATAAAGGGACTTTCTGCAGAGATAGAGGAAGCAAGGGTAAATCTTCAAAATGCTTTGCTTCAATATAGCCAACAGGCTGAAAGTTTTGTAACAGCAGGTAATTTGTACGAATCAATTTATGCTCAGGCAAAGCTGGCATTCAGCGATGTGGAAAAGCGTCTTGCTGTCTATGAAAAGCAGGATGCGATCCAGCGTTGGGCAAGTACAGCGTATTTGGGAAACAGTTCATCAATGCAGGAAGATTTATTGTATTACAAAGAGCCAAAGGAAGAGCTTGAATATTCAAAAGAACATGCCGAACGGGCATTTTTGGCGCTTGCAGCACTAAAGGACATTTATCCGGATAATTTTTCGACACGGCCTTATGAAAGCATTGAATATAATAAGATATATGAGCAATATAAGGAAAGTTATAAAATAATGCTTCTTTCGTTAAAGGCAAGGACGGAATATTGTTCTTTTATTGAAGAAGAAGAATTACGCAATTTTGAACTGTTTCAATCCAGCATGGAATCAATATATTTAATGTTTCCTGCAGATCTTTATTCTTATTTTCATGATTATAACCCGCCTCTATATGAAAATAGCACCTGGCTTGATTATATACAGATAAATGAATCAGGTTTATTGGGAATATCCTATAACCATAAGGATTTTACATTAAACCAGGTTGGAAGCAATGATGCAGCTGTACTGACGGATTATTTTCTGGGCATTGATAGTACCGGGGTAAACCATATATCCGGTTTTGAGGCGGAATATTTTTCTTGGATAAACAGAATGGCGGGCTACGGTCTGGAGGGAATTAATAATTTTCAAACCTGGAGCCTGGCATACGGTTATCTTGTCCGGAACATTGCTGAATCCAACGAAAATGCAACACAAATCGCGTCAAGTTACAATAAGAACAACCTTGGTACCGACGGTTTTTTAAAACTAAATAAAATTCCATTGAACGATCACCTGGAAAAATATCAAAACGGAGATTTGTTAAAAGCCCAGGAAAATGCATGGAATAGCTTAAATGAGGAACAAAAAGCAGATTTGGAATTTCTTGCCCTGGTATATCTGCTTAACGGATCCGGTTCAGGCATTGAAGGTTTTGAACTGGGGATAATGTATGACGAATTAATGAATTTAAAAAATTATGCGGCTGGCATCAACAATGCGTTTGTGTTTGAATTCTATTTTATGTTTATCAGGCTTGGCGGGTTTTCGATTGAAAACAAAGCAGATAAAATTTCAACTAAAGCTATTGATGACAGAATTAAGTCAGTCTCTGGCAGGCTTAAAAATAACAGAAGTGATTTTACCTATTGGTTGGAAAAAACAAATACAGCCTATAGCAGTTATCTGGAGTCATGCGCCAAGCTTGAAACATATTCCCTTATCTATGAGGAAGGGATTTGCTGGCAAGACCTGGCGGATGCTTTAAATGAAAACGGCGCTTTTACTGAATATGATATTGCTTCAATTAAAACGGCCTATGACGGAATGATAAATTATCGGCAATCCATAGGGGAATCAACGCTGATTGTAACTGTAGCGGAAGGGTTTGATGCAATTTATTTGTGGGGCAAAGGCTTAAAAGACACCCTGGAAAGCGATCTTGATGATATATATCAAAGCGAGGAAATTACACGGGCTTATTATCAGGATGCTTACAGAACTGCATTGGACTTATTTCTAAATGGTGAACTTACGTTAAAGGGGCTTGAAACTGCAGCAGATTTAGCGTATGGTAACGAAGCTCCAGCATTAAAAAACCATCTACAAAATATCGGCTCTGTACTAATTTCGGCTCTAAACGAAATTGATATAGATAGAACGGCTAATACAGCACAATATTTTGAAATAGCAGAAAATTATATTGATTTAATAAAAAAGGCGTATTACGCACGCTATAATTCCGAGCTAATTGCAAGGGAAAATAGCTGGAATGAGCAATGCAAGGATTTAGACAAGAAGTTGTCATCGTGGATAGAGGCTTCGCGGCTTATAGTAGAGAGGGGAAGGAAAGATTGGAAGGACGGCATTGATGCTATGAAAATGGCATTTATGGATTGGGAAAAAAGCTTTATGGAACAGTATACAGCTATTGATACTGCATGGAACGCTGCCTATCTGGAAAGCCTTACCGACAAGGAAAACTGGATTAATCAGGCAATGGGTTCAGCTTATTCCGCTTTAGACAATAACCTTCTTGGCCTACTGGGGGCAGATGCAGAATCATATAGCAGGAAGCTCGATTGTTTTATGCCATTGTCAATAAATGGTTCAGAAAATGCAGACAGGGCATCTGAGATACTTAAAAATGTCTTAAATTCTGCCGGGATCGGAAACCTTGACAGGGCATTTTCTTCCATAAATGGAAGTGCCGGGACGATCAATACTAGTGTAAAAAGCGGGTTATCTGGCCTTGACCTATGGAATTCTGCCCAGGCAGCGGCTGTTGCAAGGGAATTTGCCATGAATAGCACTCATGAAATGGCAGATATGAAGATGAATATCCTCGCTTTTCAGGCGAGGGAGTCTGTTTTGGATGCAAAAAAACTATTGGAAGAAAATATAGCTCAAAACAACAAAGAGTTTGATAAAAATATGGATGATTTATTCACTTTTCAATATGGCTGGATGCGGTCGCCGGGCAGTTATATTAAAGAAATAATCGTACATTCCACTCTTTTTCAAAGCGCCATTACAGAGACCGCAATTATTGAGCCATACCGTGTTTTTGTTATGGAGTATTGGGAATTAATTACGGATTTAAGTGATGCAAACCTGGAAAACCTGGATTCTCTTGGCATCCAGGCCCTAATCTCAATGGCGCAAGAAGAGATAAAAGAAAAAAGTTATTCAATTTTTGGTTCGCCAGACGGAGTAGAGGGCTTATTCGGTATCTGGATAGGGAACCCCCCTATGGACGAAGAAGATACCGGGAGTGGCGAAACCGGGCGTTTATTATGTGCATTATTTGAATGGGAAAATAAGCATGGCTTGGGCATTTATTTAATGAATGCGCCCCTATATGACAAGCCGTTCTGGGATTCACGGGATTCCTGGTTTGATGCGCCAAGTATTAGAAGTGTCGTAGACATTGGGTTATCCATTGTCGCAAATGTTGTCGGGACAGTTTTAACGCCGTTTTCTTTTGGCCTTAGCCTTGGGGTTGCTTATTTAATCAATATGACAGATGACCTGCTGTTTGGGATGCTGGATGTGGCGAATGGGCAAAAAGACTGGAGCGAATTTGGGTTTGAATTTGGAAAAAGCGCTTTAATAAATGTTGTCTCAACCGGGCTGGGAGCCTTGTTTAACGGGGCAGGCAAGGCAGTTGAGGGGGTTAAAAAATTTGCCGGGCTAACAAATATATTAACAGACACTGTAAAATCACCAATTGGAAAAGTATTTATTAACACGGCAATGACAGGGTTACAGACTTTTACAACAAGTACTGCAACCAGTGCTCTAAGCGCTGTTACGTATACTAACGGGAAACTCGGCTGGGACAAAGACATTTTTTCGGAGGGTTTTAAAAAAGGTTTAATAAATACCGCGGTTGCCGGAACAAGCACATTGACGAGCGGGTTACTCAATCTGGGACTGGAAGGGTTTTACGGGGAATACTATGAGAATGGCAGTAAATTGTCGAATTTGGTTGGCGGGCTTGCAGGGCAGGGTGTTAATTTTGCCCTTGGCGGGGATATTACCTTAAATGCAATAAATCTTGGGTTTATACACGATAAACTGGACGGCATTGGGTTTTTGGAATTGCACTTTGGCCGGGATGGCTTTAGCGGGAATATTGGTTTAAACGGTGTAGATATTAGTGCCGGAACGCTGGCAAGTGCACTTAATGGGCTGGAAGCCTGGGCAGTTAATTTTGGTATTTGGACATCCGATTCAGATGATGCGAAGAAATATATCAAGCAAATGAGGACACTGTATTCAGGCGATGAAACCAACATTGGTTTATATAACTCTATATTAAACAATGAAACATTTATTGCCGAAAACCGTAATGTCGATTACACCATAACAGAATATGATGAAGTAACCGGGTTAAAAATAATTTATCTTGGAAACGACGCGCTTAATGATGGAAGCAGATTTGGTCTTAATGTGGTTTTTAGCCATGAATCCTACCGTAACGGGAAAGATGACGGTGTCGAAGCTCAAGTATTGGAAACAAATTTGGCTGTAATGGGGCATATTAGTACCGCATTGGGCCTTATTGGTACATATGGAAAAGGATCAATTGGGATTGGTATGGAGAACGAAGCGTTGGGTTTTTATGATAACTATAAAATGCTAATTTCTGAAACATCGAGTGAGTATGAAAAGATGCAAGCTCTTGCGGTTATCGGTAGTATCTTTAATAGTTATGATTCGAGTGCGGATTATTGGAAATTTACTTCAGATGGCAGAATAATTTATGATAGAAGGTATTCCTTGTATGATGAATTTGGAGCTTTGTTAATGGAGGATGATGGAAAAGGAGGGTATGCTGAATCACTTTCACGGGTTTTAGGAATCAGTTTGACCGAAGCAGAAATAATGTATAATACAGTTAAAGAGAATAATAATAGATCTATTACCCTTGATACATCTGCATCGGTAAAAGTTAGGTACTATATCCAGCGTGATTATATTAATAACGTTTTTAATAAATATAATGGTGATATGGTATTAGCTATTCAAGATGCATGTAAAGATTTGAGGTCTTTTATGGTTTTTCAAGTGCCAATGGATGTTTTTAATGAATATATATTATTTGCTCAGGACTGGAACAAAACAATGTTTGGTTTTGGTGAAGGATATTACCAATTTTCCGGGTTATGGGATAATAGCAGGTATAATGATTATGCAATTTCAAATGCTTTTCAGCAAATCCAACAAAATTGGTCGTATGATGGTAATAATCCCTTATACTCACTATTTGGAAAAGGAAATGTGATTGATCCAATTTCTGGGCATTACTATATTACGGTAGAAGAAATGTATACAAAAGGGAAATATGCTGGACAGTTTCATGGAAGTAGTTATAAAATTGATGATCAAATTATTAGATGTGGCTTGGCAATCGATCTTGGTACCAATAATAAAAATCTTCCTATCTATACTACACAGTATGAAACTTTACTTTTGCAGAATGATCCTTTACGCGGTCAACCGGTTAATGATCATAATGCTGGATATGGTTATCATTTAAGAACATCAACGGATAATTTTAATATTATTTATGGGCATCTGGCTGATTCATCAGCTTCTACAAGGCTAGCGGGGCTTATTAATTCTGGAAAGAATGCAGGCGTTTATACAATAGTATTACCATCCGGCTTTAACTTTGGAAAAGTTGGAAATACAGGTAATTCTTATGGCGAACATCTACATTATGAATTAAAGCCAAAATTCAAAGTAAATTGATTATGGAGGATCAACAATGAAAAGATTATTTTTAATTATACAATTATTTGTATTAATTAATCTACCGGCATTTTCGATCGAATTGGAAGGAACAACATGGGGCCCAGAAAAACGCGGCCATGGTTTTTATTTAACTTTTAGTAAAAATAACAGTTTTAAGTTAAGTTTCAGCGGAGAAGGTGGCGGCCAGAATGTGATTGGTTCTTATTCACAAAAACAGAATGATGTACTTTTAAACATTGAAACAGTCAATGAATGGGGTGTACTTCCAGCTTATACAAAACAGAAAGAAATAAAATGTAAAATTGAAGATACCGACAGTTTATTTTCCAAATATAAACTTGTTGGTACTGGAGGATTGGAATTATGGAACCTTGATCATAAACCTGAAGAAGATAAAAAGTGTAAAGTTGGAGATTTTATTATATATGTATTCAATGCAACAGGAAAATTAAACGAAAATGCAAGAATACGAGAAGGTCCAGGACTAGAGTATAAGTATTACTCTTTTTCATTTGAAGATTTTGAAACAATTAACCATTCGCTTCCAAAAGGATATACTCTGGATGTATTAGGATATTCAGAAATTACTACAATAGTAGATGGAATTGGATTCCCATGGTATTACTGTGTTTTTAGAAAAAATATGTGGGAAAACCAATATTGCTGGATTTGGGGAGGCTTAATTGATATTAAGGGTTAATTAGGAATATCAGCAAGTCAAATTGTTGGATAATAAAAGTTTATCAAAAATCTATGATCCCTGGCCATATATTAATCGTCTGAATGAACGATATGATGGTGTATTTTTAAACATAAGGAGTGTTCGAAATGGTTATTAAAGGAATTAACTATTTATTTAAATTTAAAAATTTTGTATTTATAATTTTAGGTTTACTATTTGTTTCTCCTGTAATATTTTCTCAACAAGAAAATTTATATGGGGAAGGAAATGGAAAAATAATTGGAACACGAACAATAAATAATGTACATTATACGATCAGAAAGCATGAAACTAATAATGTGATAATTGGACGTTCGCCGATTATGTATGTATATGATGATTTTGATCAAATAAAACAAAAAAAAATATCAGATCTGTATGAAAATGCTAATGTATCAACATTGGAAATAGCTGTGTCTATTAATAATCCTCCTTGGGTAAAAATAGTATTTAATAATAAAGTTGGTTGGATTGAATGTTTATTTCCTGGTGACCCTTATGCTGATAATAATTGGTCTATTATTGAGAAAATTTACATTAACAATAGCATAATAATTGTCAGAAAGTTGCAACAAGTTTTGGAAGCAACTTCAAGAGTAAATGTACGGGATATTCCTTCAACAACAGGAAAAGTTTTATTTGTAATGGATAAATGGGTTCCTGTTAACACAATTGCAATAACTGAAAACAAGGAAAATATTGATGGAATAACAAGTCATTGGATAAAAATTGTTGATAATAAAGGAAGAATGGGTTGGATATTTGGTGGGTACACAGGTGTAGAGCGTGGAGGGGCATTGCATTTAACACCAGAATATATAATTAATGATGATCTATCAAGGCCATAAATAAAATGCTAGAAAATATCCCCCATCTTAAACACAAACTCAAATTCCTCAAAAGTTTCGCCAAAACCAAAATAGAGACGGTATGTAATAATGCTTTCTGGAGGTATCTCTGGCCCGCATAGTATTGTTTTTTGAATATATGCATTAGTGTTCTTTTTTAATTTAACCAATATAAAAGCATCATGTTCATTTTCGGCAAAAGTTCGTTCATTGTAAATAATGGTCTTTGAATTATATAAATTGGGGATATTTTGCCAATAGGGCTCCCTGTCTATGGTAAAATTCTGGTATTGTTTTATGGCAGGTGTAATATTATGATTAAGTGGGTAAATAATAAAATAAAAGACAAGGCCGTCGGGGAAAGTATGGAGCGTTTCTCCATCAACAATTGTATTTTGCTGTTGTACTAATGCAAGCACGGCAGTAGACATTTTACCTTTTTTTGTAATGGGGATTTTTGAAACTTTTAAAACAGGCGGGGAACCTGAACAGGTAATTAAAAAAGAAATCAATAAAGAGAAAATACAGGTTTTAAATATTGATTTAGGAAAACCCATAGTAGAAACATAGATAAATAATTAAAAAAATACTACTGAAAAATAAGCATTTTTTTAAGCAAAATATACAGGCTCGATTAAATGACAATATAGTAAAATATGTCATATTAGAATTTAAAATATCCAGGGCTTGGTATTCAGCTTTTTTTGTGTTTAAAAACGGAACCGTGCCCCAGCCTTTAACCCAAGGGCGATAGCGTTCTTGTCATTTATGGGGTGTTTTAATATGGTAAACAACGGTTCTATCAATTCATTACTGCGGGATGAATAAGCCCAGGATACAGACGGCCCCGCGCTGATACTAAAACTTTTTGTAATATTAAAACCGAATGCAGGTACAAGGCTAAGCAGCATCTGGTAGAAGTTACTTTTCCCCCAATTGATCGGTTTATAGTAATTGAGTTCCGGGTTAAAGAAAAAAGTACTGCCTATGGGGATTATTGAGCCAATGCCGTATCCAAGGGCAAATTGACCCAGGGAAATATTTTTAAAAGTCCCGTCATAAGCTGCAAAAATGGTCGAATAGAATTCTTCAACTCCCATTTTAAACCCCAGGGTAAATGGATAATATTCGGAAAAAGCATATTCGAACGCCCAATAGCCCCCTTCCTTTACAATAGAGAAGAACCCGACAGGAATGCCGTTTTCGATACTTTTTGCATAATTTATAAAACCAATTTGTACGCCCTTTAGTTTGTCTGCAGAGGTGTTAACAAACCCAATTTGCATACCGCTGGATTCTTTTATTGAGGTATTTACAAACCCAATTTGCTGCCCTTTGAATGAAAGGGTTGTATTGACGAACCCAATTTGTGCGCCTTTTGTATCGCCGTAGGCAGTGTTCACAAACCCAATTTGAGGCCCCTTAATTGATCGGGTTGTATTAACAAACCCTATTTGTGATCCAATTGTATCTCCGGCAGTCGTGTTGATAAAACCAGCCTGTACGCCGATCAAATTTCCGCCGGCCGTATTTATTAAACTGGCCTGGAGGCTGGAAAAATCCCCGGCATTCCAGTTTATAAGGCCAACTTGCGGGAGGTACTGGTTCCCCTTGGCAATATTGATGAGCCCAAATAATGGAATTTTAAAACCATCATTAACAATATTCACAAAAACTGAATATATGTTCCCCGCACTTTTTGACTCCGTTGAATTGCCCTCATCGTCACCCCGCGCACGTGAAGGAGTACCGCTAATCACCGTAAAATCTTTTTGAGCAACCAGGGCCCGGCGCCCTTCTGGCAGTGTTATTTCTGTGCGGGACAGCGTATTTCCCTGCTGGAGGATTATCCTG